>Ga0224496_10002553_pt1 | contig 10790 bp, 8 predicted proteins | sample SF_Jul11_sed_USG_2_FD_168127 | JGI IMG/M metagenome (GOLD analysis project Ga0224496, IMG submission 168127) | Sediment microbial communities from San Francisco Bay, California, United States - SF_Jul11_sed_USGS_8_1 | ecosystem: Environmental > Aquatic > Marine > Sediment | place: USA... | reverse complement strand
TATCGCAAGTCGGCCGCCCTGCGGCTCGATCAATGCGCGGCTCAGCAGCAACACGCGCTGCACGTCGGGCAGCGCGAAGTCCAGCGACACCGGAAATTCCATCTCCACATCGACGGAGTCGCCGGCGCGGCGTGTCGCCACCCGCATGCGGGCCTGGCCGCGCGGCAGCGCGGCCATCGCGTCGCAGCCCAGCGACATCATCTGGATCAGCACCTGCTGCGCCGTCGCGGCCGGCGCCCGCATGGCCGGCACATCGCCGGCCGGAGCGGACTGGAATTCGATGTGCCGGTAGCGCTTGTCGTAGCGCAGCATCTGCAGCACGCGTTGCAGGGTGGCATTGGCGTCGACCGAATCGAGCTCGGTCGACTGCGGCGCCGCCAGTTCGGCCAGGTTGCGCGCCGCCTGCGACGCGCGCTGCGTTTGCGCAAGGATGAGCTGCGCGGCATCGACAACGCGCTGCCGTGCTATGCCTTCGTCCGGGCCGCTCAACGCTTGCGCGGCGCCCGCGATCACCGCCAATGGGTTGTTGACTTCATGCGCGACGCCAGCGGCCAGCGCGCCGACGGTCAGCATCTTGTCCAGGTGCGAGCGGCGCTGCCCGTCGAGCTCGATCTGTTTCTCGCGCTCATCGAGGTCGACCGACATCTGGTTCACCGCCTGCATCAGCCGGCCGAGCTCGTCCTCGCGCCCTGCCGGTAAGGTCACGCCGCGCCGGCCCCGCACGATCTGGCGTGCATGCGACTCGAGCTTGCGAATGTCGCTGGTGAGCCTGGCGAAGAACCAGGCGACACCGGCGCCGAAGACCGCAATGCCGAGCAGCGACAACAACAACGACTTGACGGTCACTGCGTCGTACTGGCGCTGGTACGACAGCGTCATGCTGTCGCGCTGCTCGGCCAGGTTGCGGCGCCTGATCTCGAGTTCGTCCGACGCCCGGCCGAGCGCCACGCGCAGGTCGATCCAGTTGGCGCGCACCGGGGCTTCGCGCAGGCTGGCGTAACTGCGCTTGACGGCGCGCTGCAGCAGGGTGTAACCCGGGTCGAATTCCTCCAGTGCGGCGAACACCTTGTCGCAGGACTCCATGTAGAGATCGATTTCCGCAGGTACCGCCGGTTCGGGCTGCGCGGCATTGCTGATCTGACTGACGTCAACCACCGCATCGCTGACCGCCGCCTCGGCGAGCGCAAGCGCCTTCTCATGCCTGGACAGCTGCTGCAGCGACTGCATGCTGTCGTAGATCTTCACGCGTTCGAGCGACACGTAGACCGTCGCCGCCAACAGGTAGCCCAGCAGTGTCAGCGTGGCGATGAGGCCCTTCGCGCGCAACGACTTGAGCGCCGGGACCGGCGCGATCTTCGCCGTCGACAGGGCTTCGCTCACCGGCCCGGCCCCGCGCCGGCAAGCGCTGCGGCGGGTATGGCGATTGCAGGGTGACCATGGATCTTCCGGAGCCCCTGCATGTCGATCGCCAGATTCATCACCTTCACCGTCATCGTCCTTTCGGTCTCGATTGTCCCCGCGCGGGCCGATCAACTGCAAGACGGCATCAGCGCCATCCACCGCAAGGATTACCCATCGGCCATCAGACTCCTGGAGCCGCTGGCACGTTCGGGCAATGCGCTGGCCCAATTGCGGCTCGGTTTGCTGCATTACCACGGCCACGGTGTGCGCGAAAGCGATGCGCAGGCGTTGCGCTGGTTCGAGCGCGCCGCCGGGCACGGCTTGGCCGAGGCCCAATTCCACTTAGGCAATATGTATGCCTACGGCCTGGCCGAAGCACCCGACGATACCGATCCGCAGCGGCTGGCGGCGCAGTGGTACTTCGAAGCGGCTCGTCAGGGCCATGCCGAAGCGCAGTACAGCCTGGGCATACTGTTCCTGACCGGCAGCGGCGTGCTCCAGGACCAGGGCGAGGCGAACCGGTGGATCGCACGGGCCGCGGCGCAGGGCCACGCCGATGCCAACGCCTACCTGAAGGGCAAGTGAAGCGCGGGCGGGCGCTGCGCTACAACGGCTTCTTGTAGGTGACGGCGCCGCGCACTTGCCCCAGCCTCAAACCGACCGCGCGGTCGTGCGGATAGTCGTGCGCGAGATGATTGCGGATCGATTCCGACATCTGCTCGGCCGGTCCATGGCAGTGCATGCACTCGGCCCGCATCGGCAGTACCTTCATGTAGCGTAGGAACTTGCCGCTCGGCTCGGTGGTCACCTCTGCATGTTCCAGGTTGTCGGCCTTCTCGCCCTTCGCGACCCGCTCGTCAAAATTCATCAGCGCCGACTGCTCCCACGCGTCGCCCCAGCCGAGAGATGGATTGCGCGGCGTCAGGCTGACCCGTGTGACGCGCGCGCCGTACTTGCGCGAGATCGCCGAGGCGATCTCCGGAACGGTGTACTTGCACACCACGATGGCGCGCAGCGGCCCGCTGGCCTCGATCGCCTTGACCAGTTCGCTGCGCACGCTGACAACGAGTTCGTTGGACGCCTTGCGCGCTTCCTCGAGCGCGGCGCGCGGGATGTCGTCGCCCGCGGCTGCAGCGCGGCCGAGCATGAAGGCCGCGGCGGTGACCGTCAGGCACAGGCGAGTCGTGGTGGCGAACTGACGGGATTTGTGCGGAGGTGGTTGCAGCATGTCCAATTGTGGCGGTCCGCCAGATCAGCGGCAACCTGGACGGGGTTCAGCGTGGATGTCACGGCTCGACTTGGTCGATGGTGATGCGCAGGTTTTGCGCACCCGTGGCCAGCGGCCCCGCCTGTCCGGTCAGGTCGCCGGGCTGCGGCGTTGCATTGCCGCTCCTGGAGATGCGGGCCCCCACCAGCACCCGGGCATGGCCGGAGAGCCTGAGGTTCGGCGTCATCGCCAGCGAATCGTCGAGCACGAAACGAGCGGGCCAGGCGCCGACAGGCTGGCGCAGGATCGCCAGCGGCATGCGTGGCCCCTGCGCCGCCCGCGCGAAGACGAACAGCGTGTCGCCTGGCGCGATGCGCTGCGCAAGCGCCGGGCTGATCCGCACTTCGCCGGCGACCGTCGCGACGGCGCCGCCGGCCGCCACGCCGCCGCCGGCTTCCACGCCACCGACGGGCGCCGCGCCTTCGAGCTGTTGCGCCTGCGCGATGCTGCCCAGCGCAGATCGTGCGATCGGCGAGTCCGCCGGGGCCAGCGCGAGCAGACGCCGCCAGTAGCCTTGCGCGCTGGCGTAGTCGCGCGACTCGAAAGCGGCGCTGCCCGCCAGGGCGAGCGCCTTGACATGCCGCGGGTCGGCGTCCAGCGCTTGTTGGATCAACCGAGCAGGTTCGCCGGCCAGCCGTTTGCCGGCGACGACCCCCAGCACGTCGGCAAAGTCGGCCAGCAGCGTGGCGTTGCCTGGCGCGAGTTCGCTGGCGCGTCGAAACGCGATCACCGCGTCGTTGTAGCGGCCCAGCGTCGTGTACGAACGGGCCAGCATCATCCAGCCTTGCGCGTTATCCGGTTCGGCCTTCAGTCGCTGGGCCAGGTTCGCCGCCATCTTCTGGATCTGCTCCGGTGTGACGCTGTGGCGGGCGTCCGCCTGGCCAGCCGAGCCGCCGATGCGGTCCGGCGCCAGCGCGTGCCGATCGCCAAGCGCCAGGTAGCTCAGCACGCTGCCTATCGGAATCAACAACGCCAACGCGACCGCGCTGTGCCGCGCTGGGCGCGCGGCCGCGGCGGCCACCGGCGCTGCATCGTCGAGCCAACGGCGCTGAATGTCGGTGCGCACCTGCGCGAACTGTTCCGGGGCGATCAGGTCGCTGCCGAGATCGCGCTGCGCCTCGAGCAGGTGGTCGCGGTGCACGGCCAGGTTGGCCCCACCCACCGTGACCGGCGCGCCCGGCATCCTCGGCCGCCACAGTGGCGGCAGCAGCATCATCAGCGCGCCCAGCAGCAGCATGCCCGCGAAGAGCCAGAAGATGCTCATCGCAGCGCGCTCCCCCACCTGCGGGAAATGTTTCCCGGAATCGGGAATGATTCGGCATGCGCGACTTGGCCGGGGCTGCCGGGCCGGGCGGCCGAAACGGATTGGAAGGGTGCACGCATATAGGGCACTAGCAATTCCGCGGCCATGTCGGGGCGCAATCGCAATCGCAATCGCAATCGCAGCCGCTCAGCGTGGCGCCGACGCGCGCCGCGCGTCGCGCTGCGCCTCCCACTCCCACAGCGCGGCGCGCGCGCGGCGCAGGTGCGCCTCGTTCTCGCCGCGCGCCAGGTGCAGGTAGCTGCGCATCGCCCCGAGCGCGAGTTCGAGGTCGCCGCCGGCCTCGTGTGCCAGGGCCAGGCCATAGTAGGCATTGGCCAGCCCGGGCTTCAAGGCCGTCGCGCCGTCGAAGAAGTCGCGCGCCAGCGCGGCGCGTTGCAGGCCCAGCATCGCAAAACCCATGTTGACGTGTGCCTCGGGCATGGTCGGCGCGAGTTCGAGCACCCGGTGCAGCGCGGTCGCTGCCGGATCGTATTGCCTGGCGTGCAACATCAGCACCGCGGCGTCGAAGCGGCGGCGGATCTCGGCCTCGCGGGCGGCCGCGGCATGCGCCACGGGCTCGCGGTTCGCGTCGATCCCGGCCGCCGCGCCGGCGATCGCTGCGGGCGGATGGGCCGGCCCGAGCGCGCCGATGCCCAGCCCGCCCAGCAGCACCAGCGCCGCGGTGAGCACGATGCCAAGCACTCGCCGGTCGCGCCGTGCCATCAAGTCCGGCGGCCTCACACGGCCCCCTTGTGCGGCGCGGTGGAGATGAACGGCACGCCGAAGAAGGTCAGGAACGCCAGCACGAAGACGCCAAACAGCCAGACACCGTGCAGCGCCGGCGCGGGCCGCAGCGTGGCGCGGGCATGCAGAGTCGCGGCCAGCGCCAGCCAGGTCAGGAAGGCCCAGGTCTCGAGCGGGTCCCAGGCCCAGTAGCGTCCCCAGGCGTCCTGTGCCCAAACGGCGCCGGCGATCAGCATGAGGGTCTCGAACACGAAGGCAAACGCGGCAAAACGGTGCGCGAGCTCGTCGAAGCGACGGTCGTCGGGCAGGCCGGCGCAGCGCCGGCGACCCCAGGCAGTGTGCCGCAACACCGGCACCGCGCCGAGCGCCACGGCCACCAGCAGCAGGCCGAGGAACAATTTGCCGACCACGGTGTGCAGGTACAGCAGGGGTGTGGCGTAGGTGGGCGGGAAATGGCCCGGCCGGGCGTCGGCCAGCAGCAGCCAGAGCCCCAGCGTGGTCAGCACCAACATCGCCACCGGCAGGGTGCCGCGCACCTCGCGCACCGCCCACCAGCTCAGCAGGAACACCAGCGCCAGGCTCCACAGGTTGCTGCTGAGGATCTCGTGCATCGTCGTGAACGGGCCATGGCCGAGCGTGCGCCAGCGTGACAGCAGCGACAGCGTGTGCAGCACAACGGCGGCCAGCAGGGCCATCGAGGCCAGCAGGTGCGCCGGCGGCCGGCTACCGCGCGCGGACGGCAGTGGCAAGGGCAGCGCCAGCAGCGCCACCATGCCGTAGGCCGTCAGCGCCGCCCACAACAGCCAGGTTTCAGCCATGGCGCGCTCCCGGCGAGATGCCCATGGCTGCGCGCGGCGGGCGCGCGCCGGCCGCCAGGAAGAAGCGCTGCGTGTAGTGCCAGGCCAGCGCCAGCGCGGCGAGCAGCGCGGCGGCCAGCAGCCAGGGCAAGGTCCAGTCGTGCGTGACCCGGTAGCCCATCCAGCTGCGCAGGCCTTCGTAGACGAGCGTGCCACCGGTCAGCGCGACACGTTCACCCGGAGCCAGTTCGAAGCGCTGTGCATCGATGCGCAGCACCAGTCGATGTGGATCGGGCAGCTCGAAGGCCGCATGTGCGGCGGGATCGATGAGCGTCTGGTCGAACTGCAGCATCACCCAGGCGGTGCGACCGTCTGGCAGCGACCATTCGCGCGACTGGCGCAGTTCGTGGATCGGAAAGCTCGGCAGGTGCACGCCGCCTGTGACCGGCGGCCCCTTCGACGGCCGCCAGGTGAGCAGCGGCGCGAAGCCCTTGTTCGGGCTGGTGTAGATACGGTAGCCCTGCAGCACCAGCGGGTGGTGGTCGCCGATCACCATGCTGCGCGGCGCGCCGCCGGCGTCACGCCAGCTGACGAGATTGCGCGTCGCGCCGCGCCTGCGCCCCGGCGCGTAGTCGATCTCGAATCCGTCGTGGCGAAACGCCAGCTCGGCCAACCGGTCGCGGTGCCACGGGCCGGCGCTGGATTCGATCAGGAGGCCGTCGAAGTCCACACCCTGCAGCAACTCGAATCGGCCGTCCAGTGCGGTCATCCGGCCCAGACCCGCCAGCACCGCCAGCGCCAGCAAGGCGAGGTGGCACACCAGCAAAGGCAACTGGCGCCGGAATGCTGGATGCTTGACCAGCGCGGCCAGCAGGTTCAGCGCCAGCAGGCCCAGCGCGGTGCCCAGGGCGAGCGTGGCTGGCATGCCTTCGACCTGGTAGGACAGCGCCGCCGCGGCCAGCAGCGCCATGCCGGCCAGCGTCGCGCGCAGCGAACCGAAATGCGCCGCCAGGGCACGCAAGATGGTGAAGGTCTTCATGGCGGGTTGCTGCAGACGTCCCTCATCCAGTCCCTGCCGTTCGTGGTGTTGTTGGCGTTGGTGCCGAAGGCCGTGCCCGAATTGTTCGAGCCGCAATTGGTCTCGACCCAGCTGCCGCTGGTGGCGAAGCTGCGCACCTTGAGCTTGGCGTTCAGGTAGTACGGCTCCTGGTTGTAGGCTTGCGCGCTGGCATTCATGCGCCACTCCTCGTTGCCGGCGCGCCCGGCCTCGGGCCCGATGTCGTTCAGGTTGACCAGCAGCGCCTTGTTCTTCCAGCCGTGCGGCACCGCTACGTGGCACCAGTTGCAGCGCATGCTTTCGATCTTGTCGGTGTGGTACGCGTGCAGGTTGCCGCGGTCGGCATTGAAGAAGCCGGTCGTGCCCGTGCCGTTGCGGTTGGCGTAGGTGTCCGGGTTGTGGCACTTGAAGCACAGGCCATTGGCGTTCGGGCCGTTGTCGCCGCGGTTGTTGGCACCCACGCTGCTGTTCCACAGGCCCTTGAGCAGGAAGTTGTTGTTCGAGCCGTGCGGCCCCCAGGGTGCGCCGTTCTCGCCGCCTTGCGGCACGACGCTGTTGTCGGCGGTGTTCGAGCCGTGGCAATCGCTGCAGTACATCGTCTGCGTTCCGATCGCATTGCCCCACGGCGCACGGAAGGCCGACGCGCTGGCGCCGCTGCGGCCGGTGCCGTCCATCACCGGGTGCCAGGAGCGGTGGTTGTTCGCGCCGTAGCCGGAGCCGGCGCCCGAATCCGGCGCGGTGCCTTCGCCGCGGTGGCCGGGTGGCGCCTGGAACTCCTTGGCCTGGTTGGTGTAGACGGTCAGGTTGTTGCTGCCCGGCGGCGTGCCGCCGCTGCGGCCGAGTGGCGGCCGATTGCCGAGCGGATAGACGTTGTTGTCGGCGTAGCCATGGTCGGAGTGGCATTTCAGGCAGACCTGGTACTCGCGCGTGACATGCGGTGCCGCCACCGAGCTGTCGACGCTGGCACCGGGGTCGCCGCGCTTGACGGTGTAGCCGCTGGGCAGGTTCTGGAACGAGGTCGAGCCGTAGATCGGCTCGACGCCCCAGGTGCCGCGCAAGACGCCCGAGGCGATGTTGGTGTGGGTGTAGCCGGTGGTCTCGTCGTGGCGGTGGGTGCCCGCCGCGTCTGGCGCGCCCGCGATGCCGGCCACCCCGCCGGCAAACGAGCGGAACTTCACCACGCGGTGCGGGTTGTGGCAATCTGTGCATTCGGCGTGGCGCTGCGCGAGCAGCGTCCTGGACTCGATGAAGTCGGCGCCGCAACGGTTGGCGGGCCCGCTGCAGTCGACCGCGCCATCGCTGAAATTGCCGCCAATGTCGTGCACTTCCTGCGTTGTGCCTCCCTGCTCGGCGGTGGTGATGGGCATGCGCACCAGCAGATCGAACTCGCTTTCGATGTTGGGCACCTGCGTGACCAAGTTGAGCGCCGACTTCGCCGCCGTGGTGTGGCACTGGTAGCAGGTCTTCTCTTGCGCCGGGTTGCCGCCCTGCTTGGCCGCCAGCGGGTTGCCGGGCGGCAGCGGTGCGTCCGTGCCTTCGCGCGTCAGGCGCCGCGCGCCCTGCACGGTATGGGTGTCGTGGCAGTTCAGGCACGAGGCCTTCCAGACCGGCAGCGCTGCGGGAAATTCACGCAGCGTGGCGGCCGCGTCGCGGTAGGTCTCGTCGGCGACGTCGGGCCGCGCATGAGCCGAGAAGGCCCACGCGCCCGAACCCATGTTCTTGTCGTGGCACGACAGGCACACGATGTCCGCCGCGGCGTTGAATGCCACGCCCGGCGCGCTCTCCTGGAAGCGTTGGGCGCGCAGGAACTTCTGGTTGCCCTTGGCGGGGTCGAGTTCACGAATGTGCGGGTCGTGGCAGGTGGCGCACTGCACCTGCCCTGCCGCGTTCGCGCCGGTCGGCTCCAGCGGCAGCAGCGGCTTGAGTCCCGGCGCGCGCAAGCCGATCACGCTGCCGGTACCGGCTGGCCAGCGTTGCGCGGCGTCGACCGGCCGCAACTCGCCGTCGCGCGTGGCCAGTGCGCTGCTGTAGGTCAGCGATATCGGGTGGTCGTTGCGCAGGTCGGTGCCGAGAAATCGCGTGAAACCGCTCAGCACGCCTTCACCGGGCGGCATCGCGCCGCCGGGGCCGGTGCCCGTCATCGGGATGGTCGCGTTGGCCGTGCCGTTCAGCACGTTGACGTTGCCGATCGCCAGGCTGCCGTCATGGCATGACAGGCACAGCTTCGAGCTGCCGCCCGGTTGGGCGTTCAGCCCGTCGAGAATGGCCTGCGCGTCCAGCGACGCCGAGGTGTAGGGCGTGTAGGTGGCGCCGTCCGGCACGCGCCGGTTCCACAGCGGTGCGCGCAAGGCGCTGCCGGCCTGGTCCTGCTGCGTCGCGCCGTGTGGCGTGTGGCAGAACACGCAGACCTCGGAGGTGCCGCCGGTGGCGGCGCGGGTCGGGCCGGGGCCGCCGGTCGACAGATTGTGGCGCGTGCCCTTGACGTCCGAGACGCGCTGCGCCGCGCTCGGCACGGCCAGCCACAGCGCGGCCCACAGGGCAAGCAGGCAGGCGGCACCGGGGCGTTTCATCCGCCCCCCAGGAACTGGAACAGCACGACCCGGCCGTTGAACATGTCGGCGATGAACACCCGGTCCTTCGCATCGACCCAGATGCCGGCCGGCAGGTAGAAGCGCCCGGTGGCGGTGCCGGTGCCGCCGATCGGCAGCAGCAACTCGCCGCGACGCGAGAACACCAGCAGGCTGTCGTAGTACGACTCGACGACATAGACATTGCCCTCGCTGTCCACCGCCACGCCCTTGGGGCGCACCAGGTTGCCGAGGTACAGGCCGCGCGCGCCAAACTTGCGGTTCAGCACCTGACCTTCGGCGCCGAACACCTGCACCCGGCTGTTCAGCGTGTCGGTCACGTACAGCTCGCCGTTGGCGAAGGCCAGATGGGTCGGGTAGTTGAACTCGCCGTCGCCTTCGCCGCGCCGGCCGATCACGCGCAGCAGCGAGCCGGTGGCGTCGAACACCTTGATGTCGTGCGCATAGGTGTCGGCCACGAAGAGCAGGCCGTTGCCGGGGTCGTGTGCCAGACCGGTCGGCCGCTTGAGCAGGCCGCGGCCGAGCGCCGCGCCGGGCTGGCCCTGCGCATCTAGCCGCGCCACCAGGCCGAGTTCCGCGTCGGCCACGTACAGCTGCCCGCCCGGGCCCAGCGCCAGCCCGGACGGCGCGACGAACTTCAGCAGCCCTTCGGCCTGCTGCCACAGCTGCAGCTCGCCCGCCTTCTCGTCGAACACGAACACCGCCTGCCGGCTGGTGTCGCTGACGAACAGCCGACCCTGCTCGTCGCCGATCACCGCCGTCGGACGTTGCAGCACCAGCGGCTCCTCGGGGCGGGCGTCGAGCCCGACCAGCCAGCGCCCGAAGGCCTTCAGTGCGTCGGTGTCCGTCCCCGGGCGGCGGAAGTTCTGCTCGCCCGTCAAGGTGCCGGTGTAGAGAAAGCGCGGTACTTCGGGCGGTTGCGGCCACAGCAGGCGGCTCCCTTCGGGCGCGTCGGCCATGCCGTAGTGCATCTCGCCACGCACCGGCTCGACGCCTGCGCAACCTGCCAGCGCCAGCAGCGCGACGCTCAGGCCCAGGAGGCGATGGACCGGCCACTGCCCGGCACACTGTCGATGCCGGTCGACCGGGCGCTGCGTGGCCAGTCTCATGGCCGCTCCATGTCGCGCACGGTGTGGATCAGCACCTGCCCGGCGACGCCGTCCGCGACGGCGAGCAGGCGCTCGTCGACGGCAATGGCGGCGATCGCCTGCACGCGCAGCCGGGTGGTGTCAAACACCTGCGCCGGCCGCCCGAGGCTGAGCACCTTGACCGCCCGGTCGTGCGCGTCGACGACGAAGACCCGGCCGAATCGGTCGGCGGCAATGGCCACCGGCTGCTTCAGTTCACCGTCGCCGAGCCGGCCCGACAGCTGGCCGTCGCGCCGCGCGACGTGACGACCGGCGGAGGCGCGGTCGAGCACGAACACCGTGTCGCCTGTGCCGGCCAGTCCGTCGACGCTGCGCACATCCGCGCCGTCGGCGCCCGGGCGCACCGTGATCGCCAGGGCGCCGACGGGCCGGTGCTCGACCCACCGCGGCTGGGCCTGGTCGGCCACCAGCAGAGTCGTGCCGCCCTCGGCCAGCGTGAAGCCGACCGGCGCCACCGGGCCGGCTGCCGAAGCACCAGCCCGGTA
>Ga0224496_10002552_pt1 | contig 10790 bp, 11 predicted proteins | sample SF_Jul11_sed_USG_2_FD_168127 | JGI IMG/M metagenome (GOLD analysis project Ga0224496, IMG submission 168127) | Sediment microbial communities from San Francisco Bay, California, United States - SF_Jul11_sed_USGS_8_1 | ecosystem: Environmental > Aquatic > Marine > Sediment | place: USA... | reverse complement strand
ACGAAAAGAAATGCATTTGCTGCGGCGCCTGCTATCCGCCCTGCCCGCCCATGCAGATCAACAGCGCGGAATCGACCAAGCTGGCGATCTGGGTCGGCGGCAAGCATTCCAACGCGCGTTCCAAGCCGACATTCCACAAGCTGGTGGTGGCCGGCATTCCCAACAACCCGCCGCGCTGGCCCGAAGCCGCGGATGCCGTGAAGAAGATCCTTTATGCCTACAAGGAAGACGGCCGTCCGTGGGAACGCATGAACGAATGGATCGAGCGGATCGGTTGGCCGCGTTTCTTCGAGATGACCGGCCTGGCCTTCACTCGCCATCATATCGACGACTGGCGTGGCGCGCGCAAAAGCCTGAACGCCTCGGCGCATCTACATTTTTAATACGGGTTGCAAGCAATGAAGTTTGGAATACTGGTCAATGAAGGGCCGTTCACCCATCAGGCATCGGACTCGGCCTACCAGTTCGCCAAGGCGGCCATCGCAAAGGGCCACGAAGTCATGCGTGTATTTTTCTACCATGACGGCGTGAACAACGCGAACAAACTGGCGGAACCGCCGACGGACGACCGCAATCTGGTCAAGCTGTGGTCCGAACTGGCGGCCGAACATAATGTCGACCTCGTGGTCTGCGTTGCCGCGGCCCTGCGCCGGGGCATCAAGGACGATGTACTGGCGCCGGGCTTCCGGATTTCGGGGCTCGGTCAATTGATCGAAGCCGGTATCGTCGGCGACCGGTTGGTCACCTTCGGCGACTAAGGCGTAAGGACAAGGAAACAGGCAGAAACGATGGAAGAAGACGATTTCAATCCCGAAGTGGTGAAGCGCTTCATGTTCGTAAATCGCAAGGCGCCATACGGCACGGTCTACGCGCTGGAATCGCTGGAAACAGTGTTGATTTCAGCGGCATTCGACCAGGATGTCAGTGTCGTGTTCGCCGATGACGGTGTATTCCAGCTTAAAAAAGGCCAGGACACGCCGGGCATCAACATGAAGAACTTCTCTCCCACATTTCGGGCGCTGGACGGCTATGACGTCGAGAAACTTTATGTCGAAAAAGAATCTCTCGAGGCCCGCGGGCTGACGGAAGACGATCTTCTGGTCGATGTGGAAGTGCTCAGTTCCAAGGAATTGAGCAAGATCATGGCCGCGCAAGACGTTGTGATAAGTAACTAGGGGCAACGAATATGCTTCACACAGTCAACAAATCGCCCCTGGAGCGTAATACGCTGGAGAGCTGTCTGCGGCTCGCCGCAAAGGGTAGCGCTATCCTGCTGATCGAAGATGGCGTCTATGGCGCGCTTGCGGCCGGCCAGGCCGCCAAGGAGATCGGCAAGCGCAAGGCGGATTTGAAGTTTTATGCTCTCGGGCCCGATCTGGCGGCTCGCGGGCTTTCGGAATCACCTCTGGTCGACGGCATCGAAATCGTCGATTACGAGGGGTTTGTAGACCTCGCTGCAGAATACGAGGCGCATCAGGCGTGGCTTTGAGTGGGGGCGTAGCCCTTTGCCACAGTGACAAAAGTTAAGGAGGAACTATCAAAATGGCATATCAGCTCAACGGTACGACCGTCGAAGCGGATGAGGAAGGCTACATCACGGATATCAGCCAGTGGTCCAAGGAACTGGCCGTGCTGATCGCCGAAGATGAGAAGATCGAGATGTCCGACGATCACTGGGAAGTCGTCAACTTCCTGCGTGATTATTACGAAGAATATCAGATCGCACCGGCTATCCGCGTCTTGACCAAGGCGGTCAAGAAGTCAATGGGCCCGGAAAAGGGTAACAGCCAGTATCTGTACGAGCTGTTTCCGTATGGTCCGGCCAAGCAGGCCTGTAAAATCGCCGGGCTGCCGAAGCCGACCGGCTGCATCTGATCCGACTGGACAGTTGACGCCAACGATCCCGGCGCGATGTCGCGCTCGGGCAACGGGGGAGTATGTCTGAAATGACCGCGCTGTTTACGATCCTGTTCTATGCCGCCACGGCCATTTTGGCCGTCGGCCTGGCGTTCAAGGTCGTGCAATATGCGCGCACGCCCGCGCCCTTGAAGATTCCCACCACGCCGGCCCCGGTTACCACCGGCGGGGTGGTTCTTCGCATGGCCCGTGAAGTGATCCTGTTCGAAAGCCTGTTCAAGTCCAACAAATGGATATGGCTGTTCGGCTATATGTTCCACGGTGCCCTTCTGCTGGCGATGATGCGCCATCTGCGTTACTTCACCCATCCGGTCTGGGAATGGGTTGCGCTGGTTCAGCCTTTCGGCATGTATGCCGGCTTCGCCATGCTGGCGGGTCTGGGCGCATTGTGGTTCCGGCGCATATTCGTCCAGCGCATCCGCTATATCAGCGGCCCGTCGGACCATTTGATGCTGATCTTGTTGCTGGGCATCACGGGCAGCGGCCTGGCCATGACCTACGTGGCGCGCACCGATATCGTGGCGCTGAAACAATTCATGCTGGGGCTGATCCGCTTTGACTGGCAGCCGATGCCGTCCGATCCGATCCTGATGGCCCATCTGGGAATGGTGATCGCACTGATGATTATCTTCCCATTCTCCAAGCTGTTGCATGCGCCGGGCCTGTTCTTCAGCCCGACCCGCAACCAGGTCGACAATGCCCGGGAAAAACGTCATCTGGCGCCCTGGGCGGCAAAACTGGAAGCCGGGGGCGAATAGAATGGCTGGCGATTATAAAGTACCCGAACTGGGCGAATATGCCGAAATCCCGCCGCTTTGCCCCGGCGCGATGTCCCAGTCGCATCCCTTCGAGGCCTCCCCCGAACATCAGAAAGCGTTGGGCTTCCCGGGCGAACTGGTCGAGGACTGGCACGACAAGGCGATCGGTCGTCTGGGCGAGTTGCTCGACAAGACCCGGTCGCTGCGCGTCTATCTGGATTCCTGCGTGCGCTGCGGCGCCTGCACCGATAAATGCCACTATTTCCTGGGCACCGGCGACCCGAAAAACATGCCGGTCGCGCGTCAAGATCTGCTCCGCAAGGTCTACCGCCGGCATTTCACGCCGCTGGGCAAGTTCCCGCTGACCCGCTGGCTGGTCGGCGCCGAGGATTTGACCGAAGAGGTTCTGGACGACTGGTACAGCTATTTCCACCAATGTTCGCAGTGCCGCCGCTGTTCGGTCTATTGCCCCTACGGCATCGACACGGCCGAGATTTCCATGGCCGCACGCGATATCATGGACCATATCGGCAAGGGCCAGAAATACTGCAATGAGATCATCGGCAAGGTCCACGCGATCGGCAATAATCTGGGGCTGCCCGGTCCGGCGCTGGAAAACACGCTGGAAGGCCTGGAAGAGGATATCGAAGACGATATCGGTGTGAAGGTCCGGCTGCCGCTGGACGAAAAAGGCGCCGACATTCTGCTGGTCACCCCCAGCGCCGATTTCTTCGCCGAACCCCATGTGGACGGGTTGATCGGCTATGCCAAGGTCTTCCACCAGGCCGGCGCCAGCTGGACGATCAGCACATATGCCTCTGAAGCCGCCAATTTCGCCATGTTCATCGGCTCCTACGAGCAGATGCGCGAGGTGGCGTTGCGCATCCGCAAGGCGGCGATCGATCTGGGCGTCAAGCGCATCGTCTTCGGCGAATGCGGCCATGCCTGGCGCGTCGCCTACAGCTTCCTGAATACCTTGGCCGGCCCCTGGGACTTCCTCGACCCGAACTACCCGGTGCCTCAGCATATCTGCGAATACACCTGGGATCTGATTGAAAAGGGTCAGCTGAAGTTCGACAAGTCGGCGAACGACCATATGACGCTGACCTTCCACGATTCCTGCAATGTGGCGCGCGCCACCCGCATGGGCGACAAGCCCGGCGGCCAGTTTGAAATCCCCCGCAATATCATCAAGGCGGTCTGCAACAATTTCGTGGACATGGCCGAGGACACCATCCGCGAAGGCACCTATTGCTGCGGCGGCGGTGGCGGCCTGCTGACCGACGATCTGATGGAACTGCGCGTCAAGGGCTCCAAACCCCGCATGGAAGCGCTGACCCAGGTCATCAAGAACGATGGCGTCACGCATATGGCCGCGATCTGCGCCATCTGCAAAAGCCAGTTCGCCAAGGTCATGCCCGAATACGGCATCGGCATGGACAAGATTGTAAGCGTTCACCAGTTGGTCAGTAACGCGATCATCCTGGACGGCCAGGAAACAGACGAAGACGAAGACAACGCGGACGCCGAACCGGCGTCTCAGATGGAGGAATAAACGGCCATGGATCGAGCACAGAGCAACCAGGATCAGGATAGTCGGAACATGGACGAAACCAAGCTGACGTTCAGGAAATTCAAGGACGGCGACACCGAGCACCGCCCGTGGCAGGAAGAAATCTTCACCGCCGACGAATCCCATAAATGCCCGACCTATGTGCATCGCACGCCGCCCTGTCAGGGCAGTTGCCCGGCCGGCGAGGATATCCGCGGCTGGCTGAACATCGCGCGCGGCATCGAAAAGGCGCCCGACGGCATGAACTGGCAGGAATATGCCTTTTACCGGCTGTCGGATTCAAACCCGATGCCCGCCATCATGGGCCGCGTCTGCCCGGCGCCCTGCGAGGACGGCTGTAACCGCAACGAGGTCGAAGACCATGTCGGCATCAACGCGGTAGAGCAATATATCGGCGACTATGCGCTGGAACATGGGTTGAAGCTGCGCGATCCGGGCCCCGACAGCGGCAAGAAGGTTGTCTGCATCGGTGGCGGCCCCGCCAGTCTGGCCGCGGCCTATCAACTGCGCCGCATGGGCCATGGCGTGACGATCCTGGACAGCCATGCCGAACTTGGCGGAATGATGCGCTACGGAATCCCCGGCTATCGCACCCCGCGCGATGTGCTGGACGGCGAGATCAAGCGCATCCTGGATATGGGCGTCGAGACCCGGATGAATACCAAGGTCGGCGTCGACGTTTCCATGGACGATCTGCGCAAGGAATTCGATGCGATCTTCGTCGGCATCGGCGCGCAGAGCGGTTCCGCCCTGCCCGTCCCCGGCGGCGACGCGCCCAACTGCATCAGCGGTATCGCTTTCCTTGAAGCTTTCAACGACGGCCGCCTGAAACATGGCGCCCAGAAAGTACTGGTTATCGGTGGCGGCGATACCGCGATGGACGTCGCGGCGGTCGCCCGGCGCCTGGGCCATATCACAAAATCCCACGAAAAGGACCGGCCGGAAACGGTGGTTCTGGGCCATGTGGTTCACGACGTCGCCTCGGTCGCCAACCGCCAGGGCGCCGAAGTCACGATCGTCTATCGCCGCCCGGTCGAAAAAATGCCGGCCACCAAGATGGAAATCGAGCATGTAACCCAGGAAGGCGTCAAGATTCGCAGTTCGCTGGCGCCGGTTTCGGTTGTTCTCGGCGAGGATGGCCGCGCCACCGCGCTGCGCGTTCAGGAGGTCGAATGGGACGGCAATAACATGACCGTCAAGGACAGTCCGGAATTCGATATCGAATGCGACCTGATCGTCGCCGCCATCGGCCAGGCCGGGGACCTTACCGGCATGGAAGACCTGGATAATGGCCGTGGCCTGATCGCGCCCGACCCCTTCTATCGCGCCCAGGGTCAGGAAGACGTCTTCATCGGCGGCGATATCGTCAAGCCGCATCTGCTGACTACGGCAATCGGTCATGCCTCGATCGCGGCGGAAGGCATCGATCATATGATGTCCGGCAGGGAGCCGTCGAAGCGCCCCAAGGTCGACAAGCACCATTACGATCTGCTGGAAAAACTGCACGAAGCCAACCTGCAGCCCGCCGAATACGACCACACCCAGGTCTGGGGCACGGATTCGGCTCCCTATGCGATCCACAATTACGAGGATCGCTCGCATGTGGAAATCGTTCCCGCCGACGAGCTGTTCCTCGGCCACTGGACCTATGAAGCACGCCACAAGCGCAAGGAAAAATATATCGGCCCCGATGACGTTCTGGGCCATTTCGAAGAGCGCATCCACGGCCTTACCGAGGAAGAAGCCAAGGAAGAGGCCGACCGCTGCATGAGCTGCGGCATGTGCGTGGAATGCGACAACTGCGTAATCTACTGCCCGCAGGACGCCATCCACCGCGTCGCCAAGGACAAACGCACCATGGGCCGCTACGTGGAAACCGATTATACCAAATGTGTCGGTTGCCATATCTGCGAGGATGTTTGCCCCTCAGGTTATATCCAGATGGGCCTGGGCGAGTAGGTAAAAGCGATGCGCATCCTTGTCTTCATACTGGCGATGATGTTCCTGCCCTCCCTGGCGGCGGCGCAGGAAACCGGCGGCGTGCCCTCGCCGTCCATTACCAAGGGCAAGGGCGAGCAGTGCGTGGCCGATACCGACTATATGCGCCGCTACCATATGAAAGAGCTGTCGCACCAGCGTGACGAGACCATGCATGAGGGCGTCCGTACGAAGCAATTCAGCCTCAAGGAATGCATTGCCTGTCATGCAACCACGGATGACAGCGGTCAGCCGGTGCCGATCAACGCGCCGGGCGAGTTCTGCGCCTCCTGCCACGAATATACCGCCGTGAAAGTCGACTGCTTCCAGTGTCACGCCACGAAGCCGGAACAGAAAAAACAGGCGCAAGCTTCCGCCCTCTTCCCAATGACGGCGTTGGCGGAACCGGAGGTGAGCCAATGAATGGAAGCGGATTCGATTTCAACCGGCGCCGCTTCCTTGGTGCGGCCGCCGCTGCCGCCGGGGTTACGCTGGCACCCGGAGTTACCCTGTATGGCGTCGGCCAGGCGCAAGCGCGCGGGTTGGACGAGCCGGCCTCGGGCGAAGTTCGCTGGGGCATGCTGATCGACATCAACCAATGCACAACCGACTGCACCGAATGCGTTTCGGCTTGCGCCACCGAAAACGGACTGACCGGCCATGGACGACCGGCCACGGACGCACAGTGGATTCGCAAGGTCAGCGTCCGCGATCCGAAAAACGGAGTTGAAAAATCGCTGCCGGTCATGTGCCAGCATTGCGCCGAACCGCCCTGCGTGGATGTCTGCCCAACTGGCGCGTCCTTCAGGCGGGCCGACGGCATTGTGCTGGTCGATAAACATATCTGCATCGGCTGCCGCTATTGCATGATGGCCTGCCCCTACAAGGCACGGTCCTTCGTCCATGAAGACCTGACCGACCAGAAGCCCCACGCCCCGCGCGGCAAGGGCACTGTGGAAAGCTGTACCTTCTGTGTGCACCGGGTCGATGCGGGCGGCAAGCCGGCCTGCGTCGAGGCCTGCGGCGCCACGGGTCACGGCGCCATGACCTTCGGCGACCTGAACGATCCAGACAGCGAAATCTCGCGCCGCGTGGCGCAGTACGCAACCGGGCAAATCCGCGCCGACCTTGGCGTCGACCCGGGCGTGCGATACCAGAACCTGTGAGGCGGCGGACCATGGCCAGCAAAATCGCATTCCGCACCATCGAAGGACGCAGCTTCGGCTATCTGCTGCTGCTGGCTGTTCTCGGCGCGCTGTTAGTGTTGGGATTGGGTTCGGCCTGGTTCATGGAACATAACGGCCATCATGTAACCGGCATGAACAACCAGATCGTCTGGGGCATGCCGCATGTCTTTGCGGTTTTCCTGGTCGTCGCGGCCTCGGGGGCGCTGAACGTGGCCTCCATCGCGTCGGTCTTCGGCAAAACCGCCTACAAGCCCCTGTCGCGCCTGTCGGGTCTTCTGGCGCTGACGCTGCTGACCGGTGGGCTGGGCGTTCTGGTGCTGGATCTGGGCCATCCGGACCGGCTGATCGTCGCCATGACCACCTATAACTTCAAGTCGATCTTCGCCTGGAACATCTATCTCTATAACGGTTTCATGGTGATCGTCGGGGTTTATCTATGGTTCCAGATGGAACGGCGCATGCAGCGCTATGCTTCCGCCATTGGTTGGGTCGCCTTCATCTGGCGGCTGATCCTTACCACCGGTACCGGCTCGATCTTCGGCTTCCTGGTGGCGCGCGAGGCCTATGACGCCGCGGTAATGGCGCCGTTGTTCATTGCAATGTCTTTCTCGTTCGGTCTGGCGATCTTCCTTCTGGTCATGATGGCGTCCTGCGCCTGGACCGGGCGACCGCTAGGTGACAAGTTGCTCGCGCGCATGGGCAAGCTGCTGGCGGTCTTCATTGCCGCCGTGCTCTATTTCACCGCTGCCCAGCATCTGACGAATCTGTATGCCGCGGAACATGCGGGCATCGAGCGCTTCATCCTGGTTGACGGCGGCATCATCACAGCGCTGTTCTGGTGGGGACAGGTAATCCTGGGCGGGCTGGTCCCACTGGCGCTGCTGTTCCTGCCCATGACCGCCGGCACGCGGGGCGGAACGATCCTGGCTTCATTGCTGGTAACCCTTGGCGGGTTGGCGCAGGTCTACGTGATCATCATTGGTGGGCAGGCTTTCCCGCTGGTCCTGTTCCCCGGCATGGAAGTCGCCAGCGGCTTTGGAGACGGTGCCGTTGCGCAATATTCGGCAAGCTGGTACGAAATCGGTCTCGGGATCGGCGGCGTGGCTTTCGCACTGCTTGCGGTGGCGCTGGCGGTCCGGGTCCTGCCCTTCCTGCCGGCAACCCTGGCCGACAGTGCGGTGGACCCCCACCACACAAAACCGGAACCGAAAGGCGCGGTCCCGGCCGGAGCCTGAGCCAGATGGCACAAGAAGAACATCCCTTCGCGCAATATGTTCGCATCCTGGGGCGCGGCAAGGCACTGACCCGTTCCCTGACGATCGAGGAAGCCGAGGCCGCCATGGACATGATCCTGCGCGGCGAGGTGCTGCCCGAACAGCTGGGCGCCTTCCTGATGCTGCTGCGCGTGAAGGAAGAAGACGGGCAGGAGATCGCCGGCTTCGTGCGCGCCGCCCGGAAGTTATTCACCCTGCCCTCGCCCGCGCCTGAAGTCGATATCGACTGGTCTTCCTATGCCGGGAAACGCAGGCAGCTTCCCTGGTTTCTGCTGGCGGCCCTGCTGCTGGCACAAAACGGCATACGGATATTCATGCATGGGGCCGAGGGTCATACACCCGGCCGGCTCTATACCCGCGAGACGCTGGAAGCGCTTGGCATTCCCGCGGCGCACAGCCTGACCGAGGCAGCCGACCACATGAAGGCGCGCAACTTCGCCTACCTGCCGCTGGCCGATCTCAGCCCGCGTCTGCATGAAATCATCGAGTTACGGCCGATCATGGGTCTGCGCTCGCCGGTCCACACCATCGCGCGGATGTTGAACCCCTTCAATGCACGCCTGACCGTGCAGGGCATCTTCCATCCCAATTATATGGATATCCATCAACAGGCGGCTTTATTGCTCGGCGAAAAGAACATGGTCGTGTTCCGCGGCGAGGGCGGCGAAATTGAACGACGCCCCGGGAAGCTGACCGAGACCCGAACGGTTCGCGACGGCGTCGCAGGCTCCGAGGACTGGGCCCCGCTTCTTGAGAATGCCGTCCAGCCGACGGACCCGGAAATGGATATCGCCCGGCTGAAGGCCATCTGGACCGGAGAGGCCGAGGATGCCTATGCCGAGGCCGCAATCACCGGCACCCTGGCCATCGTCCTGAAGAGCTGGCACGGATACGAAACACCCGCCCAGGCGCAGGAAATAGCCGAAGAGGCCTGGCGTAACCGCAACAAGGCGCATCTGGGAATCGCCGCATAGGGAAATCATGGCCCATCTGTTGATCGCGGCAACCCATAAGTCATCCGGTAAAACCACGGTCTCGACCGGTCTGACGGCAGCCCTGGCGCGCCGGGGCATGAAGGTGCAGCCCTTCAAGAAGGGTCCGGATTATATCGATCCCATTTGGCTTGCCCGAGCCGCCGGCCGGCCCTGCTACAATCTGGACTTCAATTGCATGACGGCGGCGGAAATCGTCACCGCCTTCCAGCGCCGCGACGCAGCCGCCGATATCTCGATCATCGAAACCAACAAGGGCCTGTTCGACGGCGTCGATGTCGAAGGGCGCGACAGTAACGCAGCCCTGGCATCGCTGCTTGCGGGGCCGGTTGTCCTTGTCATCGACACGATGGGCATGACACGCGGCATCGCCCCCCTGGTGCTGGGTTACGTCAACTTCGCGACCGACATCGATATTGCCGGCGTGGTGCTGAACAAGGTTGCCGGACCGCGCCATGAAAGCAAGCTACGCGCTGCGTTGGAGTTCTATACCGACTTGCCGGTGCTGGGAACACTGGGCCGCAATCCTGCCCTGGAAATCCCCGAACGCCATCTTGGCCTGGTACCCGCCAACGAAGCCGGCGAGGCGGACAGGACAATTGAAATGCTTGCAGATGCGGTTGCCGGCAATGTCGACCTCGACCGGATTTTGGAAATCGCCGGTTCTGCAAAAAGTCCCGGCGCCATGCCTGGCCCCGATCGAACTTCCACACCGCGGGCGAAGGATATCCGCATCGGCGTCGCCCGGGACGCGGCCTTTGGGTTCTACTATCCAGACGATCTTGAGGCATTGGAAAGGGCCGGCGCGGAAATTATCCCTTTCGACTGCCTGAAGGACGCCGTGCTGCCCGATATGGATGGCCTGTTTATCGGCGGCGGCTTTCCCGAAACCCAGATGGCGACCCTGGAAGCCAACCAGAGCATGCGGGCCAGCATCCGGTCGGCTATCGAAGGCGGATTGCCCACCTATGCCGAATGCGGCGGGTTGATGTATCTGTCACGCAGCCTGACCTGGCACGGCGAAACACGGGAAATGGTCGGCGTGATTCCCGGCGATGCGGTGATGCATAAGCGCCCACAGGGTCGGGGCTATGCGATGCTTGAAGATACCG
>Ga0224496_10002551_pt1 | contig 10792 bp, 10 predicted proteins | sample SF_Jul11_sed_USG_2_FD_168127 | JGI IMG/M metagenome (GOLD analysis project Ga0224496, IMG submission 168127) | Sediment microbial communities from San Francisco Bay, California, United States - SF_Jul11_sed_USGS_8_1 | ecosystem: Environmental > Aquatic > Marine > Sediment | place: USA... | reverse complement strand
CACCGCCACCGAGATAATGGAGGCCGATGTCCTCATCGACGGCAAGCGAGTGGTGGGCCTGCTCGGGCGCAGCGACGCCGCGCCCGAGGTTGTCGTCGATCAGGTAATCGACGCCTCCGGCAAATATGTCTTCCCGGGCGGGGTTGATGTCCATACGCATATGGAGCTTCCCTTCGGAGGAACGAACGCGTCGGACAACTTCGAGTCGGGTTCCCGAGCCGCGGCCTGGGGCGGAACCACCACGATCGTCGACTTTGCCGTACAGACAATCGGCGAATCGATGATGTCCGGCTACGAGGCATGGATGGAGAAGGCCGCCGACAACTGCGCCATTGACTACGGCTTTCACATGATCGTGTCGGACGTCAACCCGCAGACGCTCAAAGAGATGGACATGCTCATGGGCGAAGGGGTCACCAGTTTCAAACTCTTCATGGCCTACCCGGGGGTTCTGTACTCGACTGACGGGCAGATCTTCATGGCCATGCAGAAGGCGGCCGAGAACGGTTCGACGATCATGATGCACGCTGAGAACGGGATCGTGATCGACGTGCTTCGCGAGCAGGCACTGGCACGCGGGCAGACCGACCCGATCTATCACAGTCTCACCCGGCCTCCCGTAACCGAGTCGGAAGCGACCCATCGAGCAATCGCCTATGCCGAACTCGCCGGCGCTCCTCTGTACGTCGTACACATGTCTGCCAAGGAGGCGCTCGAGGAGATTGCCGTCGCCCGAAATCGGGGCAGCAACATCTTCGCTGAAACCTGCCCACAGTATTTGTTCCTCGGGTGGCCCAATCTCAAGGAACCGGGCTTCGACGGCGCAAAGTACGTATGTTCCACGCCGATTCGAGACTGGGAACAGGGTCATCAAGACGCCTTGTGGAGGGGCCTGGCGACCAACGACCTCCAGGTCGTCTCGACAGACCACTGCCCGTTCTGCATGAACGACCACCCGGTACTCGGCACCCAGAAGCGCCTCGGAGAAGGTGATTTCACAAAAATCCCGAACGGTATGCCTGGTGTCGAAGAACGGATGCGTTTGCTCTATCACGGGTCGGTTGCCGAGAAACGCCTGAGTCTCAACCGGTTTGTCGAGGTAACCGCAACGACGCCGGCGAAGATGTTCGGCCTCTACCCCCAGAAGGGCACCATCGCCATCGGCTCGGACGCCGATATCGTCGTGTTCGACCCGAATGTCACCACGAAGATGTCCGTTGAGGTCAACCACATGGACGTGGACTATTCGGCCTATGAAGGCAAGGAAGTCCAGGGGCGTATCGATCTCGTCATGGCCAAAGGGAAGGTGCTGATCGAGGGAAACCAGTATCACGGCAAAAAAGGCGACGGCGAGTACCTACGAAGGGGCACCAACCAGTGTCTGATCTGAGCTACAGCCGGGCGACATTTGTCGATGGGGGTCATTAGGTATGGACTTCGGGGTAGTACTCCAAACGGATCCACCCGCCCGGCGGGTCGTTGAACTCGCCAAGTTGGCTGAGGACAACGGCTTCTCGTATGGCTGGACGTTCGATTCTCATGTCCTCTGGCAGGAACCATTCGTCATCTACTCGATGATGCTGGCCGCCACCGAGCGAATGATCGTCGGTCCGATGGTTACGAATCCGGGGACCCGCGATTGGACTGTGCTCGCGTCGCTGTTCGCAACACTGAATGACGCCTACGGCCCGCGCACGATCTGCGGCATGGGACGAGGTGATTCGGCGCTGCGCTACATCGGCAGAACCCCCAAAACCCTGGCGACCATGGTGGAGTCAATGGTCGTGATCAAGGACCTCGTCGCCGGCAAAGAGGTCATCTACAACGGCAAGAAACTACGCCTGCCCTGGATCAAAGAAGGCTGGGACCTTCCAATGTGGGGGGCCGGCTACGGACCCAAAGCCCTCGACACGGTGGGCCGCCACGCCGACGGCTTCATTCTCCAGCTCGCCGATCCGCAGATCCTCGAGTGGACAACCGCGACCGTTCGCGCCGCGGCTGTCGACGCCGGCCGCAACCCGGACGACATCACGATCTGCGTGGTCGCGCCTGCCTACGTAGGCGATGACATCGCCCATCAACGCGAGCAAGTCAGATGGTTTGGCGGCATGGTGGGAAATCACGTCGCCGACATGGTCAAGCGGTATGGCGACGACTCATCCAAGATCCCCCAGGTGCTTTCCGACTACATCAAGGCCCGGGAGGGCTACGACTACGACCATCACGGCAGGTCAGGCAACGAATCGACGGCCTTTGTCCCAGATGACATTGTCGATCGGTTCTGTGTCCTCGGTACTGCGGCGGATCACATCGACAAACTAAGTCAACTACGTGATCTCGGCGTTGACCAGTTTGGTATCTACCTCATGCACGACCAGCAGGAAGCCACCCTGCGGGCGTATGGGGATTCCATCATCCCGGCCATGAACGGATAAGCGCCTACGCCGGGCCGGCCCTTTAGGCCCTTTCGCCTCTGGACAACCCACCTCAGCTTGCCAACCATTGAAGGGCGGTGACCGAATCACCGCTGGTTTGTGAAAGGAGGTGGGGTCGTGCCCACCATCAATGATGCCGCAGCCGACTTTCTCGGAAGCAGGAGAATTGCTGTGACAGGCGTTTCTCGAGATCCGGCCAGCCACGGCAGCAATATCGTGTACCAACGCCTACGCGAGCGCGGCTACGAAGTGTTTGCCGTGAACCCGAATGCCACGGAGGTCGAGGGCGACGTCAGCTTCCCCGATCTTGCGTCAATCCCCGGCGGGGTTGATGCCGTCGTTATCGGTACCCGCCCCGAGATTGCCATGGAGACAGTGCGCGAATGCGCTGATCTTGGAATCAAACGGGTGTGGATGCACAGAGGCTTTGGCGGCGGCAGCGTCTCGCAAAGTGCAACCGCGTACGGTCGCGAGAGCGGCCTGGTGGTGATCGACGGAGGGTGTCCGCTCATGTTCGATCCAACGGCAGATACGGGGCACAAGGTCATGAAGTGGATGCTGCAGCTCACCGGAAACGTTCCGAGGAACGTCTGACGGCCCTGACCTGCAAAAGACCGCTAAGTTCAGTAGGCGTATCCTGTTAGGCCGGACTGCTCGCTCAAGGAGTCGACGATGTTCCAGACCACGATTGCCGGAAGCCTGCCAAAGCCAACCTGGTTGGCCGAACCCGAAAAGCTCTGGGCTCCGTGGAAGAGCGAAGGCGCTGACCTCGTCCAGGCGAAACAAGATGCTGCCTTCCTGTGGATGAAGCAACAAGAAGAACTCGGGATCGACACCGTCACGGACGGCGAACAGTTCAGATCCCACTTCGTGCACGGATTCCTTGAAGGAATCGAAGGGATCGACTGGCAGACCAAGACAAAGATGGGAATCCGCGACAACCGCTACCAGGTCGACGTCCCGACGGTCACCGCTCCGGTTCGTCGCGCCCGATCGGTCCACGCAGCCGAAGTCCGCTTCTCGATAGCCCATACCGATCACCGCCTGAAGTTCACATTGCCCGGGCCTATGACGATTTGCGACACGATTGCCAACGGGCACTACGAAACCCGGGCGGATATGGCCATGGCGTTCGCGGAGGTCCTCAACCAGGAAGCCAAAGACTTGGTGGCACTCGGCGTTGATGTCATCCAGTTCGACGAGCCGGCGTTCAACGTGTTCATGGATGACGTCAACGAATGGGGCATCGCCGCACTCGAACGGGCCGCGCAAGGACTCGATTGCAAGACAGCCGTACACATTTGCTACGGATATGGAATTGAAGCCAACATTCAGTGGAAAAACACCCTCGGCGACGAATGGCGCCAATACGAACAGATCTTCCCGGCGATCAACGCCAGCAGCATCAATCAGGTTTCCCTGGAATGCGCCAACTCGCATGTTCCGATGTCGGTGCTGTCGCTCCTTCCTGACAAGGAGTTGATGGTCGGTGTCATCGACGTCGCAAACAATGTCGTCGAGACTCCCGACGACGTGCTCAGAGTCATCGAGGAGGCGATGATCTATGCCGACGCCGACCGGATTTTGCCCTGCACGAACTGCGGGATGGCCCCACTAAACCGAACCCTGGCAGAAGGGAAGCTGGCCGCCCTGGGCCGGGGAGCCGCGTTGGCCAGGAGCCGCCACGGCTAGGCGACGATGAACTAACCGAGCTAGGGCTGGAGAAAGAAGATCAACCCGTACATCGTCGCGGCGAACGCCACGGAAATCAGTCCGCCGTACAGGGCACCCTTCTTGAAGGCCGGTATCCGAATTGACCCATAGACGAGCCAGGCCACCATCCCAATCATCGTTACGGTGAGGAACCTTGGGAAGGTCACTTCCGGGTTCCAATCCTCGGAGAACACGCCAGCGATTGAGCTGAAGATTCCCGCAGCAATCGGCGGAAAGACGGTGGCGCCAAGGCCCGAGATCCACCCGAACGCCTGACCATTCTTCTCTTGTGTGGAACGCTCTTTGAGATCTGTCATCGTTTAACTATCAGCCTGACTCAGCGTCGAAGCCAGTACCGAACGACCCTTCCGACCGAGAACGAATTCAGGTCTGCCGACTCGCCGCGGCCGCCGCTATCCGCTGGGCCATGGAGCCGAATATCGCTGCATGAAACGGCACCAACGAATACCAGTAGGCCCGACCAAGCAACCCGCGAGGAACGAAGATGGCCGTCTGTGTGAGTTTCGATCCGTTGTCCGTCGGATCCGATCGCCAGGACAGCCACGCCTCGCCCGGCAGTTTCATTTCGGCATGCAACACGAGCTCACGCCCGGGTTCGAGATGGCTGACTCGCCAGAAATCGAGCGCTTCCCCGGGCCGAAGGTCTTCCGGATGGCGACGGCCGCGTCGCAAGCCGACCCCGCCAAATATCGAATCGATGAACCCCCTGAGGTGCCAAGCCCATCCAAGGCCGTAATACCCGAAGTCCCCGCCGACCCGGCTGAACCCCCAGTACACGTCTTCGGCGCTGGCGCCGGTTTCGACCACCCGGCGGTCTTCGAAGCGGGAGCCTCCAGCCCAATCGGGATCGGTGGGAAGCGGGCTTGCCGAACGGTTCGCCGCGTCCGTCCAACGAGTCTCGACAGCGAATTGGGTGGTGTTTTCCATGGCGAGCCGAACCGATTCGCGGTAGGTCAGCGGGTCATGATGAAACCGTCCAAACGCCGCATCATTGCGGACGATCACCTCGTTCTTGAGGCTATCCACCAGCGGCCGAGCGACGCCGACCGGAAGCGGGGTCACCAAGCCAATCCAACGCGACGAAAGTCCCGGACTCAGCACCGGAACCGGCAGGATGATCCTGCGGGGCAGCCCGGCTTCCTCCGCATAGGCTTGCATCATCTCCTCGTACGTCAACACGTCAGGACCACCGACCTCGAGGATGCGGTTTCCGGGTACATCATCGATCGCTGCTGCCAGCACGACCAACACGTCGCGAATGGCCACAGGCTGACATCGGGTTCGCACCCACTTGGGCGTGGTCATGATTGGCAGCACTTCGGTCAGGTAGCGAAGCATCTCAAAGCTCACGGATCCAGAACCAATGATCACGGCGGCTCGCAACTCCGTTACCGCCGTCGTGCCGCTCGCCAGGACGCGACCGACTTCTTGCCGTGACGCCAGATGCTTGGAAAGCGCTTCGCGGTCCGAGTGGCCAAGCCCACCGAGATATACGATCCTGCTCACACCAGCCGCATCGGCGGCCATCCGAAAGTTTTCAGCGGCTTGTCGATCTGCTTCGCCGAAATCGTCGGCGTCTCCCATCGAGTGCACGAGGTAGTAGGCATATGTGCATCCTTCGAGGGCTTCAATCAGCGAATCCGGATCGAGCATGTCCCCCTTGACAACCTCGACTTCCGCCGCCCAAGGATCCTGAGCCAGTTTCGATGGATCCCTGGCGAGACATCGGACGCGGTGGCCATCCTCGAGCAGTTTCGGCACGAGGCGTCCACCGATGTATCCGGTGGCACCGGTGACGAGGGTAAGCGGAGGCGGCATGCCGTGAGCCTATCGGAAATACGGCCAACACCAACTCGGCGCTCCGCGACTCGGCCGGATCGTGGAACCCAGGGCCCCAGCACCCGATTTCGGGTGCTGGGGCCCCACGAAATTCGGCGGGTTGGTGACTAGTCACCTCGCCGGCCGACGAAACCATTCTCTCGCGAACCCTGATTCTGACCGATATCCCAACCAAGAGATCAGGGAGACGTAAATGACCATTCTTCAAAGGTCGCAGGGCTCAAGTCGCCATGTGCATTCATACCGGGCCATGCCCACGGTGGCAGGTCTTCTCCGCCAGGTATGCTCGGATTGCAGGCACGTCAGCATCGATTCCCCCGATTCGGGTATTCCCAACGCGACCCGCAGTCGTAAAACGGGGTTGTTTGGTACTCCCCCGCCACGGATCGGTTTGACCGCCGAGGAACTGCTGCCCGGGACCCGCCGCACGTTCGGCTTGAACGTCGAGCCTGCCTAACCCTCAAGTTTCACGCCCGACAATATCGGATACGCCGTTTCATGAGGAATCCATGGACAGTTGAATTGGGATCCGGGCCCCTGCTCGCCTCTGCCATACACAACGGCCACGACATGCTTCCCGAGTTGGCGAGACGCTCTGCACTGTCCGTTGAGGACCGTCTCCGCGAAGAGGATCCCCACACAGGGGTCATCGCCACCGCCATTCCCACCAGCGTCGTCGTTTCGAGTTCCCGCTTCACCGTCGACCTGAACCGACGACGAGAATCGGCGGTGTACCGCGAACCCGAAGACGCTTGGGGTCTTGACCTCTGGGCCGAGCCTCCCACGGACTCAGATATCGGCGCGGCACTGAGGATATACGACGACTTCTACGGTCTTGTGGGCGGGTTGATCGAGAGCACGATCGACCAGTACGGTCAATTCGTGCTCTACGATGTGCACTCCTACAACCATCGCCGCACCGGGCCCGGCGCCCCGCCCGCGGACGTCTTCGAAAACCCGACGGTCAACCTCGGCACGGAAAGCCTTCCCGGTCGGTGGCGCCCGGTCGCCGACGCGTTCATAAGCGTCATAAGCCAGCAGGAAGCCGGAGGCGAAAGAATCGACGCCCGGGAAAACGTTCGGTTCAAGGGAGGCTACCTCGCCCGGTGGGTTCACGACCACTACGGCAGCTACGGATGCGCCCTGGCGATCGAATTCAAGAAGGTCTTCATGGACGAATGGTCCGGAGATGTCGACTGGGTGGTCGTCGGCGAACTAGAGGCTGCGCTGGCAGAGACCGCGACACCAGTAATCGCTGCTCTCGAAACTGTATGAGCTTCTCCGACTCGATCTCACGGTCGGCCTACAACACCGGAGCCGGCAAGCTCGCTGCCGTTTCTATTTCTGATCTCGCCAACCAATGCCTCCGCCTATAGACCGAAGTTCCAGGCCGATCGAGAAGAACCCGACCTCTCATATCGCCGGCTTCCCGATCTTGAGAGATACGGCAAGGAAGCTCGACTCGATCGATCCTTCTTCTGCTAACGAGCCAAGTCTTTCTCATCTGTTCGAGTTGCTCCGCCGAGAGCTCTCATTGCGAGTTGACATGTTGAATTCTCGTGGAAGCTCGGGGCGAGGCCGAACCGGCCAAAGAAACCCCCAAAATGCTTGGCTTGGCGTCGCTCGTACAGCCCAAGCTTCGCCAGGACGGCGTGTTTCTCGTGGGATCGGACATCGCGGGAGACAAGCTTCTGGAAGCCAACGTCTTTGGCTCCGGCGGCCTCGGATCCGCCAAGAGCCTCAGTGGTGTCGACTTCGCCGGCCTGGTGATAGCCGACCTGGAGCGCAAGTTGGAACTACGAATGAGCTATGGCTCGGCGATCGACAACGTCGCCATGGCAACGTTGTTGACGTTGTACCGGTGATCTCCCTCGGGCATTGATTAGGGTCGAATCCATGGACTCACTCGATGCAACCTCATTCGACTTTTGGCTCGGCGATTGGGACTGCGGGTTCGAAGGCGGCACCGCCCACAACTCGATCACCAGGGACTTTGCCGGCCACGTAATCACAGAAAAATTCCAGATCCTTACGCCTCAACCATGGACCGGTATGAGCGTATCGGTCTACAACCCCGGACTCGACCTATGGCGCCAGACCTGGGTCGACGAAAGCGGAAGCTACTGGCACTTCGTCGGATCTGTGGTCGACGGCGATCCGTCGTTCGGCACTCCGGAGCCGGTTGATGCCGACCGAACTTACAAACGGATGGTTTTTTCAAACATCAAGAAAGATGGCTTCGATTGGCGGTGGGAGTCATCGCCCGATCAACAAGCGTGGGCCGAGAACTGGGCGATCCGGTACCAGCGCTCGGCGTAGACCCCGGGGGCCAACTCGCCACCTCGCTATTCGGCTCGAACGTGTGTCTAGGACGTCGCGACCGGACTACGCAGCCAGGCACGAACCTTCGCAAGCGCTTCGTCCACCGTCAATGCCGCTCCCTCATTGAGGAGCCGATCTAGATCGGCCTCGCTCAGCCGATCGACCATGGCCTCTCTGACGGCACCCAGTTCCCTGTTTCGAACGCTTACGAAATCCTCCGGTAAGCCTTCAACGGCGAGGCAGGTTCCCAAAATGACTGCGGCTTGCGTGTCGCGGTGCCAAGCTTGGAGTACGTCGGCGGCCGAATCCAGAATTCGCGCTTTGCTCGTCGACTGCATCGGAAGAACCGGTATACGGTCGATGACCAGAGCGAGACGCTGGGCGGCCTCGTGAAACTTTCCGATGGCCGCTTCGCACCGAGCGAGAGACCTCGTGGAAACGGCCCAGCAGTTGACGTCGCCAACCTCGTCCAGCATACGGGCCGCTTGGGCAAGGTTCTCGGCAGCCTCGGCTGGTTCGCCCTCATAACGCAGAAGGATGCCCAGGATCTGCAGCGCGTGCCCATGCCAGTTCGGAGAATCGAACGACGAATAGATCTCGCACGCGCGTCGCACGTTGTCCAACACCCATTCGTCCTGGGCCCGGTCACCTTCCATGTAAAGGGTGGCACTTTCACTCAAGGTAATCGACGCAAAGGCTTGATCACCACAGGATTCGAATAGGTCGAGTGCGGTCGTCAAATGTTCCAGGACCCGTTCGTCCCCGCTCGGAAGATACGCGGCGAGAAGCAGATTGATCAGGCCACGATCCCACTGCTCGCCCCACCAATATGGTGGAGGATTGTCGTCGAGGAGGCGCCGCGCCTCTACAAGATGCTCTAGGTATTCGGGATCGGTCGTCGCATGCCGGATACACGCTCCTAACGCCAGCTGCATCCGACCGATGAGTCCGGGCTCATTGGTCGTTTTGGCCAGTTCGAGTCCCCGGCGGGTGTAGTCGATGCCTTCCGGGCGGGTGATCTCGGCGCACAGGAGACCGGTTGCCCACAGGGCCTTTATCTCCAAATTGAGATCACGGTCACCTTCTGCCGAGAGGCCTAGCCGGGCGAGATCAATGGCCTCCATCTGCATGCCTTTGTGCGCCCAATAGCCAAACAGATCAAATACCAGGGCCAAGTATCGATCGAGATCGCCGGTTTCAAGGAGCGTCGTGAAAGCGGATCTGATGTTCTCGTAGTCCCCGCCTATGCGACGGGTTGCCGGTCGTAGATCCGGGCTTCGCAAACCAGGAGAGGCGTTGGCGACAAGATCAACGAAGTATCGGGCGTGCGCCTCCCGGAAGGCCTCGGGTTCGGCGGTTTCGCTCAACTGCTCCTGCGCGTACTGCCGGACCGGCTCAAGCAGGCGATAACGGGTACCAGATTCGGAGTGACTTGGGACGAGAAGCGATTTGTCCACGAGCGAGTCAAGATGGTCGAGCACTTCGAAGTCCTCGACCTCGCCGCCGATACAGATCGCTTCGGCTGCGTCGAGGTCAAGCCCACCGGTGAAGACTGACAGGCGCCGAAACATGGCCTGCTCGGGTGGCTTGAGGAGATCATATGACCAGTCGATGGTGGCCTGCAGAGTGCGCTGCCTGGGGAGAGCGGTCTTGGCCGATCCAGACAGAACCCGAAACGAGTGATCGAGACGGTCCGCCAGATCAGCGGTTGACATGCTGCGCAACCGGGCGGCTGCCAACTCGAGTCCGAGCGGGATCCCATCGATACGATGACAGATCCTGGCAACGTCGGCCAACTCTTGTGGACCGGGCTCAAAGTCGGGCCGAACCGCTCGGGCACGGTCGAGAAACAACAACTCAGCCTCCGAGGCTTCGCTGCCACCGCCGGTAACTGCCAACCCGAGCGAAGGCACACGCAGCTGTGCCTCTCCGGGGATCCCTAGTGACTCCCGCGAGGTTGCGACAATACGGACGTTGGGACAGGAGTCCAAGAGAAACTTGATCGCAACCGAGGCCTGGTCGAGGAGATGTTCGCAGTTGTCGATGACCAGGAGCAGTTCTCGGGACCACAAATATCGAGACACGACGTCTTCGATGCTGGCGCCTTCGCCGGCTCGTAAACCCCACGTGTCTCCGATCGTTGTCATGATGAAACCAGGGTTGGTCACCGGAGCAAGCTGGACGAGCCAGACTCCGTCCGGAAAGTCACTGGAGCTGTTGCGGGCCGCTTCCACAGCCAGTCGGGTCTTGCCGGTACCACCCACTCCGGTGAGTGAAACCAGTCGATTACCGCCGACCAGGTCGGCTAACTCCGTGAGTTGGGTCTGGCGGCCGACAAACGATGTCAGGTAGTCCGGGAGATTCGTCCGACGAACGTCGATCGTCCTGATCGCCCGGTCGACTACTGGCAGCTCCGGGTGACGAATCTCGAAAACATGTTCGGGTTCAGCGAGGTCTTTCAG
>Ga0224496_10002550_pt1 | contig 10794 bp, 11 predicted proteins | sample SF_Jul11_sed_USG_2_FD_168127 | JGI IMG/M metagenome (GOLD analysis project Ga0224496, IMG submission 168127) | Sediment microbial communities from San Francisco Bay, California, United States - SF_Jul11_sed_USGS_8_1 | ecosystem: Environmental > Aquatic > Marine > Sediment | place: USA... | reverse complement strand
CATCGAGCTCAGGAAATCAGAGAAATAGCAGGCCGGGCCGGCGCCCCGGGCCTACAGGCGCACGGCGCGGTCCTTCGCCAGGCCTTCGATCTCCGGCCCGCTGTAGCCGAGCTCCGCCAGGATATCTCGGCTGTGCGCGCCGAGCGCCGGCACGTCCGCCAGGCGCGGCTCGAAATCCGAGATGTTGAACGGCGGCTTTGCCGTGCGCACCGTGCCGGCGGACGTGCCGATCTCGCGCCAGCGGTCGCGCGCCGCGAGCTGCGGGTGCTCCCAGAATTCCCGCATTGAATTGAGGCGCGCGTTGGCGATGCCGGCGGCCTCGAGGCGCGATTCGACCTCGGCGGCGGTCAGCGCGCCGAACACACGCTCGATTTCCGCGTGCATCGCGTCGCGGTTCTGCACACGCGCGGGGCTCGAGGCAAAGCGAGCATCCGTCGCCAGCGCGGCGTTGCCCAGGACCTGGTCGCAGAAGCGCCCGAACTCGCGCTCGTTCTGGATGCTGAGAAACACCGTCTTGCCGTCACCGGCCGTGAATGGCCCGTAGGGAACGATGGTGGCGTGATACGCGCCCGAGCGCGGCGGCGGCGTGCCGCCGTAGGCGGTGAAGTAGGCGGGGAATCCCATCCATTCGCCGAGCGACTCGAACATGGTGATGTCCAGCGTCGCGCCCACCCCGTCGCGCTCGCGGCGCAGCAGCGCCGCGAGGATCGACGACATCGCGTACATGCCGGCGGCGATGTCGGCGACCGGGATGCCCGCCTTGGCGGGCGCGTCGGGCGTGCCGGTCACCGAGAGCAGGCCCGCTTCGCACTGCACCAGCAGGTCATAGGCGCGCTTGCCGGCGTAGGGGCCGGCGGGGCCGTAGCCGGAGATGCCGCACCACACTAGGCGCGGGTGGCGCGCGCGCAGCTCGGCCGCGCCCAGGCCGAGGCGCTCCACGGCGCCGGGGGCGAGGTTCTGCACGAAGACGTCGGCGCGCTCCAGCAGCTTCGCCAGGATCGGCCCGGCCTGCGGGTGCTTCACGTCGAGGGCCAGGCTTTCCTTGGAGCGGTTGGTCCACACGAAATGCGACGACAGGCCCTGCACGGTGCGGTCCATCGAGCGCGACTGGTCGCCGCCGTCGGGGCGCTCGATCTTGATCACGCGCGCGCCGAGCTCGGCGAGCTGGCGCGTGCAAAAGGGCCCCGCGATCACCTGCTCCAGCGCCACGACCGTGACGCCGTCCAGCGGCCGCCTCACGCGAACTTCACCGTCAGCCCGGGCAGCGGCAGGCCCTCGAAGGCGGTCGTCCAGGTCTCGCCCGGTTTCACGGGATGGGCGTCGGTCAGCGTGCCGGTGGACACGATCTCGTGCGCGTGCAGCTGGTCGAAATCGGGCTGCAGCGCTAGCAGCTCCACCAGGTGCGCGAGCGCGTACACCGGGCTGTCGAGGACGTTGGCGCCGACGCCCTCGTCCACGGTCTTGCCGCGTCTGCGCAGGACGACGCGCGCCGCGGGCAGCAGCGCCTCGAGGCCGGGGATCGTTTCCACCGCGACCGGCGTGCCCAGGACGAGCCGCCCATGCAACCCGTTGGCGGTGGTGCAGTCGGGCAGCTTCACCTTCCAGTCCGGGTGGAAGCACTGCACGATCTCCACCGCATGCGCCACCCACTCGATGGCAGCGAGGATCGCGTGCGCGTCGTGCGAGCGCGGCGGCGGCGCCTTCAGGCCGAAGCAGATCTCGGGCTCGATGCGCGGCTGCGCCAGGCCCACGAGCGGCACCTCGGCGCGGTTGTCGACCGCGCGGATCAGCGTGTGGTCGTAGACGAAGCCCCAGATCGGCTTGTCGACGCCGTAGCGCGGCCAGAGCGTGCGGTTGGTGAAGCCGATCTTGCGCCCGAGCGGCTTCCAGCCGATCGTCAGGCGGTGCTGGTGCAGCCGCCGCATCGCGCGATAGCCCGCTTCGGCGTCGAGCTTCGGGAAGCGCTCGCTGAACGGCGGCGCCGTGTGGCCGCTCGCCGCCAGTTCGATCAGTTCCTCCGATACCTTCTTCAGCGTGGACTCGATCATGCGGAAAATTCTACCCCCGTGCGCTGGTTGCGGCCCTGCGTTTCGCGTGCCACATTACCGGGCCATGGAGGGACCCTGACATGCCGGTGAAGTGGATGGATCACTTCAACATCATCACCGACGACCTGCCGGCGACGCTGGCGTTCTACGAGGAGCACCTCAACCTGAAGCCCGGCGCGCGCCCGCCGTTCAAGTTTCCGGGCGCCTGGCTGTACGCGGACGGCGGCAAGGGCAAGGACCCGATTCTGCACGTGGTCGCCGGCAAGGACCGCAAGCTCCTGGTGAAGGGCGTCATCGACCACATGGCGTTCTACGGCACCGGCCTCGCCGCGACGGTGGCGAAGCTGAAGGCGAAGGGCATCGACTACGAGCTGCGCCGGCTGCCCGAGTACGGCACCTGGCAGCTCTTTTTCCACGATCCGAACAACGCCAAGGTCGAGATCGATTTCGACGCCAGGGAGCCCGAGCCGGCGTGAACGTGCTTCAGCGCATCGCCGGGATCGCGATCGGGCTGGTGCTCTTTGTCCTGGCGTTCATCTTCGCGTCCGTGATTCTGGCCGTCGCGGGCGGGATTGCGCTCGGCGTGTGGGCGTGGCTGGCGTGGAAGACGCGCGGCGTGAGGCGCGAGGCGGCGCGCGCCAGGCCGGGTGAGGGCTCGGTGATCGAAGGCGAGTACAAGGTCGAGCGCGAGACGCGGCGCATCGACAACGACGTGCACTAGGTGCGCGCGGGGCTCTCCGCCATGCGCCGGCGCTCCACCAACTGCACGCCGACCACCAGCGCCAGCAGCCCGAAGCCGACAATGTCGGTGTAGAGCCCGGGCTTGATCAGCATCAGCGCGCCGACGATCAGCACGGCGCGCTGCCAGGCCGAGGCGAAGCCCACCAGCCAGCCGAACAAGCCGCCGGCGAGAGCGATCACGCCGGTGCAGGCGGTGACCACCACCCAGAGAACATAGGGCCAGTCCGCGCCCCAGTTCTTCGACACCAGCAGCAGCGCCGGCTCGTAGACGAACATGAAGGGCACGATGTAGGCGGGCGCCGCCGCGCGCATGGCGGCGAATCCCGACTCCCACATGTTGGCCTTGGCAAGCCCCGCCGCGGCGAAGATCGCCAGCGCCACCGGCGGCGTGATCGCCGACAGGATGGCGAAATAGAAGGCGAACATGTGCGCCGCCGGGGTCATCGAGCTCTTGCATTCCGGCGTGATCGGCTCGGGGCAGCCGGACACGGCGAGCTTGATCACCGCGGGCACCAGCAGCGCCACCATCATGATGTACGCGGGGGTGGTCGGCATGCCCATGCCCAGCACGATCCCGGCCATCGCCGTGAGGATGAGCGCGAGGATCAGCTGGTCCTGGGCGAGCGCCACCACCAGCTGCGTGAAGACGATGCCCAGGCCCGTGATCGTGACGCAGGCGATGACGATGCCGGCGCAGGCGCAGGCCATGGCGACGGCGAGCGTGTTCCTGGCGCCTTCTTCCAGCGCGTCGATGACCGATCTCCAGCGGATGCCGGCGCGCGTCGAGCGGCGCAGCATGGCCAGGGGCAGGCAGGAGAGCGCGCCGACCAGTGCGCAAAGCGGCGCCGAGTAGCCGGCCATCAGGCCGAACAGCACGATGAGGATCGGTATGAACAGGTGCCCCCGCAGCAGCATCACCTGCCCGAAGCGCGGCAATTCCGCGGCCGGAACGCCCATCAGTTTGTAGCGCTTGGCTTCGAAATGCACGGCGAAGAACACAGCGAGGTAGTAGAGCAACGCCGGCACCAGCGCCCACAGCGCGACCTGCGCATAAGGAACAGCGAGGAACTCGGCCATGACGAAGGCCGCCGCGCCCATGATCGGCGGCATGATCTGCCCGCCGGTGGAGGCGACCGCTTCGACCGCGGCGGCGAAGGGCGGCCGGAATCCGGTGCGCTTCATGAGCGGAATGGTGATCGGGCCGTCCACCATGACGTTGGCCACCGCGCTGCCCGAGACGGTGCCGAAGAGGCTCGAGCTCACCACTGCGACCTTGCCGGGGCCGCCGGCGTAGCGCCCGGTGATGGAAAGCGCGAAATCCATGAACAGCTGCCCGGTGCCGCTCTTTTCCATGAAGGCGCCGAACAGTACGAACAGCATCACGTACGAGGCCGACACGCCCAGCGTTTGCCCGAAGATGCCCTCGGTGGAGAAGTACACCTGCTCCATCAGCACCGGCAACGCGACGTGCGATTGCAGCGCGTAGGCGAGGAACACCATCGCCGTGAGCGGCAGCGCCCAGCCGATGACGCGACGCGTCGCCTCCAGCACGACGAGCACCGAGATCACCGAGTAGAACTTGTCCCAGGCGCTCAGCTCGTCGATGTAGATGATGCGGTTGGTGTAGTACTGGTAGTTGAGGAAGATGTGCAGCACCACGCCCCAGCCGGCGACGAGAAACAGCGCATCGAGCGCACGCCACAGGCGCGATCCGTCCCTGCGGAACGGATACAGCATGAACACCAGGGTGAGCGCGAACAGCAGGTGCGTGCCGCGGAAGATCAGCGCCTCGGGTGGCCCGAAGCCGGCGACGTACATGTGGTACAGCGACATCGCCACGGCGACGGCGAGCGCCACCCAGCGCAGCGCCCTGAGCGCTGGTGCGGTCGCGGGTTTCTCGTCGGAGACGACGTCCATGAAGCGAAACGGGGCGGTGCAGCCGCCCCGTCTTCTCTACACCCGGTGAAGCGCTACATTGCCCCTACTTCTTTGTAGAACTTCGCCGCACCCTTGTGGAACGGCACGCCGATGTCGAGTGCCATGTCTTTCGGGGTCATGCCGTCGATCGCCTTTACCACGGCTGCCATGTCGCTCACGCCGGCCGCCATGGCTTTGACCATGCCATACACCGTGGCTTCCGGCAGATCGCAGGCCACGACCACGTGCGTCGAGTAGCCGATCACCGGCACATCCTTGTCCTGCTTGGGGTAGGTCCCCGCCTTGATGATCAGCTTGTTGTGGCCCGGGTTCGCCTTCTTCACCTCGTTGAAGGTCTTGTCATCCACCGGCACGAGCTTCACGTCGCGCGCGCTGGCAAGGTCCATCACCGCCGAGGCCGGCGCCGTGGTGCCGAGCGTGAAGACCTGCGCGTGGCCGTCCTTCATCATCGACACCGCGTCGTTGTAGCCCGCCTGGAAATTGGCCTTGGCGAGCGACTGGTAGGTCATGCCGTTGATCTTCAGCACCTGCTCGGTGAGCAATTCGCCCGTGTTGCCCTTGGGCTGCGTCACCAGGGTCTTGCCCTTCAGATCGGCGAGGCTGTTGACCTTGGCGTCGGCGAGCGCGACCACCTGGAAGTACTGCGGATACAGGTTCGCCAGCTGGCAGACGTTGGTGACCTTCTTGGGATACGGCGCCTCGCCCTGCACGCCGAGCACGGCGGTGTTCGAGTTCGACAGGCCGATGTGCGCCTTGCCCTCGTCCACGCCGCGAATGTTGGCGATGCCCGCGCCCGGGGTCTGCGTGATCTCGAGGCCCTTCACGTTCTTCTCCCACATGCCCTTCAGCGCGCCGCCGAGCGGGATCCACGAGCCGCCCTGCGGGCCGGTCATGAAGGTGACTTGCTGGGCCGCCGCGGGTGCGGCGATTACTGCGCCCGCCGCCAGGGCGAGCAAAGACAATCTGGCTTTCATCCTCTCCTCCTTCGTTGAACTGCTTGAAATGTCCTGTTGCGCGCGGGAATGATAGCGCGAGTCCCGCGCCTGCCGGTGCTGCAACGCAATAAAGCGGGCGTCAGACGACGCGCGTGAGCACCGGCTTGCCCGCAAAGTGGGCGACGAGGTTGTCCACCTGCAGATTCCCCATCGCGGTGCGCGTCTCGGTCGTCGCGCTGCCCACATGCGGGAACAGCACGGCGTTGTCCAGGGTGAAGAACGCCGGCGGCACCTTGGGCTCGTCGGCGAACACGTCCAGCCCCGCCCCGGCGATTCTCTTTTCCTGCAGGTACTTCAGCAGCACGGGCTCATCCACCACCGAGCCGCGCGCGATGTTCACCAGGTAGCCCTCGGGGCCGAGTGCGTCGAGCACCTTGGCGTTCACCAGCTTGTCCGTGGCCGTGCCGCCCGGGGTGACGACCATCAGCACGTCGGAATTCTTCGCCAGCGCCACGGCATCGCCGTCGTAGGGGTAGGCGACGTCCTTCTTGTTTCGGTTGTGGTAGCGGATCTTCATGCCGAAGGCCTGCGCGCGCTGCGCGATCGCTTCGCCGATGCGTCCGAGGCCGAGGATGCCCATCGTCTTGCCGCCGAGCGAGGTGGTGAGCGGATAGGCGCCCTTTGCCGCCCAGTGCCCGGCGCGCAGGTAGGCTTCGGCCTGCGGGAACTTGCGCATCACGTTCACCGTGAGCGCCATCGCCGTGTCGGCGACGCAGTCGTTCAGCACGTCGGGCGTGTTGGTGACGATGATCTTGCGCTTCTTCGCGGCGTCGAGGTCGATCGCGTCCACGCCGACGCCGAAGTTGGAGATGATCTCGAGCTTGGGCAGCGCGTCCATGAGCGCGCCGTCGGCGCCCGCCGGGCCGAAGGTGGCGAGCCCGCGCACGGTAGGCGCGAGCTTCTTCAGGAACGCCGCGCGGTCGGCGGCCTCGTGCAGCTTGTGGCAGGTGAACTCTTCGTCCAGGCGCTTCTGCGTCGGCGCGTAGATCCTGGTCGTGCAGATGATTTCGGATTTCATGGCTTGAACTTTGCAAGGAGGTTTTCGGCGCCGCGCGCGAGCAGCCCGACGTCGGCGCCCACGGCGACGAACTGCGCGCCGGCGGCGAGCATCTTCTTGGCATCGGCTTCCACCGGCGACAGGTACCCGGGCGCCTTGCCGGCCTTCTTGATACGCCGCATGCTTTCTTCGATCAGCGGCAGCACCGCGGGATTGGCGGTCTCGCCGGCGTAGCCCATCGAGGCATGCAGGTCGGCCGGCCCGATGAAGATGCCGTCCACGCCTTCGATCGCGGCCACCTTCTCGATCTCATCGAGCGCCGGCTTCGTCTCGAGCTGCACGAGGACGCAGATCTCCTCGTGCGCGCGTTTCGCGTAGTCCTTCACGCGCCCGAAGCGCGTGGCGCGCGTGGTGCCGGCGACGCCGCGCACGCCCGCGGGCGGGTAGCGCGTGTTGGCCACCGCCGCCGTCGCCTCCGCCGCGTTCTGCACGTAGGGAATGAGCAGCGACTGCGCGCCGGCATCGAGCACGCGCTTGATGGTGACCATGTCGTTCCACGGCACGCGCACCACCGGATGCGTCGCGTAGGGCGCCGCCGCCTGCAGCTGCCCGAGCAGGCTCTCCAGGTCGTTCGGCGAATGCTCCATGTCGAGCAGGATCCAGTCGTAGCCGGCGCCGGCGATCACTTCCACCGTGTAGTTCGAGGACAGGCTCGACCACAGGCCGATCTGGCTCCTGCCTTCGCGCAGGGCGCGTTTGAACGCGTTCTTCGGCAGTTCCATGTAAGGGGAGCGGAGTGGTTAGCGGGTGCTGCCCGGCGATTCTACCCCGGGCAGCATTCCTTCCGCGGCCAGCCAGGCCACGCAATCGCGCACCATTTCGCCGAGCGGCACGGCCTGGAAGCCGAGCTCGCGCGTCGCCTTGGCGCAATCGCAGGATACAACGCGCGTCGCCATGCGCGCCGCCTCGGGCGAAAGCACGGGCGGCTTTCCGGTCAGCGCGCCGCGCGCGGCACCCAGCGCGCCGAGCAGACGCAGCACCCAGCCCGGCGTCGCGCGCCGCGGCACCGGCTTGCCGAGCGCGGCGCCGATCTCGCGCACCAGCTCGAGAAGGCTCGCGTCGGTGCCGCCGAGCAGGTAGTTCTCGCCGGTGCGCCCCTGCGCCGCGGCAGCGACGTGCGCGCGCGCCACTTCGCGCGCGTGGCAGAACGAGAGCGACCCCGGCGGCACGCCGGGCAGGGTGCCCGAGGCGACCATGGTGACCAGCCGCGCGTAATTGCGCGTGTCGTAGCGCCCGAGGATGCCCGCCGGATTGAGGATTACCGCGTTCAGGCCGCGCGCCAGGCCGGCGCGCACCGCCTCTTCGGCAAGGTACTTCGAGCGCTGGTAGTTGACGGGCGACACCCCGCCGAGCTGCGCCGCGCGCTCGTCGATGCGGCCGCGCTGCAGGCCGTAGGCAGAGATGCTCGACGTATGTACGAAGCGCCGTGCGCGCTTTTCAAGCGCCGCACCGACGACATTGCGCGTGCCATCGATGTTGACGCGGTCTTGCTCGGCGTTGCGCCGCGACCACAGGCTCGTGTCGCCCGCGACATGGAACACCGCGTCCACGTCCTGCGGCATGGCGCGCCGCACCGACGCGGCGTGGGTGACGTCGCCCACCGCGCGCGCCGCCGGCAGGCGGCGCAGATAGGTCAGATTCGCGCCTGCGCGGTGCAGGGCGATCACGCGCCAGCCCTGCGCGAGGAGCTCCTCGACGAGGTTCAGGCCGACGAATCCGGTGGCGCCGGTGACGAAGGCGGTCCTGGGCACGACGGCGATTGTAGTTGCGGGTTGCGGAGCAGGGCTTGCTAGACTGGGCGCAATGCTTCTGCGAGCGGTGATACTCGCGCTCTGGACGGCGGCCGCGAGCGCGGCGGAAGGCCTGTCGGTCGAGACGCTGCGCCGGGGCTCGGCGGTCGAGGTATGGGCGTACGCGCTCATCGAATCCCGGTACGCCACCGTCTGGGCCACCCTGACCGACTTCGACCGGCTGTCGGAATTCGTGCCCGGCATGAGCAGCAGCCGCGTGCTCGAGCACCGGGGCAATACCTGGGTCGTGGAGCAGCGCGGCGAGACGCGGTTCCTGTTCTTCACCCATCCGGTCGAGGTCACCGTGCTCGCCACGGCGCGGCCGCCGCACGCGCTCGACGTGCGCCTGCTGACGGGCAACCTGAAGCGCCTGGACGGCGGCTACCGCGTGGAAGAAATGCAGGGCGGCAAGATCGCGCTGCGCTGGCGGGGGCTGGTAGAGCCGGCAGCGCTGCCGCCGCTGCTCGGCGAGCTGGTGATGCGCGCGAGCATCGAGGCGCAGTTCGCGGGCATGGTGCGCGAGATCGAGCGGCGCGAAGGCGCGCGGCGGCGCGCGCCGGCATCCGGAGAGCCGCGGTGAGCCGCCTGGCGCTGCTGCTCGCAAGCCTGCTCACGGCGGCCTGCGCGACGCTGGAGACGACGCCGAGCGCCCATCGTGATGCGGCCAATGCCGCGCTGCGCGAGTGCGCCGCATGGTTCGGCGAGCTCGACGCCAAGATCGACGCGGCCGGCGTGCGCGACGCGCAGGAGGCGCGCATGCCGGGGTACCCCTACGTGCGCGTAAACCGGCCGCTGGCCTCGTTTCGCGAGAACGCGGCACGCGACGAGGCCGCCCTGCAAGCGCTCGTCGATCGCATGCAGGCGCTCGATCTGGCAGCGCGCGGCCACGAAAGCGCGAACCTCGGCGCCGGGCTGGCACTCGAGCGCGCGCGCGAATGCGGGTCGCGCCTGCGCGCCGCGGATCTCGGCGACGCGCGTCGGCGCGCACAACTGCTCGAGCGCGCGGCGGTGCCCGACGACTATTCGACCGCGAAGCGCGTGCTTGGTCTCTACGCCATCACCAAGTGGCCCTTCATGATCGGCGTGCGTGCCTACCACGACGGCGTGCGCGCTGCGTTCGCGCGCGAGCTCGCTCCGCCGGCGCAGGGGACGGTGGTGCGCTACGGCCCGCCCGCCGCGCCGCAAGTGCCGCGGGCCGTGCTCGCGGCGGCCATCGCGCGCGCCGCGGCCAACCCGCTCGGCATTCCCGAGCCGCGCGGCGCGGCGCTCGAGGCGCTGTTCGCGGCGCACGCGCCGGTGTTCGAGATCGAAACGGCGGGCGCGTACGACCGGCCCGGCGCGCTCGTCTGGCAAGGCGAGGAGCGCGCGCCCGGGTTGGATACGGCGGCGCCGGTGATCTACCGCATGACCTCGTGGACCCGGTATCGCGGCCGCGTGCTGCTGCAGCTCGTGTACACGATGTGGTTCCCGGCGCGCCCGCCCGAGTCGCCCGGCGACATCCTCGCTGGCAGGCTCGATGGCGTGACCTGGCGCGTGACGCTCGCCCCGGACGGGGCGCCGCTCGTCTACGACACGATGCATCCCTGCGGCTGCTTCCACCTGTTCTTTCCGACGCCGCGCGCCGTGCCGGTGCCCGCGCCCCATGCCGGCATGGAGTGGATGTTTGCGCCGCAATCGCTGCGCGCGGTGGCGGAGGGCGAGCGCCCGGTGCTGCGCGTCGCGACGCGCACGCACTACGTGGAGCGCGTGAGCCTGGCGCGCGACACAGGCGCGGCGTTGCGCTATGCGTATCGCGATTACGACGAGCTCAGGTCATTGCCCCGGCCCGGAGGCGGCAGCGCGAGCGTGTTCGGCCCCGATCACGGACTGGTCGCGGGCACCGAGCGCGCCGAGCGTTTTCTGTTCTGGCCGATGGGTATCCCGTCGGCGGGCGCGATGCGCCAGTGGGGCCACCATGCCACGGCCTTCGTCGGCCGGCGGCATTTCGACGACGCGGACCTGCTGGAAAAGCGCTTCGTTCTCGATCTGCCCTGAGCGCTCAGCGCGGCCCCGGCGGCACGCGCGGGTTCATCACCGCGAACCAGAGCGGCGGCACGAAGGCGAGCGGCACCATGCCGGGGTAGCCGGCGGGCAGCTTCGGGCTCCCCGGCTGTGGCTGCAGCGCGGCGTATGGCCGTGACGGATTCAGGTGATGGTCGGCGTGCCGCTGCAGGTGCACGAGGAAA
>Ga0224496_10002549_pt1 | contig 10794 bp, 9 predicted proteins | sample SF_Jul11_sed_USG_2_FD_168127 | JGI IMG/M metagenome (GOLD analysis project Ga0224496, IMG submission 168127) | Sediment microbial communities from San Francisco Bay, California, United States - SF_Jul11_sed_USGS_8_1 | ecosystem: Environmental > Aquatic > Marine > Sediment | place: USA... | reverse complement strand
CTCAGTGTTTTCATCTATTCCAACCAAAGAAAGGCGGGCACTTTGCCAAGAAAGTTTTCCTTGAGAAATATTGTGGGTTTTTACCTCCGCGGATAGCATTAATTGACTCACGCTTTTGGGGATGGGTAAATGTTGCCGCAAAAAGATTGTGCATGGGGCTTCTTGGTTTTCAAGCAGCGCTTCGTTTAATTTTTGCGATAGCTTTCCGCAATTTGATGATTCTGTCCAAGTTTTAAACCCTTCACTGAAATCGCTGTTATAAAGTAAATTGATGGAACCCACTTGGTAACGTGGGGCTAAGGTGAAAAGAATAAGGGTGGCTAGAATTAAAAGAAAAATAACTATGCGCTCGATGCCGATTGAATAAATTAAGGTGCGCATGGTCTAGAGGAATGCAAATATAATGACTAAAAGATGCTACATTTTGCCTTCGGCAAAATGAGTAGCGAACTGCACAAACCCCATGTTACTTTTAGTCATTTTTTACGGTGAGAATATTCTTTGCTAGGGTATAAATTTTAGTGGGAATACTGTCCGCCGAGTATTCCAGGGTTTTCGTCTCAGCCAAATCAACCATCACACTAACAGTACTGACATGCGCTTTGGATATTGTGTTATCACTCATTCGATAGTTATATTCATGTTTGTAGCAATAGCGGACTGTTGTAAAAAACTAAAACAGGACAGTTTGGCTTATTTTGAAGATGAGCGCGTAATTTTTATTAGTTTTCCATTTTTTTCATCAGTGAGTATATAAAGCGCACCTTCCGGGCCTTGTGCCACATCACGAATACGTGCACTATTTTCTAACAATCTTTCCTCTCGAACAATTTTGTTGCCCTTAGTCTCTAGTCTAACTAAATGCTGACCAGCTAAAGCGCCAATAAATAAATTATTCCGCCATTCAGGAAACAATTTTCCAGTATAAAACAGCATGCCCGATGGTGCGATGGAAGGTGTCCAGTAATAAATCGGCTCCTCAAAGCCTTGTTCCGCATGCGCGTCTTTAATAGGCATCATTGAGTAATGAACGCCATAACTTGCTTTAGGCCAACCATAATTTTTGCCAGGTTGAGGGATATTGATTTCATCACCACCGCGTGGCCCATGTTCGTGGATCCATAACCTACCAGTTTCAGGGTGAATGGCTGCGCCCTGGATATGTCGATGACCATATGACCAGATTTCTGGCATAGCTTCCGGGTTTTTTACAAATGGATTTTCTTTTGGCGCCGACCCATCGCGCTGGATTTGGACTAATTTACCTAAATGATTATCTAATTGTTGGGCTTCATCCATATATTTGGAACGATCGCCTAGTGTTATAAAAAGATTGCCGTCGGGAGCAAACACTAGTCGCGATCCATAATGCTCTCCGCCACTTGTTTTGGGATGTTGTCGAAAGATGACTTCGACATTTTCTAATGTTGACTCTACTAGTTTTGCTTTGGCTACCGCAGTTCCGACTTTATTGCCTTGAGGCTCTGCATAAGAGAGGTAGATGATGCGGTTGCTAGAAAAAGCAGGATCCAATACCACATCAAGTAAGCCGCCTTGGCCTTTGCTGAAAACCGTGGGAGTGCCTTGTAGCGGTCCTGATATGTTGCCGTCAGGCGAAATGATGCGTAGTCGGCCTACTCGCTCTGTTACCAGTAATTGCCCGCTTGGTAGGAATGCCATCCCCCAGGGATGGTTGAGTCCACTTGTAATTACTTCTACCTTGAGTTCTGTTGGGGCGTATTGCGCATATGCGGACGAGAGAAAACAGAGTGTTCCCAGAGTGGATAGTATCATTGCCACTATCATTGAAAGCTGACGTATACTTTTCATTTGATTTCCTATGCAATTAGAATGTTTGTTGACAATGTACCATTCATACTAGCTAGGCTCAACTTATAGGTAAATGGTTAGAATTTTAAAAAGGTGTAATGCGGATGCGCAATCCACCAAAAACATTAATGGGTGGACCCGGCTCGAAAAAGCGGCCAAATGCTGCATTGATACGTGTATTTGCATTGTATTGTTCATTGAATAAATTATTAATGCCAATAAATAGTGACCCTTCGATCCAGTTGTGTTTCTTTTCCCAGCCCAATAGCAGTTGACCGAGGTTATAAGCGTCGTTGGATACATTGTTAACGTTATTTACAAAAAACTTGCCGACTCGTTGTACATAAATCTGCCCAAAGATACCAGAGGAATGTGTATAACGGACCCGTCCTTCCCATCGGTGTTTTGGTACACCGGGAAAGGCGTTGCCTTTCAGGTTGATATTGTCAACAATGAATTTCTCGAACTCAAAGTCTGAATAGGTATATCCTATTTCAGCGCTCAAGCCGTTCCACACCGGTGTTGCTATGCGTGTTTCAGCACCTAACCTGCGAGATTCCCCTGTGTTACGAAAAAACGCGCGCCCGGGAGATGCTTGCAGCTCAAACGGTGTAATTTCGTCCCAGGTGTAAATATGAAATATTGCAGCTTCATATTGAAATCCAGCAGGGGTTCCACGTAGACCGAGCTCTTGGCTTAATGACGTTTGTGGATCAATGTTGGAATTGAAGCCGCCTGTTCCGGCTGGGTTGTTAATCAGTTCAGTGGTTGTTGGGGCCTCAAAGATGGATGCAACATTGGTATAAATTTGATGACGGTCAGTTAGGTGGTATACCAATCCCGTTGTGCCGCTGGCTTGTGACAAGGTTCGCGAACCAGACTGATCTCCATCGGTCTGAAAAACGTCCTCTACCCGATAGTGCAATCTATCCCAGCGACCCCCAACAATCAAATCGACTTTGTCGGCCATGTTCCATTCATTCCGAAAAAAAGGGCCTACACTTTGTACACGTTCAACTTGGTCCAAAGCAAGTGCACCTTGTATGCCGAAATTGTTATTAAAACGTTTCCGATCGTCGTTCTGGATGCCATAATCAGTACCTATCAAGAAACGATTGGGTCGATTAAAAAGTGTGTGGTCGTTTACGAATTGAACAGACAATCCGCCTACCCATCGATTAAACGCGACTTTCCCGCCATCCACAAACGGCAGACTATTTTGGAAATCGCGATGTAACAGGTGGGCAGTGACAGTTAATGTCTGTGTGGCGGAGGGTTTTTTACGGTAACGAACGCCAAATTGTTCTTGGCTTACTTCTTCGCCTGCGTTGAACAAAAGGTTACGCGGGGCTGCCTGTTTGGGATTGATGCGAACTTGGGCGCTAGTTAGACCGCCCGGATCTCTTGATTTCGGTGAATAGAATTTTCGAAATAAAAACATCCAATCCGAATCCGTATCCGTTTGGAAATTAAGTTTGAGCTGAGAAAAATAATTTTCAACATCACTATGGTTACGCCAGCCTTTTTGTTGAAGTCGAGAGCCGAAAACACTGTAGTCAAAATTTTCTTCTCGTCCACCTGCATAAATTTCCGACTTAAAATAGCCAAATTGGCCAAATACCTGACGTGGTTCCAGTACAAATTTTTCATCAGGTGCGCCGCGTGTGGTGATGCCAATCATGCCACCAGAAGCATTACCGAACAGCGAAGCTGAAGGGCCTCGTAGAATTTCCATTTGTTCGATCAGTGATGGATCAATGGAGTCAAGCTGGGTTTGACCGTCCGGCAAGGTCTGCGGGATGTCGTCTACGCGCACATGAATCCCACGCACTCCAAAAGGTGAACGTGCCCCAAACCCGCGAATGGCGATACGTAAATCCTGGGCATAATTAAACTGGTTTTGAAAAAAAACACCAGGCGCGCCACGGCCAAACTCATCTAAAGTCGCACCGGGTAGATAATCTTGTTGCTTATCTCGTTTTAGGTGTGTGATGGCATTGGGAATTTCGCTAGGCTGTTTCTCGCTGCGTGTTGCAGTGACATTGATGGGTTTGAGAATGGCAGATGTCGGTAGATCCGGTTCTTGCGCTAGAGCAGAGGAAGCCGTCAACAAAAATCCAATCAGTAAAAGAAAACAACCCACTAAAATGATATGCCTAAGGACAACATAATCGTGATAAGAAAGCGTTATAAAAATATTTGTTGCGTCGGCTATGCATCTGCTTTATAGATGTAATTCATAGTTAAGTGGTGCTTGCAGAGTAAAATAATGGATATGAGGAAAAGAGGGGGGTTTCCTGGGTTGAGCAGCCGGGAGGAATAGCATGCCAAACCATACCCATACAATATTAGAAAGACTAACAATTATTACGTGGCCGTTATTTTACCTAAAAATTTAGGAATAACGTGGAAGAATGCCAGTCAATTTTCTTCCATACCAAAATCCCACCACAAAGAACGGCGAGATTTCTTTTTTCAAATAGTAGGAACTTACACCAGGTTATTAATAAAGCTATATCCTTTTGTATGTTTTCCTTGAACTAAGACAAATCAAATGTACTGCGTTCGTCAATATTGAAAGCGTACCAGGATGCTCAGTTAAGGGAATCTAGCTTTTATCCGTTAAAGAAAGAGATGATAATAAAATTAGAAGACGATTTAATCTTTAATGGTCTGGCTATTCGCGAATAGAGATTGGATTTTGTTTTTACTGGAAAAAGTCATCGTAGAAAGCATGGGTTATACTGAATAAAATGATAACAGATAGTGAGAGAGGCATTATGATGAAAATTGGACAATTATTTATGATCGCATTATTTGCTATTTTCTCGGGTAATGCATTTGCGGTGTCAATTGTATATAACGGATTAAAATGCCAGAATGCGACGGAAGCCAATGATCCGACGCCCTTACAATTGCCGATACAAAGTAGATTTGAAGTGGTAGAAAATGTGGGCGGTGGATTGTTTCGCTTAAGCCTAACGGGCGGTTTACCCCGATTTATAAACAACGATCAGCGTGTTTGTATTGACAGTGATACAGGTATTGGTTTTTCCGGGGTGCCGGCCGTTGATGGACTGCCTCAACGATTAGAGGCAATTGATGCAACGGGGTATTTTAACGGCCAGGATTTAATTGTTACTGTTAATTCTATTAATACCGATTTGAGCGCAGGACGAAATACTTTTTCAGGATTTACCACAAGCTTTGTGTTTCCAATTTCAAATACATTAATTTTTTCGTATAATCCTCAGACATTAACGTTTACATTAACTAAAATAATACATAATAGGGGGCTTGTTCATACAAGCGGTTCTACGAATTCAATAACACCATTTCTTGAAACGATATTGCCAATTTTTGGCGATACTGATGAGAATAAGCACAAAATTCTAATACCAGTATCAAATATTGTATACGATCTTGAATAGCTAGTTTAATCCGCTAAATTATTCAGATAAACGCTAATATCCGCCATATCGGGGTCACAAAATGCTCATTGCTCACGTGTTAATTCAGATTTTGCGTCTCTAACTGACAAATTTTGGGCGCAATCTGAACAGTAAATGCGACGCACTGAATAATGACAATTGCTAATGCAGTCTATGTTTGGACCTGAGGTACTGGAGTAGAAATGGCTATTTCATCTAGAGAATGCGGCGCCCGAAGTTTTCGGAATATAGCTGGTCGATTTCTTCCTGGCTAAATTGATGATTCTGTCCTCCGCGTTGTGCAATCTTCAATGCACCCAATAGCGAGCCAAGCTGGCCGGTTGTCTGCCAGTCCAATTTATTGGCAATTCCATATAGTAGGCCGGCCCGATATGCATCCCCACAACCCGTCGGATCAATGACCTCTTTGGGCTTGACACAAGGAATTTCTATTTGTTTTCCGTCAGCATATATAACGGACCCTTGTGCGCCTTTAGTGACAATTAGCGCTTTGGCTTCATTTGCAAGGGATTCCAGTTTGCGTCCAGTACGCTCTTGTAGTAGTTGGCCTTCATAGTCATTTACGGCAATATAGCTGGCCTTATTAATGAAATCCAGCAGTTCTTCGCCATTAAACATGGGCAGTCCTTGTCCGGGATCAAACATGAATGGAATACCAGCTTCATAAAATTCACGTGCATGCTGAATCATGCCATCACGCCCATCAGGTGCAATAATACCTAGTTCAATATCTGAAGCATCCGTAACGGAATTCAAATGAGAAAAGTTCATTGCGCCCGGATGAAATGCAGTAATTTGATTGTCATCCAAATCAGTTGTTATAAAAGCTTGTGCCGTAAAGGTATCTTTTACATGTCGAACGCGGGTTTGTGGTAAATTTAACCGGTCAAAGCGTGTAGCATAGTCTTGATAGTCATCACCCACGGTTGCCATCATCAGCGGCTTGCCACCAATCATTTGTAAATTATAGGCGATATTGCCCGCGCATCCACCAAATTCCCGGCGCATTTCTGGAACCAAAAAGGCGACATTTAATACATGAATTTTTTCTGGCAGAATATGATTTTTAAAATGGTCTTGAAATACCATTATGTTGTCGTATGCGATAGAGCCACAAATTAGTGTATACATATTTTTTGCAGAATTATATTGTTATTATGGTTTTGGCTTCCAGGTCAAATCGAGTTCACGCGCTGCTTTTACATCATCTAGTTTGCGCAATGGCATCAAATGAGGCGCACCTTTAACCATGTCGGGTTGTGCTTCGATTTCAGCCAGAATTTCTTCCATGGCGGTTACATATGCATCGAGGGTTTCCTTTGATTCAGTTTCGGCTGGTTCGATTAGCAAGCATTCTGGGACCAGTGTTGGAAAGTAAGTAGTCGGCGCGTGATAGCCCTTATCCAATAGCCGTTTGGCCAAATTCATCGCTGTGACACCCGTTTTTTCCTTGATATTTTTCAAGCTTACGATAAATTCGTGGCTGGCACGGCGAGTAGGGTAGGCAAGTTCAAAACCCGCTTCGTGTAAAGCCGCCATCAGATAGTTGGCATTAAGAGTTGCAAATTCGGCGACGCGATGCATCCCGTCCGTTCCCAGTAGGCGAACATAGATATATGCGCGTAACAACACGCCCGCATTGCCCATATGTGCAGATAATCTGCCAATTGATTGCGGTTTTTCCTTTTCTGTAATCCAGCGGTATTTGCCTTTCTCATGACCGACGATTGGAACTGGCATAAATGGCAGCAGGCGTTCTGCTACACCAACCGGGGCAGATCCAGGTCCACCACCACCATGCGGTGTCGAGAAAGTTTTGTGTAGATTAATATGGATAACATCAAAGCCCATATCACCCGGCTTAACCTTGCCGAGTACTGCATTCAGATTGGCGCCATCATAATATAGTAATCCACCAGCCTGATGAACAATTCGGCTCATTTCGGAGACATTTTTTTCAAATACACCCAGTGTAGATGGATTAGTTAACATTAAACCCGCTGTCTGTGGGCCTACTGCGGCTTTTAATGCCGCCATATCGACGTTACCCTCTTTGTCAGTAGCAATTTCTACTACCTTAAAACCACACATAACCGCTGTTGCAGGGTTGGTGCCATGTGCGGCATCCGGCACGATAATTTCCGTACGTGTTTTATCACCACGTGATTCGTGGTAGGCGCGTATCATCATGACGCCGATCAATTCACCTTGCGCGCCTGCCATCGGCGTCAGGCTTACACCGGCCATGCCGGTGACATCTTTTAAGATTTCCTGTAAATCATACATACAGGCCAGATAACCCTGGCCGGTATCTTCAGGCGCCAACGGATGCCGTGCCAGGAACTGTGGAAGCATGGCCAAAGAATTACATGCGCGCGGGTTATATTTCATGGTACATGAGCCTAGCGGATAAAACTCAGTATCTATTGAAAAATTCAATTGCGATAACCGTGTGTAATGGCGCACCGTATCCATTTCAGATACTTCTGGCAGAAGTGGCGGAGTTTTGCGTAGTAGATTTTGTGGAATTTTTTCCGTTCCCGCCGAGGTTGCCGGAGATTGGGAATAGTTGCGACGCCCTGGGCGCGAGTGTTCAAATATCAGCATGATTTTGACGCTATCTGGATTTATTTTAAGGCTGCTAAAGCTGCATCGTAGTTTGGTTCGTCCGCGATTTCCGGAACAAGCTCCGCGTGGATCACCGTGTCTGACTCATCCAATACAATAACTGCACGTGCGGTGATGCCAGCAAAAGGGCCATCTGCGATGGCAACGCCATAATCGCGCATAAAATTAGCGCCCCGCATGGTTGATAAAGGGATTACCTTGTCTAAACCCTCTGTGCTGCAAAAGCGGCTCATGGCAAATGGCAGATCAGCGGCAATAATTAATACGACGGTATTGTCCATATTGCTCGCTTTTTCATTAAATTTGCGGGTAGAAAGCGCGCAAACAGGCGTATCCAGACTAGGTACGATATTCAGTACTTTCTTTTTGCCGGTATAATTAATTAAAGTAACGTTTTGTAAATCGCTATTAACCAGTGCAAAGGCTGGCGCTTTTTCTCCTACTTTTGGAAAATCACCTTCAATTTTTATCGGTTTGCCTGCGTGAGTAACCATGATCATTCCTTAATGAGTGTAATGAAAACAAATAACAATAGGTTGTCAAACGTAGTTTACTCGCTTAACGCCTGTTTGAGCTGTTGGGTATAATTCTGAATATCGTCAGAAGTTTTGGTTTCGGTGGCGCATACAAGTAGCGCATTACCAATTTCAGGATAATGCTCCTGCAGATCCAGGCCAGCCAATATTTTTTGCTCCTTCATTGTTTGCAGAACCTGTTGCGTTGGGACCGGAAGGGATATTGCGGCTTCATGAAATAGTGGGCCGCTGAATACTCTTTTTACGCCGTGCAGTTTTTCCATTTGCTCAACCAGCGCCAAGGTGTTGGCATGGGAGCGAGCAGCTACCCGGCGTAATCCTTCCGGCCCAAGTAACGCCATGAAGATCGTTGCGGCGGTGACCATTAATCCTTGGTTGGTGCAAATATTTGAAGTAGCCTTGGAACGTCGGATGTGTTGTTCGCGTGCCTGTAACGTCAGCACAAACCCCGGCTTGTTGTCTAAATCATTGGTGCGGCCAATGATGCGGCCGGGTATTTGCCGAACCAGTGACTTTTTGCAAGCCATAAAACCAAAATAAGGGCCGCCGCTGGAAAGGGGAATACCTAACGGCTGACCTTCGCCAACAGCGATATCCGCGCCATTGCTGCCCCATTCGCCAGGTGGCGTAAGCAATGCCAATGCTACCGGATTAACGACGCCAATTGCCAGGGAATTTTTGGCATGCGCCCAGTCTGTAAGCATATCCACTTGCTCTAACACACCAAAAAAATTAGGCTGTGGAATGACCAGTGCTGCGAATTCTTCTTTGCCATATTCTTCCAGTGATTCAGGAAGCGTTTGTCCTGATTGTTCGCAGTATGGAAGTTCCACCAGCTCAATTTGTTGATTGCTGACAATGGCACGAACGACACGACGATATACCGGATGGACTGTTTTAGGCATTAAAATGCGGCGTGATGTTTTGTGTGACCGGACCGCCATCAAAGCTGCTTCAGCCAGTGCGGATGCACCGTCATACATGCTGGCGTTGGATACATCCATGCCTGTCAATGAAGCCATCATCGTCTGATATTCATACAGTAGCTGAAGCGTACCCTGGCTGGCTTCCGCCTGATAAGGCGTATAGGATGAATAGAACTCTCCACGCGTGGTAATCTGCCAAACCGCGGCGGGGATATGGTGTTCATAAGCCCCGGCGCCGATGAAATTGTGATAAAACCCATCTTTTTCGGCGCGTTCCATCATCAACCGGGTTATCTCCATTTCACTTAACCCTGGCGGTACTTTTTCCAAGCGACCGCATTTTAGGTCGATAGGGATTTCATCAAAAAGTTCTTCAATGGTTTTTGCGCCGATGCGTGAAAGCATTGCAGCAACATCTTCTTCAGTATGCGGGATAAACGGCATGATTAATTTAGGTAATTCTTAGAGTAATTTGGAAACTTGATAGCTGGAAGATTTGTATTTTGGACTAAAAACAGCTGTCGATGCATTTGTTTGCAAACCGGAATTAATGTTCTTCATTTTCCAGTAAATTTTCATAGCTTGACGCATCGAGTAATCCGTCGAGATCCGCAGCGCTGTCGGGTTTTAATTTAAATAACCATGCGGAATATGCATCTTCATTGATTTTTTCAGGTTCAGATTCGAGATCGGGATTGTTTGCAGTTACTTCGCCACCTATCGGTGCGTAAACGTCAGCTGCTGCTTTTACCGATTCAACAACGGCACATTCTTCTTTTTGTGCCAGTTTGCGGCCAATTTGTGGTAATTCCACAAATACCATATCTCCCAGTAATTCCTGAGCGTGGTGGGTAATACCAATGGTTACCGTGCCATCATCTTCGGGCCTAACCCATTCATGGGATTTAGTATATTTTAGATGTGTTGGAATACTCATTATTCACTCCAGCGTTAAAAATTATTGCACTATTGTTCAATCAAAACTTTTCCATTTCTTACAAACGGGTATTTTACCACTTTAGCGCGCAGCTTCTTATCTCGAACCACTACATTTACTTCGTCTCCCACTGAAATTTGTGATGGGAGCCGAGCGAGTGCAATGGATTGATTAATTGTCGGAGAAAAGCCGCCACTGGTAATTTCGCCTTCAGACTCATTGTCGTTTTGTTGCGTAACAACTTTTTGGTGGCTACGTAAGACGCCACGGTCAAGCAAGACAAGTCCATGAAGTTTCTGTGTTACTGGTTTTTCTGTCAATGCTTGCTTGCCGATGAAATCACGTTCACTCTTCATGTCAACTGTCCAGGCCAGGCCGGATTCCATCGGACTTGTCGTTTCATCCATGTCCTGACCATATAGATTCATGCCTGCTTCAAGCCGCAATGTGTCACGTGCGCCCAATCCCGCTGGCGCAACGCCAAC
>Ga0224496_10002546_pt1 | contig 10804 bp, 6 predicted proteins | sample SF_Jul11_sed_USG_2_FD_168127 | JGI IMG/M metagenome (GOLD analysis project Ga0224496, IMG submission 168127) | Sediment microbial communities from San Francisco Bay, California, United States - SF_Jul11_sed_USGS_8_1 | ecosystem: Environmental > Aquatic > Marine > Sediment | place: USA... | reverse complement strand
AGAGAAGGATCTCCGAACATCTACGGCAAGCCAAGGAACAAGCGGAGGAAGCCACCCGCACCAAGGACAAGTTCGTCTCGCTGGTCGCCCATGATCTCAAGTCACCCATCGGCGCCATCCATGGGTTTCTGGAATATATACTTCAGGACTCGGGGGATGAACTATCCCCCGAAAACAGGGATATATTGAACAGGGTTGTCTCCACCAGCCAGGTGATGGTGCGCACCATCGACGAGCTTCTGGATATCTCCAGGCTCCGGAGCGGAAATGTACGGCCCAGGCAGGTCTTCTTCGATGCCCGGGACATGGTGGCGATGGTGTTTGGGCAAGCGTCGCTGTCCGCTGAGCAAAAGGGAATCAGCCTGGTCAACGAGGCTCCGGAGAAGCTTCGGCTGTATGCGGACACTTTGCTCTATTACGAGGCTCTGGCCAATCTGGTCACTAATGCCATCAAATTCTCCCACAGGGGCGGTAGTGTGCGAGTCTACGCCAATCCCCCAAGCGCCACCCTGGTGGTGGAGGACGTCGGCGCGGGGATGAGCAAGGTTCAGGTCGAAAATCTTTTCAAACAGGGGGTGAATACCTCCACTCCCGGCACCGCCGGGGAGAAAGGGACGGGCCTGGGTATCCCATACGCGCTGGATATCCTCCGGGCTCATGGAGGGGAGCTGTGTGTGGATTCAGAGCCTGGCAAGGGGAGCAGGTTCTTTCTGGAATTGGCCGATGTAAAGCCTGTTATACTGGTCGCCGACGATGAGCCTTCCATTCGAGCTCTCATCCGCAAATTTCTTGAGAACAGGAACATGGAAGTTTTGGAGGCGGAGAACGGCATCCAGGTTATGGATATTTTGAAAAGCTCCTCGCCCCACCTTTTGTTGCTGGATATCTCCATGCCCAAGATGGATGGGTTCGCCGTGATAAGGGCCATCCGGGAAGAGATGAAAAATTCGTCGCTACCCATCATTGTCACCACCGCCGATAGCGCCATTAATGTAAAGGAGAAAGCCCTGAAAATCGGCGCCAACGACTTTTTGACAAAACCTCTGGACCTGGAGGACATGTCGATCCGGATAAACAAGCTCATCGAAAGGCACGAGTTTGGCTGGCGATAGACATCCGGCGCAGTGGTCGCGATTGCCAATACGCCTGAAAAATGGGAAAATCCAGAGGCTACGGTTGTAATTATGCTCTGCCCCGATTTAAGGAGTTATCGGGGCGTACTCATCTGGCCAACAGGAGGCTGTCTTGTTCTGGAGCAACCCGGTACCAAAACTTTTGGATCAGTTCATATCCGCCGAGCCACACCAGCGCCCGGAAATCAGGGATAAGATAGCCCTTCAGGGCCACAAGGCGTTGGAGCATATCCTGGAAAGGCTCGCCTCGGGCAGGCTGTTCCCTGAGTTCGGAGTGGATCTTTTGGCCGCGCTTCAAGGCGAGGACATGCCCTGCCTGCTGATAGAAGGTATGGGGTCCGACGACGACAAAGGCCGGGACGCCTGCCAAAAGGCTCTGGAAAAATCCCACATGCCCATGGCCGCCGCCGCAGTGGCCCATGCGCTGGACGATCCGGACCACCATATCCGCGCCGGGGCGGAGAGACTGCTGATCAACCACCCCAAGTCTATCCCGGTTGAGAAGATACTGCATCTGCTAAAAAGCCAGGACAAGGACCATGTGCGCAAGGGGATCAACGTTCTGTCCGCCGCCGCCACCCCCAGAGCGGTGGAGGCCATCGCCCACCTGCTCACCCATTCCCATCCATGGTTCCGCAAAAAGGCGGTGGACGGCCTGGTGGGCACAGGCTCCCACGACGTGGCGGACAAACTGTGCGACCTGGTGGAGGCGGAGAAGGATTCCGATGTATTGAAATCGGCCATCCACGCCCTTGGGTACCTAGGGTCGCCAAAAGTAGCGGTGCGGCTTGTTCCCCTTCTGGAGTCGCCGGATCTGCTATTGCGTCAAATGGCCTCCCACTCCATTGTGGAAATGGGGGACTCAACCTCCGTGGCGCCGGTGGTGGCTCTCATGCGCTCCAAGGAAAAGGATATCCGCCGCATAACCGCAGACACCCTGGGGGGGCTGACGGGGCCGGGAATCTTGCAGGCGCTGGTCCAGGCCCTGCGCGATGCGGACTGGTGGGTGCGCGAGATCGCCGTGGCGACCCTGGCCGAGAGGGCGGACGAGGAATCGAACAAGATGGTGGTCGGCCTCCTGTCCGACAAGGACCCGTATATCCGTCGTATCGGCGCGGAGTATTTCAGCCTGGTGCGCTATCCACAGGCCTTGGCAGGGCTGGATGCGCTGCTGAAGGACGAGGATTGGTGGACCAGGGAGCGTTCTATCGTGGCCCTTGGCCGCCAGGGGGATCCACGGGCCATCCCCAAGATACTGGAACATCTGAATGACAAACAAACGCGCCTGGCCGTGCCGGAGGCCCTGGCCCGTATCCCCCATCATGACGCGTTGGCGGCCCTGGCCAAGCTGATTCACTCCCCGGACAAGATGATGCGCTCCTCCACCACCAAGGCTGCGAGGATATTGGGTGGACCCAATGGAAAAAAGATGCTGGAGCATCTGGCCCACGACCATGATTCGGAGGTGGCCGGACTGGCCCGGCGGTATCTGGCGGAGATGACCACCGGCGCGGCACAGGAGAGGAGAGAATAGCGGGAAGCGACGGGCGCGACAACCTGGCTTTTCTCCCAATGGATTCTGTCAGGCAGACTCTGTAGGATGTGGTGGGAGGGTGTGATATTTTCGACCGGACCAGGCCGACTCTCTTCATCTCGGAAGGGGTGTTGATGAATTTGACCGATGGTCAGGTGCGGAGCGTGTTGTCCGCGATGTAAAACCTTACAGGCGCACCAACGCCCGGACACCTGAGCCCAAGCCATGCGTGTCGAACTCTTTGGCGAAAGCTGACATCCGGGCGGAACCCACACATAATCCAAGGGAGAGGGAGACAGCGACATCATCCATCCAGCTGGCGGGACTCCACGAACCAGCCTCCCCTGAGAAGAAGTCCGCGGTTTCCGGCAACTCTCCCTTAAGGGCCTTTCTAAAGTAGCAGTGAATAGATCACGAATCCCAAGGTGATCGTCACACCCACCACACTCATCAGAATCCAGGTGATGCCGACCATGAACGGGACGAATTCGATGGTGTTCATCTTGTCAACGGAATCAATAAAATGAGACTTGGCCATGATGCTTCTCCTTATCTTTGCTCCTGCTGTCAATATGTGTCATTTGGAGGCCAAAAAGATAGGTTCCCAACGAAAAATTTGTTTTTCAGATAACTTGTCCACGAGTACAAACAAAAGAGTGAATCAAATGGACATTTGACCTGTTTAGAGACAAGTCTAAGGGAGTTTTTTCACTTTTCCTATCCCATTTATGGTCAAATATCGGTTGAGTGGCTGGGTACAAGCAAGGTTCGGGAAACTTGAATCTGCTCCGGTGGGGCCGGAGTTCTTACGTGGCTTTTTCTCCTCTCATTTGCATGGCCATAGATCCTCCACTGTCGAAGAACAAGTTGATGTTTTTGAAGCGGCATTATGTTAAGACGTAGAATCGCGCTGATTGTCGGTGGCCTGGCGCTGCTCACCCTGATCTCCAGTTCGATATTTTATTACACAATCAGAAGCATAGAAAAAAGTTTCAATCAGCTTGTCGAGGTGGAGGAACCTATGGAAATAGCCCTCCTGGAGTCGAAGTCGAAACTGGAGGAGATGTATAGCCATGTGCTGGAATTCTCCCGGCGGCACAACCGGCAAACCCTGGATCTTTGGGCGGAGTCGAGCGCCGCTCTTAAGGCAGGGCTGGAGGATATTAAAGGCAAGAATCCAGAGGGCGAGTTCTCCTTAATCATCGTCAGGATTCTCGACAAATTCTCCGAGTACAATCAGACTTCGGAGAGGATCGTGGATATCTCCAACCAGCAGTACGAGGATATGAGCGAGTTGAACTCCAAAATCAGGGAGATAGACAACAACCTGAGCGACGAGATCAACGGCGTTGATTCCTCCGAATGGACGTTGGACCCGCTTCTGAGGATGAAAGCTAGTATAGATAAGACATTTGTTTCCATCGAAGCCTATCTGGCCACTCGCGAGCCGAGGCTGCGGACTGAAGCCTCGGAGGCTCTGTCAGGCTTCACCCTGAACATGAAGGAGCTGAGGAAACGCCACCCTTCCCCGCAAAGTAAAAATCTGCTGGACAAGATCGGCTCCGGATTCGCCGAGGCTGCCCTTTTGGCGGCGGAGATCATCGACCGGGAAGACGCAAAGCAATCCTTGCTGGATACCCTCAAGGATCGGAGGATGGAGCTGGACGCCTTGCTGACCGAGAATCTTCTGCCGAAGGTGAGAGAAAGACTGCGGGTGTCAATGGCTGAAGCGGGCGAAAAGGGCGCCAGGGCCAAATTACTGCTATACCTTGCCGTGGCTGTCAGCGCATTGGCTGCTTTCGTGGCATGGAAAATAGTGCGGCGCGTAATGTCCTCCCTGTCGGCCTTGTCAGAGGGTGTGATGAGGATCGGCCGGGGGGACCTGAACCATAAGCTGGATGTCGGCGGCAAGGACGAGCTTTCCTCTCTGGCGGCGGCCTTCAACGTGATGATACAGAAAAGGAAAAACGCAGAGATGGCTCTGGCCGTCAGCGGGAGGAAATACAGAAGCCTTTTCGAGAATGCCCACGACGGAATTATCATTTTCGATCCGCATGACAGGCTGATACTGGACGCCAACGAAATCACCTCGCAAAGACTGGGGTACTCAAAGGATGAGATGCTGCGCCTGAAGGTGGACGACATTATCCACGGCGGATTTGACCCTTCCACAGACTCCCCGTTCAAGGAAATGAAGGAGGGGAAGAGCCTGATCTTCGAGCGGGCTCACAGGCGCAAGGATGGCAGCATGATGCCTGTGGAGATAAGCGCCAAGTCCTTCGATTATGGCGGAAGGATGGTGGTGCAGGCGGTGATCCGGGATATTACCTTGCGGAAGGAAGCCGAAAGGGAACTCAAGCTGGCCTCATATGTTTTCGAGACCGCTATGGAGGGAGTCATCGTCACGGATAAAGATGGCGTCATCCAGTCCGTCAATCCGGCTTTCACCAGGATAACCGGGTACGAGGCGTCGGAGGCGCTGGGGAGGAAGCCTAGCATCCTCCGCTCCACCGTCAACGACGAGGAGTTCTACACGAAAATGTGGGAGGACCTGGCCGCAACAGGCCAATGGCGCGGCGAGATATGGAATCGACACAAGAGCGGCAGAATATACCCTGAATGGCTGACCATCACCGCCATAAAGGATTCGGCGGGGGAGACGATCCAGTACGCCGCCGTGTTCCACGATATCACCGACCTGAAAAGAAACGAGGAGGAGATAAAATTCCAGGCGTTCCATGATCCCCTCACCGGCCTGCCCAACCGGCTGCTTTTCCGCGACAGGCTGCGGCATGCGATAGACAAGACCCAAAGAGAAGGGGGCCATGTGGCGGTGCTTTTTATGGACCTGGACGATTTCAAGAATATCAACGACACCCTGGGCCACGACATAGGGGACCTGTTGCTAAAGGGGATGAGTGTGCGGCTTATCGGGTGCCTCCGCGAGGTGGACACGGTGGCCAGGATCGGCGGAGACGAGTTCATGGTTATCCTGGAGGGTGTGCAAAGGGATGGAGAGGTGTCGGTGGCGGCCAAGAGGATGATCGACGCTCTGGCCCAGCCCTATTCCTTCAAAAGCGAAAGCCTCTATTGCACAACCAGCATAGGCATATCGATGTATCCGGCTGATGGCTCCCTGGCCGATGAACTTATCAAGAACGCGGACCTGGCCATGTATCACGCCAAGCGGATGGGAAAGAACAACTATCAGTTTTTCAACAGCAGCATGAATGAAAAAGTGGTGCAGCGAGTGGAGATGGAAAAAAACCTCCGTCACGCCATAGAGGAGAATGATCTGACATGCCATTACCAGCCGAAAATCGACGTGGCGTCCGGCAGGGTGGTGGGGATAGAGGCTCTGGTGAGGTGGATATCGGAGGGGAGGACAGTTCCTGGCGCTGAATTCATCCAGGTGGCGGAGGAGTCGAACCTGATACTGCAAATCGGGGAAATGGTTTTTTCCAAGGCGTGTTCTCTAATGGCGGAACTGCATGGAATGGGATACGATGACTTGCGGTTGGCGATCAATATTTCCGTCAGGCAGTTGGAGCGGGGGAAGCTGGTCGATATAGTGGCCGATTCCCTGAAGAAATGCGGCATGGATGGAAAATTCCTGGAACTGGAATTCAATGAAAGCGCCGTGCTCAAAGATCCGGAACTGACCGTGACCACCATGCGGGAACTGCGCCGATACGGGGTGTCCATGGTGATCGATGATTTCGGCACCGGGTATTCATCCCTTCTCCACTTAAGGAAATTTCCCCTGGAAAGCCTGAAAATAGACCGCTCCTTCGTCAACGAAATCCTTAGCAGCCAGGACGCCAGCGCCATCGCCAAGGCGACTATATCCATCGGCCACAACATGGGGTTGAAGGTAATCGCCGAAGGAGTGGAAACTATCGACCAACTGAAGTACCTCAGGTCGATCGGCTGTGATGAGGCGCAAGGCTACCTGGTCTCCCCAGCTTTACCCAGAGAGGAGCTCATCGAGTTTCTGGCCACTCAAAAAGAAAAGCAGACAAGCAATAAGAAGCTGAAAACCACCGGAGCATGATCATCCACCATCTTTCAAAATGGGTGATATTCAATAAACCAGAAATAATGGTTTTATTCTTCACCTTATATGCTTTAGAATAATTCAACCCGGGGGATTTCGGTTGAAACAGAAATGTAAAGTCACCGTTGGCGCGCGAGAATCCCGTCTCCGGAACCTGACGACCCATAGCCGGATTTGAGAGGAAAAATCGCCAAGTCTGTTTGGCCTTTTAGTTCTGGTTAATAAAATTAATTCTTCTATATCGTCATAAGTTATGGACTTTCTTACGGTGGAGGAAGTGGCGTTGATACTTAAAACGCACACCAACACCATATACAAGATGTGCCGACAGGGTGTCTTGCCCGCCGTGAAAATCGGCCCCTCATGGAGGATAGAGCGGAAGAAACTGGCCACTTTCATGGAAGGAGGCACCCCTCCCCAGCAGACCGACACTTTCAAGGGGCTGGTGAGCCGCGCCTTGCAGAGCGGGCACTACATGGGCATCTTCACGCAGGAGAAGGATATCCTCGATTTCGAGCTCACCTATTTCGCCGCCGCCATGGAGCGAAATCCAAGCGCATGCTTTTTCAAGGCCTGCTGGTGGCAGCATCCAGACGACGCCAGGCGGCACCTCTCCTCGCTGAAGATCGATGTGGAGAAGATGGAGTCCAGGGGAGCGCTGGTGATCGCCAATATGAGCGAGCGATACAGGAATAGCGGAGTGGCCGGAGTGGTGGAGAAATGGCAGTGGGCCGCCGACCACTCCACCAGGAACGGATTCAGCGGCCTGGTGGGCACCGGATCGAAGCATATCGACTGCTGCGACGGCAAACACCATCCCCTTCTGGAAGTGGAGAACGGGATCGCGAAAATATCCAAGACACATTCCATAACCATTTTATGCACCTACCTGATGGACCAGACGGCCAACGATATATTCTCCAGAGTCTTCGAAGTGACCCTGATGCATGACCAATTCTTCATCCAGACCGAGGACACAGAGATTATGGCCAAGGTCACCTACTCGCTCACTCATTCCAGCCGACGGTGAGACACCGCTAATTCTCATATAAACAAATAGATAAAGGCTCGCCACCCCCTTTAACTAGCCTATTTCAGATTTATTTCATTTCCGCCTTGCCATTCAGGTTTTGTGATACTATCACTACTTAGCGCCCGATAGGTATGAGCGCTAAGAAAAGGGCATTTTGTCTTCACATGTAAGACGCAGATTGAATCAATTGCGCCAGGTGACTAGCCTGCGCACACACAACTAACTGATTTAAAAGGAGGATAGAATGGCAGTGAATATCAGGCCGTTGAATGACAGGGTCTTGATAAAGCCGATGGACGCGGAAGAAAAAGTCAAGGGCGGCATTATAATCCCTGATTCCGCAAAAGAGCGACCCCAAGAGGGGAAGGTTGTCGCCGTTGGTCCGGGCAAGTCGGAAGAGGAGAAAATGTCGGTGAAGGTAGGCGACAAGGTCATCTACTCCAAATACGCCGGCACCGAGTTGAAGTTCGACAGCGAGGATTACCTCCTGATGCGTGAAGATGACATCCTCGGCGTCATCGAAGGAAAATAAGAACCGTAACAAAACCTAATTACAGGAGATTTTGAATAAATGGCTTCCAAACAGATCAGCTTTAGCGAAAACTCGCGCCACAGCATCCTCAAGGGTGTGGACCAACTGGCAAACGCCGTGAAGGTCACCCTTGGACCAAAGGGGCGCAATGTAATCATACAAAAGAAATTCGGCTCCCCCACCATCACCAAGGACGGCGTGACCGTGGCCAAGGAAATCGAGCTTAAGGACCCCTTCGAGAACATGGGCGCACAGCTTGTCAACGAGGTGGCCTCCAAGACCTCCGATGTGGCAGGCGATGGCACCACCACCGCCACCGTGCTGGCCCAGGCCATATTCCGCGAGGGGATCAAGAACGTCACCGCCGGCGCAAATCCCATGGACCTGAAAAGGGGTATCGAAACCGCCGTGGAAGCGGTTGTGGAAAAGCTGCGCAAGCTCTCCAAGCCGACCAAGGACAAAAAAGAGATCGCCCAGGTGGGATCCATCTCCGCCAATAACGATCAGACCATCGGCGCCCTGATCGCCGAGGCGATGGACAAGGTCGGCAAGGACGGGGTCATCACCGTCGAGGAAGCCAAAAGCATGGAGACCAGCCTGGAGATAGTGGAAGGTATGCAGTTCGACCGTGGATACCTCTCCCCCTACTTCGTCACCAACCCAGAGAGAATGGTGAGTGAGCTGGAGGATGTTTACATCCTGCTGCAGGAGAAGAAAATCTCCAACATGAAGGATCTGCTGCCGATCCTGGAGAAAGTGGCAAAGCTGGGCAAGCCCCTTTTGATCATCGCAGAAGATGTGGAAGGCGAAGCCCTGGCCACCCTGGTGGTGAACAAACTGCGCGGCACCCTCTCCGTCTCCGCTGTAAAGGCCCCAGGCTTTGGCGACAGACGCAAGGAAATGCTCAAGGACATCGGCATCCTCACCGGCGGCAACGTCATCTCCGAGGAGCTGGGAATCAAGCTGGAAAACGTCACCCTCGAAGACCTGGGCCGCGCCAAGCGCGTCACTATCGACAAGGAGACCACCACCATCGTCGAGGGCAAAGGCAAAGGCAAGGATATCGAAGGCCGGGTGAAACAGATCCGCGCCCAGGTGGAGGAGACCACCTCCGACTATGACCGGGAGAAGCTGCAGGAGCGGCTGGCAAAGCTGGTGGGCGGCGTGGCTGTCATCAACGTCGGCGCAGCCACCGAAACGGAAATGAAGGAGAAAAAGGCCCGCGTGGAAGACGCCCTGCACGCCACCCGCGCAGCGGTGGAGGAAGGCATCGTTCCCGGAGGCGGAGTGGCCCTGTTGCGCTGCATCGCCGCCCTGGATAAGCTGGAGACGGAGAATCACGACCAGGAAGTGGGAGTGAATATCATCCGCCGCGCCCTGGAGGAGCCACTGCGCCAGATCGCCAACAACGCCGGATTGGAAGGCTCTGTTGTGGTCCAGCGTGTGCTGAAGGAGAAGCAAGGGATCGGACTGAACGCGGCCAGCGGCGATTACATCGACATGGTGGAAGCCGGGATCATCGACCCCACAAAGGTGACCCGCACCGCCCTGCAGAACGCTGCGTCAATATCCTCGCTGCTTCTGACCACCGAAGCGATGGTGGCGGAGCTGCCGGAGGAAAAACCGGCCGGCGGCGGCATGGGCGGCGGCGGCATGGGCGACATGGGCGGAATGGGCGGAATGTACTAAACCGCTCCCCGTCCGGGGCGCGATCCCCGGACCTGTCAAGCGCGTCAGAACCGCCACGGTTGGAAAATACCGTGGCGGTTTTTTTGTCTGGGTGCCGAAGGAAGCACATGAACCGCCGTACACGGAGCCGCGCGTAAGTGGAGAGGGAGAGGATGGACGGGCATGAGCCTCCGCCCGTGGCGAGACCAGTATCAATCAACCAATCGTGTCAAACGAGCGTCGAATCAAAGGCGAGGCCTCGTCGAGCTCGGCACGATTGCCGATGCGTAATTCCAGATCACCGTTTCCCCAATGTCCGATATTGGCGACATCGCGAGCGAATGGCGGCGGGCTTTGTATATGGCCTAATTTCAAACGCAGCCAGACCCTCAGGCCGCCTTGCAGGATATGTACGCTGCAGAAGCATCGCTTGGCGTGCTCGTAGTTAATGGTTTTGGCAAGGTATCGCCTGGAAATTCCCGAAGGCTCATATGACATGCAAAGGCGGTCAATAGCCCGATAGAGCGAAACAGCCTCTTGAGGCTTTCCTGTCAGATGATGTGCTTCGTCATAAGGACTTTCGCCCTTTTTTGCGCGTCGGGTATCCCACACCTGTTTTGCGCTGGAGGAACGAGCCTCTGGAACACGGGTGTCCGCTTCGGTAGCACATGAACCATTAAAAGAAAGGGCGTTTTCACCTATACCCGGTTCCGTGGCAATTCGGCTCAGGCTCTCCTTTATCCGTTGAGGGGCAAGGTTCCCGTCCCCAGCCGAGGTTCTGATCAGATTCAGAAATGGCCGGGGAGGATCGGTCATCAGGCATTGAAGCGCTTTGCGAACCTTGCCG
>Ga0224496_10002545_pt1 | contig 10804 bp, 14 predicted proteins | sample SF_Jul11_sed_USG_2_FD_168127 | JGI IMG/M metagenome (GOLD analysis project Ga0224496, IMG submission 168127) | Sediment microbial communities from San Francisco Bay, California, United States - SF_Jul11_sed_USGS_8_1 | ecosystem: Environmental > Aquatic > Marine > Sediment | place: USA... | reverse complement strand
TTTCGTCAGTCAAAACTTTCGTCATGTCCGTTTCCACGAATCCCGGCGCCACCGAGTTCGCCGTGACGCCCCGGCTTCCCAGCTCTTTGGCCACCGACTTGGTCATGCCCACTATACCAGCTTTGCTGGCTGCGTAGTTGGCCTGACCTGCGTTTCCAATGGCCCCCACCACGGAGGTTATGTTGACTATCCGCCCGGCCCGATTCTTCATCATCGGCTTGGCCGCCGCCCGGGTCATGTTAAAGCATCCGCCCAGGTTCACGCGGATCACCTCGCTAAAGTCATCGTCCTTCATCCGCACCAGCAAACCATCCCTGGTGATCCCGGCGTTATTCACCAGCGCGTCTATCTTACCGAAAGTCGCCAGGCAGGCCTCCACAGCCTTTTTTGCCTCCTCCGGCGACGCCACATCATACAGGCCACCATCGGCCCTCACTCCCAGCGCCCGGCACTCGGCCAGCACGCCGTCCAGGGGTGTGGAGCGGGAGACCAGATACAAGTCCGCTCCTTCCCGGGCGTACGCCAGGGCTATTGCGCGCCCGATTCCCCGGCTGGCTCCGGTGATCAGCGCCGCCTTTCCGCTAAGCCTGCTCATGGAACTCCTCCGCGTATTTATCGATGTCTTGCGTTTCACCCGCAATCGACATTCTAAACGACCTGTCGATTCTTTTCATCAACCCTGTGAGCACTTTTCCGGGGCCGATCTCCAGACCCTCGGCCACTCCCTCCGAGCCGAGCCGGGCCATCGAGTCCACCCAGCGCACGCAACCGGTCACCTGATCTATGAGCCCTTGGCGAATTTGCGCCGCCGTGGCGGAAAGACCCGCGTCAACGTTTCGGATGATGGGAAACTTAGGGTCGTTTATCGTCACATCTTCCATGAACTCGGCCAATCCCTCCCGGGCGGGCGTCATCATGGCCGTATGGAACGGCGCGCTGACGGGCAACTGGGCCACTTTCTTGGCCCCCTTCTCCCTGGCCAGGGCGGAAGCTCTCTCCACGGCGTCCGTCTTGCCGGCGATCACGGTCTGCTCCGGGCTGTTGAAATTGGCCGGGGCCACATCGCCGCCCGCTTCCTGGCAAACAGCCTCCACTTCACCCGATGAGAGCCCTATCACCGCAGCCATGGCGCCAATACCCATCGGCACAGCGGACTGCATCAACTCGCCTCTTTTTCGCACCAGCCGGATAGCGTCGTGGAAGGAAAGAGCGCCCGCCGAATGACAAGCGGAAAACTCTCCCAGGCTGTGCCCCGCCGCGATGGCAGGCTCCACTCCGGTCCGCTCAATAAGCGCCTCCAGGGCGATCACGGAGACCAGCAGGATGGCCGGCTGGGTGTTGTAGGTGGCCTTGAGCTCTTCATCCGGCCCCTCGGCGATCAGTCGGCCGATGTCGAATCCCAGCGTGTCGCAGGCTTCTTCCACCCGTCTTTTGGCCGCTGGGAAGTCCGCCACAAGGCTCTTGCCCATGCCGACAAATTGTGACCCCTGGCCGGGAAACAAAAAAGCTATTTTGCGCGTCATCCGGATATATCTGTAGCTTGGGAGTAAAAACTAAGTAAGTTAGCTGGAGTTTACCCCCTTGTCAACGCAATGTTTGGCCAAAGGCCTCAGGGCGTCCGGTGGCGGGGGGGCGCTTGACCGCGGACCGCTTTTATGACACGTTGTCTTAATCACTTGTGAGGTATGGGGCTATGGCCGGGATTGAGATAACAGATGTGAGGATATATCCCTTCGATACCCATGGCGCAGGAGGCAAAACATTGGCCATGGCCCAGATTACCATCGGGGGGGCTGTCACCATTCGCGGGTTTCGGATCATCGAGGGGAAAAAAGGTGGCGTATTCCTGGGATTTCCCTCCACCCGGGGCAAGGATGGCCAGTGGCGAGACATCGTCCTCCCAGTGAACAATCAGGCCAGGGAAATGATCCGTGAGGCGGTCATGGAGGCTTTCCGCAATTTTCCTGACTCGCCGCCTGATTGAGCCGGCAGGCTCTGTGCGGAGCGGCACGCCGGGTTGTATACTAATGACCAGATTGTTTGAATGCTGGTGAACTTATGAAGAAAATGATCATAGCGGTGTTGCTGTGCGCTTTTTCGGGAATGGTCGGCTGCGGCAGCGGAGTGCACGATGTGGTCTACTCCATAACCGGGGACACGGCCAGCGTCAAGATCAGGGCGAGGATCGATAGCGGTAAAATATTCTCCGAATCAGGCATACAGCTGCCATGGGAGAAGAAATTCACCACCAATGTGAGATGGCCTTTGCAATTGACAGTGACGAACGAAGGCGTGGGCTCGTTCACGGCTCAGATAACTGTGGATGGCACGGTGGTGGCGGAGGATTCCGGAACTGGCTCCGGAGACGTGGTCGACATCGGCTACGAAACGACTGATTGAGCTTGAAACAGTCGCAAATGCCGGTCGACAGGTGGTACAATGGGAGGCTAGGCGGAATGCCGTACATCATCTTTTAAGAAGTTTCGCTATACGAGTTTTGCCATACGGATTATCGCGGGAACCGATAACACTTTCCCGGCCTCATAGAGGGGCCGGATGTGCTTTCCCAGTTGGCAGTTGTGAAAACCGGAGAAAATAGTTATGACAAAAAGGTTTCTCATCCTCGCGGCCCTGGTTGCGGCGGGATATTCTTTCGGCATGGCCGCTATTGGCGAGCCGGACCACATTCATGCCGCCCAGGCGGCCCCCCAGACAGCCGCAGAGCCCACCGAGCCACCGGAGAATCCTCCCGCGCCTGATTTTTACCTGGAGGATGTAGTGAACGGGGGGAAGGTCAGGCTTTCCGCCTATAAGGGTAAATGGGTGTTTTTAAACTTCTGGGCCACATGGTGCAGCCCGTGCGTGGTGGAGATGCCCATGATGAACAATCTGTACAAACAGATGAAGAAGGATGGGATGGCGATGGTGGCCGTGAGCGTGGACGAGGGGAATGGATCCGCCGGCATGGTCAAGAAGTTCGCCGAGGAATTAAAGCTGGATTTCACCATCCTTCACGATCCGGACAACTCCGCTATGCGGGGCTATAGAGTCCGCTCGATCCCCCGCACTTTTTTTGTGGATCCGGACGGCAACATCCAGGCCGCCGCGGAGGGGGTGCGCGAATGGGACAACCCGGAAATGGTGAGATTTTTCCGGGGGATCATGCAGGAGTACACGAACAAGAAAAAGAAGGAGGCCAAAAACAGCCAGAATAAGGGCGTAAGCGGGTAAAGCGGGACTGTCAGGCCAGCTTCACCTCACCCTTTCCCTTGCGAATTTCCCCCAGCCGGTATACAGCCTCTCCTGCCGTCTCCAACGCCGTAGCCAGGGTGTCGGCTTTCTCCACGCCCACGGCGATCACCATTCCCACGCCCATGTTAAAAGAACGGAACATATCCGCCTCCGGCACATTGGCGCCTCGCTGGATCAGGCCGAATATGGCGGGCGGCTCCCACGACTTCTTCTCTATAACAGCGTCGAATTTGCCGGACAGTATCCGGTGGACATTGTCCGGCAGTCCTCCGCCGGTGATATGGGCCAAGCCGGTTACCTGGTGTTCCACAAGCAGCGGCAACAAAACTCTTGAGTAGTCCCTGTGCGGCTCCAGCAGCGTCTCTCCCACGGTCCCACCCAGCTCAGGCACATGCTCATCCACCATCAGGCCCATGGAATCGAATAGCGCCCTTCGGGCCAGCGTATATCCGTTGGTGTGCAATCCACTGGAAGCAAGCCCCAGCAAAGCGTCCCCGGACCTGATTTTATCCCCGGTGATGATCTCGTCTTTTTCCACCAGTCCGGTGATGACACCAGCCAGGTCCACCTCACCTGGCATATACACTCCCGGCATCTGGGCCGTTTCCCCACCCACCAGCGCCAAGCCAGATCGAACGCATGCGCGGGCCATTCCCTTCACCAGGCTCTCCACCATATCCGGCTTCAGATCCGTGGAGGCGATGTAGTCCAGAAATGTGTATCCCCTGGCGCCCAGGCAGAGGATGTCGTTGAGACAATGGTTGACCAGATCCTCCCCCACTGTGTCGAAAACACCAGCCATCCTGGCCACCATCATCTTGGTTCCCACGCCATCGGCGCTCTGGACCATGACAGGATTTCTGTAGCTTTTCAGCGTTGGCCCCAGATCGTACAACGAGCCGAAAGCGCCCAGGCCCACCAGCACGGCGGGGGTGTGGGTGGAGGCGGTGAAGCTCTTGATCCGGCGCAGGCTCTCCATGGCGGCGTCGATGTCCACCCCCGCGTCCTTGTAGGTTGTCTGTTTTTTCACGAAATATTGACTTTCAGGTCTGTTGGAAACGATATAATCCTATTCTATAGGAAACGCCCATTATACCAAAACGCGATGTCAATCAGGAGACAGTCTTGAACCAGCGGGAAAAACCACCGGCCATCCTGGTGGTGGACGACGAGGAGAGTGTGAGATTTGTCCTCTCCCGGGGGCTGGAAGCCAAGGGTGCGCTGGTGCACACGGCGGACAACTTCACCAAGGCCGCGGATAGGCTGACCGGTTTGGAATACGACATCGTGTTCCTGGATATCAACTTGCCGGGTGGCAGCGGATTCGACCTGTTCGGCCAGGCAGGGATCGGGCCCCGGCCGCCATCGGTGGTGGTGATGACGGCGGACGCCACCATGCAAAACGCCGTCACCGCCATGCGGCGGGGCGCTTTTGATTACATCACAAAGCCCTTTGACATGGATATGGTGGAGATCCTGGTGTCCAGGATTCTGGAGTATCGCGCCATGAGCGCGGAGCTGGGCGCGTTGCGCTCGCGCCGGGAGGTGGGTGACCCGGAAGAGATGGTCGGCAAATCCTCCGCGATGCAGAGCCTGTTCAAATTCATGGGGAGGGCCGCCGATTCCACGGACACGGTCCTGGTGACGGGGCCCACAGGAAGCGGCAAGGAACTGGTGGCCAGGGCACTGCATTTCCAGTCACGCCGCGCCGCCGCGCCATTCGTCACGGTCAATTGCGCCGCCGTGCCGAGCGAGCTTCTGGAGTCGGAGCTGTTCGGCCACATGAAGGGGGCATTCACCGGTGCGGTGGAGAGCCGCGAAGGCAAATTCGCCGCCGCCGGGGAGGGGTCTATCCTGCTGGACGAGATCGGTGATATGCCATTGCCATTGCAGGCGAAGATGCTGCGGGTGCTGCAGGAGCGTGAGTACTACCCGGTGGGCAGTTCCAGGCCGCGCAGGACTCTGGCCAGGGTCATCGCCTCCACAAACAAGAACCTGGAGGAGGAGACCAGGGCCGGGAGGTTCCGCGATGATCTTTTTCACCGGCTTAATGTCCTCTCCGCCCAGGCGCCCACCCTGGACGAGCGCAAGGATGATATCCCCATATTGGTGGAGTCGTTTCTGGCCCGGGCCGCAAGGACCCTGGGGGAGCAGCCCAAACGGGCCAATCCGGAGGTGATCGAGGCGTTTATGGCCCGCTCCTGGCCCGGCAACGTGCGGCAACTGGAGAACGCCGTCCGGCGAGCGGTGGCTCTGGCGCCGGGGGACACTATCACGCTGGAGGACATTCCTTTCGAAGCGGGGGGAAGGGGAGTTGCCGAGCCGGGAGGGGCGGTGTCGCTGGAGGCCGCGGCCGGGGCCCTGTATCCGGATATAGCTCGTGGCGCCGTGTACGAGACGGTGATCCGCCGGGTGGAAAAGGCGCTTATAGAGACGGCGATGAGGCGTTGCGGCGACGTGCAGTCCAAAGCTGCCGAGGAATTGGGCTTGAACCGCAACACGTTGGCCAAGAAGATCGCCGAGCTGAGGATAGAAAAGGGGAGGGACCGGAAATGATATCCACCGCTCCTGTCACAGGCGGTGTACGGCGGAGAGAGCGGGGCTGATGGACATTAAGAAGGTTCTAGGATTCTTCTTTCCGGAGGAGGTGGATTTCTTCGGCCCAATGGACACCATGTACCGGCTCATCAATGAAACGCTGGATGTATATATAGACGCCGCTTCCAAGCAGAACCTCTCTCCCTTTGATCGCGAAAAGCTTTTGATGGACCTGAAGATTCTGGAGCGAAAAGGGGACCTGGTGGTGCAGGAGGTCACTTCCGGGCTAAAGCGCAGTTTCACGCCCCCCTTCTCTCCGCTGGAGCTTCGGCGCCTTTTCTCCTGTCTGGACGATGCGATGGACAGCCTGTACGAGTCCGCCATGATGAACATAACAGCCGAGTATCGGGGCGGCTTGCCTCCCTTCGCCCTGGAGCAGCTGATGGCCTTCCAGCGGGGGATCGCCGTGGCGGCCAAGACAGTGGATATGTTGAGGCATTCCCGCCAGGGATCGGCGGAACTGGCGGCGACGCTGACCCGGATGTGCGACATAGAAATGGAGGGGGACAATATCTACTGGCGCTGGAAAAAGGAGCTCTCCGCCAAGCTGAATCGGGCGGCGCTGGGTGGAGACCTGTCCGCCTACCGCAGGGCAGAGATGGACGAGAAGATCCTGGACCAACTGGAAGAGGTGCTAGACTCCCTGGTGGGCATGATGAAAGTGATCCAGGGGATGATCATAGAGCATGCCTGATCCTCAGATTTTAGCCCTTGTTGTCGTGGTTTTTCTTTGCGCGGTCTTTAACTTCATAAACGGCTTCAACGACGCAGCCAACACAGTGGCCACCACCATCGGCGCCAGGGCCATGACAGTGCCGGCTGCTCTGGCCACCGCTGCTCTCTTTAACTTCCTCGGCGCCTTTATCTCCCACAAGGTGGCCTATACAGTGGCCACGGGAGTTGTGGATCCCCAATTCATGGACGCGGGATTGATCATGGCGGCGCTGGTGGCCGCCATAATATGGAGCCTGGGCGCCTGGAGCATGGGGCTTCCCTCCAGCTCATCCCACGCGCTAATCGCGGCGCTGGGCGGAGCGGCGCTGGCAAAAGCCGCGGGAGAGGGCGGTGTCATGAGCGTGTTCAACTGGGCCAAGCTCGGAGATGTGATCATGGCGTTATTAGCCTCTCCCCTTTTCGGGTTCGTGGCCGGGTTCGCCGTATTCCGGTTCTTCACCAGGGTTTCACTTGGGATATTCACCCATGTTTCAAACTTCCAGGTGAACAGGGTGTTCGCCCGTCTGCAGAAATATTCGGCGGCGGTGATGAGCCTGGCCCATGGCGCCAACGACGCGCAAAAAACCATGGGACTTATGGCGCTGGCGCTGTTTCAGGCGGGCGCCACAGACAAGTTCGAGATCCCCTTCTGGGTCACGGCGTTATCAGCGGCGTCCATCAGCCTGGGCACTCTGCTGGGTGGGCTGAGGGTGCTCAAGACGGTGGCGAAAAAAATTACGGAAATGCAGCCCATCCACGGCTTTTCCGCGGAATTCGGAGGCACAACTGTGATATTGGCGGCCTCGCTGCTGGGTATGCCGGTCTCCACCACCCATGTGGTGATTTCCTCGGTAGTTGGAGTTGGCTTTTCCAAAAGCGTGCACAAAACTCCCAGGGACACACTTTTAACGATCATCCGCGCATGGCTACTCACCGTCCCCGCCACCATGGCCATGGCGGCGGGGATCTATTTCGCCTTCATGGCATAAGCGCCCAGCGGCGAAGGATCAGCTCTCCTAGTCGCGATACTTAAAAGATAGGCGCAGCTTTGTCCTGTAGGCGATTACCCTTCCCTCCTCGATCTTCAGGTCCTGCTCCACCACCTCTGCGACGCGAAGGTCATCGAGAGTCTTGCTGACTCTCTCCACGGCGGCGCATGCGGCGTCTTCCCACGATTTTTCCGAAGAGCCGACCACTTCGATAACTTTGTACACGCTTCCAGACATCCTGAATCCTCCCTGTTGATGTTAACTTCGAGTAAGCCGCGCCTTCAGATCATCCAGCGTGGCCAGCCATTCATCGTAATCGTCAGTCTCCTCCCATTGCTGATTCAGCTCTGAGTTTACAGACTGGATTTTTTCGATCGCCTTCAGGGCAAGGCCGGTGAGCCACTTCTCCTTTTCCTTGAGGGAGCCGCCTATAAAGCTGTCCCCGGCTATAAGGTCGTTTTCCTCCAGCCACTGATGCGCCTGCTCAGGGAGGTCGTCTGCGGCAGAGCCCTTGGCCGCCGCCAGATACTCCGCTGCCACCAGGGTTTCCACCGCGTCATCGGAGTCTACTAATTCGTCAATGGGCACGGCTGCGGTGGCCTGCAGAGTGGAGACCAGGATCGTGGCGCCTCTATCCACTTCCATCAGCTCCTCCACCAGATCCAGCGCCGTGTCATTATCGAAACTCCCCACACCCCAAACGCCCATGATCACTCTCCACAACCGGTCAATTGGATAAGGATATTTTAACACCGTCAGCCGGAACGCAAGCTGTTTTATTCTAAAGACCCACAGCCATATTTGGCTTTGGCATATTGGTCCAGAGAGTATATCCTAGGGTAATGAAAGGAGAATATTAATGGCAATGAAGAAAACCAGTGACAGGGTGATAGAGATACTCAATCAGGTGTACACCTCCGAGATCGGCGCCATCGGGATATACATGGACCAGCACGCGAGGATGGACGACCAGGGACTGAAGAAATTCGCCGAGCGGCTGAAAGGGGACGCGGTGGAGGAGATGGGCCACGCCGAGCATCTGATGGAGCGCATTCTCTATGTGGGGGGCGCCATGAAATATGAGAAGCATGAAGTGCCCCGGGTGGACATGGGAGATGTCGACGCCATAATCAAGGTGAACATCGACCTGGAAGTGCGCGCCATCGACCGGCTGAACCAGGGAATCCGCATGTGCTACGAGGACGGGGACAACGGCACCCGGCTGCTGCTGGAGAGCATCCTGAAGGACGAGGAGAAACATCTGGACGAGTATGAGACCCTGCAGGAAAACGTGGAAAAGTATGGTGACAACTTTATCGTCAACCACCTGATCTGAAAAAATGCGCTCCTGGGCCTGATTAAGAGAGGGACGGCCCGGGAGTGTCACTTGGATTCGCGGTTTCCAAAGTAATATGGATGCTTCTAATTGACCTTCCCCCTAAAAACTGGACAGCCTGCAGAGTGAGAAATTCGCCTCATTTTGCCTGATTTTCTCCTGTCTGGCAAACTCCGCTGGGGCCAGATAGCCCAGCGAGCTGTGGGGCCGCACTTCGTTATAATCCACGCGCCACGCCTCGATCTTCTCCCGGGCTCTCCTTTGAATGGCAATCCACGATCGTCAGCGCCCGGAAGCGCCGATGACAGTACAGCGCGTCCGACACAAAATCCATGGCCCACACCTGGTTGGAACATGTCGGCTCCGGCCGGACGATCCGCAACGCCGGAGCCTTGCGCTTGCGGCGCTTGGTACGCAGAGCCAGCTTCAGCCCGCAGTACACGCGCTCCGTGCGCTTGTGGTTGACCACCAGCCCTTCGGCCTTCAGCATCGCGTGAAGCCTCGGTGAACCATAACTCGGATACCTGGCGGCCAACTCTTTCATCCGCTCTTTCAGCGACAAGTCCTTGTCCACATCGCATTCTTGATTGTGAAACGTCGAACGAGCCAGACCAGCCAAACCACAAGCCCTCATCTTGCTCAGCCCAAGAACCGAAACCATCCGTTGCGCGACTGGTTTCTTGTCCCTGGGCCTTACCACTTTTTTCCCAGGGCGTCCTTCAATGCGATGTTGTCCAGAGCCTGATCCGCCACCAGCCTTTTCAGCTTGCGGTTCTCCTCCTCCAGTGCCTTGAGCCGCTTTGCGTCGCTGATATCCATTCCGCCAAACTTGCTTTTCCAGCGGTAATAGGTCTGCTCTGTGATACTTTCGTCCCTGCACACGTCCTTGACCTTCCTGCCGGATTCGACCTCCTTGAGGATCCTGATGATCTGCTCTTCCGTGAAACGCTTCTTCATGTGAATTCTCCCTCGACATAATTTTATTGGAAAATTCACTCTGCGAACTGTTCGATCAACGGGGGAAGGTCACAGATCCTAATAGAGATGATGATTATGAAGGTTGGAGCAGATGCACGCGAAAATGCCTACAGGACTGTGATGCAGATGACTGTCCCCCAGAAGGTTACGGGCCTGACAATCCTGATCCAAGTACTGATGAGTTTTTTGATAGACAACACTTCAATTGTCATGTGAAATGTTATGTAGAGTGCGCATTTGGAAATCCATCTGACTATAGCCAATGACGCTAGCAGAATATGTATATTCACAAAGAGAGTATCAAGACAATGGAATACATGTTGTATGGTTGGCGTGGATCAGCCATACTTGCAATGATATATATGGGCTGTGAAGCAGGGGCATTGCTAATATCAGGGGATATTGGTGGAATAATATACGTTGGATTTCACTTTGGAGTTGCGCCTATTCTTTGCATATTGCATGTTATGTATACTATGTATTGCGTCCTGATAAAATCAGGCAGTGAATATAGTATATTGCATAGAATAGCACACAGCATATCTATTACTGTTCCAGTAATAATATTGCTGACCACGTACTTTTGGCCAGAAGGCATGCTGGAGATATTAGAAACAGTAGGATTATCTTTTAATCCAAGCTAACTATTTGTATAGGGTATGCGTGTACAGGTGTAGTATTAGCCCACACCTGGTATTCCTGATATAGTTTAAACCGCCTCCATCGTTGATCCAACCGGGCGGATCGATTATACTTACGGCAATAACGGTTGCACATCTTGCGGAGGGAACGACTTGCCGATCGCTGTTGCTAGGACGGACAATGCGGTAGTGTCAAATATCTTTCGCACTTTTATTCCGGCAGCCTCTCATCCGGTGTTAACCTGCTTTTGCAGTCTTCCCCATTTCCTTCAATCGGTCCATGCTCATGTAACAGC
>Ga0224496_10002544_pt1 | contig 10805 bp, 7 predicted proteins | sample SF_Jul11_sed_USG_2_FD_168127 | JGI IMG/M metagenome (GOLD analysis project Ga0224496, IMG submission 168127) | Sediment microbial communities from San Francisco Bay, California, United States - SF_Jul11_sed_USGS_8_1 | ecosystem: Environmental > Aquatic > Marine > Sediment | place: USA... | reverse complement strand
GTCGCGGGCCGCTGGCGAGGCGGTGAACGCCTGGTTGAGGCGCCACTACTAAAGAATACTCTGCAGGGCGGTGAGCGCATGGTGATGGTGGATAATGAAGGTAAATCCGCAAAAAGCCTGTTCCAGCCGGTGGACTATTTCCCCGGCGCCACATTAATGGACGTCCAGCTATTTACCGGTCGCACCCATCAAATCCGTGTGCATGCCACCCACGAGCATCACCCAATTGCCGGTGACCCCAAATACGGTGACAAAACCTTTAATCAGGCATTGAAAAAAGCCGGCTTCAAACGCATGTATCTGCACGCGTACAGACTGGCCTTTAAACTGGCGAATACATCCTATAATGTCACTGCCCCCCTGGATGATGAATGGGCACAACTAATACAGCATTTAAAATCATGAGCAATACACCGAACCTCCCCTACAGGGCATTAATCTTCGACTGGGATGGTACCCTGATGGATTCTGAATCCCGCATTGTCAATTGCCTGCGCAAGGCCTGTGCCGATGTCATTGGTAAAGAAGAACGAACAGATAACGAACTGAAAGACGTAATTGGCCTGGGCCTGCGCGAAGCCCTGCTAAGACTCTATCCTGGCCAGGGGGATGAGCTGATCGAGACCATGGCAGAGAGCTATCGCAATCATTATTTGTACCATGATGAGACACCCTCCGAGCTATTCGATGGGGTTGAAGCCTTACTCGAATCACTGGAAAACCAGGGTTACTGGCTAGCCATTGCCACCGGCAAGGGGCGACAGGGACTGGACCAGGTACTCGAATACACCGGCCTGACCGATCGCTTTCATGTCACGCGTTGTGCCTCAGAAACCTTTTCCAAACCCCATCCCCTGATGCTGGAAGAGATCCTCGACAAACTGGGCATAGACGCACGCGATGCACTGATGATTGGCGACACCGAATATGATATGGAAATGGCACTTAATGCAGATATGGATCGACTCGCGGTAAGCTATGGTGTACATAGTCAGTCGCGGTTACTCAAACATAAGCCCATTGGCTGTCTACACGACATCTGTGAACTACCCGCGTATTTAAACCAATTACACCAGGACAATTAATATGACCGATCAGGATCCCAACTGGGAAAAAAGCATACTGGAAAAAATCGCTACGGAAGGTCTCAGGGAGCAGAAAAGGTCACGCCGCTGGGGTATATTTTTTAAACTACTGACATTCTTATACCTGTTTATCCTGATCGGCCTGTTTTACTCGGAGTCAGATGGTACGGATATTAAACCGGGCCAGAAACACACCGCTCTGGTTGACCTCAAGGGGATTATTGCGCCCGGTACAGAAGCCAGTGCCGATAAAATGATCACTAGCTTGCGTAATGCATTCAAAAGCCCGAATACGGTCGGTGTCATATTACGCATTAACAGCCCTGGTGGCAGCCCTGTTCAATCGGGTTATATCTATGACGAAATCCTGCGCCTACGCGCAAAATATCCCAGCACACCTCTGCATACCGTAATCACCGATATCTGCGCCTCGGGTGGTTATTATGTGGCAGCCGCTGCAGAACGCATTTATGCAGACCAGGCCAGTATTGTCGGCTCCATTGGTGTGCGCATGGATAACTTCGGTTTTGTCGATGCCATGAAAAAACTGGGCATAGAACGCAGGACATTAACGGCGGGTGAAAACAAGGCCCTGATGGACCCCTTCTCGGCCATTGACAAAAATGTTACCCAGCACTTGCAGGGCCTGATCAACAGCGTCCACAGCCAGTTCATCAATGCCGTTAAACAGGGCCGTGGCGATCGCCTCAAGGAAGTGGAGGGTATGTTCAGTGGCCTTATCTGGACCGGTGACCAGGGTGTAGAACTGGGCCTTGTGGATGAGCTCGGCAGCGCCAGCCTCGTTGCGCGCGAAGTATTCGGTACTGAACACATCGTCGATTTCACCATCCAGCCCGACTTTTTTGAGCGTTTCTCAAAAACCGTGGGGGTACAGCTGGCCAGTATCCTGAGCCAGAACAACCTGTTACCTCAACTACGGGTGAGCCCCTGATTTTTGCTTAAAGTAAGCTCGAAATTATCTTTAACAAGACAGTGATTTTATTAAATAAAAGCCAAATTTGTTCAGCCAGCTCGAAACTCGGCAATTTATGATCTATCCTTGCAATGGAATGCAATGTAATAAAAATAATAAATAACCGAATCATCGGGGGATGAATGAAACAGGGCTTTCTCACGAGCGACTGGTTTGCGGGCCTGGCCATCTGCACACTCGTTATAGTCCTCGGGAATCTGGGTAGTTTTGACCGACTGGAACGTGGTGCCTACGATCTGGGGGTTAGCTATTCCTCACGTACACCCAACGACAAGATTGCCGTCATCGCAATCGATGATTCCAGTATTGCCAATATTGGTCGCTGGCCCTGGCCCCGTGATATTCATGCCGCAATGCATAATATCCTGGGGAAGAGCGGTGCAAAGATCATTGGCCAGACCACCTTTTTTATTGACCCACAGATCGATCCCGGCCTGAAGCATATCCAGCAATTAATCAATTTTTATGCCGATAGCAGCCTGTCTACGGACATGACGGTGATCCAGAGACACCTGCCACCCCAGTTAAAGTCCCTGGAATTAGATCTGGGTACACTCGGACAAAAACTATTAGAAGCTGAACTACAGCTCAATACCGACCGCATACTCAGCCAGAGCCTGGAAGAAACCCGCAATATCATACTGGCCATGCATTTTTCAATTGGCACGCCCCATGGCAAACCGGATACCCAGCTGCCCGCTTACGTATCGCGTAATCGACTCACCAATATCAATAGCAACCTTGACATGAATCCCGAGGGTATAAACCCCCTGCCAACGGTCAACTCCCTGTTCCCGATTGAACAGATCGGTAAGGTAGCAGATAGCATGGGCTCTCTCACAGCCTATCCTGACAGTGATGGTGGTATTCGATCCGAGCCACTGGTGATCAACTATTACAACGAGCTTTATCCGTCACTATCACTCATGATTGCAGCCCGCAGCATGAACCTGAATGTGGCCGATATCGAGGTCAATCTGGGACAGGGCATTGAGCTGGGCGGACTACAGATTCACACCGACCCCTTCCTGCAAATGAACACCTTTTTCTACAATTCGAAAAAAATCGGTGGCGCCTTCCCGGTCGATTCATTTTATGACGTACTGCAGGGCAAGATCCCTGCCAGTAAATATAAAGACAAGATTGTACTCATTGGTGCGACAGCCACCGGTGTCGGTGACACCATGGTGACACCCATTGACTCGGCCATGGCCCCGGTACTGACACTGGCCCATTCGGTGTCCAGTATCCTCAATGAAGACTTCTTTATTGAACCCGAATGGTCACAACAGGCCATACAGGGTATTACTGCGTTTATTGCCATCTATATCATACTGCTGCTATCGAATATGAAAGCGGGCCTATCCGCCAGCCTGACCATTGTGCTGCTTGCCGGACTGCTGGGCACACACTTTATACTCATGACCAAATATGGCATGTGGCTGCAGTTAATGAACCCGGCGGTACTGTTAATTGCGGGCCACCTGCTACTCACCACCAAACGTTACCTGCTTACTGAAAAGGGCAAGCTCCAGGCAGATGCTGAATCCACGGAAAGTAATCGCATGCTGGGGCTATCACTGCAGGGACAGGGCCAGCTGGATGCCGCCTTTGAGAAATTCAGGAAACTACCCGCCAATAAGGAGTCAATGGAACTGCTGTACAACCTGGCACTGGATTTTGAACGCAAGCGCCAGTTCAATAAGGCCGCCTCTATCTATGCGGTTATCAAGCAGAATAATCCCAAGTTCCGCGACATCAAACAGCGTATGACACGGGCACAGATGATGGAAGAGACCGTCATCCTTGGCGGTAACGCAAACTCACCCGGCGGCACCCTCAACCTCAATAAGGATGGTGTCGAGAAGCCCATGCTGGGTCGTTACCAGGTAGAAAAAGAACTTGGCAAAGGCGCTATGGGTGCAGTATACCTGGGCAAGGACCCCAAGATTTCACGTGTCGTCGCCATCAAAACCATGGCCCTGTCACAGGAATTTGAAGGTGATGAACTACAGGATGTAAAAGATCGTTTCTTCCGTGAAGCCGAAACAGCCGGACGCCTGAGCCACCCGAACATAGTTACCATTTATGACGCCGGTGAAGAACATGACCTCGCCTATATCGCAATGGAATTCCTCAAGGGCCACGATATGGTGCGTTACGGTAAACCCGATGCGCTACTACCCGTAAGCAAGGTACTCAGTTTGATGAGTAAAGCCGCCGATGCACTCGACTATGCCAATAGCCAGAATGTTGTACATCGCGATATAAAACCCGCGAACTTAATGTACGAACCGGAAAGTGACACGCTGAAAATTACCGATTTTGGTATTGCGCGCATTACCGACTCCAGCAAAACCAAAACGGGCATGGTACTGGGTACGCCCTCTTACATGTCACCTGAACAGCTTTCCGGTAAAAAGGTAGATGGTCGCTCCGACCTGTTCTCACTGGGTGTCATGCTGTTCCAGCTAGTCACCGGACGCCTGCCCTTCCAGGGTGATTCGATGGCCACCCTGATGTATAAGATTGCCAATGAAAATCACCCGGCTGCGGACAGCATTCGCCCCGAATTACCACGTTGTGTTTCGATAGTGATTAATCGGGCACTGGCAAAAGACAGGGAAAAACGTTACCAAACAGGGGCCCAGATGGCCTCCGACCTACGAAAATGCCTGCAAATTGTCAACAAGATGAAGAAGGCCTGATACGATGAACCTGCGCGATAAAATCATTATTACAGGCCTGACCGACCAGGGACTGGTCAGGGATCACAACGAAGACAGCATTGGTCAATGCACTGAACTTGGCCTGGCCGTCCTGGCCGATGGCATGGGTGGACACAAGGGTGGTGAAGTCGCCAGTGCACTCGCCGTTGATACCATTCTCAGCGAGTTAAAAAAATCACTACCCGAAATAAAGACAGGGCAAACCGACAAAATCACAGGTTACAGCCTGGAAAGCATGGCCATAGAAGCAGCCATAAAAAAAGCCAACCTGGTCATTTTCCAGGCCTCGCAAAACAACAAACAATACGAAGGCATGGGCACCACTGTCGTCGTACTATTGTTTTATGATAACAGGTTAACGGTTGCCCACGTGGGTGACTCGCGGCTCTATCGTATGCGCGAGGAAACGCTGGAACAGATGACGCGTGATCACACCCTGTTACAGGAACTGGTTGATCGCGGCCTGTACACAAAAGAAGAAGCGCAACAGTCACTGAATAAAAACCTGGTAACACGCGCCGTGGGTGTTAATGCCGAGGTAGATATAGATTTGTTAGAAGATTTTGCGAATCCCATGGACATCTTCCTGATGTGCTCAGATGGTTTGAATGACATGATCGATGATCAGCTGATCGAATACACCATTCTTAACTACCGCCAGGACCTGAAAAAAGTGGCACGCGAACTGGTTAAACAGGCCAAGGATCACGGCGGCAAGGACAATGTATCTGCCCTGCTCGCCATGCCGGTTAAGACATTTTCCGCAAAAAATGGCTGGATTTCACGAATTTTTGATTTATTCTCTATAATTAAGTAATACATACTGGATATTAAAATGGCAACATTAGAATTAAACTTTAACGGTCAGGTCATTCAGGACATTCCTCTTAATAAGGAAAATATAACCATTGGCCGGAAACCCGATAATGATATCCAGATTGATAATCTGTCAGTAAGTAGTCACCACGCAAAAATACTTACCATTCTCAATGACTCTTTTGTAGAAGATATGGGCAGCACGAATGGCACCTACCTTAACGGCACATTAATAAAAAAGCAGGTATTGCAACATAATGATGTAATCAAGATTGGCAAACATGAACTGAAATACATTAATGAAGCCGCCAGTTCAGATGATGACTTTGAAAAAACAATGATCCTTAACCCCGGCGCTGAAGGCATGCCCGAGGACGCGGGTAGCCAGGCGATTGATCAGTCCGTTAGTAAAATTGCAGCAGAAATTGCCTCTGCAGACTCCGGACAGAACTCGAATGAAACAGCAAAGATTCGTGTCATCAACGGTACCAATAGCGGCGTTGAGTTGCCACTGACAAAGGTATTAACGACATTAGGCAAACCTGGCGTGCAGGTTGCTGCCATCACGCGTCGCCCTACCGGTTATTTCCTGATACATATTGATGGCGGCGACAGCAATAGCCGACCCAGCGTCAATGATGAAGAAATCGGCGCACAGGCACACCCACTGAATAATAATGACGTGATTGAAGTAGCCGGTGTAAAGATGTCATTTTTCTTTGAATAAACCAGGTTAAATACAAAATCACACAAAGAGTCGAAAAAAATATTCATCCTGAAACGCCACATCGGGATGAATATAATCGCGTACATACATTAAGCACATGCAAACCGCTATTGATCCGCTGCTAAAAATTAGTGTTTAGTTGCAGACCTGCTTTTATCTTTCAAATCAAATACCGCAATCGATTCCACATGGGCCGTATGTGGAAACATATCCATAACACCCGCACGGGTTAATCGATAACCAAAGTCATTCACCAGGATTTTTGCATCACGTGCCAGTGTTGCCGGGTGACATGACACATACACGATTCGACTGGCACCGAGCTTACCCAGGTAGTTCAGCATTTCCATGGCACCGGAACGTGGAGGATCCAGCAAGATCTTGTCATATTTCTGCTGCAGCCAGGGCTGACCTTTCAGGTCCTGCGATAAATCGGCCGCAAAAAAATCGACATTATTAATATCATTAAGGCGCGCATTCTCGCGTGCCTTAACTACCATCACTTCAGCACCCTCGACCCCGGTAACCCGTGCTGCCTGCCTGGCCATAGGCAAGGTAAAATTACCCAGGCCACAGAATAAATCCAGCACACTATCATCCACCTGTAAATCAAGCAGGGCCAGTGCATGGTCAATCATCGCCTGGTTTATTACCGGGTTAACCTGGGTAAAGTCAGTGGCCTGGAATTCTATTTTTACCTGTTGATTTTCCAGTCGATAAAATAATGGTGGTGGATTTTCTGGCCATAGCGCCTTAACCGTATTGATACCACCGGGCTGTAATGCTATCTGGATATTTTCTGCCTGTGCAAACTGGATTAATTTTTCTCGATCGGTAGCACTCAAATCCTCGAGGTGGCGAAATATCAATGCAGTTACATCATCGCTCACCGCCACTTCAATCTGCGGGATGGTCTGGCGTGCCTCCATCGACATGATCAATTCACTCAACTTATCCAGTCGCTCACCCACCGACGGATGCAGCACCTTGCAACTATCCAGGTTGGCAATATAGGGGGCGGCTTTTTCCCTGAAACCAACCAGTACCTTGCCCTTCTTGGCGACGTATTTCACCCCCAGTCGCGCCTTGTGGCGGTAACCCAGTACCGGGCCGGTGAGGGGTGGCATAATCTCACCCGGCTCCACCCCGGAGAGGTGCTGGAAATGATTTAACAGGGTCTGCTGTTTTGCCTCAATCTGATCGGTTTCATTCAGGTGCTGCAAACTACAGCCACCACAGATACCAAAATGCTCACAGGCAGGCTCCACACGCTGAGCAGAGGCCTTGAGTACCTCAATGGCCTGGCCCTCATCAAACTTACTACTGGTACGACTGTATTTAAACAATACGTCTTCACCGGGCAGGGCAAAATCAATAAATGTCACCTTGCCATCGATATGTGCAACGCCGCGACCCTCAGCACTTAACTCTTCAATATGAGCCGCAACCGGCTCCTGTGGTAGCCGTACTTTACGACGACGTCTTTGTTTGGACATGCTCTACTCTCATAAAAAATTCTGGAATTTCAATTACTCAAAAAATGGAATGATCAACCGGGAAAGACCCCGGTTGACATATAACGGTCACCGCGATCGCAGATGATCGATACAATCAGCGCATTTTCCAGCTGCTGGCTTAGCTTCAGGGCGGCGGCCACGGCACCACCCGATGATATACCGCAAAAAATACCCTCTTCACTCGCCAGTCGACGGGTTATGTCCTCGGCTTCCTGCTGGTTCACATCAATCACCTGGTCCAGTTTTGACTCATCAAAAATACCGGGCAGGTATTCTTTTGGCCAGCGGCGGATACCGGGGATACGCGAGCCCTCTTCCGGCTGCACACCGACGATCTGGATCCCTGCATTCTGTTCTTTTAAAAAACGGGCGGTACCCATGATGGTACCCGTTGTACCCATAGCGCTGACGAAATGGGTAATCAAACCACGGCTATCACGCCAGATCTCGGGGCCGGTAGTCTGATAATGCGCCAGTGGATTATCCGGGTTATTGAACTGGTCGAGCACCTTACCCTTACCATCTGCCTGCATCTGCAAGGCCAGGTCACGCGCACCTTCCATGCTTGCCTCAGCACTCACCAGTATCAATTCCGCACCGTAGGCCTTCATGCTGGCACGGCGTTCCTCGCTCATGTTATCCGGCATGATAAGAATCATCCGGTAGCCCTTGATCGCAGCCACCATAGCCAGTGCGATGCCCGTATTACCACTGGTGGCCTCGATCAGGGTATCGCCCGGTTGAATGTCACCGCGCGCCTCGGCATGGTTTATCATGCTTAATGCGGGGCGATCCTTTACCGAGCCGGCCGGGTTATTGCCCTCCAGCTTGACCATTAGCGTGTTGCTTGAATCACCCGGCAAACGCTGTAATCTCACCATCGGTGTATTACCGACAAAATTTTCCAGGGTAGGAAAATCATTCATAGCAAATTACTCACATATCGATTAAAAATTAGAAAAACTGCTAAAATCATAGATATAGCTGCCAACAGGCCATAAACATGGTTTAATCTGGCTTATTATCACACATTCAGGTGAACCCCAGAAATTTAAAGATGATTTTATGCGTCGATTGCTAACCTATTTAATCCTGTTACAGCCATTTAACCTGTACGCTGAAGCAGATATGCTGGCCATGCTGGGCACCGAAGACCTGTTTCATGACGAAATGCCGATTGTGCTCTCAGCCACCCGTTTATCACAGCCCCTGTCCGAATCACCCGTTGCCATGACCGTTATTGACCGGCAAATGATCGATGCCTCCGGTGCCCGCAGCATCCCGGACCTACTAAGGCTCGTACCCGGCATGCAGGTTGGGCATTTTGATGGCAACACGCCTGTTGCCGCTTATCACGGCCATGCCGGTGAAGACTCCAAGCGCATGCAGGTACTGATTGATGGGCGCTCGGTCTATGTACCCTCACGCGATGCCGTGCCCTGGTCCGATGTGATTATCGATATCGATGACATTGAAAAAATCGAAGTCATTCGTGGACCCAATGCGTCGACCTATGGCAATAACTCTTTTTTCGGCGTGATCAGTATTATCACCAAACACGCACTGGAAACCAGCGGCCATTATGTAAGGGTAAGAAGCGGCAGTAAAAACACCACCGATGCCCTTTATGAATTTGGTGGCCAGTCAGGGTATCTCGATTACCGTGTTACGGTCAGCGCGCAAAATGACGATGGTGCTGATTTTATCCATGACGATACTGAAGCCGATTCACTCAGTTACCGGCTCGACTACCAGATCAATACCCATAATAGCCTGATGTACAAAGGTGGCTTCAAGGAAGCCACACTGGGTGACCATGAACCAACACCCGATGAAGATCCCTTTGCGGCACACACCATAGAAAACCAGTCTGTGTTCCAGCAAATCAAATGGGAGCATCAATTAAAGAACAACAACAGCCTTACCCTGCAGTACTACTACAACATGAACAAGAGCCTCGAGGTTGCGTCACTGGGTTATTTTGCCCCGGCGAGTTTTGAAGTACCCAATAGCTTTGATTTTGTAGGCACTTTTACTGTTGATGAGCCCACTCTGGCTGGAATGTTAAGTAAGCCACCAACCTATCAGTTAACCTTTGAAGATGTAGCGATACTTGCAGATAGCTTACTCCCAGATAATCCAGGTGATGACCCGTTAACTCCCGGTGACTATGTACGATTCGACCCTTTCGATTTCATCATGACACTGGATATTAAATCTGAACGCCACGATCTCGAATTTAATCACTTCTACCAACCCAGTGATAATTTCAGGCTGGTCTGGGGAACCAGTGCACGCCTCGATATTGTTACCGCAGAGGGCGTTTTTCAACAGGCTAGTGAACAACGGCACGAGCTATATCGGGCATTTAGCCACGGTGAATGGGAATTTAGAGACGACTGGATACTCAATGCCGGTTATATGGTGGAATACAATGAAATTAGCGGGAACGACCAGGCCCCAAGGCTCGCGCTAATTCATCACCTGGATAACAACAACACCCTACGTATTGGTTTTTCAAAGGCCACGCGTACACCGACCCTGTTCGAAGAAAGTGGCCAGATTGTTTTCAGCCAACCCCTGACGCTTAATAATCAGGCCCTGCCCACTGGCCACCTTTTATCAGGCATCGACCCACTAACCTATACACGACTCATTGCAGATGGCAACCTGGACTCGGAAACCATAACCAGCTACGAATTGGGCTATATTGCAAAACTTATTGATAATAAACTGATTATTGATCTCAAACTATTCCGTGACTACACCAAGGATTTAACCGCCATCGAGGACAAGGCCAGTTCAACCCTGGCCGGGGACCTGAACACAGGCGAAATCGAAACCATTATCAACCAAAATGAAACAACCATTAGCGGTGCAGAAATAAGTGCTGATTATCACATCGATAAAACATTACGACTTTATGGTTTTTTCGCT
>Ga0224496_10002543_pt1 | contig 10811 bp, 13 predicted proteins | sample SF_Jul11_sed_USG_2_FD_168127 | JGI IMG/M metagenome (GOLD analysis project Ga0224496, IMG submission 168127) | Sediment microbial communities from San Francisco Bay, California, United States - SF_Jul11_sed_USGS_8_1 | ecosystem: Environmental > Aquatic > Marine > Sediment | place: USA... | reverse complement strand
TCTTCGGTGTTATCGATATAATGCGTCCAGAGAATATGTTCATCCTAACGGTCTGCGATGTGAGGAGGCTGTATGTCTGACGCCACCGCAATTGTGCTCATTGCCTGTCAGGACCAAAAGGGGTTGGTCGCCAGGATATCGGGGTTTATTCATGACTATGGGGGAAATATTCTGGATTCTGATCATCACACGGATCGGGAAACCGGGGACTTTCTTATGCGAACGGTATTTAATTTAGATGGATTTCAGCTTGCCCGTGGCGAGATACGCGAGGCATTTAGTCCGTTGGCTAAAATTCACAATATGCAGGTTCAATGGTATTTTTCCGATCAAAAACCCAAAGTGGCCATATTGGTGTCGCAATATGACCATTGTCTGGTCGATATCCTGCAACGTCATCGGCGAAGGGAGTTGGAGATCGAGATTCCTGTCATTCTTTCTAATCATCAAACGGCGGCATGGTGGGCGGATCTTTTTCACATCCCGTTCCATCATTGTCCGGTGACACCAGAAACGAAACCGAAGCAGGAAGAGCACGTCTTGTCAATTTTGCGGGAGCACAAGGTGGATCTCGTCGTGTTGGCGCGTTACATGCAAATTATCAGTAAGCAGTTTTTAGATCAGGTAGGTTGTCCTGTGATCAATATTCACCATTCCTTTTTGCCGGCCTTCATTGGGGCCAAACCCTACCATCAAGCCTATGACCGTGGAGTCAAGATCATCGGAGCCACGGCCCATTATGCCACGGCGGAATTAGATGAAGGCCCTATTATTGCGCAAGACGTGGTTCGAGTGGGACATCGAGATACGGTGCAAGATCTCATTCGGAAGGGCCGGGATCTTGAAGAGCTGGTCTTCTCGCGTGCCATCCGCTTACATATCGAACGGCGGGTGTTAGTCTACGGTCGAAAGACGGTGGTGTTTGATTAGCGACATGTAGGATCACCCCAAGTCGATCACTTCAAAGAATCATACGGCTTCTTCTTTTCACTTCTTCTCCCTGTCTATGCTAGGCTTTTCTTCGCGTGCGACCGTGTCTCCCCCTCGCACCGTAGTGGAAAATTTTCTATAAATTCCCGCATGAGCCGTCGACAATTCTTTTTTAAATGGATACCCGGTTGTGTGTGGAGGCGCCATGATCGGTGCGAGGCCATGAGGAGGCCTGTCGTATCTGTCATCAAGATGAGGGCTAGGAACGAGTTGTGTGTTTGCCATCTTCTGAAAAATCCCAAACGGCAAGCGGAAGGCCGTGATCCTGATCTGCAATCTTGAGGAGAAAACTGTATGGCTGCAACGGTGTTGGTCGTAGATGATGAAAAAGATCTGGTGGAGCTTGTTCGGTATCATCTTGAAAAAGATGGTCATAAATGTCTTGAAGCGCGGGATGGCGAAACCGCCCTTCAATTGGCCAGAGAACGTGTGCCGGACCTGATTGTGCTTGATCTCATGCTGCCGGGCGTGGATGGATTGGAGGTCTGTCGCAAGATCCGAAAAGATCCTAAAACGGCGTCGATTGCCATTATTATGTTGACGGCCAAGTCAGAAGAAGTGGATCGCATTGTTGGCTTGGAAATGGGAGCAGATGACTATATGGTGAAACCCTTTAGTCCACGGGAGCTTGTGGCGCGGGTCAAGGCGGTGTTGCGTCGAGGCCAAACTCCAGGCTTTCCCTCTGTGAGACAGATTGGGATGCTGGTGGTGGATGAGGGAAAACATCAGGTTTCTGTTGCGGGAAAGGGGATTGATCTCACCGTCAAAGAGTTTGATTTGTTATGCGGCCTGATGAAGGCCAATGGCCGTGTGCTGAATCGTGAGCAAATTATGGAAACGGTGTGGGGCTATTCCAATGCGGTGGATATTGAATCCCGCACAGTCGATGTGCATATCCGGCGACTTCGAGAAAAGTTGGGAGAAGAGCAGAAGCGGGTTGTCACCGTGAAAGGCGTGGGATATCGATTTGAAGCTGAGTGAGACTAATGGGGCTCGTCTCATGAATGAGAGTGCCATGTATGGGTAATCCTCCCCTCGTCCTGATAGGTTGGATGATGGCAGCGATGGGTGTGGTTGGCGCAGGTCTAACCTGGGGATGGCCTGTGTGGTTCATCGGGGTAACTGAAATTGGGCTGTTGAGCGCGGCCTATGGAATGGCTCGGAAAGTATGGAGACAGATTTGTGAAAATGAGGGAAGGATTCGTGCCAGTCTTCATCTCTTGCAACAAGAGACAAAAGGTTTCAAGGACCCCTCTCCACCGCATTCTGAGCCTGAAGCGTTAGGCGTGGAGCTTGAGCAGGCCATTGTTCAAATACAGGCAAGAATGGCTAATCTTAAAGAGGAACGTGAAAACATTGCGGCCATCGTTGAAAAGTTAGTGGAAGGGGTTGTGGCCTTTGATTCAAAAGGCCAGGTTCTTTTCAGTAACCCCAGTGCGGACCGAATTCTTGGTATCGACGTGCGACAGTTGCAAGGTCGATCAATATGGGAAGTGATACGCAATAAGGAATTGGCCGAATTGGTCGAGCGGTGCAAGGATTTGGGCTTGCATGAAAGCCAACGTGCGGAAATTGAAATACATAGTCCGGCGCCCATGACGCTAGAAGTGTATGGATTACCGTTTCCCCTGGCCAATCAGAAAAAGGGTAGCGTGATTGTGGTGCATGATGTCACGCAATTGCGTCGCTTAGAACAGGTGCGAGCGGAATTTGTTGAAAACGTGTCGCATGAATTACGCACACCATTGGCCGCGATCATCGGGTATCTGGAAACCTTGATTGATGAACCCTCGTTGGAGACACCGAACAATCGAAAATTCGTGCATGTGGCGCATCAACATGCTGAGCGACTCAGTCGATTGGTGAATGATTTGCGAAGTCTCTCCGAGATTGAATCAGGAAAAGTCGTCCTGCGGTGGGAATCGGTCGGAGTGAAGGGCGTTGTTGAGGAGGTGATGGAAATGTTTCAGGCTCACGCCCAGAAAAAAGGCCTTCATCTTCTTAATCAGATTGATGAATCGGCCTGTGCCTGGACTGATCGGGATCGCATCGTTCAAATCCTCGTCAATCTGGTCGACAATGCGTTGAAATATTCCTCAGAGGGTGGGACTATTTCCTTTCAGGTGCAGCGGTTGAACCAATCGATCATCATGCAGGTGAACGATACCGGGCAGGGAATTCCTTCCACCGACCTTTCACGGATCACCGAACGGTTTTACCGTGTGGATCGTGCCCGGTCGAGGGCAGAAGGCGGAACCGGTCTTGGTTTATCCATCGTCAAGCATCTTGTCCAATTACTTGGTGGGCAACTCCGTATTTTGAGTGAATTGGGCAAAGGTACGACAGTCGAGGTGGTGTTGCCAGCCTCTACGCAACGATCTCTCAATGAATGAAAAAATGGATTTCTGAGCTTTGTTCTGATGCCTAAGGGAAAAAGGAAGTCAGCCATTGACCACAAAGTTGTATATGGTTTGGTGAGTGCTGATGGACTCAAGCCTTAAGAGTGCGGATCAACTTGTTGTTCTCAACCAAGGCTCATCAGCGCATGAGCGCGTCTGTCCCTTGGGTCAGGCGACAGGCGACGCCTAAGCAGGGAAGGCGAATATCCCATTGCATATGGTTTAAAGTTCTTGAAAAAGATGTGATGGCAAAACCTGACCCCATAAATAACCTGACCCCAAAAGTTTGAACTATCGAACTCCGTACGAAATCTTTCGGGAAGCACGTGGTGCACTTGACGGTTGAATGTGGATTTTTCATATTTGTGGAGAGATAATTGCACTTATTGCTTGAATACAAGAACCTTAAGTCGATGAAAGGTTCCAGTTCATTGAGACAAGGGGTTTCGAACAGTGAGCCCGGAAAACTTTCTGAAATCTGTATCGGCCGAATAGAGTGTGGGAATGTCATGTTGGCGGAGCAGAGCCGCAAGATGCGCATCCGGCACGAGATTGCCACGGACAGGAATGTTTTTGGTGACCTCCTGATACACATTGAGGAAATCTGGCCCCTCTGAAAGTGTCCGTACGTGCGGGAGACCCAGAAGTCCGAGAAGATTCTTAAGGGCCTCGGATGGCGAAAGCGGTTGAGCAAAAATTCGAGAGTGGGTTGTTATTCGCAGATAGGACATGAGTGTCGGCCATGCGAGATAGCAGAGCTCAGACCCGAATGCGCATTCAGCAAGAAAACGACTTGCAGTAATATAATGCGGACTCGCTTGGTCAGAGGCATAGAGCAGGATATTGACGTCCAGGGAAAAACTCACAACTGTTCTTCATCCAAGAGGGCGTAGAGTGCTTCCTTGTCGGCTAAATCCACACGGGCGTGCATAGGACGAGAATACCAATTAAAGGAGGGAGTGGAGCTTGTGGGATGTTTGCGCAATGCTAACGCTTCGGCAAGTAGTTGAGAGACGAGTTTCCCAAGCGACTGATGCTCCTGCTTTTGGAGAGATTTCAATTCCTGAAGAATAGGGGAGTCAATATCAAGAGTTGTTCGAGCCATGATGATCTGATGTTATAATTTGGCGCATCTGATGTCAAGCGAGCTTTATGGGGAATGCAGATGGCTGCTATTTGGCTTTTTCTGTTTGCCATTTGTGGTATAGGCCAATGGCTTATTAGCGGTAGGGAAAATCATTATTCGGCAAATGTTTAACGGAATTCCAAGGCTCATTGGTGGCCACATGGGTTTGTGTAGATACGGATAGCGTGTGTGGCGCCAGTAGAGTTATGCGACAGTGCGAGTCATTTGAATGGATAATTGGGACGAGAGTTGTCCATGAGCCAAAGTCCTTTTGTTTTAACCAAAATGTCTTAGCCTTTTGAATCTCCGTCCGGTCTTATTCGTTTGGATGGATGACTAACTCACTTCGGCAAGACAAGGCCCGCCCATTTATTTGAGCATGCGCCCCTTGGGCCAGATGGCAGGCGTCGGACCATGGGAGACGAATATGAGGGTCTCACAGGAAAGAGTCAGGAACTATAATTTATTCAGCCTGGCAATACTGTATGGGGCGACCCCCTTCACTCCATTGCGTATGACCGTGAAAAAGCCTCATGTCTGAAGATGGATTTCGGGGCCATAAGGTTCCGACCACCTTTTAATAGATTATAGAAAGGGGGCTCATGCTTATCCGGTTGTTTCGGCGGCCCACTAAATATTGGGGAAGCCTTGGCAGCGTCACCCTATCCCGCATGGCCATTCGTTCAGTGCTGAAATAGCCGGATAAAGATGAGGGTCTAGTGAATATTACTTTTGGGCATCTCTAAAAACCCCTGACACGCGGAAGCATATTTGCGATACTTCTCTTCCAAGGAGGATTGCTGATGGCGACACCCCGCCAACTCAGTTTTTGCGATCTGGCCACCCGGTACGAGGCCCTCCGTCAGAACGGAGATCCGTTACACGCTCTCGCGTTTCATGTCCCCTGGGAGGCCTTTCGGCCGTCCCTCGACTCCGTTCTCCGTCGCGCCAAGCGGAAAAAAGGTGGACGGCCACCCTTTGATGCCGGGCTGATGTTCAAAACGCTCGTCCTCCACGCCCTCTATAATTTGTCTGATGACCAAACCGCCTATCAGATCCGTGACCGGCTGTCCTTCATGCGATTCTTGGGGCTGGATCTGGATCAACGCATTCCGGATGCCAAGACCATCTGGCTGTTTCGCGAACCCCTGACCCTGGCGCATGCGGTGGCAACCTTGTTTGAGCAATTTGAAGCGTATCTCGCCGCGCACGGCTTACACCGCGTGGGGGGCAACTGATTGATGCCTCGTTGGTGCCCGTGCCGAAACAACGCAACTCTCGCGCGGACAACGCCAGTATCAAAGCCGGCGAGTGCCCGACAGAGTGGGAGGCGCAGCCAGCCAAACGGCGGCAGAAAGACACGGAGGCGCGATGGACCGTGAAGCATGGGATGAATCACTAGGGGTACAACAATCATGTGAACGTGGATAACACCCACAAGCTCAGTCGGCGGTATACCGTGACGGATGCCGCCGTTCATGACAGTCAGGTCCTTGAGGACGTCCTCCTCCCCGCTGAGGCGGGACGTGATGTCTGGGCCGATTCGGCGTATCGTTCCGAGGCCATGGAAACTCAGCTGAAGACCAGACACCTGCGCTCCAAGATTCATCACAAAGGCGTGCGGAATAAGCCCCTCACGGCGCAACACAAGCAGGCCAACCGAGGTCGCTCACGCAGTCGCGCCCGTGTCGAACATGTCTTGGGCCATCAGGTCACCGCAATGGGTGGCAAACTGATTCGCACGATTGGCCTCCTGCGGGCCCACGCGAAGATTGGGCTGAAGAATTTGGGGTACAACTTCCAGCGATTTCTGATTCTCCCAGCGCCGCGGAAGGCTCAAGCCGCCTAATGGAAGGGAGAGGCAGCCGAGGGCAAGCCGGCAAGAGCGACTCAAGTCGTCACTCACCCTTCGGCCAAACGCCTTTCAGAAGTGTCACGCCAAGGGCCGCAAAGCGTTTTGCCCAAACCAGGGGTTTTTAGAGGCTCCCTTAAGATAAATTTGCCTGGGCATCTTTCAGGGTAATCATCAGATCCATCGGATCAGTAGGGGAGGGGTGAAACCCAAACCGTTCATAAAATTGTTTGGCTTCATCTGAGAGCGCGTGGACAACAAAGGCACGGATCCCAGCAATATCGGCGGCTTGCAGGGTGCGCTTCACCGCATCGGCTAGAAGGTCACCACCCAGGCCTTTCTTTTGCCAATCCAGACCAACGGCCAGGCGACCCAAGATCATCACCGGAATGGGGTCCGGCATGTTCCGACGGATTCGGCCAGGAGCCTGGCGGCTGTGTACCGATCCGGTGGCTAGTGTGTAATACGCGATGACATGGTTTTGGTGGCCGATCACATAGGTGCGTGACGCTCCCGAGGCTTCGTTTTTGATCGCTCGGCGCTTCAGCCAGTCATTGAGTGTGTCGTGACCACAATCAAAGCCATCAAGAATGTGGTGCGCGCTGAGAGCCTCGGGTGCTGTCAGTTTTGGCGCCGAGTCTGGTGGGCCTGTGCTCAGTTTTCCCAAAGCGGCTTCCGCTTCAGCAAGGCTTTAAGTTCGGGATTACTTCGTGTTGGGGCATTGAGCGCAGCCACAAAGGCTTGATGCGCTGTTTCGTTGAGATTAAACAGGCGTCGGTCGAGAAGAACATCCTCGGCCTCACGACAGGCTGCATCAAGAACAAAATCCGTTATTCTCTTGTCTGTGATGGCGCACGCGCGATCAATTAATGAACGCGCATGAGGTTTCACCCGAAGATTGATGTTTGGTGGGGGATTTTTGCGTCGTGGTTTGATCGTTTGTTTGCTCATAGGAACCCTTCTCCTTTACCCTCCATTATCGGCTGCTGTACGCACAATGTCAACACATTGCATGTTCTAGGGATATATTCACGCACAGGAGAGTGAAGTCTCATGGTACGGTGGATCATTTCATGCGCCATGTCTGGTCATGAGTAGAGTTTCACTTGAAATGGGTGCCTAATTGCCGTGACTGCACGGTTGATAGAGCACTGCACACAGAGGAAAATTACCTCGTGATTGACGTGCTGGACTTTGAAGAATTTTCTTCTGTGTTGTGCCAGGTTGTTATGCTGCAGATCGTGTCGCGTTGCTTTGGATCTTGGTGAGGTATCCTTTATAGTCAGGTCAGTTCTTCTACCCCATCATACGCGCCTTCGTCCTTTCCCTACCCCAACCCGCTCCTCAATCATGGTCTTCTTGCTATTTTTTTGTGTTCTCAGTACAACAGTGACCATCATTGTTTCTCTTTTCACTTCACCGAAAGGACGCCACGGATGGGCAAGGCCTTAACGAAATCGCAAATCATTAGTTCATTGGCGGACAAACACAGTCTGACGAAAAAGACGGTAGAAGGGATTTTAGAAGAACTGACTGTGTTGGCTTATAAAGGCGCGAAGGATGGCTTTACGATTCCTGGACTCGGCAAACTCGTGTTACAACACCGGAAAGCCCGAATGGGTCGCAATCCACAAACTGGAGAACCCATTAAGATCGCGGCAAAGAAAGTAGTCAAGTTTCGTGTGGCCAAAGCGGCCAAGGATGCCATACTTCCAGCGAAGAAATAACCGACACACGGTGGCGGTGTCTTTCTCAAGGCATCGCCATTGTTCATGGCCCTCCCCCATTCATCCCTATGAATGAAGCCGCTCTTCCATAAACCGCGCTGGTTGGCTTTCCCGTTGTTCCGCCCCTCTCGATGATTGCCTGATCGTGCGCTTTCTTCCGCTCGTCGTGTCTCATTGGCTTGGTTGTGTGTAGGTGCCCTGTTGCGCGATCGGTAAGCGCCTGCTGCCCGGCGTCACGTACACCGCCCACGCCTTCCTGCGTCAGGCATGGCCGCTGAGGAACGTGCCTGGGGGCGGCTCTCTCCTTCCCGCTTGTGCCTCCTGTGCGGTGGTCTTCTCCCTCTTCAGCCTTGGTGAAAGAGGGTTCAACCACATTCAATCAGGAGGTTTACATGGACACCCACACCAAAACTCAACCCGCTCACAGCATCCGCGAAGCCGATGTGAAAGCCACGATCTGGCTCAACCACGGCGAGAAGGGCGATTTTTACAACGTCACGCTCTCACGAACCTTTAAGGACGAGAAGGACCATCTCAAAGATACCAATTCTTTTGGGTTGCACGATCTGACGAAAGTCGAAATGGCTGTGAGAAAAGCGCAAGACTGGATCATGACTCAGCCGGGCGAGTAACCGCCCTGGCTCCAAGCCCCCGACCTTCACGGGTCGAGGGCTTTTTTTGTTCAGCGCGGGGCCATTGGGAGGTCGTGAGACATCCCCCACATGCAGATCTTATCCAAGATTGATTTCATACCGCGTACTTCGTCCGCCACCAGTCGCCAGCAATGCTTCTTTTTCAACCAGATCCTGCAAGTCACGAGTCGCTGTGGCTTTTGAGGTGTGCGTGATAGAGAGATATTTTTTGGCGTTCATGCCGCCTTCAAACCCTTTGGGCCCTTCGTCTAGCATGCGCTGTAACACCCGTACCTGACGCTCGTTCAGTTGCGCGGCAAACCGATCAAAAAACTGTGTTTTCCTCAAGGTAAACTCGATTTGTTCTTCGGCCTGAATTTGAGCTTCAAGAACCATATTCACAAAATAGGTTATCCATGCGGAAATCTCGTTGGATTGTTGTCCCGCCTGAAGCGCCGCATAGTAACGCTTCCGGTTCGCTTCAATGGAACGAGACAGGCTGAGCAAAATCGGCCGCCCGATCCCTTGCGACAAGGCTTTTTCGGAAAGAGCCCGCCCGATCCGGCCGTTGCCGTCTTCAAACGGATGGATGGTTTCAAAATACAGATGCGTGATGGCCGAACGCACCGCAGGTTTTTTTATTTCCCTGGCCCCCCCGGGAGCTGTTTCGTTAAACCACTTGATAAACCGCCTCATTTCTTTTGACACCCTAGCGGAGGGAGGCGCTTCAAAATGAACCTTCACTTTACCGATCACCCCGGAAACAACTTGCATAGGCTCGGGGTGGGTACGCCAAGCCCCGGTTTTTTTGCCATGGCTCCCTTTCATGATCAGACGGTGCCAGGCAAAGAGCGTATCTTTCGTTAACCGCTCGGCATAACTGTTGCGCACATCAATCATGAGGGCAGCCGCCCCTTCGGCTTTTTTATCCGGAACCTGATCGCCGACCGGCCCCAATCCCAAATTCTTCCGGATAGAGAACAGCACATCTTGGCGGCTCAGATATTCACCTTCGATTTCTGAGGTCTTAATGGCTTCCGCGACCATCAGATCGATAATCGCTTCGGTCTGCGTCTCTTCCGGTAATCCCTTCAGCAGCCCGCTTGCCCGCCCTGTTTTCTCAGCAAAGGCCAGTAAGGCATCCTCTACCGAGGCCAGGTCATAGGTGAATTCGGGCCAGTCTTTTTGTTGCCAATTATAGGTCATGAGCCGATTATAGCATATAATTGGCTCATAAATTCTAAAAAAATGAGCCGAATAGAGTAATTATTTGGCTCATGCTTTGAAGCCCTGTCTCTATGGATATTACAGGGAGGTTCAATCGTGTAATACCTATAAAGAGACTCCAAATTGGTCATTATGTTGGGAGATAGATAGGAGGTTGGAAATGTGGAAGTATTTTTTTGATTGTCTTGTGAAGATGCGGGAGCGGGGTGTAGCCCGGTGGGCGATCAAATTTCTGAAAATCGACGAGGCCCCAGCGTTTATCCGGTACGGGGTAGCCGTGTTGCTGATCCTCTTGTTCAATCCGTTGACCCTGCTCCTGGTCGTCATGCTTGGACCAGGGGGACGGTTATGAGAGAAGCTAAAGAGGCCTTGTGGAAAATGGAAAATCAGCCGGAGAGGATGAGAGACGGCATGTCAGTGAGGATTTCTAGGAAGCCATCATGGATACCTCTCTAGCTATTATCGCATTGGTCGTTTCAATTACTTCATTGGGTTTATCGTTTTATTTTTGGGCAAAATCATTCCGGCCAATAGTAACCGCTATGGTCAAAACTCACAAACCGATGAAAGGGCGAACTAGCTTTGATCTTGAAATACGAAATTCCGGGTCTTTGCCCGCGCAAAACATTCGGTTGATATCTGACAAGATCGATGGAATAAAAGCCTATGGTAAAGAGGCAACTCCTGAAAATATACAAAAATGGATAGCCTGTTTTAGGAAAGAGGTTGAAATTTCAATTCTGCATAATGACAGTACAATACGTTGCGCATTTGGCTATACCAAAGAAAATGACGCAGGATTTTGGAAATATGGTGCGACGATCCCAATTACTATTGAGTACGAAAGTTGGATGATTC
>Ga0224496_10002542_pt1 | contig 10812 bp, 8 predicted proteins | sample SF_Jul11_sed_USG_2_FD_168127 | JGI IMG/M metagenome (GOLD analysis project Ga0224496, IMG submission 168127) | Sediment microbial communities from San Francisco Bay, California, United States - SF_Jul11_sed_USGS_8_1 | ecosystem: Environmental > Aquatic > Marine > Sediment | place: USA... | reverse complement strand
TGCCGCCGAATGGTTTCGACGTGGTCTCCTGCTCATGTCTCGCTCCTTCTTGAGGGGGCATCATCATGCCCCAACTGAGCAGGAAATCCACTTATCCCAGTTGTTCAGATTTCCGGGGCCACCTCTCACCAACATCGCCAGTTTCGGCCATTCAGCACGGAACGGGGACCTCTCCCGGATATCTCGCATACCCAAAGGCATTGCCCGCGTCGAAGCCGGTAAAGCCGCCCGCCCCCTTGAAGCACGGATGACGATTGGAGCCGTGCCGATTCGGCGCGTTATTCTCTTTTGGGCATGGGTATCCTCTCCCCGTTGCATGCTGCGCACGTGTCTCCACTCCCGGTTCCCGAGGATTGGGATAGACAGTTTCGGGCGGATACGGCATCCTTGTGTGTCGGAGAGGGACATGCAGCATCGAACGGATTCGATAACCACCACCAGACTCACGACGCCCCTGCGTCCATGGCTGGCCATTCTGGCCGGGCTGGCGCTTGTTTGCGCCCTGCCCGCCTGCTCGGTCAAGCGCATCGCCGTGGGCTCCATCAGCAATGCCCTGTCCGGTGACCCCAGCGTCAGTTTCACCTCGGAAGAGGATCCGGAACTGGTCCGCGACGCCATGCCGTTCGGTCTTAAGACCTACGAAAGCCTGCTGGAAAACAACCCGGAGCACCGGGGGATGCTGCTGACCACGGCCCAGGCATTTGTGGTTTATGCCTACCTGTTGCAGGACGAGGCCGACCGGATGTCGGATGACGACATTGTGCAGGCCCGGGCTCAACGCCAACGGGCCAGCCGCCTGTACCTGCGTGGCCGCGACTACGCCCTGCGCGGCCTGGACGTGGAACACAAAGGGTTTTCCGACCTCCTGCGCAAGGACCGCAAGGGCGCCCTGGCCATGACCGGGGAGGACGACGTGCCGTACCTCTACTGGGCCGGGGCCGGGTGGGCCGGTGCGCTTGGAGCCAAAAAAGGCGATCTGCTGCTGCTGGTGGAAATGCCCATCGCCGGAGCCTTGGTACAGCGGGTAATCGAACTGGACGAAACGTTTGACGGCGGCGCGGCCCATGAATTCATGGTCTCCTGGGAGAGCGGTCGCCCCGGAGGCAGCATGGCGGTCGCCCGTGAGCATTACACCCGGGCGGTGGAACTGGGGAAGGGAAAGCGGGTGGGGATTCACCTCACCCTGGCCGAATCGGTCTCGGTTCCAGAGCAGAATCTGGACGAATTCAAGCGCCTTGTGGATCAGGTGCTGTCCTTCGACCTGAATTCGGAGCCGGAGCAGCGGCTGGCCAACACCTTGGCCCAACGGCGGGCCAAATGGCTGAGCGGACGTCTGGGAGAGCTGTTCCTGGATGCGGAATAGCGGAGTAGGAGTTTTTTGTCGATGAGAGCCTTTGCGGTGCTGCTGCTGACGGCGGGGATGGTGCTGTCCACCGTCTCCCCCGGCTGGAGCCTGACTATCAAGCTGAGCACGCTGGCCCCGGAAGGGTCGCCGTGGCACCAGATCATCCGCGACATGGCGGATGAATGGGAGGAAATTTCCGAGGGCCGGGTGAAGATCCGCATCTATGCCGGTGGCGTGGCTGGAGACGAGCACGACATGGTGCGCAAGATGCGGGTCGGTCAGTTGCAGGCGGCGGTGATCTCCGGAGAGGGCATGTCGGGGGTGGTGCCGGACGTGCAGGTCCTGCAACTTCCGATGCTGCTTCAGTCCAACGCGGAACTCGACTACGTGCGCGACCGCATTGCCCCGCAACTGGAGGCCGCCTTCGAGGCCAAGGGGTTCAAGATTCTCAACTGGGGCGATGCCGGCTGGGTGCGTCTGTTCGCCGACCACCAGGTAACCGACTCCAGCCAGCGCGGCGACCTGAAACTGTTCAGTTGGAACGGCGATCCGGCGTTCATCGACGCCTGGAAGTCGGCCGGGTTCCAGCCGGTGCCCATGCAGGCCACCGAGTTGCACCCGGCCCTGTCCAGCGGGCTGGTCAACTCCTTCATCACCACCCCGCTGGCGGCCTTGTCGTTCCAGTGGTTCGGCCAGGCAAAACACATGCTCGACATCCGCTGGCTGCCGCTGGTGGGCTCCACGGTGATCCATTCCCGCGCCTGGGACAAGATTCCCGATGACCTGAAGCCCAAACTGGCGGAGTCCGCCCGCAGGTCGGGAGACCGCCTGCGCCGGGAAACCCGCGAACTGGATGACAAGGCCATCTCGGTAATGCAGGAATACGGGCTGCAGGTGCACTCCGTGACCGATGTGCAGCGCAGGCAGTGGGAGGGAGTGGCGCGGGATGCCCGTCCGCTGCTGGTGGGGCCGATTGTGCCGCCCGGCATCGCCGCCGAGGCCACGAAACTGCGCGACGAATTCCGCGCCAGCCAGAAATAGGCGCCTAACCACCCGCCGTGAATACTCCAGCCGACCCAATGGGGCCGCCGCTCGGTGCGGCACCCGCCTCGCCCGTAATGCGCTGGCTGCTCCACGCGGAGAATGCCATCAGTGTCACGGCACTGGTGGCCATGGCCGCCCTGCCGGTGCTCGAAATGGCGCTGCGACTGCTGTTTTCCAAGGGCATTCCCGGTGTCACCGGCTATGTGCAGCACCTGACCCTGTGGGTCGGCTTTCTGGGGGCCATGCTGGCCTCGCGGGAACAGCGCCACCTGAATCTGGCCACCGGCAACCTGAAGCTTCCCGGCCATTGGGGAACCGTCACCCGCACCGTTTCGTCGGTGGCCTCCACGGCCGTGGCCACCGGCTTGTGCTGGGCCGCGTTCCAGTTCGTGCGCTGGGAAATGGAAACCCCCACCCGAATCGGCGGCTGGCTACCCATGTGGGTGGCCGAGGCGGTGCTGCCGATCTCGTTTTTCTTCATCACCCTGCGTTTTATCGCCAGTGCCGGTGGCTGGACGGCCCGGGCCTGGGCCGTGGCCGGAGTGGCCCTTGCCGCCGGAGTCGGTCTCGGTCTGGAATCCCATGCCAGTCAACTGCTGTGGCCCGGAGCCATCGCCCTGCTGTTGGCAGCCCTGGCCGGGGCACCAATCTTCGTGATTCTGGGCGGGCTGGCGCTGGTGCTGTTCTTTGCCGACGGGGTGCCGGTGGCGGCGATTCCGGTGGAGACCTACCGCATCATCGTGTCCCCCGCGATTCCCACCATTCCCCTGTTCACCCTCACCGGCTACCTGCTGGCCGAGGGGCAGGCCAGCCGCCGTCTGGTGCGGCTGTTCACCGCCCTGTTCGGCTGGATGCCGGGGGGACTGGCGGTGGCGGCCACGCTGGTGTGCGCCTTTTTCGCCACCTTCACCGGCGCCTCCGGGGTGACCATTCTGGCCCTGGGCGGGCTGCTGTTGCCGGTGCTGATCCAGAGTGGCTATCCGCAGCGTTTTTCCACCGGCCTGCTCACTGCCACCGGCTCCATCGGACTGCTGTTCCCCCCCAGCCTGGCGGTGATCCTGTATGGCGTGGTGGCGCGGGTTCCAATTCCGGACATGTTCGTGGCGGGCATCATTCCCGGCCTGATCATGGTGGGCGTGGTGGCCATTTACGGCGTGATGACCGGGGTGCGCGCCCGTGTGCCGCGTCCCCCGTTCGACCCGCGGGAGGCCGCCGCGGCAATCTGGGAATCCAAGTGGGAGGTGCTGCTGCCGGTGGTGGCTCTGGGCAGCATCTTCGGCGGTTTTGCCACCCTGGCGGAGGCGGCGGCCATCACCGTGGTGTATGCCCTGCTGACCCAGACGGTGATCCACCGCGACCTGCATCCACTCCGGGACGTGCCCGGAGTGGTGGTGCACTGCGCCACCCTGGTGGGCGGTGTGTTCGTGATTCTGGGCTGCGCCATGGGCCTCACCAACTACCTGGTGGATGCGGAAGTTCCCATGCTGGCCGCCGAGTGGGTAAAGGCGCACATCGACTCCAAACTGTTGTTCCTGCTGGCACTGAACGTGTTTCTGCTGCTGGTGGGGTGCCTGATGGATATTTTTTCGGCCCTGGCCGTGGTGGTGCCGCTGATTCTGCCCATGGCCAAGGCGTTCGACATTCACCCGCTGCATCTGGGCATGATCTTTTTGATCAACCTGGAGTTGGGCTACCTGACGCCGCCGGTGGGGATGAACCTGTTTCTGGCCTCCTACCGCTTTGAGCGACCGCTGCTGGAAATGTACCGGGCGGCACTGCCCTATCTGATGCTGCTCGGCATGGTCGTGCTGCTTGTCACATACTTCCCCATACTCATCATTGGCGTCCCCTGATGGTGAGGAGCCGGCGGCGCAACTCCAGCCGCCGCCTCCGCTCCGCTTGAAAAGCCCTCCCCGCCCCGGGGCTGCTTCACCTGCGGACGGTTTCCCCGCACCACGCCCCGGATCCAAACAATTCTCCACTGCCTGCCCTTGGATCAGGGTCATTGGAAGCCAAAAAAAAGCGCGTGAACCTCGTGGTCCACGCGCTTTTTTTGGGGTGTCGGGAACTAGCCGTGTTTGCTGAAGTAGTTCTTCGACTTCTCCGGATCCGGCACCATGGTGTCATCGCCCGGGTTCCAGCCGGCCGGGCACACTTCACCGTGCTCCTCGACGAACTGGAACGCCTGGATCACGCGCAGCATCTCCTCCACGTTGCGGCCCACCGGCAGGTTGTTCACGGTGGTGTGCTGCACCACGCCGTTGGGGTCGATCACGAAGGTGGCGCGCAGGGCCATGCCCGCGTCCAGTTGAACGTCGTAGTCCTTGACGATCTGCTGGGTCAGGTCGGCCAGCATCGGGATCTTCATCTCCCCCAGGCCGCCCTCGGCACGCGGGGTGTTGACCCACGCCAGGTGGTTGAACTGGCTGTCGATGGAACAGGCGATGGGCTGGGCGTTGATCTTCTCGAACTGGGGCGCCGCCTCGGAGAAGGCGATAATCTCGGTGGGGCAGACGAAGGTGAAGTCCAGCGGATAAAAGAACAGCACCACCCACTTGCCCTTGTACTGGGAGAGGGAAATCTCCTGGAAGGTCTTGTTCGGCATCAGGGCGGTGGCCTTGAACTCGGGGGCGGGCTTGGTAACTTGCGGCATGATGTGTCTCTCTCCTTGAAGATGGATCCGAAGCGGGGGCGGGGAAACTCCCGCACACGCTCCTGCCGGCCGGGGGCCGGACGATGGTTACACGGGGTCCGGATTCCCGGTTCCCCGAACGGTTGAAATCACTAGCGGGTCTTCCGGACCAGCCCGGTGAACACCTTGCCGTCCTGGGTCAACTCCAGCAGTTCGTGGCCGGTGGTCTTGCACCAGGCAGGCAGGTCGGCCTTGATCCCGGCGTCATCGGCTCTGACCTCCAGCACCTGTCCGATTTCGATTTTCTTGATCTCCTTGGACGTCATGATGATCGGCATGGGACAGTAGAGGCCGGTGGCATCCACGGTAAGGGCGGCGGATATATCGGATGGCATATGAAATACTCCTGGTTCAGCCACCGGCCCCGGCACCGCTCAACCAGGTGGTTGCGGCGTACCGGACGGTGACGATAGGGCCTTCTGGCTCTGAAAAATACATTCTCGCAGCCGTTTCGCCCCTTCGTCTACCTCTTCCGGCGTATTTTCCGGGCCGAGGGAAAACACCACCCCGGAACCTGCCAGTTGCGGGGGATACCCCATGGCGCTCAACACCGGCGACGCCTTCATCGCCCGCGCGCCGCAGTAGGACCCGGAGGACGCCGCCACCCCGGCGGCATCCAGCAATGCCAGCAGACTCTGACCTTCGGCGCCGTCCACCAAAAAGCTGAAATGGCCCGGCAGGCGATGGGGACCCGGCACCGGGCCGGTGGGGTGGATCATCGGCAGATCGGCCACTGCGTCCCGCAGACGGGCCTCCAGAGAGGCCAGATACGCCGCCCGCGCGGCCAACTGCTCCTGGCAGATGCCGGCGGCGGCACCCAGGGCGATCACCGCCGGAAGGTTTTCCCGCCCTCCCCGGCGGCCCCCCTCCTGAATTCCCCCGTCGATCTCCGGCTGCACGCGAACCCCCTGGCGCACAAAAAGGGCGGCGGCGCCGGGGGGCGCCCACAGGCTGTCGGCGGAAATCACCAGCAGGTCACAGCCCAGTTCCCGCACGTCGATGGGGATACGACCGGCGGCGGCCACCGCGTCCACCATCAACACGGTGCGGGTGCCCTGCAACAGCCGGGCGGTTTCCGCCACCGGCTGCACGGCGCCGGTTTCCGGAGCTGCCAGTTGCAGGCAGACCAGGGCCGTGTCATCCGTTACCGCCCCGGCCACCGCGGCCGGATTCACCCGTCCCTCCCGCTCCACCGGCACCCGGGTCAGTTGGTAGCCGTCGTCCTCCAGACGCCGGGCGGACCGGTCGACGGCAGTGTGTTCCACGGCGGACAGCACCAGATGGCGTCCACGCCGGCGGTTGGCTTTGGCATACCCCTTGATGGCCAGGTTGCACAGTTCGGTGCCGCTAGCGCCGAACAGGATTTCCGCCGTGCGCGCGTTCAACAGCGCAGCCACTTGAGCACGGGACTCCTCCAGTGCGGTGTGCGCGTGGCGGCCGTATGCATGGTCGGCCTGGGGGTTGGCGGCGCGCCCCAGCCACGGGTGCATGGCCAACAGGGTGCCGGGAAGCGGCGGGCCGCCGTTGATATGATCGAAAAACAACATCCGGGAACCTGATAAAAGCGGTTTTCTGGCCTGATTTTTTGCGCCATTGTGCCGAAAAGAGAACTATACCCCAGGGCAGCCGAGGGGTGCATTTGACGGACCGGGGACCCCCTCCTATATTTGGTCCGTCTGTCCCGTACGGCTTGCCCTGGACGGATGTGGCCCACCCAAGGATGGCGTTGGGCCCAAGACGAAAGGTTTACATGCCCTCCCAACCCCCCACCGACAATCCTGCCGGAATGGATACGGAGTCGCTGGACGCGGATACCCTCAAGGCAATCCGCGACCTGGTGGGGCATTTGCTGCGCTCGATGAAGACCATGCGTCTCTATGCGCAGACCAACACCATGTACCAGCGTGCGCTGGCCGACACCGGAACCCGGCTGGCGGCCCACGTGAGTGAGTACGGTCCTTTGAGCCTTCGCATCGACCGGGAGCGGATGCTTGCGGGGGGTGAAACCGTGCATCAGGACGACGATCCCAAGGAAGGGCTGGCTTTCCGCCTGTATTCCGACGGCCTGCGCGGACTCACTTTCAAATCCGGCCTGGACGAGGTGGAGGCCCGCACCGCCATGCAGATTATCGCCGAGGGCGCCAGCCTGGCCACCGGCGAGGATGACGACGTGATCACCCTGCTGTGGAATGCGGAACTCGACCACCTGTTGATGGACGTGGTGGACGACGATCCGCCGCAGGGGGAACTGGTCCCTACCCACAAAATCGAAAAGCCTGACGAGCGGCCCCAAAAACTGGCCCAGTTGGTGAAAGCCCAGGCGGAAGCGCCGGAGCCCCCCAAGCGAGTGGCCTACGGCGCCGACGTGCTCAAGGTGTTCACCCTCACCGACCGGGACGGGGCCTATCTGGACGACCTGATGCGCCGCGAGCAGGAGGTGGATCCGGCCCAGGATCTGGTCTCCATCCTGTCCGACGTGCTGACCATCGAGGAAAACCCGGACGAGTTTGCCGACACGGTCGGCCTGTTCGGGACCCTGATCACCGATTTTCTCTCCCAGGGCAATCTGCCCATGGCCGCCTCCCTCGGGCGCGGTCTGGTGAGCTGCGTGGCCAGCCGCAAGGACCTGACCACGGCGATGAAGGAGCGGGCCATGAAGGAGCTCCTGACCTTGGGCGGCGGCAAGCCGCTGGCCGCTCTGGAGGAAGGACTTGGCCTGTTGTTCGGCACCGAGGACACCGAGCCGACGATCACCTCGCCCGCCAAGCGCGAGCAGACCATGAGCGCGCTGAATACCTATCTGACCCTGCTGCGCACCACCAACCTGCGCACCTATCTGGAACTGGCCTCCCGCACCAGCGACGGGCAGGTCCGCGACATGCTGTGCGACCACGCGGTGCGCATGGTGCCCGAATCCCACGATGCGCTGACCGGACTGCTGCTGGAATTGAACACCCAATTGGTCATCTGCGCCACCGACGTGCTGGGACGGGTGGGCAACACGTCCGACCTGCTCCACTTCGGCAGCCTGACCAAAAGCCCGGACGTAAACGTGCGCCGCGCGGCCCTGGAAGCAATCACCAGCATCGCCGGAGGGTCACATCCCCAGGTGATTCCGTATCTGGCCGATCCGGACCCGCGTCTGCGCCGCCGGGCGCTGGGCATCATCGAGAAGGGCCAAATGACCGAAGCGGTGGGCATGCTGCGTGAAATCGCCGCCGACCCCGGATTCGGCGAGTGGGAAATCGCCGAGCGAAGGGCGGTGTTCTTTGCCCTGGGCTCCCTGGGAAAGGACGAACTTGTCCCCATGTTCAACCGCAAATTGCAGGGGGTCAAACGGGGCCTGTTCGGCGGCACCAAGGGAGAGGACGACGCCCTGCTGGCCATCATGGGCCTGAAAGGGGCCGCCACCGAAAGCGCCCGCCAGGCCCTGGAAGCGGGCAAGGCCTGCCCCAGTGAAAAGGTGGCCGCAGCCTGTAGCGGAGCCCTGCGCGACATGACCGTGGTAACCGGAGAAAAGGCATGAGCGACCTGGACGAACGCGAGCTTCAGGCCCTGGGGTGGGAGGTGGCCCGTCAGCTGTTCGTGCTGATCCGCATCGCCCGCACCCACGGCGCCAACAACGAGGCCTGGGGCCCGGCCCTGGGAAAGGTCAACTCGGCCGTCAAACAGGCCGACGGCATCGCCCTGCGCGCGGTAGACGGCGCCCTGTATGTGGGCGACGTGCGCCTCAAGGTGGATCGGGAAAACTACACCGCACAGGAAGGGGTCATCCGGGCCTTCGGCACCCACTGCGTCGGCGCCGTCGAGATCAACCCCGGCTTTGACGCCATGGATCTGAAGAACCTGCTCACCACCTGGGGCTCGTCCTCCCCCCCCACCCCGGAACAGGGGCTTGAACTGCTGTCCGGGGCGCTTGGAGACGGGGAAGGCATTCATCTGGTCAAGGCCCCCAAGCCCAAGTCGGAAGAGCAGAAAGACTCCCGCCACATGGCCAAGGCCATCTACATCCGCACCCTCACCGCCGTGGAGGATGTGATGGAGAGCGTCAAGATCAATCAGGCCTTTCCCCTCAAGCGCAGCAAGCGCGTCATGCAGCGGCTGGTGGACAACCTGCTGGCCGATCCGGTGAACCTGCTCGGCCTCACCAACCTGCGCTGTTACGACGAATACACCTATCACCACTCGGTGAACGTGTGCGTGCTGTCCCTTTCGGTGGGCCGTCGCCTGGGCCTGCCCAAACCCATGCTGGCCCATCTGGGCATCGCCAGCATGTTTCACGACCTGGGCAAGAGCCGCATCCCGGTGGACGTGCTCAACAAGCCAGGCGAATTCGACGATCACGAGTGGGACATGATTCGCCGCCACCCGGTGTATGGCGTAAAGACCATCGTCAAGCTCAAGGGAGCCGACGAACTGGCCAGCCGCGTGGTGACCGGCAGCTTCGAACACCACATGGGGTACGACGGCTCCGGATATCCCAAACTGCCCCGGCAGCGCACCATGTCGCTCTATGGGCGCATTATCTCCATGTGCGACTGCTACGACGCCATGACCTCCGCCCGCGTGTACAACCGCACCCCGGCCACTCCGGAGCGGGCCCTCAAACTGATGCTGTCCAAAAGCGGCAAGGCGTTCGACTCGGTGATGATGAAGGTATTCGTCAACACCATCGGCATCTTTCCGGTGGGCACCCTGCTGCTGCTCGATACCGGAGAGATCGGCGTGGTGTTCCAGGCCAACGAAGACCCCGCCCAGGGCGACCGCCCCTATGTGCGCATGATCACCGACACCCACGGCCGCGAACTCGACACCCCGGAGGAGGTATCCCTCACCGAAACCATCGCCGGCGGTAAATTCCGCTGGAACATCACCCGGATCCTCGACCCCAACGATCTGGAAATGGACGTCTCCGAATTCTTCCTCTAATCCTCCGGGTGCTCCGCGCACGGGTGCTCCGCGCACGGGTGCTCCGCGCACGGCGTTACTTGCGGATGGGCTGGGTGGAGACGGGACGGTCATTCATACGTCTTCCTACCACGCCGCGGGCATTGGCGGATGGTAGGGAACAAACGACATTCCACTGACCGGTCCATCTCACCGCATTTGGGGAGTAAGGGGGGGTATTTCAAAGAACGGTTGGCCCCCGCCATTCACCGTGATGGCCGGGGGGCGGAATCTGCGGCCAGGCGGCACGGCGATTCCCGCGTCATGGTGGCCGACTCCTGCGCGTCCGGCGGCGCGCATCTGGCGCTGCTGGCGATTGATGCGGTTGTGGGGATGCCCTGCTTCGTAAAAACAACACGTTATCCATCATGAAGCCCGTGATGTGTGAGGCGCCCTGGGGGCGCGGACGGGGGGAAATCGTGCTACTTCGCTTCGCAAACAGCAAAGCTAAACCGTGGGCCACGGCAATCCACGAGTCATAACCAGCTGACAACGTGGCATTTTTGGCCGTTTGTGGGCACAGCGGATTTATTTCGCAAAAAATCGGCTGAAAACCCAGAACCGATTGTTTTCATTTGAAAAATCGCGATTGTGGTTGCGAAATGAAACACGGTGAAAATTAACGGTTTCCGCGCGCAGAACCGGTTGTTTTTGTGGAATAAAAACCGCTTTGTGGGGACGTTTCGCACCGTGGGTTTCGCATGTTCACGGTGACCTCGGAACGGAATATCAAGGGGTTCTGAAGGCCGGTAGCACGATGCGGTGGGTTGAAACGGGAATTTTT
>Ga0224496_10002540_pt1 | contig 10815 bp, 8 predicted proteins | sample SF_Jul11_sed_USG_2_FD_168127 | JGI IMG/M metagenome (GOLD analysis project Ga0224496, IMG submission 168127) | Sediment microbial communities from San Francisco Bay, California, United States - SF_Jul11_sed_USGS_8_1 | ecosystem: Environmental > Aquatic > Marine > Sediment | place: USA... | reverse complement strand
ATTATTTGCTGAGCTATACTGCTGCATCGCCAGTTGCTGATAGCTGGATTTACCCGTAGCCTGCAAATAGGACAGGCACAGGTTCTTCAGGCTGCGTCGGCCTATAGCATCGGGCGTTATATCGAAAGCCTCTAACTGGTTCTGCTGGTAGGTATCCAGCAGTTTCTGTTCAAGCGCTGTCGCTATTGCCGATTTACAGAATTCACGCACCTGGTGAATAGCATCCACATCCACTACATCCATCATCTCAGCAATGTAGTCCTCTGAAGGCAAAGTCAAAATCCTGCTCACCAGTGCCTTGTCCATATGTTTATCGAGCAAGACCTGCCTGAATGCACTTATATAAATGACATCCAGTTGTAATGTTTTATTTTGCGAGAAATCATCTATTAACTTAAGAATAATATTCAGTGCCAATTGTTGTGCAGAATTCCACTGGTTAAATGAATCATTATCCTGCGCCATTAAAAAGGCAAGTTCATCATTAGTCAGCGCAACATTCAGTCTCACGGGTGCTGAAAAATCACGCAATAGCGAAGGCACCACTGTGTCAGAGATATTCGCAAACTCAAACTGCTGCTCGGCCCCGGTAATATCCAGCACACAATTCGTTGACGCAACATCATCACCATTGGCATCCACAAGCGCCATTGCCAGTGGAATATGGAAGGGTTTATTGCGTTTATCCAGGGATACCTGGCGCACAGTAACACGGTAAACTTTGTTCGCCGCATCATACTCAGTTTCGATGCTTAACTCGGGCGTACCTGACTGGTGATACCAGCGACGGAACTGCTGTAAATCAGCAGCACTGGCATCTTCCATAGATTTCAAAAAATCCTCGGTGGTTGCCGCCTCGCCATCATGCCGATCAAAATACAGGTCCATACCCTTACGAAAAGCAGTTTCTCCCAGCAGGGTATGGATCATGCGAATAATTTCTGCACCCTTGTTGTACACCGTAACCGTGTAGAAGTTATTAATCTCGACATAGGAGTCAGGCTGGATCGGATGCGACATAGGTCCGGCATCTTCGGCGAACTGGCGTGTACGTAAAACATTCACATCATCAATACGTTTCACTGTGGCTGAATTCATATCAGCGGTGAATTGCTGATCGCGGAAAACAGTCAGGCCTTCTTTTAGGGTTAACTGGAACCAGTCACGACAGGTAACGCGGTTACCTGACCAGTTATGAAAATACTCATGACCAATCACGCCTTCGATATTAATAAAGTCCGTATCGGTGGCCGTTTGCTGCTTTGCCAGTACAAACTTCGAATTAAAGACATTGAGCCCCTTATTTTCCATTGCACCCATATTGAAATCATCGACCGCTACGATCATATAAATATCAAGATCATATTCACGCCCGTATTTCTCCTCATCCCAGGCCATACAGCGTTTGAGTGATGCCATGGCATGATCACACTTATCAACATTGTGTTTTTCGACATAAATACGTAATGCAATATTCCTATTTGAACGGGTGATGAAGTGATCTTCGATGCACTCAAGATTACCGGCAACCAGTGCAAATAAATAAGCAGGTTTCTTGAACGGATCTTCCCATTTTACCCAATGACAACCATCGGCCTCATCACCGGAGGCTACCGGGTTACCATTGGATAACAGTATGGGGTAACGTGTCTTATCCGCTACGATAGTCGTAGTAAATTTGGCCATGACATCCGGGCGATCCAGGTAATAGGTAATCTTGCGGAAACCCTCGGCTTCACACTGGGTACAGAAATTACCACTGGATTTGTAGAGACCTTCCAGCGAGGTATTCTGCTGGGGATTAATCACTACCGCTGTTTTAAGGCAAAACTGCGCCGGTACGCGGGTAATAACCAGGCTTTCTTCGCCCAGGCTATAATCATCGGTGGTCAATAACTGCCCATCCAGCCAGACACCCTCCAGCTGGAGCCCCTCACCCAGCAGCTCCAGCGGCTGCCCTGATTGACTGGCAGTATTACGTCGCAAGCTTAATTCTGTAATGACCCGGGTTTCATCTTCTCCGAGTTCAAAGCGCAGATCGGCCTGGTCAATCCAGTAATCTGGCTGCTGATATTCTTTAAGGTAGATTGTTTTCGGTGTCGCGTTTTTTGCCATTGCCAGCCCCATTCAATACGTGACACAACGATACAACAGACCACAAAAAATTAACATCATATTTAAAAGGGAAACCCATGGCACATTTCAAGGCACAAAAAAAACCGTTAATCCAGCAAAGGTTTAACGGTTTTTTATGCCACAGAGAATAGCTGGCTAGATTATCGATTTAATAGACATAAAACTCGAAGGTACCAACAAAGGAACTCTCCGCAACACTGCTACCATTAACCTGGGAACAGGTACCAAATGGCACACTATCTTTATAGGTGATTTCATGTAATGCAGTCCAGCCATAAAATTTCCTGGCACCAACATAGGTATTGAACTGGTTAAAGGGCATCACCAGCATAATGGGATTGGAGATATAATTCGGGAACGGGCCATAAAGTGTTATGCCATAACCATTACCAAACGAACCGCCACAACCGGTATTGGCCGCTGATTTACCACTGATCATCAGGTTATCACCGTTATTCAGCGTAATCATGTAGTTATGATTAAAAGACAGGTACTGCTCCCTGGCAACGGCGCTCGATGTAATATTGTCCTGTGTCCAGACATTATTTTTCATGCCATAAGCACTATAAACAACTTCACCGGCAGCGTCTTTTAATACCACCCGCACCGAATCACCTTGCGTAGCGATACACTGGTCAAACCAGTCCTTATTATTGATATCTATACCTGATGAATTAGACACCGAAAGGCAGAGGGTGCCCACCACAGTGACAGGATCAGCAATGACACTGGCTGCCTCAAGCAGTACAACGCGCTCATCCAGGTTAACCACCTGCTGATCCAGCGTAGTGATTGCCGTATTAATATCGACTATCTGGTTATTGATACTGTTAATGCTACTTTCAGCACTCGTTAATCGAGGCGTTGTATCCTGTTCAACCAGGATTTTCAAATTGGTGACATCTGCGGATAAATCAGACAAAAGCTGCCTTAATTCAAGCTGTACACTACTAAGTGCCTGTTTTTCAGTTGATATCAATGACTCCAGCCTCGCCACATCCGCTTGATGCTGGGTGCCTGCAGTAGTAATCGATGCATCGAGTCTACTCACATCAGCCTGTTGCCGAGCCGTGGCATCAGCAATGGAAGAATCCAGTCGAGTCACATCCATCTGGTGCCTGGTATTAGCATCTGAAATAGCCAGACTTAAGCGACTAACATCAGCCAGGTGCTGTGCACCAGCCGTTGCAATCAATGCATCTAATCGTGGTATATCTGACTGATAACGACCCTGTAATGTCACAAATTCAGTCCGTAAGCCAGCTACATCGCCGCTCAATTGCGTAAGCAAAAGATTAAGTGAATCTATAGCTTGCTGATTTGTGGTAATCAGGCTGGTTAAATTAACAAAAGGTTTCCCTTTTACAAACCCGTGTTTCTTGTCTTTATGATTATTTTTTGATTTTATCGATTTGGTTGAATCTGATTTTTTATATTTGGTGTTTTCAGCATTTGCCAGGCTTGTTGTAAAGAGGAAAACCGAGATTAATGGTACTATTAAAAAGTACTTCATAATGGGTATCCCGTATACTGCATACAACACAGCTATAAGCATAGGATGCTAAAGGCCGGATAGCATCCTTCAAATGGGGTAATTTCCAAAAAGCATCTTTAAATGTGATGCCTTTCACACAGAATCAACCCTGAATTAAATTCATTTAATACTTTATTAATATTGGCATTAAACATATCAAAGATAGACATGGCGCATTTAAACACCAGACATGTGATTATTTAAGAAACAGCTGAAATTAACCCGAATTAACCAACTAAGTTATTAATTTAATTGGTTTTAGTGCCAAGGGTAAGTGGCTGAAAATGAGCTACAAACACATCATCAAAATACGGGAACCAATTAAGGCTACTGATGTAATAGATTCGGGGGTTTTGGCTTTAAAAAAAATTGGTCGGGACGAGAGGATTTGAACCTCCGACCACTTGACCCCCAGTCAAGTGCGCTACCATGCTGCGCTACGTCCCGATAAGGCGGTGAATAATACACTGTGTTAAGGTTTGATTAAAGGGTTTTGTAGCTTATATCAAGCATCAAGACTGGAGAATTCTGGATTCTGTTCTTGAACAAGAGGGTGTAGATTTAGATACTTTGGCGCTGGTGATAGTGACAATAAGCCAGTTTAACCGGCTCATGGTCACTTTTTGAGGGTCTGTAGAATTTCTTCGAGTTCGTTTCTAAGCTGACGCACCAGCTGATTGCTCTGGTTGTTATCATCCTTGGCAATTTCACCTGTGAGCTGCTGTCTGGCACCACCAATGGTGAAGCCCTGATCGTAGAGCAGGCTACGGATCTGGCGTATCAGTATAACGTCATGTCGCTGGTAATAACGACGATTACCCCTGCGCTTAACAGGCTTAAGCTGAGTAAATTCCTGCTCCCAGTAACGCAGTACATGGGGTTTCACACCACACAGCGTGCTTACTTCACCAATAGTGAAATAGCGTTTACTTGGTATGACAGGTAATTCGTTATTGTTGCTGGCTTCCAGCATATGCTTCTACCCGTTGTTTTAGTTTCTGACCTGGACGAAATGTGACCACACGACGGGCGCTGATTGGTATCTCTTCACCTGTCTTTGGGTTTCGACCGGGGCGTTGTGTTTTATCTCTTAAAGTGAAATTGCCGAAACCGGATAACTTGACGTTATATGAACCTTCCAGAGCTTCACGCACTTCTTCAAAAAATAACTCAACCAATTCTTTAGCTTCTCGCTTGTTTAAACCTAATTCGTCAAACAGGCGCTCTGCCATGTCGGCTTTGGTTAATGCCATTTCTACTCCCGTAGTGTAGCACCGAATTCTTGATTAAGTGCTGCAAGTATATTTTCTATTTCAGAGTCTACATCTTCATCCGTAAGAGTGCGGGAAAATCCTTGTAAAATCAAGCCTAAAGCGACACTTTTTAGACCATTATCTATTCTATTACCAGTATAGACGTCAAATACCAGAATTTCCTGCAAAACTTCTGTGGAATTTGCCTTTATGGATGAAATTAGCTGATTCACCGCAACATCATGCGTGACCAGCAGGGCAATATCACGGCGCACTTCAGGGAATTTTGAAAGTGGTGAGAACACCGGCACAGCGGCCTCTAACAGGGGTTTCAGCACAATCTCAAAGACATAGACAACGGGCTCGATATCCAGGGTTTTCTGGGTTTGTGGGTGCAATGCACCTAACCAGCCAATGGGTTCTCCCGCTTTCAAAATTTGTGCGGTCTGCCCAGGATGTAATGCGGGGTGACTGCCTTTGACAAAGCTCACCTGCTCCAGGCCTGCCAGTGCCAGGATCGCCTCCAGGTCAGCCTTGGCATCAAAAAAATCGACTTTTCGAGTGGCCTCTGCCCATTGCTCTGCCTGTAGATCACCACAGATGGCACCGGCCAGCCTGGGCTCCTGCTCTAATGCTTCACCCTGTTTAATGAAGACCTGTCCAGTCTCAAACAGCCGTACACGGGGCTGCTGGCGATTGAGGTTGTGCTGCATGGCCTTTAACAGGCCGGGCCAGAGACTGGTTCGCATCACCGACAGGTCGGCTGATAACGGGTTAGCCAGGGCAAAGGGCTTAATATCCGGATCAATGGCGGTCTGCCATTTGGGGTCTACGAAGCTGTAGCAAATGGCCTCAAAGTAACCACGATCCACCAGCGCGCTCTTAATTCTTGCTAGTTCCAGCGTTGATTCATCCAGGGCCTTCATCTCAGGCTGGTAATGGGGCATGGTCCTTGGAATATTATTGTATCCATAGATGCGGATCAGCTCTTCGATCAGGTCTGCCTCGATGGCTATATCAAAGCGGAATGCGGGTGCCACCACCTGCCAGCCATCGGCCTGTGCCTCGATCGTCATACCCAGTCGGGTCAGTATTTCCTCGACCTCAGCCGCCGCAAAATCAATACCTGAAACACGTCGGATACGCGATGAACGCAAGCTAATCGGGCGTGGTAACGGTAAATCAGCTTCACTACACTGCTCACTGACCGGACCGGCCTGGCCGCCACAGATATCCAGCAACAGCCGCGTTGCGCGCTCCATCGCCTGCGCCTGTAATTCGGGATCAACACCCCGCTCAAAGCGGTGAGAGGAATCCGTATGCAGGCCGTGCTCACGGGCACGACCGGCAATAGCTAATGGACTGAAGAAGGCACATTCCAGGAACAGGTGCTTTGTGGCCTCGAGATCGACCCCGGAGCCTTCACCGCCCATGATACCGGCCAGCGCCAGTGGTTTGTCCTCATCGGCAATCAGCAGTGTATTCTCCGATGCCCTGATTTCCTTGCCATCCAGCAGGGTAATTATTTCGCCAGCCTGGGCCATACGCACCTGGATACCGCCTTTTAGTGCGCCCAGATCGAAGGCATGCATGGGCTGACCCAGCTCCAGCATCACGTAATTGGTTACATCGACTGCCGGCCCGAGGCTACGAATACCCGCACGACGCAGTTTTTCCACCATCCAGATGGGGGTCGCGGCCTTCACATCGATATTACGAATCACGCGACCCAGATAACGTGGACAGGCAGCCGTTGCCGCCACGCTGATAGGGAAGGTATCCCCAATAGCGGGCTCTACCGGCTCGATATTCACAGGGCTAAGATCACACTGGTAGAGGGTACCCACTTCACGCGCAATACCGGCGAGGCTCAGGCAATCACTGCGATTGGGGGTCAAATCAACCTCGATGACCTGGTCATCAAGCTGTAAATACTCACGTATATCCATGCCGATTGGTGCATCACCTGGCAACTCCATCAGCCCATCGGCCTGCTCGGCCATACCCAGTTCTTTCTCTGAACAGAGCATGCCCGAGGATTCAACGCCACGCAGTTTGGATTTTTTGATTTTGAAATCACCGGGTAAAATGGCACCGATGGTAGCGCAGGCAACAATTAAACCTTCACGTACATTCGAGGCACCACAAACGATCTGTAGCGGCTCACCACCGGCATCGACCTGGCAGACATTCAGCTTGTCTGCATCCGGGTGTTTTTCAACCTGCTTCACCCGTGCAACCACGACACCATTAAAATTAGCGGCGGCGGGTTCTATCGAATCGACCTCGAGCCCGGCCATAGTAATATTGTCTGCCAGCGCCTGTGTATCGACAGCCGGGTTAACCCATTCACGTAACCATTGTTCAGAAATTTTCATGGGCCTGCCTCAGGAGAATTGCTTGAGAAAACGCAGATCGTTTTCAAAGAAAAGTCGTAAATCATTCACACCGTAGCGCAACATGGCCAGGCGCTCGACACCCATACCAAAGGCATAACCGGTAAATTCTTCATTATCTATACCCGCGTGCTTGAAGACTTCGGGATGCACCATGCCACAGCCCAGCACTTCCAGCCAGCCGGTATGACTACAGACACGACAGCCTTCGCCTTCGCACATCACACACTGGATATCGACTTCTGATGATGGTTCAGTGAAGGGAAAATAGGAAGGACGGAATCGGGTCTGTAAATTATCATTTTCAAAAAACAGTCGCAGGAATTTATCCAGCGTGCCCATTAGATCCGCAAAGCTGACATTCTTATCTACCATCAGGCCTTCTATCTGGTGGAACATCGGCGTGTGCGTCAGATCCGAATCACAACGGTAAACACGACCCGGTGCAATCAGCCGTAGCGGCGGTTTTGTAGTCTCCATTTCACGCACCTGTACCGGTGAGGTGTGGGTACGCAGCAGGGTATTGGCATCAAAATAAAAGGTATCATGCATGGCGCGCGCGGGGTGGTGCGAGGGAATATTCAATGCCTCGAAGTTATGGTAATCATCTTCGATTTCAGGGCCTTCCGCGATACCGAAACCGAGGCCCGCAAACAGCGCCTCGATGCGTTGCATGGTACGTGTAACAGGATGCAGGCCACCGGCCTGCCGACTACGTCCCGGCAGGGTGACATCCACACTCTCCTGTTGCAGGCGTGCATTCAGGACGGCCTCTTCCAACGTGGTCTTGCGTGAGTCCAGCGCGTCCTGCAATGCACGCTTGGCATCATTGATTGCCTGCCCCGCCTGCTTGCGTTGATCCGCTGGCAACTGCCCCAGGGCCTTTAACTGGGCAGTAAATTCACCCTTCTTGCCCAGATACTGCACGCGCAATTGATCCAGCTGCGCCAGGTCAGCGGCTTCATTCACCGCCTGCTGCGCATCATTTAATACCTGTTGTAAGTCAGCCACTGTTTGTACCGTTTTTTATGTATTGTTTGCCACAGAGACCTGGACTGGTTACAGAAACCCATGCCGCTGAAGCTAAAATTATTTCTTATTTAAAACAAAAAAGGGGAAAGACATGGTCTTTCCCCTTTTGCATAACGCTCAAGATTGATTTAGAAAACTAAATGAATCTTATGCAGCTTTGGCAAGACCAGCTTTTGCTGCTTCTACCAATTGACCAAAGGCCGCAATATCATGTACTGCCATGTCAGCCAGTACCTTACGATCGATTTCGATTTCAGCCCTGGTCAGACCGTTAATGAAACGGCTGTAAGACATATCAAATTCACGTGCCGCTGCATTGATACGTGCAATCCATAATTTACGGAATTCACGTTTCTTAACACGACGGTCACGGTATGCATATTGACCGGCTTTAATAACTGCCTGGTGGGCTACACGATAAACACGACTACGCGCGCCGTAATAACCCTTGGCTTTCGCCATTACCTTTTTGTGTTTGGCTCTCGCCTGTACACCACGTTTAACTCTTGCCATGATTCAGATTCCTATATAAAAGGCAACATGCGTTTAACCATACGAACATCACAGGCAGCTACCTGGGACGGCTCGCGCAAATGGCGTTTACGCTTGGTGGATTTTTTAGTCAGAATATGACGGCGAAATGACTGGGCGCGTTTAAAACCGCCAGAGCCATTCTTACGGAACCGCTTTGCAGCACCGCGGTTGGTTTTCATCTTAGGCATTGTATGCTCCAAAATAATACTTGAATTGACCCAGATTCAGTCTAAATGACGAATACAGGGTGATTATTTTTCGGTTTTTTTGCCCTTAAGGGCCATGGATACCAGACAAACCATGTTCAGGTTGCCCTGAAAATAAAGCCCCCAACTTAATGGGGGCCGCGATTGTAACCTATTTTGTCTTCTTTGGCGAGATCATCATCACCATTTGTCGACCTTCCATCTTCGGCATCTGATCGATAACACCATACTCCTCCAGGTCCTTGCCGACGCGCTGTAATAACTGCAGCCCCAGCTCCTGGTGAGCAAATTCACGACCACGGTATCGCAGGGTCACCTTGGCCTTATCGCCATTTTCAAGAAATTCACGAAGCTTTCTGACCTTGGTCTGGTAATCACCGGCCTCGGTACGGGGACGGAACTTGATTTCCTTGATCTGTACCTGCTTCTGTTTCTTCTTGTTTGCTGCCTGCTGTTTTTTCGACTCGAACTTAAACTTACCGAAATCCATAATGCGGCAAACTGGTGGCTCCGCATTGGGCGAGACTTCTACCAGGTCGAGATTCGCCTCACGGGCCAGGGCCAGTGCATCTTCAGTTTTTAATATTCCAGCCTGGTTGCCCTCTGCATCAATCACCCTGACTTCAGGATAAGTGATGTTTTCGTTCTTGCGGATCTTCTTTTCAGCAGCGATGTTTTATTCCTCCAAAATAGTGAGGGCGTGATTCTTAATAGCTTTGGATAGATGGGTTGCGAAGTCATCAACTGACATCGAACCGAGATCTTTGCCATCGCGGGAACGCACGGCCACACTTTGAGTTTCGAGCTCCCTGTCACCTATAACCAGCATGTAGGGAACCCGCTGTAATGTATGCTCGCGGATTTTAAAGCCGATCTTCTCATTTCTCAAGTCCGATATGACCTTAAAACCCTGAGAAACGAGGCTTTGCTCAACTATTTTTGCAAATTCGGCCTGTTTGTCCGTGATATTCAGGATTACGGCCTGCACCGGCGCCAGCCAGAGTGGAAACTTGCCTTCATAATGCTCGATCAAAATACCGATAAAACGCTCTACCGAACCCAGGATAGCACGGTGTAACATTACCGGCACCTGGCGACTACCGTCCTCTGCCACGTACTGCGCATCAAGGCGACCCGGCATGGAGAAGTCCACCTGCATCGTGCCACACTGCCAGCCGCGATCCAGGCAATCTTTCAGCGTAAATTCAATCTTCGGGCCATAAAAAGCGCCTTCACCGGGTTGCAGGATAAAATCCAGGCCCTTGGCCTTGAGTGAATCTTCCAGTGCCTGCTCTGCCTGGTCCCAGATCTCATCCGAACCCACGCGCTGCTCCGGACGCGTCGACAGCGCTACTTCTACATTCTCGAAGCCAAAATCCCTGTAGACATCAAATACCAGGTCGATAAAGTCAGACACTTCACCCTGGATCTGGTCATCGGTACAGAAAATATGGGCATCATCCTGTACGAAATTACGCACCCGCATCAAACCGTGCAGGGTACCGGAGGGCTCGTTACGGTGACAGGAACCAAACTCCGCCAGTCGCAATGGCAGGTCACGGTAGGATTTGAGTCCCTGGTTGAAAACCTGGATATGACAGGGGCAGTTCATCGGTTTTACCGCATAGTCACGGCTTTCCGAATGGGTAGTAAACATCATCTCACTGAACTTGTCCCAGTGACCTGATTTTTCCCACAGGCTGCGATCAACCACCTGGGGTGTA
>Ga0224496_10002539_pt1 | contig 10815 bp, 5 predicted proteins | sample SF_Jul11_sed_USG_2_FD_168127 | JGI IMG/M metagenome (GOLD analysis project Ga0224496, IMG submission 168127) | Sediment microbial communities from San Francisco Bay, California, United States - SF_Jul11_sed_USGS_8_1 | ecosystem: Environmental > Aquatic > Marine > Sediment | place: USA... | reverse complement strand
ACCACGAAAGCACTGAGCGCGAAGCCCAGCCCGCGATCGTGCCCGCGCCGACACCACGCCCAGCCCAGCGCGCCGAAGAGCCACAAACTCCACGGAAGGAACATGGCGGGGAGCGTGTAGAAGTAGTAGAAGACGTTGGCCGTGTGATCCCAGGGATCGAAGGCGCGCACGAAGTTCTCGCGCCACATGAGCTCGAAGAGCTGCCAATCGCCGCGGTGCGCGTACGAGACGAGGAAGGGCGCGGCGTAGACGCAGGCGGCGAGCCCCAGGCCGAGCAGCGCCGACGGCCAGCGGCGCAGCAGCTCCCAGCGGCGCGCGAGGACGAAATCGGCGCCGGCCACGGCCAGCGGGACGATGATCGCCGGCGTGCCCTTCGCGTGGCCCCCGATGGCGAGGAGCACGAAGAAGAGCGGGAGGTGCCAGGAACGCAGGCGCGCGATCGAGTGCACGTAGAGCGCGAGCGCAGCGCAGATGAACAAGAGATTCAGCAGATCCGCCGAGGTGCTGCGCGACCAGTAGACGAAGGAGAACGAGGTGGCGAGAATCGCGCCGGCAAAGACAGCGGAGCGGCGTCCGAACAGCCGGGCGGCCATCCATCCCGTGAGCAACACCGTCGCGCTGCCAGCCAGCGCGCTCGGCAACCGCGCGAGGGTCTCGCTGACCGCGCCGAACGGCAGGGCGAGCCAGACGATCGCCCAGTAGGAGAGCAACGGCTTGTCGAAGTACAGGCTTCCGCGCAGGCTCGGCTCGAGCCAGTCGCCGGACGTCAGCATCTCGCTGGCGATGAAGACCCAGCGGCTCTCGGAACCCCACAGGGTGTGATCGAGGCGGAGATAGAAAGGCAGGCCGGCCAGCAGCAGCACGGCCACGTCGCGGCATCGCAAGCGCTCGTTGGGAAGCTCCGACACGGCGCGGAGATTAGGAGCGCGGGACCCGGGGCTGCCAGCGCGCCCGCGCCGGAGCGAACGCGCAGCGGACCGGCAGGCAACCGGCAACGGGATTGGAGCACACCACCCGTGTACGATGCGCGTAGAATGTCGCGTCGGGCGCGCCCCGGCGCGGCCGGCCCAGGGGCGGGAGAGGCAAGCTTAAGTAGCTGAGGTAAAAGGAATATGTGGCAACGGCTCGGAATTCTTCGCAAACTCTGTTGGCTGTCGCTCGCGCTGTGCCTCACGTTCGCGGGCGTGCCCGATACGGCGTCGGGCGATGCCGAAGGTTGGCTCGTGCGCGGCGGCAATGCGCGCCGCACGGGACGCGCGCAGGTCGCAGGGCCGCAGAGTGGCCGCGTGGCCTGGTCCTATCTCGCGAGCGATGGACTCGGCATCCACATGGAACCGACCGTGACGCGCGACGGGGTGTTCTTCGGCACCTGGGGCCTGATCCGCAAGCACGGCGAGTCCCCCGCGAGCTGGGACCGCTTCGACGGCGCCATCGTGGGATTGGAGCTCGGCTCCGGACGTCCGCTCTGGGAGCCCGTGCGGCCCGGCGTCACGCCGTACGCCTACGCGTTCGCCGGTCGCAAGGCCACGCTCCAGGACCGCGGCGCCGGCAAGGGCCTGCACATGAGCGCCTACAACGGAACGGTCGAGGGCAGCGCGGCGGTCGACCCGGACAACGGCACCCTCTACTTCGGCCGCGGCGACGGTCGCCTGTACGCAGTCGATCCGCGCAGCGGTGCGATCGCCTGGTCCTTCCAGACCGGCGATCCGGCGCGATCCGACGATCCGGAGAGCGGCGGGCAGATCGTCGGCGGCCCCTTGCTCACGCCGGGCGGCAGCATCGTCTTCGCGACCTACGGAGTGCCGGCGTCGGACGAGCCGCCGGGGCGCGTGCGCCATCAGACCCACGCCATCTACGCCGTGAACCGCGACGGTACGCTGCGCTGGCGACATCCGGCGCAGGGCTCCCTCCCGAATCCCTTCATGGCTCCGGTTGCGCTCTCGCGCTCGGGCAAGCGCCTCTACGCGATCACGCTGCGCGCGGACACGCGGCATCCAGCGCACCTGCTCGCGCTGGATGCCGAGAGCGGGGAGCCGATCTGGGAGATGACCCTCGACGATCGCAGCGGACAGGATCTCGCCGTCGGTGTGGACGGACGCATCTATGTGGCCGGCCTCGTCGAGGACGCGTTCGGACGCAAGCCGGCCGCGTTCGCCGTGGTGGATCAGGGGCAGCGAGGCGGGCTCGCCTGGACCACGAGCTTCGCCGCGGATCGCCCCCGGGCGCATGGGGCGGGGGGATTGGCGCTCGACGAGGACGACGTCGCGGTGCGTCACGTCTACGTGTCGACCACGAACGCCCAGGACTCGAGCGCGCGCGGCGGTCGCCTGCACCGCCTCGACCCGGCCACGGGTGAGATCGGGGCCAGCTTCGATCCGCAACACGCGGATCCGCGCGGCAGCGGCGGCTTCACCGACGTCACGCTGGACAGCGACGGCACGATCTACGCGGGCACCCGTGGCAGCGCGGGCGGTCTGCTGCGGCGCGCCGTGCAGGCACGCATGTACGCGCTGCGGCTCGACGCGAGCGGCTTCGGCGTGCTCTGGTCCGTCGCGGTGGTCGGCAGCCTCGACGGCGCGAGTCCGGCCATCGGACCGGACGGCGGGCTCTACTTCGGATCGACGGCAGCGCTGCGCAGCGCGGACCCGCTCGAGCCCCGCCCGGCGTCGCAGGCGGTGCCCGGCGCCGATCCGGTCTTCTACGCCGTGAGGGATGCGCCGAGCCGTTGAGCGGGGGGCCGGCGCGGCCCGCATCGCGCAGGGTCCGGGGCGGAGCACCGTCCCGTACCGGACCTGCGCGGGCCGCGCGGAGGCGGCATCCGGAGCGGTTAGAATCTCTGCGCGCGCCGCGCGCCCCGGGGAGCGCGGCATGGCATTTGCGCGAAAGGTGCAGGGGGCTGCCGGCCGATAGACCCGGCATCCCCTCTACCCTGCATCCGCTCGGGGCGCGACGGGAGGAAAGCCGTGGGGATCGCTTCGATCTCCCTGGACAGCAAGTACACCGAGTGGAACGGCCAGATCTACCTGACGGGCATCCAGGCGCTCGTCCGCCTGCCCATGCTGCAGCAGATTCGCGACCGCGAGGCCGGCCTCGACACCGCGGGCTTCGTCTCGGGCTACCGGGGCTCTCCGCTCGGCGCGCTCGACCTCCAACTGGCCGGCGCCCGCGCGCACCTCGAGCGCCATCGCATCCACTTCCAACCCGGCATCAACGAAGACCTGGCCGCGACCGCCGTGTGGGGCACCCAGCTGCTGGATCCAGTCCACGCCCGTCACCAAGGAGTGTATGCCCTGTGGTACGGCAAGGCACCCGGCGTGGACCGCTCCGGCGACGCGATCCGCCACGGCAACGCGTCGGGCACCTCGCCGCACGGGGGCGTCCTCGTGATCGCGGGCGACGATCACGAGTGCAAGTCATCCACCCTCCCGAGTCAGAGCGAGTACGCCTTCGTGGACTGGGGCATCCCCGTGCTGAATCCCTCCGGCGTGCAAGAGGTGCTGGATTACGGGCTCTACGGCTGGGCGCTGTCCCGCTTCGCCGGCTGCTGGGTCGGCATGGTGGCGCTCGCAGACACCATGGACAGCTCCGCGACGGTCGAGGCCGACGCCCACCGCGTAACGATCGCGCTGCCCCGCGACTACCAGGCACCGCCCGGCGGGCTGCATCATCGACCGGCCGTGCCGCCCCTCGAGCTCGAGCGGCTCGTCCAGCTCCACCGCATCGAGGCGGCGCTCGCCTTCGGGCGCGCCAACCGTCTGGATCGGACGATGATCGACACACCCGATGCGTGGCTCGGCATCGTGACGACGGGAAAGTCCTACCTCGATCTGTGTCAGTCGCTCGAAGATCTCGGCATCGACGCCCGAGCGCTCGGCCTGCGCGTCTACAAGGTGGGCATGTCCTGGCCGCTCGAACGCGAGGGCATCCTCGCGTTCGCGCAGGGGCTCGAGGAAATTCTCGTCGTGGAAGAGAAGCGCGGCCTCATCGAAGATCAGATCAAGCAGTTCCTCTTCCACGCCGGCGATGCCCGACCCCGCGTGGTCGGCAAGTCGGACGACCGCGGCGCGCCGCTGCTGTCGGCCACGGGCGCGCTATCGCCCGGGCTGATCGCGCTGGCCATCGCGCGGCGCCTGCCCGAGCGACTGCAGAGCGAGCGCGTCCGCAACCGGATCAGAGCGCTGCGCAAGGGACAGCGAGCGCTCGACGCCGCCGCCCACGTGCAGACGCGCGTGCCCTTCTTCTGCTCGGGATGTCCGCACAATCTGTCCACGAAGCTGCCCGAGGGCAGCCGAGGTCTCGCCGGCATCGGCTGTCACTACATGGTTCGCTGGATGGACCGGAACACGGAGGCCTTCTCGCAGATGGGCGGCGAAGGCGCCCAGTGGATCGGCCAGGCGCCCTTCAGCGACGAAACCCACGTGTTCGCGAACCTCGGCGACGGCACCTATTTCCACTCCGGGCTGCTCGCGATCCGCGCCGCCGTCGCCGCCGGCGTCAACATCACCTACAAGATCCTCTTCAACGACGCGGTGGCAATGACGGGGGGCCAGGCGCTCGACGGCGCCCTCTCGGTTCCACAGCTCACGCGCCAGCTCGCCGCCGAAGGCGTGCGGCGCATCGCCGTCGTAACCGATCAGCCGGCGAAGTACCCGACGGATGCGGCGTTCGCGCCGGGCACCACCGTGCACGCGCGCGAGGCCCTGGATGCCGTGCAGCGCGAGCTGCGCGAGATCCGAGGCTGCAGCGTCCTCGTCTACGATCAGATCTGCGCCGCGGAGCTGCGCCGCCGGCGCAAGCGCGGTCTCGCGCCGCAGCCGGAGCGCCGCATCTTCATCAACGACGCGGTCTGCGAGGGCTGCGGAGATTGCAGCGTGCAGTCCAACTGTGTGTCGGTCGAGCCGATCGAGACCGCCTTCGGGCGCAAGCGCACGATCAACCAGACGAGCTGCAATCGGGATTACGCGTGTCTGAGCGGCCTGTGTCCCGCCTTCGTCAGCGTGCGCCGCGCCCGGCTGCGATCCGCGCTCGACGCGGGCGAGGACGAAGGCGCCAGCGCGGAGGATGTGCCGCTCGCGGTGCCCCCCGCACTGGATGCGCCGTGGAACCTCGTGATCACGGGCATCGGCGGAACCGGCGTCGTCACGCTCGGCGCCCTGATCGGCATGGCGGCCCACCTGGAAGGCAAGGCCAGCACGGTGCTCGACATGACCGGCCTCGCCCAGAAGGGAGGCGCGGTCTTCTCGCACGTGCGCATCGGCCGCACCTCCGCGGCGATTCACACGCCGCGCATTCCGACCGGAAAGGCGCACGCGCTGCTCGCCTGCGACCTCGTGGTGGCGGCGAGTCGCGACGCCATCGTCAAGCTCGACGCCGAGACGACGCGCTGCGTGGTCAACACGCACGTGGTGCCCACCGCCGAGTTCGTCTTGAACAACGACGTGGACTACGACCCGACGCGCTTCCTGACGCTGATTCACGAATACTCGAGATCCATCGACCCGATCGATGCAACCGGCATCGCAACACGCCTGCTCGGCGATGGTGTCGCCGCCAACGTGTTCATGCTCGGCTACGCCTACCAGAAGGGGCTGGTGCCGCTGAGCCCCGAGGCAATCGAACGGGCCATCGAGCTCAATCGCATGGCGGTGGATCTCAATCTCCGCGCCTTCCGCTGGGGGCGCCGCGCCGCCCACGACCCGGCCGCCTTGCGCCGCCGCATCGGACTGTCCGTCGCGGTGGACGCGAACGCGCCGCGCTCGCTCGACGCCCTGATCGAACACCGGGCGCAGTCGCTGGCGCGTTACCAGGGCGAGGCGCTCGCCCGCCGCTACCGCAGCGCACTCGACGCCGTGCGCGCGGCCGAGACCCGCGCGCGGCCGGGCTGCGAAGCGCTCGCGGAAGCGGTGGCGCGCAGCTACTACAAGCTCCTCGCCTACAAGGACGAATACGAGGTGGCGCGGCTCTACACCGACGGCGCCTTCCGCGAGAAGCTCGACGCGCAGCTCGAGCCGGGCTATCGCGTCGAACTCCACCTGGCGCCTCCGCTCTTCGCCAGACGCGATCCGCTGACGGGCCGCCCGCGCAAACGCATCTACGGTCCCTGGATCTTCCCTGCGCTGAAGCTCCTCGCCCGGGCGCGCGCGCTGCGCGGAACCGCCTTTGACCCCTTTGGCCACACGCGGGAGCGGCGCATGGAGCGGCGGCTCGTCGCGGAGTACGAGGCGATGCTGACCACCCTGCTCGCATCCCTCAGCCCGGCGAATCACGCGCTGGCGATTCGTATCGCAGCGCTGCCCCTCGAAATCCGCGGCTTCGCCGCCGTCAAGCGGGCCCATTGCGAGCGCGTGAAACGGCAGGAGAAGAGCCTCCTCGACGACTTCCTCAAGCACGAACACGCGCAGGCCGACCAACGGGAGAACGGTGCGTTCGAGAAAGAGATCGAGCGTGAGCCTCTTTGATTCCGAAGATTTCGCCGAGCACGAGCAGGTCGTCTTCTGTCGGGACGGCTGTTCGGGGCTCTCCGCCATCATCGCGATCCACGACACCACGCTGGGGCCCGCCGTGGGCGGCTGCCGCATGCGGCGCTACGCGTTCGAGGACGACGCCATCCGCGACGCGCTGCGCCTCTCGCGCGCCATGACCTACAAGAACGCCATGGCGGAGCTGCCCCTCGGCGGTGGCAAGTCGGTGATCCTGGGCGACCCGAGCAGCGACAAATCCGAGGCGCTGCTGCGCGCTTTCGGTCGCTGCGTCGACGCCCTGGGCGGGCGCTATGTGGTCGCCGAGGACATGGGCATCGGCGTGCGCGACATCGAGATCGTGGCGCGCGAGACGCGCCACGTCGCGGGCGTCTCCAACCGCGGGGGAGCGGGGGGCGACCCCTCCCCTTTCACCGCACAGGGCGTGCTCATCGGCATGCGCGTGGCCGTGGAACACCGCCTGGGCAGGAGCGCGCTCGATGGACTGCGGGTCGCCGTGCAAGGCGTGGGCGCCGTCGGCGCGCACCTGTGCCGACTGCTGCACGAGGAGAACGCGGAGCTGATCGTCGCCGACCGGAATCCCGCCGCCGCCGCCGCGGCGGTGGCCGCCTTTGGCGCGCGCGCGGTCCACCCGGAAGATCTCCTCGCGGAGGAGATGGACGTCTTCGCGCCGTGCGCGCTGGGCGGCGTGCTCGACGACGCCGCCACCTGCGCGCTGCGCGCCAGCATCGTCGCGGGTGCGGCGAACAACCAGCTCGCGCAACCCAAGCACGGCGATCGCCTCGCCGAGCGGGGCGTGCTCTTCGTGCCCGACTACGTGATCAATGCGGGGGGCATGCTCAACGTGGCCGCCGAGCTCGCCGGCGACTACGAGCCGGACGCCGTGATGGAGAGCATCGCGGCCATCGCGGAGCGGCTGCGCGGCATCCTGCGCGAAGCCGACGCCAAGGGCGTCGCGCCCTTCCGCATCGCCGATGCCAGGGTGCGCGAGAAGCTCGACGCCGCGCGGCTCGGGCGCAGCGCGCCCGACGCAGAGTGCGGCACCCGCTGAGCCGACACCGCACGACGCGCGGCCCCACGGGGAAGAGCGTGCCCCCACGCGCGGCTCGCGCCCCTGCGAAACGCCTCGCAAAGAAGCGCGCGAGAGTCCGCGCGCCCGGGTTATGCTGGCGAGCCCCGAACGGTCGAGGTCCATGGCGAGACGCATCATCCCCGATGGGCCGGAGCCGACCTACGATCGGGTCGCCTCCGGCTACGCAGTGTTCCACAGCGACGAGCCCTTCCCCTGCGAGTCGGGAGGCGCGCTGCCCGAACTGACCCTCGCCTACGAGACCTGGGGCAAGCGGAGCCGCGCCCGGGACAACACCGTGCTGCTGCACACGGGACTCTCCGCCTCCTCCCACGCACGCAGCCACGCGCGCAACCGCGCACCCGGCTGGTGGGAGCAGTTCATCGGGCCGGGCGCTCCACTCGACACCGACCGCTACCACGTGGTGTGCACCAACCTGCTGGGCGGATGTTTCGGAAGCAGCGGACCCGCGTCCCGCAATCCCGAGACCGGGGAGCCGTACGCACTCGACTTTCCCATCGTCACCGTCGCCGACATGGTCCGCGCCCAGCTGCGCCTGCTCGACCACCTGGGGATCGAGAGACTGCACGCGTCGATCGGCGCCTCCCTCGGCGGCATGCAATCACTGCAGCTCGCGGCGCTGGCGCCGGAGCGCGTACAGCGCATCGTCAGCATTTCGGCCACCGCGCAGTCTTCGCCGCAGTCGATCGCCCTGCGCTTCGTGCAGCGACAGGCCGTGATGAACGACCCGGATTGGCGCGAGGGCCGCTACTACGGCATCGCGTTCCCGCACCGCGGCCAGAAGGTGGCGCGGGAGATCGGAACCATCACCTACCGCTCGGGGCCCGAGTGGGAGAAGCGCTTCGGGCGCGAGCGCAGCGGCGCGGGGCCGCCGCGGCTCGGCGAGGACTTCCAGGTGGAGAGCTATCTGGTTCACCAGGGCGAGAAGTTCTGCCTGCAGTACGACGCCAACTCCTATCTCTACATCTCGAAGGCCATGGATCTGTTCGATCTGCTGGCGCCGGACGCCCGGGGCACGGCGCCGATCGAGCGCATCGGCTGCCCGTCGCTCGTGATCGGCGTCCGCTCGGACCTGCTCTTCCCGGTCTGGCAGCAGCGCGAGCTGGCCCGGCTGCTGGAGAAGAACGGCGCGGACGTGCGCTATCTCGAGCTCGACGCGCCGTACGGACACGACACCTTCCTGATCGAGCGCGATCGCATCGGCACGGCCATCGCGGACCATCTGGACGAGGACGAGCAGGACGTGCGCGCCCTGACCTCCCGCGCGTCTTGAGCGCTGCGACAGCGAGACGCCTCGACCTGCGACAGCCGGATCTGTGGCGGATGGCCGGCGACTCCGCGCTCGCCGCCGTCTCGATGGGCGGCCAGATGGTGGTGGAGGGCTGGCTCGTCTACACGATGACGGGCTCGTCGCTGGGCGTCGGCACGCTCTACGCGATCCACTTCCTGCCCCTCGCCCCGGTCGGCCTCGCGGCCGGCACGCTCTCCGACCGCATCGACCGGCGCGTGCTGCTGCGCTGGATCGAGGCCCTGTTCGCGCTCGACTTCGGCATCTTCGCGCTGCTCGTCGCGTCCGGCGCGATCGCCTTGTGGCACATCTACGCGCTGACGTTCGTCTCCGGATGCGCCTTCGCGATGTACTTCCCGGTACGCGCCGCCTACATCCACGACCTCGTGGGAAACCAACACGTGGTGTCCGGCCTGGGCCTGCTTCACGTGGCGGCGCGCAGCGGCGAGCTGCTCGGCGCGCTGGCAGCGGGCTTCGTCATCGAGCGCGCCGGCGCCGCGGGGGCCTGCCTGCTGCTGTCCGGATCGAATTGCACGGCCTTCCTGGTGCTCGGCGGACTGCGCACGCCCGGGCTCTCCCGCGGAATGCGGACGAGCTCGTTGCGGGAGACCCTCCGCGAGTCGGCGACGGAGCTGCGCACCAATCGCACGCTGCTCGCGCTCATCCTCGTCGCGGTTTCGGTCGAGATCTTCGCGTTCTCCTACTGGACGGCGCTGCCGGAGGTGGCCACGCAGCGCCTCGGCATGGACGCGGAAGGGCTGAGCTACTTGAACGCGGCGCGCGCCCTCGGCGGATTGGCCGCGGGCATCGCGCTCGCCTGGACGATCGACCTGCGGCGCGGCCGCGCCTACCTGTGCGTGATCTTCGGCTTCGGTGTGAGCTTGATCTTCTTCGCATCCGCACCCACGCTGCTCGCCTGTGCACTCGCCGTGCTGTGCCTCGGCGCGCTCGAGTCGGGTGTGGACGTGCTCAACCAGGGCATGATGCAAGCCTGCGTCCCCGACGCGCTGCGCGGCCGCGCCATGGGCGCCTGGTCGCTCGCGATCGGCGTCGCGCCGCTCGGAAATCTGCAGATGGGCACGCTCGCGGCGCACTTCGGCGCCGGCACCGCGCTGCAGATCCACGGCGCAGCGCTGCTCGGCGTCGCGGCCCTGGCCGCGCTGTGGATCCCCCGGCTGCGGCGCCTCTGAGCGCGGCGCCGCCCGCGGGCGTGCCGCGCGAGCCGCATCCGCGTCCGCGCGCGGCGCGGGTGCTATAGATTGCGGACCCATGCCTACGCGAGGAGAGCTTCCGCCGCCCGCCGACGCGGGCCTGTTCGGCGCGGACACGCGCGTCGCGGACGCGGACGTGGTCGTCGTGGGCGTTCCGTGGGAGCCCACCGTCTCCTACGGGCGCGGCACCTCCGCGGCTCCGGCGGCGATCGCGGCCGCCTCCCATCAGCTCGACGTCTACGATCCCTTCCTCGATGCCGACTTCGACGAGCAAGCGGCGCTGGCACCGCTCCGCGAGGATTGGATCGCGCTCAACGCGCACGCCTGCCGCGACGCCAGCGCGATCCTCGCGGCGCGAGCCCGGCTGACGCCCGAGCTCGGGGCGAAGCTGGCAGGGGTCAACCGGGCCTCGGAGCGACTCAACCGCGAGCTCGAGGAGGAGGTGAGCCGCCTGCTCGCTGCGGGCAAGTCGGTGGGAGTCTTCGGCGGCGACCACTCCAGCCCGCTCGGAGCGATGCTGGCGCAGCTCGCGCATCACGGCTCCTGCGGGGTGCTGCACATCGACGCGCACTTCGACCTGCGCGAGGCCTACGAGGGCTTCACGCACTCGCACGCGTCGATCATGTACAACCTGCTGGCCGCCAGCGACCAGGTCGAAGCGCTCGTGCCCGTCGCCATTCGCGACTACTCGCGCGAAGAGGCCGCACTCGCCGCCGAGCGCGCCGAGATCGCGCCGTTCCTGGCGCG
>Ga0224496_10002538_pt1 | contig 10815 bp, 10 predicted proteins | sample SF_Jul11_sed_USG_2_FD_168127 | JGI IMG/M metagenome (GOLD analysis project Ga0224496, IMG submission 168127) | Sediment microbial communities from San Francisco Bay, California, United States - SF_Jul11_sed_USGS_8_1 | ecosystem: Environmental > Aquatic > Marine > Sediment | place: USA... | reverse complement strand
GAGTGCTGGATTCCGCACGATTCCGTTCCTTCATTGCGGAAGCCTTACAGGTCTCGGTGGAAAATATTCATGCGATGGTGTTGGGTGGACATGGTGATTCGATGGTGCCACTCATTCGATATACCACTGTCGCTGGGCGACCAATTGATGAATGGCTTTCGCCCGAAGCGTTGGCTGCCTTGATCAAGCGCACACGTGAAGGGGGAGCAGAAATTGTCAATTTATTGAAGACGGGAAGCGCCTACTATGCTCCAGCGGCCTCCGTGGTGGAAATGGTCGAAGCTATCTCAAAAGATCAAAAGAAAATTCTCCCCTGTGCCACCTTATGTGAAGGAGAGTATGGATTTGATGATTTGGTCTTAGGGGTGCCGGTGAAATTGGGATCGGAGGGAGCCGAGGCTATTATCGAATATGCGCTCACGGTTGAGGAAAAAGCCGCCTTAGAAACTTCAGCAGAGGCGGTTCGAGAATTGTGTGCACAGGTGGATCAGATGATCAACAAAACGGCCTAAATGCGGCCCGGTTGCTTAAGGAGATTTTTCACCGATACCCCCAATGACGACCGTATCCCTAGGTGCTTGACGGCTTTGGAAATCCATTCGTATAGTGCTCGTGAGGCATGCCAAGCAGACCGAAAAGACATATGCGGCATGTTCGACTCGTTTAATAATCCAAAAAATAATTCCATATCAGCCGTTTGGGAAACACCATGATTGAGACAATGACCCCACGAATATTACGAGAAATTCCTGGAGACGCGTGGGACAGCGAGTCGTATTGTCAGCAGGGTGGCTATGAGGTTTGGAAGCAATGTGTCACAAAGTCTGATCCCCAAGCCATTATTGCGCAATTGAAAGAAGCGCATTTGCGAGGGCGTGGTGGAGCAGGATTCCCGACTGGTTTGAAATGGGACAAAGTCCTCAATCATCGAGTCAAAGAACGCTATTTTGTCTGCAATGCGGGGGAGCATGAGCCTGGAACCTTTAAAGATCGCTATTTGCTCAGGCACCATCCTCATCAATTATTAGAAGGGTGTTTGATCGCCGCGCATACTGTGGGAGCGAAGGCAGCCTACATTTATCTCAACCACGAATTTGCAGAAGAGAAAGCCATCTTTGAGCGAGCCAAAGAAGAAGCCAGAGCCAAGGGGTTTTTGGGTGAAAATATTCTGGGGACGGGACTCAATTTAGATATCGAAGTCTTTGATGGCTATGGCAGTTATGTGGCGGGCGAGGAAACGGCCATGTTGGAGTCGATGCAAGGGCGCCCCGCGCAGCCGAAGCAAAAGCCACCGTTCTATCCCACCGAATATGGGCTCCATGGTAAACCCACCCTCGTGAATAATGTGGAAACGCTGTCGAACATTCCACAGTTATTACGAAATGGTCCAGGCTGGTTCCGAGAAGTGGGAACCAGTACCACACCTGGGACGATGTTGTTTTCTCTCAGTGGGGCTGTCAATCGATCAGGGGTGTATGAGTTACCACTGGGTACCTCGATCCGTCATTTGATTGAGGTCTGTGGACAAGGAGTGCCCAATGGCCATGGTGTGAAAGCCGTCTTTCCTGGTGGGCCATCTTTTTCAATGGTTGGAGCCGATCAGTTGGATCTCCCCATGGATTTTGATTCCTTGAAAAAGGCTGGAACCGGACTGGGTTCCGCGGGTGTGATTGTGGTGGATGATGTCACCTGCATGGTGGAACAAACCCTGAAGTTTTCCCATTTCTTTGAACGAGAGACCTGTGGCCAATGTCCGCCGTGCCGAATCGGGACCGAAGAGTTAGCGACATTGATACGGAAAATTGAAAATGGGCAGGGTGAAGAAAAAGATTTGGAAAAATTGTTGCAAATTTGTGGGTTTGTCAAAGGCACAGGTTTTTGCACCTTGGTCACGGGTGCGGCGGTGTTGGTGCAAAATAGTTTGCGACTGTTTCGATCTGAGTTTGAAGAGCATATCCGCTTGGGGCGGTGCCCCCAAAAATCCGCCCAGGTGGCAGTTGGATAAGGGACGAGTGGAATGCCTCGTGTGACGTTTATCCATCCCGAAGGAAAAAGTGGAGATGTGTCTGCCGGTCTTTCTCTGCTAGAGGCGGCTGAGCAGTTGGGCTTCCCACTCAATCATGATTGTGGCGGCAATGCCTCTTGCACGACGTGTCGAGTCGATGTGGTAGCAGGGCTGGAAAATTTGTCCGACATTGATTTTGATGAGCAAGATTTGCTGGATCGAGAGGCCCTCACTGAACCGTATCGCCGATTAGGGTGTCAGGCTCGGGTGTTGGGAGATGTGATTGTTCAGGTTCCCGAGGAGAAGTGGGAGAAAACATCATTGGATACATCTCAAGAAGTCGAATCCTCTTTCCAATAAAACACGTGTGTATGTTGAGAGACTATTTGTACGTTTCATCACCACAAAAACTCTAATCCTCTTCATCTAGCCTCCATGCCAACTGCCATTTCAATCACTCGAACCTATACGTTCTGCGCAGCGCATCGCTTGCATACTGAACAATTGCCGGATGACGTGAATCAAAAAATTTTTGGCAAATGTAATAACCTGAACGGGCATGGTCACAACTATACGATTCAGGTCACCGTCCAAGGGGAATTGGATACGAAAACCGGGTTGATTACGGATGTGAATCAACTTGATCAGATTGTGCATGAAACTATTGTCACTCGTTTCGATCACCAACATTTGAATTTCGATCCCGTGTTTCAAACTCTCACGACCACCGGAGAAAATCTGGCCAGTGTTATCTGGGATTTATTAGTGGATCGGATTCCATCGGGCCGATTGGAAAAAATCGGAGTGGTCGAGACTCGGGACAACTTTTTCGAATATGTGGGTGATCCGAAGCCGTCAATTCTTTAGGGAATCATTTCCACCAACTCGAGGGTATGGAGAGGTATGAAACCAAAATCGACGAAATCCAAAGCTGCATCAAAACCACGAAATATCAGAAAAATTGCAGATGCGGATAAGATTGAGATGACGGCGCCGGCTTCAATCCAAGATATTGAGCCTACCGTTCGGAAATTACTGAGTCAGCTTGGTGAAAATCCTGATCGCAATGGGTTGCAGGAGACACCCAAGCGGGTCGCTAAGGCCTTAACCTATTTGACGCAGGGGTATCATCAAGATATCGACACGCTGCTCAACGATGCCCTCTTCCCCATTCAATATGACGAAATGGTGATCGTCAAAGACATCGATTTTTATAGCCTGTGCGAACATCATTTGTTGCCGTTTTTTGGCAAGTGCCACGTGGGCTATATCCCTCGAAAGCATGTGGTGGGGTTGAGTAAGGTACCGCGTATTGTGGATATGTTCAGCCGGCGCTTGCAGGTACAGGAACGATTAACCGTGCAGATCGCCCATACGATCCAAGAAAAACTGAATCCACATGGGGTGGGGGTGGTCATGGAAGCGCGGCATCTCTGTATGAGTATGCGGGGCGTCGAAAAACAAAACACGGTCGCAGTGACGAGTGAGATGTTGGGTGTGTTTAGAAAACAACAAGGAACACGAGACGAATTCCTCAAATTGATTCGCCAACGTGGAGGCGATGCTGACTAGGTTCCTTCTTAAGTTCTTAGCCTCATATAGATCAGTATTTCAGCCCTCTTGACCATTTCCTCAGAATCAGCTTAAATACCGTCCATAATTTATTCGCAGTCTTCTTTTCCCACGGATGGGCCAGGAGCGCAGGATGCGCCGGTCTTATGGCTCCCTTCATATCTCCGTAAAAGTAGTCAGATAAGAAATGGTGGGTTCGGGGGTAAACCCACCAACAAACCCCCAATGAATCCCTTCTTTTTGGATCCCTAGATTCCCGAGATCAGGAAAAATTTCAAGAACCCTCTAGAGTTTCCCGCCCATTTACAGACGGCATTTTTTCAGAAAAGAATTCAAGGCCTTATTAAATGCGGCTGGCTGTTCGACATTCGAAAGGTGGCCCGCTTGAGGAATGGTAACCAAGGTTGACCCGGGAATTCGCTGAGCGATGTATTGCGATTCTGTGACGGGGGTGGCTTGGTCGTCTTCTCCGACAATGACTAACGTTGGGCAGGTGATCGTAGGAAGCAGATCGGTTGAGTCGGGCCTAGCGGCCATAGCTACCAGATCGACGACAATTCCGGCCGTTGATGTGTGAAGAATCATCTGTCGAACCTGCTCCACAATTTCAGGGTGGTGTTCAATGGTTGAAGGGGCCAGAAGTTTAGGAAGCATCATGTCGGCAATGGCCGATGCCCCATCTTTGAAAGCCATTTCAGCCATCGATTGACGTCCTGCTTTCCCTTCCTCACTATCCGCCTGAGCTTTCGTGTCAGCCAAGACCATGGCTTTCACCCGATTTGCATAATGTCGGTAGATCGAAAAGAGGGTATACCCCCCCATCGACAAGCCCACAAATATGGCTTGAGCAATCCCGAGATGATCGAGTAGGTGGATAACATTCTTGGCATAACCGTCCAACGAATCATTCCATAACACGATGTCGGATTCTCCATGTCCTCCAAGGTCGATGGTGATCACTCGATAGCTGTCTTTCAGTGCATCAACTTGAGGTTGCCACATGGTTTTGGAAAGTGGAAATGCATGGATGAAGACGAGAGGCGTGCCGTTCCCTTGATCGGTGTACCCGACGGTGACTCCATGAATGACAGCCTTCACCATTCTCTCCTTTTTCGTTTATGGTATTCACACCGATTCTTCTCGAGAGATGCCATCAACGAGCAATATCCTGGTTTCATTTGCGGGTGCATGGCCGGTGGTTATAGCATACCGAAGTTATATGGCATTGTAATTGTCCCTCGCCCCTTTGGGGAGAGGGTGCGGGTGAGGGGGAAGGCATCAATTTGAAGGTGGCAGCACCTTAGAGATCATAACGAAAGCCGGTTTTAGGCGTGTACAAGGATTAAGCATACCCATATGGAATTATTTGAGGCAGAGTCCCAAGAAGATCTCTTTCCTGTTCAGGAGTCTTCCGATAATCGCCAAGTGCCGTTAGCGGAGCGGATGCGGCCGCTGGAGTTTGATGAGTTTGTGGGACAGGAAGACGTCCTGGCAGAAAATCAACCGCTACGCATGGCCATTGAGCATGATCGGGTGCCCTCACTTATTCTATGGGGGCCTCCAGGGACGGGGAAGACGACGTTAGCGAGTTTAATCGCCAAGAAAACTCAAGCGACCTTCGTGCCCTTCTCAGCGGTGCTCAGTGGTGTGCCAGAACTACGCGGGCTGCTGAAGACGGCGCAACAACGCAGAAAAGTATCAGGGCAACGCACGCTCCTCTTTGTGGATGAAATCCATCGATTCAATAAAGCACAACAGGATGCCTTTCTCCCCTATGTCGAACGGGGAGACGTTACACTCATTGGAGCCACAACTCAGAACCCTTCTTTTGAGGTGATTGCCCCCTTGTTGTCGCGGTCCATGGTGGTGGTGCTCCAATCCTTAAACGATGAGGCGTTGGGGCACATCTTGGATCGTGCTCTCTCGGATACCAAACGAGGACTGGGATCTTCACGCATCACTCTCACTCCAGCCGCGAAGCACCTATTGATCGAGTATGGCAACGGTGATGCGCGTTCCATGTTAACGGGTCTGGAATTCGTCGTTGGCCAATATGCGGCGCCAGACAAAATGAGCACCATCGATCAACCGCAAGTGGAACAAGCCCTGAAGCAGAAGGCCTTACGATACGACCGGGATGGAGAAGAACATTACAATCTCATTTCCGCCTTTATCAAAAGCATGCGGGATTCCGATCCGGATGGAGCGCTCTATTGGCTGGCACGGATGTTGGAAGGCGGAGAAGATCCAAAATTCATCGCCCGGCGTATGATGATTTTTGCGTCAGAAGATATCGGCAATGCCGACCCGCAGGGGCTCTTGATCGCCTCGGCTGTCTTTCATGCGGTGGAGGTCATCGGATTGCCCGAAGCACAAATCAATCTGGCCCACGGGGTGACCTATTTAGCCACCGCCCCTAAAAGTAACGCATCCTATGCTGGAATTTTAGCTGCGAGAAAAGATGCCAAGGAAAAAGGCAATCTGCCCGTCCCGCTGCATTTGCGCAATGCGGTGACCTCGTTGATGAAGGATTTGGATTATGGGAAAGACTATCGTTATGCGCATGATGATCCCAAGGGTGCCAAAGACCAAACCCATCTCCCTAAGGAATTAGAAGGCCGCCGGTATTATCGACCCACGGATTCTTCTCCAACCGAGGCGGAAGAAGATATCAACGCCCCTTGGTAATGTAATCTGAAATCCGGCGACTTGCCCCGAACTCAACATGAGGCTGGAAGGTTGCCAGTTAACTCTTTTGATAAGCTGGGGCGAGGTCTTTAATCATCGGATAGTGTTTGGTATTGAGAGTTTTCAGTTCAAGGTTGTGTGTGGCGGCAGTGGCTGCAATTAACGCATCCGGTATTTCAACGCCATGAGACCGGCCGAATTGGTGAACCCAATCTCCGCCCATCTCGGCAATCGTTCGGGTCACATCGTAGTGAGGAATGGCAGAGAGGAACTGTTCAAAGGCTTGCTCTTCTTCTTTCCCTTTGATGCCAGCTCGTATTTCGGCAATTGTGATGACGGACAGGCCTATTCGGTCTATATGCGTTTCCATCAAATCGCAGGCTAAGTCGAAACCTTTGAGATAGTCGATCAAGACATCCGAATCGACAAGGAAGGGTTTGTTCACGTTTGAGCCCTTCGGCTCCATCCTGATCGAAGGTCACGTAAGGCGGGGAGGTCCTTTCGGTTTTTCCAGAGGCCTCGTGCCTGTTTAATGCGGGTGAGGCGCTGGGAGGGGGTATATTTTTCAATGAGTTCGTCGACGGCTTCTCGAATGAGCTCGCTCTGCTTCACTCCCCGAGCCAACGCAATGGTTTCCAGTTGCGCCTTCTCCTCCTCGGTCAGGTAAATTTGGGTCCGTATCATAAAAGCTCCTTGGTAATGTATACATTAGGAGTGTATGTTATTAATGCTTTTCAGTCAATTTGAACAGAAAGAACGGCCCCACTTGCCTGTAAGGTGGCGGAAAGAAAACAGGCAAAAAACGTGGCAATTTCCCTCTGTTCCTGCTTTGGCGTAATGCCAGAACTTCGTTGATGAAGTATTGGGGCTATGGTAAAGACTACCGTTATGCCCATGATGATCCAAAGGGTGCCAAAGACCAATCTCATCTCCCCAAAGAACTAGAAGGCCGCCAATATTATCAACCAAAGAATTCTCCTCCTCCTGCTGATGACGAAGAAGATATCACCGCTCCCTGGTAATGATGGGGTTCAGAATTAAAGAGCCGGTTTTCGGCCCGGCCGCCGAGGCCCTTTTGTTTCGGCAAAAGGACCCAAAACCATGGTGGCCGTGGTGTGGCCCCCTGCCTCCGCAGGGGCAAGCTCTTCGGGTTCCCTTCGCGGTTCGCCGACTCCGGCGGCGCGCAAACTCGCGGAGCCTGGCCTGAGCCTTGCCGAAGGGCTCAAACAGTGCGCGCCTTTTTCGCGGAGTCGCCTGCACTGCTCGGCCACACCACAAGGCCAGGGGAGAGTGCGGAAACAATGAGTCCCTTATTGATGGCGGCCCAACGCGCGGAGCCTGTCCTGAGTTTTGTCGAAGGACTCAGACAAGGTCCGCCAGTTCAAAAAAGTGCCCACCCATTAGGCCTGACGGGAGGCGTCGATCCGCAGCGAGGGCGTCATGTAGATTAAGAAGGCTTTGGAAGGCATTTAGAATATATATCGGAAAGGCTTGCCTTGTGGAAGCGATGCTTTTCATAAAAAGAAGAAAGTGGGGTGAGTATTCGAAGACAAACCGCAAGGGCGGCCCAAGACTTATGACAATAAAGGGTAGCGTCACCTTTCCCTTCTAGATGCTGGTTGTCGACGAGCGGTTAATGGAGAGGATCTTCGATACCAAGAAGACCTGCATTGGAAAGATCTAGTGCTTTTTTATGAGAATTCCCCTGGAGATTGTGGAAAAGGGTTAGGGGGCGAGTCATCAGACAGGCTGGACGCCCCTGGTAGCACTTTGAACTGAAAAGCTGTTAAAGAAGGAACTGCCACGTTAGTCAAACTCATTCTCAGAATAGAAATGGTGTCGGCAACAAGTACAACCCAACCGTGAAGAAAAACAGCTAACTGTGGAGGGAGGTAGAAAAATGATAATTCAAAAAGGTGAAAAAATTCATATTGTTACCCGCAGAAACTTTCGAAACGTACTTCAATTTTCAACCTTGCCGAGAGTGGATACCTTGTTAATGTGATGGATCCAGGTGTAGATATTCAGAACCTTGATTATCGTTTAGATGCAGATAAGAAATTAGTCCTTACTGATGGAAAGACTTTTTCACTTTCCGTGAATGAGTTTGGAGTTTCGCGATAAGTAGCCTCAATCTGATTCTACTTTTGGCAATTAAAAATTCAAAAGTACCTCTTATGAGGGAAGACTCATATACCCCCAAAGATAGCGCGAGGTTGATTAATTCTCGCACCATTTTGAGGGATTATCCCTCTTTTTGCAGTTGGGATGTTTCAAGGCAAGGCTATTGACCTCCTTCCTGGCTTCAAGAAAAGGACACAGTGGTTATTGCAAAACCAAAAATAATTGATACTTTAGGGAAGTAAGCGAATACAGGAATGTTGAAAATTATGAAATCTGGGATTGTTGTTTTTCGAGTTGGGCGCTGAGGTCGGCCCATTTGTGGGTGAGGCGGTCCAGGTCGCGAGTCCATTTCTCTCGTTCTTGATGGAGGGAATTCCAGCGGGAATAATCTTGGTAGGTCTCAGGGGCCGCGAGTTCAACATCGCGAGCTTTGATCTGTTCTTCGAGTTGGGCAATCTCTTTTTCCGCTGAGGCCACTTGTTTTTCCAAACGGGCGATGCTTTTTGAGAGGTCTCGTCGAGACGGTTCGGTAGAAGGAGCGATGTTTGTTGTGGGTGCCCCATTCGTGGTGTGCTCGGTCGTGGGTTGTTCTTTTTGGGCTTTTTCTTTTTTCTTGGATTTTTTCTTGTCGAGTTTGGCTTCCGGCGGAATCTGGTCTTCTAATTCCTTGGCCCGTTTCCAGCAATAGTATTCATAGTCCCCGATGTAATCGCGGGCCTTGCCTTCATCAATTTCCACCACGCGCGTGGCCACCCGCATGAGAAACGTGGGGTCATGAGATATAAACACGATGGTGCCAGGAAATTGGACAAGGGCGTCGGTCAACATATCTACCGATGCGGGGTCCAAATGATTGGTCGGCTCATCTAGGAGCAGGGTGTTGGCTGGCTCCACCAGCATACGAGCCAAGGCGACGCGATTCCGTTCCCCTCCGCTTAAGGCTTTGATGGGCTTGAGTTGATCGTCGCCAGAAAAGAGAAATGCTCCCGCTAAACCGCGTAGAAAGTTACGCTCGGCTTGAGGGGCGGCCTCTTCGAGCGAATCTAAGATGCTGTGTTCGGGATGAAGTATTTCGGCTTGATGTTGGGCGAAATAATGGATTGTGACGCCGTGCCCAACGATTCGTTTGCCTTCTTCAAACTTCAGGACACCAGCCAGCATTTTGAGTAGTGTGGATTTGCCTGCGCCATTTTCCCCGACAAAGGCGACTCGCTGGCCTCGCTCAATCGAAAAATCCAACCCCTCGTAGACAATTTTCTCGCCGTAGCGTTTGTGGATGTTTTGCATTTCCAGGACTTCTCTTCCGCTCGGAGGAGGTTCCGGAAATTTGAACTTGAGGCGTTTAGTATCTCGCTGCAATTCAATACGTTTGACCTTTTCCAGTTGTTTAATGCGCGATTGGACTTGAGTGGCTTTATTGGCTTGGTACCGAAAACGATCCACAAAGGATTGCACCCGAGAAATTTCTTTGGATTGTCGATTGGCGGCCGCTTCTTCCTGGGCATCCCGTTCGGCTTTAAGTTTTTGAAAGCGTGTGTAGTTGCCGCGATATTCTTGCAGGGTGTGATTGCGGACTTCCCAGATATGTGTGACCATTTTGTCGAGAAACTCAATATCGTGGCTGATGATGAGCAGCGTGAATGGAGAATTAATGAGAAAGTTTTCCAGCCATCGTTGTGTGGGTTTGTCGAGATGGTTGGTGGGCTCGTCCAGCATCAATACGTCAGGGGCAGATAACAGGAGATAAGCCAGGGCCACTCGCATGCGATAGCCCCCGGACAGTGTTTGAACCTTTCGGTCCCAGTCTCCTTCTTGAAACCCGAGACCTGCCAGAATGCGTTTGGCTTCATATTCCGGAAATTCATTGCGGTGCGTGGCATCCAAGATGGTATTGCCGGGCAGCGTCTCCAATTCCTGTGGCAAATAGCCTATTCGGAGATGGGGCCGTTTTCTGATGCGGCCACTTTCAATGCCATCTTCATCTAAAATCATTCTCAGCAGTGAGGTTTTTCCGGATCCATTTGGTCCGACCAATCCCACCCGTGTGTTCGGTTTCAGGTGGGCCGAGGCCTCAAGAAACAATGGCTTGGTTGGGAAGGTTTTGGTCAGGCGTTCAATATGGATCATCGTGACACCACGAAAGAATTATTCGGCTTTTCAGCCGATTGTACTGACTCTCTCCTGTCAGGGATGAACGTCAGGGAATGTATGAATACTCAGGAAGGGTGGTGGAGCTGGCCGGGATTGAACCGGCGACCTCGTGAATGCCATTCACGCGCGCTCCCAACTGCGCTACAGCCCCATACCGAAAAAGATGCTATCACGGGTTCGGGATGCGGTCAAGAAAGCTTGCGGAGAGATTGAAAAAGTTTGCCAACTGCGTTCCCTGCTTTTGCCGAACCTCCTTCGCCGAAGTAGCTACGAAG
>Ga0224496_10002537_pt1 | contig 10817 bp, 6 predicted proteins | sample SF_Jul11_sed_USG_2_FD_168127 | JGI IMG/M metagenome (GOLD analysis project Ga0224496, IMG submission 168127) | Sediment microbial communities from San Francisco Bay, California, United States - SF_Jul11_sed_USGS_8_1 | ecosystem: Environmental > Aquatic > Marine > Sediment | place: USA... | reverse complement strand
ACGGTACGGCGATCGACGAGTTGTCCTGCTGGGTGCCGTAGACCAAGTAGGGGTACTGGTCGTCGACGGCAACGTGGTAGAACTGGGCCGTCATCTGGTTGTAGATCGACGACCACGACGAGCCGGCGTTGAGTGACACCCAGGCCCCGCCGTCGTCGGCCCCGATCATGCGGTCGGGGTTGGCGGGGTCGATCCACAGCTCGTGGTTGTCGCCGTGGGGGGTGATGAACTCGTCGAAGTTCTCGCCGCCGTCGATCGAACGCCACGCCTTCTGATTGAGGATGAACACCTCGTCGGACTCGGTCGGGTGGGCCACGACGTGCATGTAGTACCAGGGCCGCCATGTGAGATCGGGTTTGGAGCAGACCTTGGTCCAGGAATCACCGTTGTCGTCGGACCGGTAGAGGCCGCGCTTACGTTTCTCCGCTTCGACGATGGCCCATACCCGGCCCGGTCGGGCGGGCGAGACGGCTACACCGATCTTGCCGAGCGTGCCGTCGGGGAGGCCGTTGGACCGGGTGGCATCAGATCCGTCAGCGGCTCCGGCGCTTCGCTTGTCGCTTCGAGTTTCGCTTCGCGAAACGTCGCGCCCTGGAGCGGTCAGCTCCTCCCAGGTGTCGCCGCCGTCGAGGCTGCGCCACAGGCCCGAGTCGGGGCCTCCCGAGTCCATCGACCAGAACGTGCGCCGGGCCTGCCAGATCGTGGCGAACACGATGCGGGGGTTGTTGGGGTCGATCACCACGTCGATCGCGCCGGCCCGATCGCTCACGTACAGGACCCGCTCCCAGTTGGCTCCGCCGTCGGTGGAGCGGTAGAGGCCCCGCTCGCTCGAGTCCTTGAAGGCGTGACCGAGGGCGGCCACGTACACCGTGTCGGGATCGTTGGGATGGACGACGATCCGGCCGATGTGACGCGAATCCTCCAGCCCGATGTGCGCCCAATGCTTGCCACCGTCGGTCGATTTGTAGACGCCGTCGCCGTGGGTGACGTCGATGCGGATCGTGGCCTCACCGGTGCCGGCGTAGATCACATTGCCGTCGGAGGGGGCGACGGCCAGCGCCCCGATCGACGACGCTGTCAGCTGCCCGTCGGTGATCGGCTCCCAATAGAGGCCGGCGTCATCCGAACGCCACACCCCACCGGCCACCCCGCCGAAGTAGAAGAGATTCTGCTTCACCGGGTCGGCGGCCACGGCCACCACCCGACCACCGCGGGTCGGGCCGATACAGCGGTACTGGGCCTTGCTCAACAGACGGGGGTCAACGGTGACCATGCTCGCGCTCCTGGGTTCGACGATTGCTCTGCCTGCAATCCATCCATGCAAACTGTCTCACAAAGTAGCGCTCGACGACCCGCCGGTCGAACTCCCGAGCAAGGCGGGCTCGAACCTGCGACCCCGTGGTAGGTTCGGGGTCCGGGCGCAAATCCACTGGGGGAAGGTGCACTCGATGAACGGTTGCCGGGTCGGCGTTGGACACGTCGAGATCACCCCGAAGCACAAGGGCCCGACCGGAGGATGGGGCATCGGGTTCGGAACACTTCAGGCGAAACCTCCAACCGATCCGGCCGAGAAGCTGTACGCCACGGCCATCGCCCTCGAGGATGCCGACGGGCGGCGAATGGTCTTCGTCAACGCCGATCTCCATTGTGCGTCGCGCCCCGTCTGGGAGGCGGTGGCGTCGGGCGCCGGACTCGACCCGTCGCAGCTCGTGCTCAGCGGCTCCCACACCCACAACGGGCCCGGCCAGCCCTATGGCGGCTGGCTGTTCGCGTTCGGTTCGACCCTGCCACTCGGCCTCAGCGGCCACAAACGATGGCTGGTCGACCGCATTGGAAAGGCCGTGGCCGAAGCCGTCGAGGCGTTGGCGCCCGGTGGGGTCACGGTGGTGCGGGGTGTGGTCGACGGCGTCGGCAACAATCGGGCCACCCCGGCCTGGAACCAGTACCCGCCCGACGTGATCGAAGACTTTCTCACCAACGGCCCCGGCCGCCACCTCGCCGACGAGCCGCGCAACGCAGCCCGTTACCGCGACCCACGCATCACCGTTCTGGCGGCCCGGAGCGACGACGGGGCCGACCGAGGTGCGCTGGCCTGGTACGGGGTCCACCCGAACTCGGTGGGGCCGAAGCATCCGACCTTCAGTGCCGACCTCTACGGCTGGGCCCGCCACCACGTCGTCGCCGCCACCGCCACACCGATCGGGTTCGGCGGTGGACCGGCGGGCGACGTGTCGCCTCAGACGCTGGCCGACGACGGACACATGCTGCCGCCGCTTGAGTCGGCGGCCGACGCCCAGGGTGTCGGACTGGCGGCGGAACTCGGAGGTCGCATCGGGGCCGCCGTCGTCGAGTTGCTGCAGGCGGCCGAACCCGAACCGTTCACTCTCGCCGTGGCCTATGACGACTGGTGCGCCGACGACGTGCTACCAAACCCGATCTACGGCATGACCCAATTGGGGGCGGGGATCGACGGACCGACCGACCTGTGGCCCCAACTCGAGGCCGGGATCCACAGCCCCCGGGTGAAGGAGATGGCCAAGCGGCAGTTTCCACCCGACGATCCTCAGCACCCGAAGGTCCCGTGGTTCCATGCCCTGAAGGTGCCGGTGACGGCCCGGCGGGTGTTCGACTGGGGCATCCCCGGCTCGTATCCGCTGCACGTGATCCGGGTCGGCGATCACGTCTTCGCCACCGTGCCCGGCGAGCCGACGGTCATGAACTGCTGGCGGACCGAACAGGCGATGGTCGCTGCGACCGGCGCCGCCACCGCATCGGTCATCGGCTACGCCGGCGACTACTGCGCCTACTGGGTCACCCCCGAGGAGTACCGGGAACAGCGCTACGAAGCCGGTTCGACGGTGTTCGGGCGCGAGGCGTCGACCGAACTGCGGAAGGCGTTGGAACGATTGGCGACGACGATCGACTGACCTGGGCGCATCGGTCGGTCAGCCGCCCATGCCTGAGACGTCACCAAGGTCGAATCCGAGTTCGGCTTCGGTCACCACCTCGGCGGCCGGCGGCGGGGTGATGTCGACGGCCGCGCCGTGGTCGAAGAGGTCATAGATCATCGTGACCGATGCGATGTCGTTTTCGGCCGTCTGCTCGAGATCCGTCATTTCGATCTGGAATCGCTGCAGGAACTCGTCGGCGACCCACAGGTCGAGCGTGTAGGAACCGTTCTCGGGCAGGTCGTCGCCGAACGCGGCGCGCTGCTCGGCGGTCATCGACGCAACGTCGATCTCGGACCGGTAGCGGTCGGCGGTCATGCCCCGCAGCTCCTCCTGACCGACGAACTCGACCGTGTGGCCGCTGTCGGCGAGGCCGCTCAGTGCGTCGGCCGGGGTCGCCGTGTCGACGCCGAAGTCCTGGGTCAAATTGCCGCTGCCGTCGGCGTCGGTCTCCAGCCACTTGTCGCCGACACCGAACATGGCCAGCAGGCCCCACTTGACCCATGAGCGGTCGCCGATGGTCCGGACCTGCATCGGTTCCTCGAAGAACGGCGCCATCATCGCCATCGCCGCTGCGGCGTCGGGGTCGTCGGCAGCGGCGGGATCGGCCTCCAAGGCCGCCCCCATGAGCCCGCTCATGTCCATCGAGATCTCGGATGACGCCGTGGCCTCGTCGAACGCACCGCTGAACTGGATGTTAACCGTTCCCATCTCCGAGGTCGGCCCGCCGGTCAGTTCCATGGTGGCCTCGAAGCGGCCGCTCGTCTGCTCGCTCGTGGCGGCCAGCAGATCGTCGAGTTCCGCTGCGTCGAGCACGTCACCGGCGGTGGCGCCGCCGCCGGCCTCGTCGCCGCCGTCGGACGAACCCTCTGCGCCGTCTGATTCATCGGCCTCCATAGCGGCGTCATCATCGGCGACGTCATTCGACTCGTCGACGGCCTCGCTGCTCAACGATTCCGAATCGGTGTCGGCCGAACCGGCGTCGGTGGCGACGCCGTCGGAGGTGCAGGCCGCGGCCATGAGCCCGAGGGCAACAAACAAAACCAGGATGCGCTTCACACCGCTCCCTCTTCCTCCCGCCCACGCTGCGGGATCGCCGGTTTGAGGCCACCCAGCATAGGCCGGCCACGAGCGCGACGCGTGGCAGGCCCGACTCGTCACCGCGACGTCTGGTAGCAAAAAGCGAGGTCTGACCTCGCTTTTTGCTACCAGAGTTCAGCCGGGCGACGAGCCTACGAGGACGACGAGGCCTGTGCAGCCTGCGAGGCCTGGAAGCCGGATCGGTCCTGGGCGATGGCCTCGGTCAGGGCGTCGGCCAGGTCGCCTCGGGCCCTGGCCTTGGTTCCGGCAAACGCGCCCCGGTGCAACTGCGATAGCGCCTCGGCCTTGGCCATCACGGCCGCCTTGTGGCCCTCGGGGGCGACGACCTCGTCGAGGTAGCCGACGTCGCACGCCGCCTGTGGCCGATGGAGCTCGGCCATCGTCGTCGCCCGCAGGAAATGCCGTTTCGACAACCGTCGCTCGGCCAGGGCCATGGCGAAGTGAGGCAGGGTCATACCGATGGCGACCTCGTTCAGCCCGATCTTGAACCGGCCCTCGGCACCGATGCGGTAGTCGGCGGCCATCGTGATCAGCGCCCCCATGGCCACGGCGTGACCCGTCACACCCAACACCACCGGCACCGGCGCCTCGACGATGTGGCGCAGCAGCTCTGCGCCCGTCATCACCAGATCGGCGAAGGCGTTGACGTCGTCGTTGAGCACGTTGAGGTCGAATCCGGCGGAGAACATGCCCTCCCGTCCCATGATCACGAGCGGCACTTGCGCCTCGGCCGCCTGGTCGACGGCCGCGGTCAGACCGGCAACGACGGCGAAGCCGACAGCGTTCGGGCCGCCGTCATCCAGGCGGGCCACGACGGCGGTGGAGGTCGCGGTGGTGACTATGGGTGAGGCATCGGACATCGTGTATACCCTGTCGAAAGAGGTGTCAGTTCCCGGAGGCGGCTGGACATAAACCCTAGTCAAGCCGCGCACCACACCCCGCACTGAGGATGAACCACATGACCACAATCGAAATGGCGGCCCAGGCCAAGGCGGCCAGCAAGGTATACGGGCACGGCCAGACGGCGGTCCATGCGCTCCGCGGTGTCGACGTCGGCTTCCAGAAGGGCAAGTTCACCGCCATCATGGGCCCGAGCGGCTCGGGCAAGTCCACCCTCATGCACTGTATGGCCGGCCTCGATCGGCTCACCAGCGGCGAGGTCTACATCGGCGACACCGAGCTCACCTCCCTGAATGACAAGCAGCTCACCGAATTGCGCCGAAACCGGGTGGGATTCATCTTCCAGGCCTACAACCTGGTCCCCACGCTGAACGCCCGCGAGAACATCACCCTTCCCATGGATCTCGGGGGGCGGGACATCGACACGGCCTGGGTCGACGAGGTGATCAGCACCGTCGGTCTGTCTGATCGGGTGACGCACCGCCCCAACGAGCTGTCCGGCGGCCAGCAGCAGCGGGTGGCCGTCGCCCGGGCGTTGGCGTCCAAACCGGAGATCGTCTACGGCGACGAGCCGACCGGCAACCTCGACTCGAAGACCTCGGCCGAGATCCTCGACTTCATGCGGGCCGCCGTCGACGAGTTGGGCCAGACCATCGTGATGGTCACCCACGATCCCCGCGGGGCGTCGTACGCCGATCGGGTGCTGTTCCTCGCCGACGGCGAAATCGTGCACGAACTCGAATCGCCCGACGCCGATCTCATCTACGACACGATCCGAAACCTGGGTGACGGCTCCGGCCACCTGCTCGGCGACAAGTAGAGCGGACCCACCATGCTGAAACTCGTACGACGCGGTATCACGGCCAATCTCGGACGCCTCATTCTCACGTTGATCTCGGTGACGCTCGGCGTGGCCTTCGTCTCCGGTTCCTTCGTGCTGGCCGACAGCCTGCGGGCGATCTTCAACCAGGTCTCGGAGGACGCCTTCTCCGGGATCGACGCTCAGATTCAGGCCGTCGAACCCGATCTGAACTCGAGCCAGGACCTGGTTCGCTTCGACGGCTCCGTCGTCGACCAGATCAGTGCCCTCGACGAGGTGGACTACGCCGAGGGTGGCCTGTTCGTGTTCGAACAGACCTACACCCAGAACGCCGAGGGCGAGATCGTGCGCCCACCGGGTCCGCCGGTCTTCAGTGGATCCTGGGGCGGGCCGAGCCCCGCTTCCGCCTTCACGCTGGTCGACGGCACGGCACCGGTTGGTCAACAGATAGCTCTCGACGAAGCCCAGGCCTCGGCCGGCGATTTTTCCGTGGGAGACACGATCACCGTCACGGTGCCCACCGGCGAGCCCGAGGAGTTTGAACTGTCGGGCCTCATCGACTTCGGTGAGGGCGGAACCGGCGGCGCCTACTTCATCCTCTACGACCTTCCGACGCTGCAGCGGGTGCTCGGGATCGATGGCAACCTGATCGACTCGATCGTGGTGACCGCCAGCCCCGGCACCAGCGGCGACGATCTACTCGCCGCCATCGAATCATCGCTGCCCGATGGCCTCGAGGTGCTGTCGTCCGAAGAGGTCATCGCCGATCAGCAGGAGCAGTTCGGCACGATCATCGACATCTTCGGCAACGTCCTTCTCGGCTTCGCCGTGGTCGTGTTGTTCGTCTCGATCTTCATCATCTACAACACCTTCGCCATCCTCGTCGGTCAGCGGACCAAGCAGCTCGGCCTTTTGCGATCCATCGGAGCCAGCGGCTCCCAGATCCGGGCGATGGTGCTGATCGAGGCCGTGATCATCGGCGTGCTGGCATCGATCGTCGGTCTGTTCGGCGGCGTCGGCGTGGCCTGGCTGCTCAAGCAGCTGTTCAGCACCGGCGGTGGGTCATTCCCCGACGGCCCGCTCCGCATCCTGCCCCGCACCGTCTTGGTGGTGGTCATCGTCGGGCTGCTGGTCACCGTCGTCTCGGCCATCCTGCCCGCCATCCGGGCGTCACGGGTGTCGCCCCTCGAGGCGGTACGCGATGGCGGTCAGCGGGAACGGTCGATGCGATTCCGCATTCTGGCCGGCGCCGGCGTGCTGCTACCCGGACTGGCCGCCCTGTTCTACGGCATGTTCGGTGACATCGAGGGAACGGCTCCCCGTCTGGCCGCCATCGGCGTCGGGGCGGCGCTCACCTTCCTCGGGGTGGCCATGCTGAGTGCCCTGTTCGCCGGGAGGGCGGCATCGGTTCTCGGCCTCCCGGCCGAGAGGATCAAGGGAATCACCGGTCGGTTGGCCCGCGACAACGCCAGCCGCAACCCGCAGCGGACGGCGGCAACGGCCACCGCGCTGATGATCGGTTTGGCGCTGATCACCGGCGTCGCCGTGCTGACCGAATCGCTGCTGCAGACGTTCGATGAGATCCTGGAGGAGTCGATCACTGCCGATCTCTTCGTCTTCGAGGAGGCCCAAGGGCTGCCGTTCTCGAGTGTGGTCGTCGATCAGCTCGACGCGCTGCCCGAAGTCGCCGAGGTGACCGGTTTCACCCCGGTCGAGGCCAAAGTCGATAATTCCGTCGAGGACCTGGCCGCCTACGACACCGAAACCGGCACCTCCGTCGTCAACATTGGCATCGTGGAGGGATCGCTCGACGGGACCAACGGCCTTGGCGACGACGGCATCGCCGTACTGGCCGATCGGGCCGAAACCTTGGGCCTGAGCATCGGTGACACGGTGGCCGTCGAACTCGAAGACGGGTTCACCACAGACTTGACGGTTGAGGCGATCTACGATGAGGACACCGTTGTCGGTGCCCCGTTCGTGGTCGATCGTGAACTCACCAGCCCCCACCTCAACGTCGACAACGTCGCCTTCGTCGGCCTCACGTTCGCCGATGGGGTGGAACCGGACGTCGGTCGGGTGGCGGTCGAGGGCGTGACCTCCAACTTCGCCCAGTTGAGCGTGCAGGACAACACCGAGTTCCAGCAGCAGACCGAAGACCAGATCGGCCAGCTCCAGATCGTGATCAACGGTCTGCTCGTGCTCTGCCTGGTCGTCGCCTTCTTCGGCATCGTGAACACGATGGCGTTGTCGATCCTCGAACGGATCCGGGAGATCGGTCTGTTGCGGGCCGTGGGAACCACCCGCCGCCAGCTTCGCTCGGCGGTGCGCTGGGAGGCGGTCATCGTGGCCGTGTTCGGGTCGCTGCTCGGCATCATCATGGGTCTGCTGCTCGGCTGGGCCGCCGTGGTGGCCATCCCCGATTCCTTCATCAGCAAGGTCGGCATTCCCTGGGTGAGCCTCATCATCTACCTGATCGTCGGTGCGGTGCTCGGCGTGGTCGCCGCGTTCTTCCCGGCGACACGGGCCGCCCGCATGAAGGTGCTCGACGCAATCGCCTACGAGTAGCGCTCTGACCCACACGACATACCGCCAGCCACGAGTTTGGCGCCAGTCCGCGGTTGGAGCCGTGGGCCAGGGCCCGGCAGGGGCGTTCTTTCGCCCCGGCAGTGGTCCGCGAGTAGGATCGTTGGCACCATCTTGATTCGGGGGAAGTGTGGACAACTTCGGCGACTATCTCGCACCACTCGGCTCCGACGGCGCACCGCCGCCGATGCCTGCGCTGTCGGTGTACGTCTCGTCGACGCTCGACGACTTCGGCGACCTGCGCCGCCTCCTCCAGGGTTTGCCGTCCGGACTCGACGTGCCCGTCGAGGTTCAGAACCTCGACGAGGGCGCGACCGTCAAACCGATCAGCGAGTCGTTGACCAGGGCCGGGGAGGCCGACCTGCTCCTCCTGCTGCTCGGGAGCCGCAGCGGCCCGACGATCCCCGGCGACCACCGCACCAGAATCCAGGCCGAGTACGAGGCCGCCGTGCGCAAGGGCCGGGACGTCATCGTCTACGAGCAGATCGCGGCGCCGGGTGTCGAAACCGACGAACGCCTGTCCCGGTTCAAAGACGAACTCCGTGACCATCACACGATCGGCACGCTCGACCAGTTGGCCGACGCCCTCCAATACGAGGTCATCCACGATCGTCTCGTCAAGTGGCTGAACGAGACCGGACGCACCCAGCAGACGAGTGCCCTGGTCGCCTTGGGCGAGAAGCTGGTGGTCTCGCTCGACGACCACTGGCAGGACCACCGCATCAACCAGCTCGACCGATGGGTGATGGGCCTGCCGTTCCGTCGGTCCGAGAGTGGGACGGCCAGCCTCGTCGAGCGGGCCAACGACGACTGGAACGAGGCCTGCCTCGCCTTCGAACTGCGGGCCGCCAACGTCATGAAGCTCCACCTGAACCGGGTCGTGCGGATGCGACCCCTCGACGGCAAGGCCCGGTACTGGCTCGGTCGCCTCCTCATGACCTCCGCGTCCTCACGATCCGATTGGAAGGAGGTGCTCCGCCACATCGAGGTGGCGACCAGGGTCTACGAACACGATCAACCGAAGGGGGCCGCCACCGGGCTCGGGCACCTCGTGCAGGCCAAATGCCTCCGCCACATGGGTGAGCTGGAGCGGGCGCAGCGATCGGTACGGGAGGCGCTCGACCGCTTGGAGTGGCACTCCGAAACCCACCTCGAAGCCTGCTATCTCGAACTGGTGGCCGACAACATCAGGATCGCCGAGGACCACCTGCACGACGCCTTCCACCGGTTCCCACCGAGCTTCGACTTCGTGGAGGACGAGGTGGTCGACCTGGCCGGCGGCAGTGTGGCCCACACCCGCGTCCGCCACCGCCTCCTCCTCGAGGTTCGACGTCATCTGTCGGACATGCACCAGTTCGAGATGGACGTCGGGCGGGCCATCAACCTCGCCCGCCGTCGCAACGCCGACACCGAGGTTTTGCTCGGCTTCATCAACGGGTTCACGGTCTCGATCGGCGGCGCCACCGGCGACACGCGGTCTCTCACCCCCGGCGTCGTCCTCGGATCGGGCGATGAGCCCGACGAGTCGCCGGTGCGGCAGGCTCCGCTCGATCACGCCACCGTCAAACCCGTCGGCAACAACGACGGCGTGACCGCGGTCGCCGTCCAGTCAAGCGACCCGGTCCGTCTGGCCAACCTCGGCCGGTCGCTGTCGACGCTCAACCACACCCGCCTCGTCGACCTCGAGTACCAGGTCGAGCGGGGGTTCGCCATGTACGCCGAGTCACGCAATCACACCAACGAGCTGCGGGAGGAGACTGCGCTGCAACGCCGCAACGGATTCATCGCCGGGGCGTGTCTCCTGGCCTTGATCCTGTTCGTCGGCCTGATCGGGCAGATGTCGCCGGTGACCACCGCCTTGCTGGCCTGGCTGACGGTGCTGGGTACCGTGGCCGGTGGTTGGTGGTGGAATCGGGGTCGTATCCAGCGCAGCACCGCTGCCACCGAGCGCACCCTCGCCCAGCTCAAGAACACCGTCGGCGACTTCGAACAGCTCGTCGGCCGGTACGAGAAGGTACACACCGTGCTCCGGTACTATGTGCCCCTCGTCGACGATCCGTGGGGCGACCGACGCCTGTGGCGTCTGCAGGCGGGGTCGGGGGTTTTCTCGCTGGTGTCGAACGACGTGCTCGCCCCGCACATCCGCGACGCCGTCGGCGGCTTCCCGCTGAGTCCGCAGACCTCCCTGCGCCTGTACCGGGCCACGCCGGGCGCGGGACGTTCGGCCCAGGCCGAGCGCTGGCGGGCCTACGCGTCGAGCGCGGCGATCGTCTTCCACGACCCGAGCCCAACTCTGAAGGCCGCACCGGCCGAAACCACCCCCGCACCCGACCCGGCCAAGAAGGCCTAGCTTCTCGACGAGACCACACCGAGACGCCTCGACCACTGCGCCGGCTGAGCCGGCCGCCCATGATCTGGTGGATGGGCGGACGGCATGGGATCATGAGTCGATGACCGACACG
>Ga0224496_10002536_pt1 | contig 10819 bp, 9 predicted proteins | sample SF_Jul11_sed_USG_2_FD_168127 | JGI IMG/M metagenome (GOLD analysis project Ga0224496, IMG submission 168127) | Sediment microbial communities from San Francisco Bay, California, United States - SF_Jul11_sed_USGS_8_1 | ecosystem: Environmental > Aquatic > Marine > Sediment | place: USA... | reverse complement strand
GGATCGCTGCGGTCCGGATTGCCGTGGATATGGTTCGTCAGGGGCTGATTGACCGGAGAGAAGCGGTCAAGCGCGTTGCCCCTGAACAACTCTCTCAATATCTGTATCCCATTTTTGAAAGTAGTGATGAAGCCAAATTTCAGTCGGTCGGCAAAGGGCTCCCAGCAGGTCCGGGAGCGGCGGCTGGACGGATTGCTCTCACCCCTGACCGAGCAGTGGAACTCAAGGCAAAGGGGGAGCGCGCGATCCTGGTTCGGCATGAAACGAGCCCTGACGATATTCATGGAATGCATGCGGCGGAAGGTTTTCTTACGGCCAAGGGCGGGATGACCTCACATGCGGCCGTGGTGGCCCGTCAGATGGGAAAAGTTTGTATCGCCGGCTGCGATTCCGTGGAGGTGTTGCCTACGGGGAAGGTCCAGTTCGGGACTCTGGTGTTGGGCGAAGGTGACTATCTCTCCTTGAACGGGTTTACCGGGCAGGTGTATGCAGGAGATATTCCGGTGGTGGATTCTGAAGTGATCCAAGTGATTCAAGGAAGAATCGATCAAAAGGATTCGGAAAAATACCAGTATTTCTCGACGATTTTGAAATGGGCGGATGTCTTCAGAAATTTGAAGATTCGATCCAATGCGGATATTCCCGAGCAAGCTCACATCGCACGAGGGTTTGGGGCCGAGGGCATTGGGCTCTGTCGGACCGAGCACATGTTTTTTGCTGAAGACCGGGTGCCCATCATGCAGCAAATGATCCTCGCTTCCTCCAGGGAGGAGCGGGAATTGTATTTAGAGCAGCTTCTGCCTCTACAACGCCAGGACTTCATCGGACTCTATCGGGAAATGAAGGGATTTCCGGTCACGATTCGGTTGCTCGATCCTCCGCTCCATGAATTTTTACCCAAACGAGAACATCTGCTGGTTGAACTCGCGAAGTTAGAAGTGACCAATGGAGATCCTCAAGTCATTCAGGAGAAGCAACGGATATTGGATCGAGTCGAAGAGTTGCACGAGTTCAATCCCATGCTGGGACTTCGTGGGTGTCGCCTGGGGATTACCATGCCGGAAATTACGCGCATGCAGGTTCAGGCCATTTTTGAAGCAGCCTGTGAAGTTGCCCGGGAAGGAAAGAAGATTGTGCCCGAGATTATGATCCCGTTGGTGGGTATGACCTCAGAGATGAAAGCGCAAAAAGAACTCATTCAAGAAGTTGCCCAACAGACCATGGCGCAATATGGCATGAAGTTAAATTATTTGATCGGCACGATGATTGAGCTGCCTCGTGCGGCGGTCACCGCTGGTCGAATTGCCGAACATGCTGAATTCTTTTCATTCGGGACGAATGATCTGACGCAAACGACCTTCGGGTTTTCTCGAGATGACGCAGGACCCTATATTGGTTTTTATATGGATCGCCAGGACCGGTGTCCGGTCTGTCAGCGGACCAACGTGGATTGGAAGAAAATGGTGTGCCGGATGTGTAAGGCCACAATTGACAAGAAAGCCGAAAATATCCTGGAAGCGGATCCCTTTGCCGTGTTGGATCAAGAAGGGGTTGGGGCACTTATGAAGTGGGCGATTCAGGAAGGGCGGAAGACTCGTCCGTCTATCAAATTGGGCATCTGTGGGGAGCACGGGGGAGAGCCAAGTTCTGTGGCCTTTTGCCATGCATTAGGCCTGAATTATGTAAGCTGTTCGCCCTACCGTGTGCCGATTGCCAGGCTCGCGGCGGCTCAGGCGGCGGTGGCGGTGCTTGAACAAAAAGAGAGTCAACGGCAGACCCGTTCCACGTTCGGCACCACTCGAAGCGCAGCCTCAAAGTCGACAGCTTCTAAAGTCGGCGCCTCAAAGACAGCCAAAAAGACTTCATCAAAAAAATCCCCTGTAAAAAAAACGGCCACCAAGAAGATCGTAGCCAAGAAAAAATCCACAACAAAGAAAACTTCTTCTCAAGCCGGCACGCGTAAGAAACCTGTCTCGGCGATGAGAAGACGGTGACCTCTGTCCCATCAGATGCCACATTTATGAAGCGAGCCCTTTCCCTTGCTGCAAAAGGGAAAGGGCGTACCAGTCCCAATCCCATGGTTGGTGCCGTGATCGTCAACCATGGGCATATCGTCGGCGAAGCCTATCACCGCCAGCCGGGTGAGGCTCATGCGGAAGTTCTTGCCCTCCATCAAGCGGGTCCACGTGCCAGGGGCGGGGTTCTCTATGTGACATTGGAGCCCTGTTGTCATACCAGAAAACGCACCCCTCCCTGCGTGCCACTCCTCATACAGTCCGGCTTGGAGCGGGTGTGTGTGGCGATGCGTGATCCTAATCCACAGGTGAACGGGCGCGGTATTCAGGCACTCAAGAAGGCAAATCTTTCGGTTTCGGTTGGAATACTCGAACAAGAAGCCCGTTACCTGAATGAGGTGTATGAGTATTGGATCACCAACAAACGCCCCTTTGTCATCTTAAAGGGGGCGATGACCCTGGATGGAAAAATCGCCACGTCCACCGGTGAGTCCAGGTGGATCACAGGAGAACGCGCCCGTCAGGATGTCCATCGTCTGAGGAGTCAGGTGGATGCCATCATGGTGGGGGTTGGAACTATCATTGCAGACGATCCGGAATTGTCTGCCAGAGGAAAGATCAGAACAAACCAACGGGTGGGACGTCAGCCGGTGAGGGTCGTCCTCGATAGCCAATTGCGCATTCCACTCAAGGCCAAGGTCTTGCAATGGGTCGGGGAGCAACCCACTATTGTCTGCACGACCACACAGGCGCCACCTCTAAAAATCCAACTCCTCAGAGATCAAGGCATTCACGTGGAGGTGCTTCCCGCGCAAGGCGGAATGGTCTCGTTAAAAGCCTGTCTCTCCCGATTAGGGAAAGAAGGCCTGACCTCTCTGCTTCTGGAGGGAGGCAGTAGGGTGAATGCGTCTGTGCTCCAACAAGGATTGGTGAATCAGGTCAGACTCTATGTGTCTCCAACGTTGCTCGGGGGGCAGGACGCTAAAGGTCTGATCGGAGGCTTGTCGCCGAAAAAACTTGCTCGGGCATGGCCACTCGCTGATGTGCAAATCAAAAAGCTCGGCAATGATTGGCTTGTCACGGGAACGATGAAGCCTCGAAGGGAAGGCCATGCATAGGCAACGGGCCAACAATCTGACTGGCTGTTTCTGATGTCCGCAACAAGATACAATACCTTCACACGTATTGAGCACATAGGAACCGGGGAGACTGCCTCATGACCATTCTCAACAAAGCCGACCAGCAACATTTAGCCTTGGCGGTGGATCTCCTAGAAAATCCCAGCTTTGCCGCCAAAGTGACCAATCTCATTGGCGCGCCGGTCGAAAGGGCCATCACCATGCTGCCCGATGGCTTATCCGAAAAGCTGCTGTCTTCCACGCAAAGAGCGTTGTCCAAAGCGCTCGATCTGGCCGTGTCCAGTTTGGATGAACGGTATCGGGGTGAACCGGCCAATGGCGCCCATCGGGTGCTCACGACCGTCAGTGGTGCGATCGGGGGAGCCCTGGGGCTGATGGCGTTGACCGTGGAGTTGCCGATTTCCACCACCCTCATGTTGCGGTCCATTGCCGATATCGCTCGAAGTGAAGGGGAACAGATTACCGACGTTCACACGAAGCTTGCGTGTTTGGAGGTGTTTGCCATGGGCGGTACCAGTCAAGCGGATGATGGGGCGGAAACAGGGTATTTCGCCGTGAGGGCGGCGTTGGCGGGTGCGATGACCGAAGCGGCCAGGTATCTAGCCGAACATGGATTAGCAAGCTCGGGAGCCCCGGCATTGGTTCGATTCCTCTCAAAAATTGCCTCACGATACAGTATTCAAGTGTCCGAAAAAGCCGCTGCGCAGGCGATCCCGTTGTTGGGCGCCGCAGGGGGAGCCACCATCAATCTGCTCTTTATGGATCACTTCCAAAATATGGCGCGGGGCCATTTCATTGTGCGTAGGTTAGAACGCGCTCACGGCAAAGAGCCGGTGCAAGAGGCATATCGACAATTAGCCGCCAGCAATTAAATTAGATGTGCAGTTGTCTGGTTTGTCATGCCCGCCGGTTTTGAGCGGGTATCCATCTTCAATACATCCAAGGAGTGAACCTTGAGGAAAATTTGGAGGGATCAATCCGTGAAACCAATGATACAATCCTGGTTGGCCTTGCTGGGAATCCTTCTGCTTGCTGCCTGTACACAAGAAACTCAAAATAAACTCAGCAGGGCGGTGCAGAACTGGACTGGCACTGACGGAGTATTAGAAGTCTATGCCGGAGAAAAGTTAGTCAAGCGTTTTATGAAAATCGATAAGCTGTCCACGGCCATGGGGACTCAGGATGGCCTTCCACGCGCGTACCGGTTTGGATACGGGGTCCTGGATGCCAATTTGAACGGCCTGAAAGATCCCGGCGAGAAAAAAGTCTATTTTGAGTTCAGCGACTACTCCACCCCCTATATCTTCTACGAAAACCCTGCCTGACATTTTTGGCTTTTTATCCTGTTTTTCGGACAAAGTTTTGGTATGCCCTTGTCAGAGCGTATAGGATTCCTCAGCAAAATATGAGAGGATACAAACAGATCATTTTGCGATCTGGATGCCTTCTTTTAATTGGTGGGTTGAATTTCAATTAAGAAAATTCGGTTCTCCCTCGCCCAATTGGGCGGGGGGATTGGGGTGAGGAGAAAAGCTCAAGGGAAAGCCCAATCACGATAGTTCTAGCAATCAATAGGAATGGGTATGATCCACGGTGTGAAAAAGTTTGTTGCGCTGTTCGTCGGTCTTATGTTTTTTGTGACCCCGAACAGCTGGGCTCACCCTCTTCCGGAACTTGGAAGTGCCAAAAAAGTTCAATTATCTGAGCCAAGCCTGTCTTCATTTGTAAAAGAATATGTGGGGACTTCCTCTCCAGAAAGAGCCCAAGAGTTGTTGGCTGGTATTCAAGGCACTTCCGACGTCAGCGTTGAATCCATTTTAAAAATCCTTCAACAGCAACCCCGCTATGAGGTTCAACCCATAGGCGCCCAACCCCGACGCTCCGTTCGGGTAAGGGGACAGGACGCAGAATATGCCTTGTATGTTCCTGCCTCCTATGCGCCCGAACAGTCTTACCCCTTAATCCTCTGTTTGCATGGGGCTGGGTTTACCGGGGAAGCTTATCTGGATCGTTGGGTCCCACGCCTGGGCGAGAAATATATCCTGGCGTGTCCTTCGGTAGCCATGGGGGGATGGTGGACCAGATACGGCGAAGAACTGGTGCTAAAAGTCTTGCATGAGGTCCAAATGAAATATCATGTTGATCCCGATCGGGTATTTTTGACCGGCATGTCGAATGGCGGCATTGGAGCCTGGATCATCGGCATGCATCACGCGGATCGATTTGCGGGTATTGCGCCCATGGCGAGCGGGATCGATGATGTGCTCTATCCGTTTCTGGAAAATTTATCCTCCACGCCTGTCTATATCATCCATGGAGCCGAAGACACGGTCATGCCCGTTCAACTCAGTCGGGATTTGGTGAAGGAAATGGAGCGCCGGGGGATTCCTTACATCTATCGGGAACATCATTGGACACATCCACACGCAGGAGGCCATTTTTTCCCCAAACAGGAATTGCCCGATCTCATTGCCTGGTTCGATGGGCAAACACGAGAGCCATTGCCACCGAGCGTGTCACTGGTTCGAGACGCCACGCATCTGACCCCGTTGTATTGGATGCGTATCGATATGACGGACCAGATTGCCGCCTTCTCCGAAAACCTGATTGACAACCGTGATGAATTTATTGCCGGCGCGATCTATGCCAAACTGCATGCCGAAATCACGGCTCCCAATAAGATTGTCGTGAATACCAATCGCATTCGTCGGTATACGCTGTTTATGAATCAGGACCTTGTGGATTTCTCCAAGCCTATCCTTGTGGAAACAAATGGGATGAAATCCTTTGAAGGGATGATTGAGCCCAATATAGAAACCCTTCTTCAGGAAGCTCGACACCAGCCAGACGCGCATCGCCTCTTCCCCGCCAAGCTCACCATTGATGTGCCGTTGACCGCTTCGGTTGAAAGTCGGTAAATAAGGCAGCTTCTACTTGGCCGCGTTTCCGTGTTGAGCCTTATCCGCCTGCCGCCGTTGCTCACAGGCCTCGGTGACAATGCCCAATCCATCCCGCGAACACCGTTGCTGTTCAGCATCATCTCCAGACAAAGTGTCGGGAAGGGAACTGAGTCGTCTCTCGCTCAGTTGCGTGTGGCCGGATCGCGGTAGAGCACCATGCGGTCCTTTGTTGGGCTGCCGGGCGTTGGAGAGACGAGGGCAGTTGCGGATGGAGGGCGGGAAGGGGAGGTTGAGGCCCCAGAGCTTGTTTGTGCGGCCCGGAAGGGATTAGCGGATGTTACGGCGGGAATTGAAGAAGTTGGAGGCGGAACCACAATATCGGAGTCGGATCGAAAGGGATTGCCGGTGGCTGCCGCGGCATCGGTGGTCGTCGGCGCGGGGTGGAAGTCTTCTGCCTGACTGGACGCCTCCGATTTGGAGCGCCAGGGGTTCCCTGGGGTTGGAGAGGTGGCGGAGCCTGTGGAGGGGCGCCTGCCGGAACGGATTCGCTAACGGTTGGTCAGCGTATTTTCGCCGGGAATAATCGAACGACCCGATGTCCGCTTCGAGGTGTTCGAGTTCACCGATGATGGTCTTGAAGTGCGTGTCGATCTGCTCAAAAGCGGCGCTGCTGATGGCCTCACTGAAGGGATGATTTCTTTCATGGACGATCTCGTTCACTTTCTGAATGCCCCGAAAGATGGGTTGGACGCGAGGATCGTCGCGCTGGTACGTGCGGTCTGCCCGGACCATGTCAATGGCATCGGCGGTAACCTGGTCGGAAAACGTTTGAAAGGGCGAGGTGATCAGTGCGAAGGTAGTCTGGGCCCGGTCCGCGAGGGTGTTGGTGGCCACGAGCAGGTCGGACACCGAATACGAACCATCCCCCCGGGCCACACCCCTGACGACTTGCATAAAGCTTGAGAGCTCCGAGGCCACATCAGGGAGCCCGCCCCGCAGACGCTCCTTCCATGTGTCTTTAAGCCGGTCGGCGGCCTGCGTGATCGCGAGGAAGTTCGCTTGCCGCAGGGCCTCAGCCTGTCGCCGCTGTTGGTCTGCGGTTGCCCGTTGGCGATCCTGATCGCGTCCGTGCCTGGACTTTTCGGCCCTGCTCCGCCTGCCGGTCGTGGTCGGCTTTCTCTTGGTCGGCTCGGCGGTCACGGTCTTCCTGCTGTTTCCGGTCGGCGTTCCGCCGGTCCCGTTCCCGCTCCTGGTCCCGGCGATCCCGATCCTGGCGGTCTTGCTCGGCTTCCGCCGCCCGGCGTTGGTCTTCCGCTTCCTCCCGGCGTTTGTTGGCCAGATACTCGCCCACGCGGGCCCGGCAAAGCCCCACCTCCTCGTTGCGTTTTTTCCGACTTCATCCTTGGCCGTGTGCAAAGATTGACAGCTTGATTTGGTGCAGGTCTCGCCCAGAGGCACTTCATCGTTGGGAGCCTTGGCCAGACAGGATTCATGTTGATCATTCAACGTCCGAAATTCTTCGTCGAACTCCCGGGCCAGGTCGTCGCATTTTGGAAGACGGCAAGAGCCTTTATGGGATGTATGACATGGCCGGAAATGTGTGGGAGTGGACGAGCGATTGGTATGACGAAAATTATTACAAAAACAGTCCCTCGCAGAATCCCAAGGGGCCCTCATGTGGAGAATTCAAAGTAGTCCACGGCGGGTCGCGGTTCCTCAATCCGCAGAACCTGCAATCTGCGAACCGGAACAACAACAAGCCAATGCAACGAACCGGAACAACATCAACGGATTCCGGTGCGCGAAGACTCTGTACCGGACGGTTGCCGGGTGGCCGGAGTCTTCTGGGCTGGGGCTCAGGAGAGTGTGCCACGTGGAGTCTATCGGCCTGTTCCTGCGTTGGCTGAGGTGACGGCCTTGCCGGCCAAATAGGGCAAAGCCTGGTTCCGGTTAGTAGGCGTGGCGGAGCACCGGAATTGGTTGCCAACTCACGGACTGAGAAGAGAAACGGGGTTCTCTGCAATCGGAGCAAGCGTTGTCCTTGATAGAGAGCGGGTCTTGGCTTACACTTGTCAGTATGCAGAACCATTCAATTCCCACTTCATCTCATGCCCTCAAAATTTTACCGGCCTATACGGGGTTGAACTCTGTGGAGGACATCCTCAAGTCTCCTCGGGCCAGGCGGTTGCTCTGGTTGGAAATTCTTTTCAACGATCAGTTCGATTTCAAGTCTTGGCAACATGATCCCGAAGTTCAAGAGGCTTATCGCAAAGCCTGCCGGTGGTTCACGACGTACCGGAGTGTGATTCAATCCGTGTTACCTCAGGTGTCACTTCCTTCCGACTCAGAAAAAATTGACCAGCGAGACTATCGGACGTTTGCGGAGGCGTTGCAATTTGTCACCCATCAATCTTGATGCTGTCAAAAATCTCTTGAGAGAGTACGTCACTCAAAGCCAACAAGCTGTCGAGTTGATCCTGATTGGAGGACTGGCTCTTCAGGCCTATGGGGTTCACGATCGGGTGACTGTCGATGTTCATGGGGAATTGGCTGGTGAACTGGAGCCTCTTCTGGAATTTCTTCGATCCCGTCAGGTGCCGGCGGATCTTGGAGAAAATATCTCCGGCTGGTCAGTGGTAGCGATGCCTCCAGGGTATCGAGACCGTACGTCTGTGTGGTATGAAGACGGGAAACTTCGGATCAGGCTTCTTCATCCCGTTGATTTTGTGATTGCCAAACTCCGCAGGGGAACGGAACAAGATTTAGAGGACGCTCAAGAAGTGGCCATCCGTTTTTACCTTTCTCCTGCCGATATTCAAGTCGCGGCGGACTCAGCTATACAGGCCTCTCCAAAAGACACTGCCCTGTTTACCTTTCGGAAAACAGTCGATATCTTTTGCCAGCGTATTGGCCAAGCGTAATCCCCTCATCCGAGGGGCTATGAAATCATATGGATACTTCCCTTTATCGAAGGCATGAATTTTCAAAAGGCTGGTAATTCCGGCATTTGGTCGTCGAGTTTTCTTTTGCCATAAAGTCTTCTCTGGCGTATTCTTTTCTTATAGTGTGTCATCGTTGTCGTCGGAAGGCCTTCGCACCACTTGCGTTTGGGTCGCAATATGCTGATCGTCGAGGTGAGAGGGACATCACTAATCATCAGATGTGATCCTTTTCAATGGTAAGCTGGAGAAAGGATGAATCATGTCCGGACCCGCCAAAGTTGCGTGCATTACTCTCGATGCGGTCGAGCAGAGTTTACTCCTGACCTGGGCGAAACAAGGCCTGCTTCCTCATTTGGGAAAACTTCTTGAGGAGTCGGTCTCTTCGGAAACTCGCAATCCCGACATCATTTATAGTGGTACCCTGTGGGCGAGTTTTAATACCGGAGTTTGGCCGGGGCGCCATGATCATTACTTCTATCTCCAGCCCGAATCTGGCAGCTATGGCTTGCGATTGTTTATGCCGGAGAATGTGTCGGTTGATTCCATTTGGAACACCATCGCGCGAGAGGGGCGACGTGTTGCCTTGATCGACCTGCCTAAAGCCCGGCTTGAGCATTTGCCACAGACGTTACAAGTTTCCTTCTGGGGGGAGCACGAAGTCTTACAGCCTCTCACCTGCTGGCCGCCGTCTCTGGAGCAGGAAGTGGTGCAGGTTGTGGGCAAGGACCAAATTGGTGCCTGCGATCTCGTTCGCCAACGACCGGACGAGCTTCGTCAGCTTAGAGATGGTTTGATTGAGCGGGCGAAACGGCGCGGGGATCTCGCACTGGCCGTTCTTGAACAGGGGCCTTGGGATCTTTTTGTCTTGAATTTCAGCGAAGCCCACTGTGCGGGTCATCAGCTCTGGGCTGCCCGTGATCCCGGGCATCCGGAGTACAAGCCTGCCCTCCGTTCCGCTCTTGGAGAAGATCCGCTGCTTGATGTCTATCAGGCGATTGACCGGAGTCTGGGGCGGATTGTTGAGGCGTTGGGGAGAGAAGCCTTTCTCCTCGTCCTTGCGACGCATGGTATCGGCCCGCGCTACGATGCTGCACCGGCCCTTGATGCGGTGTTGCGCCGTCTCGACGGAATTGACGCGCCGACAATATCAGGGCCGATCGAAGTTGTACGGAGGGTCTGGCTCCAGATTCCCGGCTGTTTCCGGCGTCCCTTTCGTCATGTCATTGATCGTCTCTACGATGCTTCTCGCCAGGCTGAGCGGGCCAAACGACGATTCTTCGTCATTCCCACCACTGACAACTGCGGCGGCATCCGTATGAATCTCAAAGGACGTGAGCCGGAGGGCCAAGTCGAGCCGGGAGCACCGTACCGGAAGCTGTGCGATTGGCTCAAGGAAGAACTCCTTGCACTTAAGAATGTACAGACCGGAGCGCCGGTGGTGACCCGCGTCCTCTATGGGGACGATCTCTTCCCCGGTGCCTATCGGAAAGAATTCCCGGATCTCGTGATTGAGTGGAACAATGAAGCTCCCATAACCGCCGTGCGCTCTCAATCTGTCGGTGAGATTCGAGTGGAGTCCCTCAACCCCCGCACGGGAGATCACCGTCCGAAGGGCCTCGTTTTGGCCCGAAGCAACGATCTTCAGCCTCACTTCCTACAAGGCGCCATATCGTTGGTGGATTTGGCGCCCACCTTGGCTGCGCATTTGGGAGTCCAACTTTCTGGAATCGACGGCAAGCCGGTCACGGAATTTTTCCCGCAGAGCGCCAGGCCACGAGCGACCTAAATGACTGACGCTGCAATCGGAGTCGTCATCCCTGCCC
>Ga0224496_10002535_pt1 | contig 10820 bp, 13 predicted proteins | sample SF_Jul11_sed_USG_2_FD_168127 | JGI IMG/M metagenome (GOLD analysis project Ga0224496, IMG submission 168127) | Sediment microbial communities from San Francisco Bay, California, United States - SF_Jul11_sed_USGS_8_1 | ecosystem: Environmental > Aquatic > Marine > Sediment | place: USA... | reverse complement strand
TCAGATCGCCAACCGCCGTCGGGCGCCCGTCGTTGTCGTAAGTGAAATTGATCGCCGAGCCATTCACCGATTCCGACGTGACCCAGAAGTTGTTGTCGAAGGTTAATCCGATGGAGCCATTGACCGTGCCAGCGAAGGTGACACCGGTTCACACGCTACCGTCATAGACAAAGGTCAACACCTCCCCGTTCATATTCGATGGTAGTAGGACCACGATTTGAAAACCTGGATTTGCTAAACATAACGGTTACTTTATTTTCCAAGTAAGTACTTTTTAGGTGTAGATAATACGCACTCCCTGTAAGGTATAATCTAATAAATTTAAAATTTATAACAAAGCAAAGAAATAATTCTGCAATACAAACAATTTTCACTAATAAACTACGTTCCTCTAAATAATCTCCCATAAGATTGTTTAGCACTTTTATTGAATAATTTACAATTCCAACCCTCCAACCGGTTACGCATACAATAACATCCTCATGATAATCGACAGCTCTCATAAGCGTTGCATAATTATCACCTTCGCCAAATATTATCTTTACCATCATTAAGGCCCAAAGAATGGAAGAATGCAAATACATGCGGCCCAGCATATCGCAAATGCCGCAGGATTTTTCAAACGCGCGCACATCAAGAGACAAACCGTTCCTGAATCCTGTGGAGGTGGATTTGGATCGAGTTTCTCAGGAGGTCCAAGTGTTGGAGTAGTATCTGGTACTGTAGGGCCTACGGTTGGTTCTCCGCTCTCATTGCCGCTATTTCCATTATTCGCCTTTCCTTTTGGTTTAGACGGTCCCTTATCACCTGGAAGAGGGTTCCCCTTTTGAGGATTATTATTGGGCTTACGGCCTCCGGGTAATCGCTTCCCAAAACCACGCAGCCCTGAAACATCATAATAAGTAATAGAATCATTAAAGCAATATCCGAACAGGTTCGAGTAATTTCCATCAAACAATATCGGGTCTTTGCTGGTCCAACGTCCCGTATGTGGATCGTAATCCCTGGCTCCGAAGCGAGTCAACTTTGTGTGTTGATCGTAGAGGCCACCGGCGAATGCGAAGTGCTGGAAGCCGGGATTTGTGTCGTTGACGATATTCCCAAATTCGTCGTAGTCGATGCGTTGGGTAATGGAGTTGTCCGCCGCGTTGACAACCATACGAACGGAACCAAGGTGATCCGAGATAATGCGATAAGTAACTCCGCCTTTCACCATATAGTCGGGCACATGGCCTTTGCTTGCATAAACATATCGCGCGACAATATTCCCCGCGCCGTCCAGTTCCGCGATCGGCTCCAGTTGGTCCTTGTAGATGAAGCCCTGCACCAACGCACCGTTAACTTTCTTACCGATGCGGCGATTGCTGGCATCGATGACGTAGTCGATCACGGTCCCGTCGGGCATTGTCACTCCCCGCAGGTTGCCGTAAACATCGTAGTTGTACGTCATGGCGCCGGTTGAATCGGTCTTCGTCTTCAACTCGCCGTTGGCGGTGTATGTATAATCCGCGTTGCCGTATTTCGTCATGCGGTCTTGCAGGTCGTAGAAGCCCTGGTATGTGCCGCTCTTCGTCACCGCCGTGACTCTGTTGCCGTTGGCGTCGTAATCGTAGGTGGAGACAGTGACGCCGTTCTCCTTCACGCTCACCAACCGACCGGCGACATCATAGCCATACTCATAAACCGTCAACACCCCGCCGATGGTCTCCGTCTTTGTTGCGATGCGGCCGATCGCGTCGCACAAGTATTGAACATCGAGGATTATTATCATACTTCAGGAACATATTAGGTTTCATTTATGGATAAACCCTTATTCTTTGTGTTCCGGTGGTTCAATATCAGGATATTTTCTATAAATTGGCAACATGAAATCATAATAGACTCTACCCATAACATAGCCCATCTTTTTGCGATAGTCATTAAATTCTTCTAGGCTGCAGTTTTCTTGCACAAGCAAAATCGATTGGTTCATTTTTCCGGTCAACTCAATCATTATATTGCTTACCTGTCTTGCGATATCCTTATCCATCAACACCCATGCCTTTCCATACACTTTCTCAGACATTTAAAATAGGATGCCCCGTAATCGCGTGTTGGCAACGCGGTATCAGAGCACTCTTTTATACATTCGTTTTGGACTTCCTGACAACGTTTTGACAATGGATTGGACGGACATAATAAATTACCAGCAACATTTCCAAGGACGCCTCCAGCGGCTGCTCCACCCATTGCACCCAGAGCACCCCCGCTTGCAGCTCCTGCAGCGTTACCTAGTACCGGAACAGGTGAACCTGCAGCACCCCCAATTGCCCCACCTAAAGCCCCGCCCACTAAAGCGCCAGCACCAGCACCTGCTGCGGTACATGCGGCAACGCATGCAGAGTTAGGCTCCATCCCGTTATAATCTACATAATTGACAGGATCACTGAATGCATATGAAAAAAGATTGGAGCTTCTACCTAGAAAACCAACTCCATCCTTAGCCATCCACCTTCCTGCGAAGGCATCATAATCTCTGGCGCCGAAGCGGGTCAACTTCGTGTGGTGATCGTAAACTCCACCTGCGAAGGCGAAAAACTGGAAGCCGGGATTCGTGTCCTGTGTAATATTCCCGAATTCGTCGTAATCGATGCGCTGGGCGATGGAGCCATCAGTTGAGTTAGCCACCAGCCGCACAGAGCCCAGGTGGTCGCTGATTAGATCCTCAGCTCACCCTCCCTGTGGACGCTGTCCGCGCCCGGCCCCTCCCAAGGAGGGGATTGAGTATTCTTTTCGCCTCCCCTCCAAGAGAGAAGTATCAACCGGTGGCCGTCTGAGCTATATCCCGGAGACCGGATGTCGGGAAAATACTAAACTTGTACAGTCGATCAACTTGCTATCATATCCTTATGAACTATAACTCCTCTCTCATCAACATAAAGGAGTATATTGGCATAATCATATAATATATACAATTTATATTTAATCGTCCTACTCATGCATTCCCTTCCTGACATGCAATACTCAGAATAGGTATCATTATCAAATATTCTATATGGCAATTTAAGCGCCTTTACAACAATTGAAACATCTTTTCCTACAAAACATACATTTCTATACGTACCTAATTTATTTAATGTCACACTATCAACACTTATATGGTTTACAAATATTTGCAATGCTAGGTACATGTAAAGCAACGCGCATAGCACTACCTCAAGATGCACCTTATATCTTATAATATTCATATATTAACGGGTTACAATAATCAGCTCTTATAAATGGCTCTTATTATGGCTTATATCTATTCGCACAACAATTCTCACATGAAAGATTATTACAATCGCCGCATTTTATGCCTTCATAGTTTGCAGGTAAATCATTAAGATCTGGATGAGAATCAGGGTCAAAATCTATCAAATCCTGGAGCTCCTTTCCAATTCCAGCAGCCGCTGCTGAGGCCGGACCACACATCAGGTATATATAACAAGTTACAACGCAGTGTTTGTACTTATCATCCATCCCGGGATGTCTATTCAAGATTGCACTCAATTGCTTGCCTAACTTATACGCACAACTAAGTGGATTGTTCTTTTCGGGATTGTCGAATTCGTTTCCATTCCAATCTCTACCACTCCTTCGGCCTCCAGTGATATCATAATAGTTAACAGTATCGCTGATAGCATACCCATAAAGATTCGCTCCATCTCCTTTGAACCGAATCGGATCCTTACTCGCCCAGCGTCCTATATGCGCATCATAATCCCGGGCGCCGAAGCGGGTCAACCTTGTGTTTAGATCGTATATCCCACCGGCGAAGGCGAAGGGTTGGAAGCCGGGATTGGTGTCTTGCGTGACATTCCCGAACTCGTCGTAGTCGATGCGTTGGGCTGACAGCGTCGCCGTTGACGGTCAACGCCTTCACCCGCAGGAATCATGCAATTTTACGTCTTAAAGTATCATAAGCCTCTAGTATGTAATTGTCTGCAAAGTCATTCATATTACGCTCAAGCAACCTCAGCCAATACTTACCTGCCTTTACTTCCTTTAGCTCTACTATATACAACTCAGCGATTGACAAGCTAATATACGATTTTTCATAGTTACATTTTATAATACATGCGCTAGCATATGCCTTCTCATACAATGCAACGGCATCCCTTGCATTGTCCGTATATTCAGCTCTTGTAGCAAGAATACTTGGCATTTCTCCATATTTTTGCTCAAGCCAATCCAAGTATTTATGTAATTCTCTTTCCATATCACTTGTGTCGGCATCTTGCTCGGACATTTTAGCTATATTAAGCGCAAGACTTTTTACTACGCTCCAGTCTCTGTCGCTTACACCATCCCTCGTAGGCATCAACACACCATCAGATAGCAATACAGTAAATCGATTACCGCTTTATAAATTATATATACTTCTAGCCTCGCTCTGCATATATATTTACAAGGCTATCGTCAAAAGGTGTATTTTGCTTTTCAAGTAAATGATCTAGAATAATCCCAATAGCAAGTCCGCAAGCGCCCCCTCTTTTAATAACTTTCAATAGACCCTTTAGCTTTTTAGCATGCTTTATTTTCCCAGCTTTCTCGGCTTCTTTGATCGCACTCTGAATTTCGTCTACACCTGATTTTTTGTTCAAACCGGCTGTGGATATGTTTTGCTTTCCACCTTTAGCATAACCAGTTAAATCCACCCAATTTACTGGATCATTGAGCACGTATCCATACAAATTTAGGTCGCCGCCGGCGAAGCTTATAGGGTCCTTACTTGTCCACCTGCCAGTGAAGGCATCGTAGTCACGAGCGCCGAAGCCGGTGAGCTTGGTATGCTGGTCGTATATCCCACCGGCGAAGGCGAAGGGTTGGAAGCCGGGATTTGAATCCGAAACGATATTCCCGAATTCATCGTAGTCGATTTTTTGCGCTATCGAGCCATCGCCTACATTCACCACCATACGGACCGAGCCGAGGTGATCGCTGATGATGCGGTATGTCATGCCGCCCTTGGTCATGTAGTCGGGCACATGTGCCTTGGACGCGTAGACGAAGCGGCTAACCAGCGCGCCCGCGCCGTCCAGCTCAGCCACCGGATTCAGCGCGCCTTCGTAAAGAAAACCTTGCGTCAACTGGCCGTTGAGCTTCTTGCCAACCCGCCTGTCGTTCGCGTCGATGACGTATTCGATTTGTGTTCCATCGGGCAGCGTGACCGAGCGAAGATTACCAAACACGTCGTAGTTATAAGTGGTGACGCCAGCGGAATCCGTCTTCGTCAGCAACTCGCCATTGGCCGTGTAAGTATAATCCGCGTCGCCGTATTTCGTCATCCGGTCTTGCAGGTCGTAAAATCCCTGGAAGGTCCCCGCCCTGGTCACGGCCGTTATCCGGTTTCCGTTGGCGTCGTAATCGTAGGTGGAAACCGTGACGCCGCCCTCCTTCGCTTCGATCAACCTCCCGGCCACGTCATAAGAATATTCATACACAGTCGTTGCGCCCGCGGCGCCGCCGCCGATGGTCTCGGTCTTTGTGACGATGCGGCCGATCGCATCGCGCGAGTATTGAACATTGAAGATGGAGGCTCCCGACGCCTTTGCGCTGTAGGCAGCGGTCTCGCCGAAGTTACTATACAAGTAACTATCCGTGATAGTTCCCAGCGCGGCACCAGTCAAAAAACCATTCTGGTTGTTGCGTGTGATTGTCAGACCTCCAGCCGAACTCAGCCGCCCGTCGTTGTCGTAAGTGAAACTCACCGTCTCCCCGTTTACCAATCGGAAATAATCCATCCAAGAGTTATTGAACTCGGGCCTAATTATTTCGCCTTATTTTCTTTATTATTTTCTCAATTTTCTCGACTGTATCTTCGGTAATATGATCGCTGCTCATAGCCATCATGTAATACATCATAGCTTTTTTTATATTTTTTTTAACTCCAGTCCCCTTTTGGTAAAGTTGGGCAATTTGGTAAAGCGCCCCTCCATCACCCAAGGCGGCTGCCCTGTGGAACCACCATAGTGCTTTCTTCCACTCTCTTCGTTCCTTATGTACAATGGCTATATTCCTCGCCGCCGCAAAATCATTGTAGCGCAATGCTTTTTTATACCATAATATCGCCTTATCCTTGTCTTTGCGTACGTGTATACCTAAATCATAAAAATAACCAGTATTTAACGCGCCAGTAGAATCGCCCATATTCGCAGCCAATTGGAATAACTCAAATGCTTGCTTCAATTTACCTTTGTCCCACATGCTGTCTGCCTTACGGCATATTCGATCACTCTCTTTAGTATAATCGCCATATGCTGGTAGAATATTTGAATACTTGTCTGCCATAATATTACCTGATAGATTATTCAACATACCTTGTTCTTTAAGCACAGCCATTACCACAAGATGGTTCACCACACGTGCCATCCCAGCACCATGGAAACCACGGATCGCCTGGCGGTACATATGGGCAATATGCACAGGGATGAATAATTAAAGGACAAAGGGGGCCTGTAGGCGTGGGCGGCTTTGGAACTTTAGGCGTGGGATTCTTTGGTGGTGCAGGTTTCCATCCTTTAGGCGCCTTCTTTTCTTTTGTCTTCCCGTTTTGATCTTCGTATATTATCCAGCCAGGCTTTGTGGGATGTGTCCTGTATTTTTTATGTGGATTATTTGTGCCTTGAGGGGAGCTAGCCCAATTTCGCTCTCCTTTCCCGCCTTGCCCCCCTTTGTTCCTTCCCAGCCCATTTGTATCATAGAAGTTCACCGCATCATTCAAAACATACCCATACAGGTTTGGCCCATCACCTGCAAACAATATCGGGTCCTTGCTGGTCCAGCGGCCGGTATGCGCATCGTAGTCACGCGCTCCAAACCTTACCAGCTTGGTGTGCTGGTCGTATATTCCCCCTGCGAAGGCGAAGGGCTGGAAACCGGGGTTCGTGTCGTTGACGATATTTCCGAACTCGTCGTAGTCGATGCGTTGGGCAATCGAGCCATCCGCCGCATTCACCACAAAACGGACCGAGCCGAGGTGATCGCTGATGATTCGGTAGGTAATCCCGCCCTTGGTCATGTAGTCGGGCACATGACCTTTGCTGGCGTAGACGAACCGGGCGATCATATTTCCCGCGCCGTCCAGCTCCGCCACCGGCTCCAATTGATCCTTGTAGATGAAACCCTGCACTAATGCGCCGTTCACCTTCTTCCCGATGCGGCGGTTGTTGGCGTCAATGATGTACTCAACAGAAGTCCCGTCAGGCAAAACAACCGAGCGAAGATTACCAAAGACATCGTAGTTGTACGTGGTCGTCCCGTCGGCGTCCGTCCTCGTTTTCAGCTCGCCGTTGGCTGTGTAGGTATAGCTCGCATCGCCGTATTTCGTCATGCGGTCTTGCAGATCGTAAAATCCCTGGAAGGTCCCCGCCCGTGTCACCGCCGTGATCCGGTTGCCGTTGGCGTCGTAATCATATGTGGATACCGTGACGCCGCCCTCCTTCGCTTCGATCAACCTCCCGGCCACGTCATAAGAATATTCATACGCAGCTGTGGTTCCGTTGACGGTCTCGGTCTTTGTGACGATGCGGCCGATCGCGTTGCGGGTGTATTGAACATCGAAGACCGCCGCTCCCCCAACCCTGGCGTTGTAACTGGTAGTCTCGCCGAAGGTGGAGTATGCGTAGCTATCGCTTATCGATCCCAGCGCCGTCCCGGTGAGGAATCCGTTCTGGTTGTTGCGGGTGATGGTCATTGCGCCGGCGGATTTCAGGCGCCCGTCATTGTCGTAGGTGTAGTTGACCGCGTCGCCGTTGACCGATTCCGATGTGACCCAGAAGTTGTTGTCGAAGGTCAAGGCGATGGAGCCGTTGACCGTGCCCGCATAAGTGACGCCGGTCGTCATGCTGCCGTCGTAGGCGAAGCTCATGCTCTCCGTGGCGCCGGTGGCATTGTCCGTCCTAGCAACAGCGATCGGCAAATCATTCCCTCCGCAGGATGTGCAACCATTAGCGCCATAAGTATAATCAATTCGTCCAGCAGAGCGAGTGTCATGTGAATACTATCACTATACAAGATATTTTAACCTTCCGCTTTATGCATATGTAGCCCCTGATTACTTGAAAAAACCATAATATTCTTTAAAATAGATTATATAATATTTCTATCACTACAGATGCTAATATAGCAAGAATTGGCCCAATCAATAATATTGCTATAAATATGGCCTCTTTTTTAAACATTAGTATGCCTATCATGTATAATCTTTGTTCTTACTATCTGGGCCCAACGGATCCTTGTCTTGTCCTGGGCGATTTCTGAAAAAATAACTGCATGGGAATCTCCCAACTATCCAAAATGGGCGGCTTTGAGGCTCCCAATAGTACAATCCAAGTTCTTCTGTATTCCATTTCCCGCATGCATACACCTGTTTTACGCATATTACAATTATATGTCCAGGATGCGCATTGCACGCTACCTCACATAGGTAATCGTCACATACTGCGCATTGTAACGCCCTTAATCCTTCCGGATCTAAGTAGTTTATTGAATCATTACCAACATAAGCATAGTAGTTACTTTCCATGCTTTTATTTAATAACGGTTTTTTGCTTGTCCATCTTCCTGCGAATGCATCATAATCCCGGGCGCCGAAGCGTGTTAGCTTAGTGTGCTGATCGTAAACTCCACCAGCGAAGGCGAAGGGTTGGAAGCCGGGATTTGTATCAGTAATCACATTACCAAACTCGTCGTAGTCGATGCGCTGGATAATAGTACCGTCAGTTGAGTTCACAACCAAACGCACGGAGCCGAGGTGATCACTTATAATGCGGTATGTTGTACCACCCTTCACCATATAGTCCGGCACGTGGCCCTTGCTGGCGTAGACGAATCGGGCGACAACATTCCCGGCGCCATCCAACTCAGCCACCGGCTCAAGTTGATCTTTATAAATAAAGCCTTGCACTAACGCGCCATCGACTTTCTTCCCGATGCGACGATTACGCGCGTCGATAATATATTCGATGCTAGTACCGTCCGGCAGAGCGGCCCCCAAGGGGTTAGCCCCTGCGTTGTCGGTCCTTATCACATTTTGCGGCAAATCATTCCCTCCGCATGAAGTGCAACCAGGCAGGGGCGATGGTCAGGGGATGCTGTCACCGTACAGTTTGTCTGCTATCTATTTTATAGGATTTTCGCTATAAATACCATATATATAAAAAGGAGAGTGCTCAGAAATTCGTTTATCAGAAAGTGCTAACATTTCCTCTGCATCTCCAATATTCTTTATTAAGCCATATTCATTTAAACGAGTAGACCATAATATTCGTAACAATTCACTTTCCTCTTTTTCGTATCCACAGTTCGTCAAACCACTTAACCCATCTTGGTCTGCGATATCATAACCCAGAAATTCCCAACCGCTGATATCTTCTAGTGATTTGACAGGCATATCAAGGGCCATTTGCCAGTAGCTATCTATTGTAGGAATGAACCTGGTAACTAGAGTTTCCGCTATAATAACAATATTTTCCTGCATACATTCCCTTTCATGGCAATAATATTCTACCATTTTATCTTTCTCTTTCCATAATTCTAACGCCCAATTCATTGTATCTTTTGATTTGACCATTATCTTTTCCATATCCTGACAATTTGGGAATTCAGATTCAATAAATGAATAATGGAATACTGAAGGCCATACATTGTTATCAACAGAAAGAGGCCATTTTGTGTTAGCATCTAAAAGAAACATAGAACGTCTTTTCTTGTTCCAGTCACTATCGACATAGTATTTAGGATGGTATTTAATATCGTATCCTAACAGGGTTCTCTCCATTGTATATTATTTCATTTCCGTTTAATACCAGGTGGCGGAGGAAGATAATCCGTGTGTATTTTTCTCCAACCACACTTACATGTTTTTGGGTTTTGAACGCGAATCCACAAATGAACGTGTGGAGTCGGTATATACTCCTTCAATGTCTTAGAATAATGGCGTCGGCCCATCCAATCAACTGTAGAACGTACTTCACCTACGGGTGGGTCACATGGGGGGCATTTGTCACAATCATCATCGCCATCATCAGGTGGAAAGAAATAATCCATCACGTCGCTCGCGGCTTTCCCACCAGCCATTGCGCCAGCAATTCCTCCTATTGCTGTTCCAGCAGGACCTGCCCCAGTTCCAACAGCCCCACCAATAGCGCCGCCAATTGCACGCCCAGCGGCTGCGCCTGCTGCTCTGCCAACATAACCGCCTATGGTACCAGCCGTGGAGGAATACCCTGTTATATCATTCAGATTTATTGGGTCATCAAAGACGTATTTATATAAGTTGTAATCTCCGCCGGTGAACAGTATCGGATCCTTACTCGTCCATCTTCCTGCATGCGCATCATAGTCCCTGGCGCCGAAGCGGGTGAGCTTTGTATGCTGATCATAAATGCCACCAGCGAAGGCGAAAGGTTGGAAGCCGGGGTTACTATCTAATAGTATATTCCCGAATTCGTCGTAATCTAACTTCTGTGCTATTGAGCCGTCAGTTGCATTAACTACCAGGCGCACTGATCCCAAGTGATCGCTAATAATTCCATAAGTAACTCCACCTCTGACCATATAGTCGGGTACGTGGCCTTTACTAGCATAGACGAAGCGGGAGATTACATTACCCGCGCCGTCGAGTTCGGCGACGGGTTCCAGTTGGTCCTTGTAGATGAAGCCCTGAACCAGCGCGCCATTAACTTTCTTCCCGATCCGGCGGTTATTCGCGTCAATGATGTACTCAACAGAAGTCCCGTCAGGCAAAACAACCGAGCGAAAATTACCAAAGACATCGTAATTGTAAGTGGTCGTTC
>Ga0224496_10002533_pt1 | contig 10823 bp, 12 predicted proteins | sample SF_Jul11_sed_USG_2_FD_168127 | JGI IMG/M metagenome (GOLD analysis project Ga0224496, IMG submission 168127) | Sediment microbial communities from San Francisco Bay, California, United States - SF_Jul11_sed_USGS_8_1 | ecosystem: Environmental > Aquatic > Marine > Sediment | place: USA... | reverse complement strand
TAAAATCGTTTAGGGATTGCAGTTTTTAGTAATCGATATTTTTGGAAAAATTACAAATTTTCAATAAAATCTTGTAAATCTGGATAAATTATTTGTAAAAACCTACATATATTAAATCATAAAATCTTTTTTCGAATACATTGCATCGTTTTGACGAACTAGATATGAAATTACTTTTTGAATTGACCAAAGATGGCTCAATATCTGTTCCTACACTGTCTAAAAAACTTGGAATTAATGCATCCGTATTGTATAGCCGAATCAAGAGATTGATGAAGAAGAAACTAATTAAAAAATTCACAGTAGAGATTGATGACTCGCTTTTGGGAATCGGTGTCAAGGCCTCAGTTGGAATCAACAGGGATCCAAAACACAAAGATGAAATTCATAAAATACTCATGGACATCCCAGAAGTTGTATCTATTTCAGAAGTTACCGGTAGATTTGATATAATCATCCAGGTTTATGCCAAAAATCTTGAGGCTCTTCATGTTATAGTCATTAAGAAGATTGGCAAAATTCCAGGCATTCAAAATTCTGAAACTTTTGTTGAACTACAAAAAACCGCTAAGGATCCTGTATATCTTACTCAAACAATTTGACATTTGATTTTTCTTATTCTCTGAAAGCAAAATTCTGAAATCAATAATCCATTTACAGTTTATTTTAATTTTGTATTTTCATAATGGCTGTCATTTAAGAACACATTATTCTCCAAATAATCCAATTAATTTCAATGACTGTTAGATTATTTTTGATTTTTTTACATCTTCCAAAGTTTCTGAAAATTATTCAATAGATTTTATCACAAATCCAACGTCAAAAGTTAACTAATATGATGAATTCTGGATTGATAAATCTTGTAACTGCACTTTTTCCAAATTCATTAACCGTGAGAAAATATTTGTAATAACTTAACGAACTAATTCTTTGAATCCCCTGTTCCTGAAATACTGGAATTACACTACAGTTGGATTCAATAAATTGTAATTAGATTTTGTGAGATGACATTCTGAATGAATCTGTTCCTCTGAAATGCTGCCGCAGTTATGACAAAAAAGCTGATTTACTTTTCCACAAACATCACACTTTTTGTTTTCTTCTAACTCAATTCCACATTTTCTGCACGAATCTATTCTCATCACACCTTGTCTGTTATTTTTTTATTTAAACCGTGTGAAAATTAGATTGAACTAATTAGATTCAGCTAATATTCTTATTCTATAGAATCAGAATAAATTAAACTTGTATGTAATAATCCAAATGATGTAAAACTTATCTTTCTCAATATTATCAAAATTCATTTTTATCCCCAAGAATCAATCTGATTTTTTTAATATGTTCAACCCAATAGCATACTTTCAGAAGTAATCGATAACCTTTTAAAAATTTTAAAATCAATTTTTTGTACAAGTACTTTATTCTTAGTTGGTCTTACAGTATCAAAATGAAATCCATCGTAAAAATTGAGTCTGAAACTCTTAATCTACTCGAATGCCATCCTATTTTCTTCTCTGAAACTTTTCTGGCATGATGTCTTTTTTGTCCGAGATAAGTCCCATAACTTGTAGGTATTCGTCATTATGCCAAAGGATTTTTGACATTTTCATTCCAAATTATTCTATATTAAAAGATCACACGTTTGGGAAATCAAATTTATTAGAATTTTGAATCCCACTTACCTTCATTGATTTCAACTGTTATTTCTTTTGGAGTCTTTCCTTCTACTTTGACTCCCAATGCAAGACATGTGCCAATGATTGTTTTTGCAACTGATTTTAATGATGAAGCATAAGATCTCTCTAGTTTTGTGTTTGCTACTTTGATTACTGCGTCCATTGTTACGTCTCCTACCCATTGAGTGCCAGAAGCACCTGAACCCTTTTGAATTCCTGCCTCTTTCATGATTAACGCAGCAGCTGATGGGATTCCGATTTCAATTTCGTATTTTTTTGTATCCGTATCAACAATTACTGTAACTGGAACTTTCATTCCCTCAAAGTCTTTTGTTTTGTCATTAATTGCTTGAATAACTTCCATGATATTGACTCCCAGTGGCCCCAGTGCTGGACCTAATGGTGGGCCTGCTGATGCTCCTCCGCCTGTTACCAGCGATGATACTTTTTGTTCTCCCATGTTAATTCACACTCAAATTGAAAATTTAATCCTTCCTAAGCCTCACTTGAGAGCTTTAGGTAGTTTGCATCTACTGTTACTGGTAATTGATATGACGCATCTAGCAAAACTACGGTTGCCTCTTCTTTGTCAACATCAATTCTGGTTATTGTTGCTTTCATCCCCTTGAATGGACCTCCCGTAATCTCTACTATATTATCTACTGTTAATTGTGAAACTGTTGATTTTTTGACTAGATATCCTTCGATGTCTTTGAATTCTAATTCTCCCCTCAATTGACCCCGAATATGTCTTACTCCTTCAACTGCCATATATGCATCGCTTGGATTAATTGCTTCAATCACGACATATCCCTTTAGATTATCTACTAGTAATACTGATTGAATGTTAATTTGATTAGCATTAGCTTTTGCTTCTAATAATCGCATTACGACTTTTTCTTGTCCTCCAGTGGTTCTTATTGCAAACAAATGTGATTTTATTTCCTCGGACAATTTTACCTTCCAAATGTAATTACTGAAAAGACAAACTGTATGGTAAATCCAATAGCTCCAACTCCTGCAATTCCCATCAAAACTAGTCTGAGGTGTTGTTGGTACTCGTCTTTGTCTGGCTTTTTTGCCATTTTCATGGTATTTACCATATTTTTCAAAGTCTGCCTAGGGTTCATTGCTGGAAATTAATAAGGTGTCCTTATATTCCTTATCTCATGGAACTGTTAGTTGCGTATCAAGATGACCCAGCAGGTCACAATATGGCAAAATTTCTTTCAAAGGAAATGGCCAAAGAAGATGATGTTTTTCGTGGAAAATACTATGACTTGGTTATTATCCCCACTCCTGCCATTTCAGCAGATTGGTTAGAAGAAAAATATGATTATGATGGATTTGTTTTTTTGTCAAAACATGCTGCAGAGTCTGGCCAATTGGCTTTGACGTGTCATAGCACTGGAAATTTCTCTGAAGCAAAGTTTGGAGGAAATGACAGACAAATTGCAATTCCTCACCCTGATCTTCAGAAGGCGTATCTTCAAACATTGAAGAAAAATCAGTCAAAGTTTTCTGATTTTCAAATAACTATAGAAGCAACACACCATGGTCCAACCGCATTAAAAAAACCCGTGATATTCATAGAGATAGGCACCACTGAAAAGCAGTGGAACGATGAATATTTATGCAATTCTGTTGCAATCCTTGTCCATCAGGTTCTATCGCAATCTATCAGAGAAAACCCTGTGGCAATTTGTTTTGGTGGAACCCACTATCCTTCAAAGTTTACAGATGAATTGCTTAATGGAAGGTATGCACTTGGCACGGTAATTCCAAAACATAATTTAGAGAATCTTGATGAAGGATTATTCTCTCACATTATTTCACAAAACAAAGCGGCAACTGCTGCACTTTTGGATTGGAGAGGATTAGGTTCTGAGAAGCAAAAAGTACTTGACTTGCTTGAATCAACAGATCTTGAGGTAATTAAAATTTGAATCTTGAACAAAAGATTTACAAAAAATTACTTGAAGTACCAAAAGGCAAAATCACTACTTATGGAGAATTGGCAAAAGCCGTTGGATTAAAAAACGGCCAAAGAGTCATTGGAAAAATTATGAACAAAAATCCATACCCTGTGATTATTCCTTGTCATAGAGTTGTAATGTCTACGGGAAAAATAGGCGGTTATGCATATGGAGAGCACATAAAAACAAAAATGCTCAGTGATGAAGGAATCGAGATTAAAAATGGTAAAATTATGAATTTAGAAAATATTGTTCATCGATTCTAATCTTTTCTCTTTTCTCTAATTTCATCCATTAGAAGTCTGAGGTGTGCCTTGTTTCTAACTGTATTTCCTCCGACTTTTTTGTAGAGTGCCCAGAATTCTGGATTGGTTAAATCTTTTCTGTCTTTTGCAATCTTTAACAGTCTTCTCAGTGAACGAACCTTAGCAACATACACTTCTTTCTTACCTACTCTTGCTCCTTTTCTGCCTTGTTTTGACCCTTGAGTTGTACCTCTCTTGTTTTTCTGGTCTTTCTTGAATTGTGCTCTTCCTCTCGATGTTCCTACAAATGGTTTTATTTTAATTGTATTTGCGGTAATCAGACTTCTGACATTTTCTCTAGTAATTGCATCGGCAATATCATCTAAGTGATCAGTGTCAAACTTTATTCTATGAATTCCAACCCCTGTGACTCTAGATGCGAGTCTTTTTTTTGCATTAAGATTTACTACCACTTGCACTCACTCTCGCATTAAAAATTTTGAATTTGTTTTCAATCGCTTTTACAATGATTTCCTTTCTTTTTCTAGTTCCAACACTGTGCCCGAATCTGACACCATCCTTTTTTGGATCTAGTTTTTCTAAATCTGATAGATTGAATACTAAGTTATCTGTATATCCTGATGGATGTAATCCTCTTGCAATTTTTGGTCCTCCATATCCTACTTTTACGAGTCCTGGACGACCCCTACTCTTTTGTTTTCTCTGATGATGATCAATGCCTTTTGGCTTTCTCCAGTTAGTTTGTAATCTAACATAACGCCAACTTTCTGGTCTTACAAAGTCTGGATTGTGCTCTTTTACTTCCTGTCTCTTTGCAATTTTGTCCTTGTTGATAGGCATCACTCTGAGTCTTGAATTTTGGAATAAATACGTTCCTAGACAAAAAATAATTTTTAATAAGAAAAATATAATAAGGAAACTTTAGGCGGAACGTTATCTCATGAACAAACCTGGGATTGATAAAATTATTTTTGGAGGCCAAATCCTCTGACTCAAGTAGTAGGTACTGCAGTAACTGAGAAATTTTCATTACAGCTAAAAGAATTTGGAATCAATCCATTCAAAGTTCACAGAAATCTCGATGTTGATGAGATGGTCCGCATATCTGTTGAAAGAAAAGAAGGTGTAGTAAATTCCACCGGTTCTCTTTCAGTCAATACTGGAAAATATACCGGTAGATCTCCTGATGATCGATTTATTGTGTTTGATGATAAAACCCATGACACCATTGATTGGGGGAAAATCAATCACCAATTCCCAACTGGTAAATTTGAGAAACTTTTAGAGAAAATGAAAAACTTTGTTGATAACAAGGAGCTTTTTGTCTTTGATGGTTTTGTGGGTGCAGATCCTGATACCCGCTTACCGATTAGAGTGATTAATGATCATGTTTGGCAAAATATGTTCTCAAGGAATTTGTTTATCAGGCCAACAAACGAAGAACTTGAAAATCATGAACCAGAATTTACAATATTGTGTATTAATGACTTTAAAGCAATTCCAGATGTTGATGGAACTAAAACCGATATATTCATCTTAATTGATTTGACAAGAAAAATTGTTTTGATTGGAGGAACTGAATATGCTGGTGAAATGAAAAAGTCAATGTTTGGCGTAATGAATTTCCTTCTACCAGAACGTGGTATTTTCCCAATGCATTGCTCTGCAAACATCGGCGGAAAAGGAGACACTGCATTATTCTTTGGATTGTCTGGTACTGGTAAGACAACTCTTTCTGCAGATCCAAATAGAAAACTAATTGGTGATGATGAGCATGGTTGGTCTGACAATGGAACATTCAACTTTGAAGGTGGTTGTTATGCAAAGTGTATCAATCTTAGTAAAGAAGCGGAACCTGAAATTTGGAATGCTATCAAACCTGGCGCAGTTTTAGAAAATGTAGTACTTAAAGACAATGTGCCTGATTACGATGATAACACATTAACTGAAAACACCAGGGTTGCATATCCTCTAGATTTCATTCCAGGTGCTGTAATTCCAAGTGTCGGAGGAAATCCAAAAGTGATTATATTTTTGACAGCTGATGCATTAGGGGTTTTACCACCAGTTTCTAGGTTAACCAAGGAAGCTGCAATGTTTCATTTCATGTCTGGTTACACCAGTAAATTGGCAGGGACTGAACGTGGCATTAAAGAGCCAAAATCTGTATTTTCAGAGTGTTTTGGTGCACCGTTTATGCCTAGACCTGCATCAGTTTACGCCAAATTACTTGGAGAAAAAATCAACCAGCACAATACTGTGGTTTATCTTGTAAATACTGGATGGTCTGGCGGCCCATATGGAGTTGGAGAAAGAATCAAGATAAAATATAGCCGTGCTATGGTAACAGCTGCCCTTTCAGGTGCACTAGATATTGTAAAGTACCGTCATGATGATTTGTTCAATTTAGATATCCCAACTGAAGTAGAAGGTGTCCCTTCAGAAATCTTAGATCCAAAAAATACTTGGGAAGACAAAGACTCGTATGAATTATCTGCAAAAAAATTAGCTCAGATGTTTGTTGAGAACTTTAAGAAATTTGATGGTGTCTCATCTGAAATAGTCAACGCAGGCCCAAAACCTATCTAAATTATCTTTTAATTATTCCAAAAATTCCTATAGTAATAACAATGATTGCAATTATCCAGATCTGTTTTTCTGGAATGTCGATGTCCCATCTCTGAATGTTTTCTGGAATTGTAGTTATCTTAATTGTATTATATGCACTTGTTGTGTTTTGATTTGTTCTTATTTTTACATCTATCCAATATTCTGAATTCTCATAAATTTCCACTGTTGCTTTTTTGTTTGGCAACATGGTTGTTGTATCCACTTTTCCATCTTTGCTATTTGTTACAGATATTTTTGCAAAATTCCATTCATCTGGATGATTGATCTCAAATGAAAGTTTTTGATTTTGTTGAATTACTGAAACTGAACCTTGTGTGTAGTGTACCAAAAATGGAATGGTATAACGCGTGTCATCATGATGGATAATTATTTTTCCTTCATAATCTCCAAACTTTTCTTCAGTCATACTCATTTTGATTTGTAAATTATTTCCTTCAAGAATATGTGCAAATTTTATGAATTCTGGTCCTTCAAATTCCACGTCAAAATTATCTAACGTCCCTTCAATCAATTTCAACTCTAGTTGTTTTTCTGCAACCCGATTATCTGATGAAACGCTGATCACAAAATTTGGTGGCATTATGATTAGCTTGGCACCGTACGCATTTTCAATGTCTAGTCTTCCTGCACCTGCATCATTTACGGAGAAATATTGACCATAGGCATCAGAAACAGGCTCAACTGTTGTTAATAGTAGCGATTTTATCTCGTGATGGTGAAAAAGTGGATTTTTTTGAAGTAATAATGCAGCAGCCCCACTGACATGAGGTGCAGCATAACTTGTCCCGCTTGTGAAATTATATCCTGCATTGCTCTGAGTGCTGTTGATATATGCCCCAGGTGCTACTATTTCTGGTTTTATGTAAAATGGTGAAACCGGACCTCTTGAACTAAAATGTACTACAAAGTCTGGATTGTAAAACAAATGCATTGAAGCATAGTTCTCTGCTTTAACAGATTCTATAATTTCTAGTCCTTCCTCTCTATCAATCGATACAACTGGAATCTGTGGGCTATAATCTGGTTCAATAAATTCATGAATCAATTCCCCCAGAAAAATTCCTGGAGAATTATTGTAAACTATCAATGCTTTTGCACCTGCACTTGCTGCATTACTTTCCTTGATTGAAAAATACAGTAATTCCCCTTCAACGTCACTTCCTCTCTCAACAATTACAATTGCATCTCTTACGTTGAGCTCTTCAAAGTCTTTTGTCTTCCCATATCCTGCAAAAATTATTTCTCCGGAAATTGGGTCTTCCAATTTGGTTGAGCCAACCATTGGAATTGCTGTGAATGATTTGTTATTAACTTCTAGTGTTGCAACTAAGCTTGAAGTAAGATTGTTGTATGTTGCTCCAACTGTAACTGAGCCGTGATTTCTCCCGGGACTTCCAATTGTCCCTAACACAGGACCATCGTTTCCAGCTGCAGTTACTACAAAAATCTCTTTTTCTAATGCATGATTCACTGCGCGTTCAATTTTTGCATTTGTTTTATTTACTCCTAAACTAATATTGATAATGTTTGCATCATCTTCAATCGCTTTTTCAATTGCTCTTATGATCAAGTCTGATGATACTCCCTCACCATTTTCTGAAACTTTGTAAGCAAGGATTTTTGCTTTAGGTGCAACTCCTTTTACTTGTCCGTCAGCTGCAATGACTCCTGCGACCTGGGTGCCATGACCATTAGTATCCATTGGAGGTTTACCTTCGTTTATGAAATTGTATCCTCCTATGACCTTGCCATCAGGCCCCCATCCAAACAAATCTGGATGGTTAAAATCAACGCCTGTATCTATGACTGCTACTTTAATCCCAGTCCCATCAATTCCATCTATTCTGGGAATCTCTGTTCCAATGTATGGTACACTTCTATTCAGATATATTTCAATTATATTTTCACTTTGGAATGACTGAAACAAAATAAAACCTCCTGAAATTACTATGATTAATGAAAAAACTAGGAATTTCACAAATTTTTTAACAGTTTTTACAAGTAAAAATGAATTGCTTCATAAAGCAATAAATTGAATTAGACTTTCTATGAATCTATGGGAAAATACACTCTTCCTGAAATGCCCTATGCATATGATGCACTAGAACCTCACATTGACGCAAGAACTATGGAGATTCATCACACAAAACATCATCAAGCATACACTGACAAACTAAATGCAGCTCTTGAGGCATGTCCTGCTGATATTCAAGCAAAAGATATCATTGACATTTTGTCTGATATTAAATCAGTACCGGAGGCCCAAAGAAGTGCAGTTAATTTCAATGGTGGTGGATATGATAACCACAGGCTATTTTGGAACAACATGAAAGCAAACGGAGGCGGAGAACCAGGAGGATCAATTGCTGATGCAATTAACAATTCTTTTGGAAGTTTCTCTGACTTTAAAGAACGATTTTCATCTACTACAGCAGTAATACAAGGTAGCGGTTGGGGATGGTTAGTTTACAACCCTTCTTCAGGAAAGGTTGAATACAAATCAATGCCAAACCAAACAAGTCCAAGAACCGAAGGACTAGTACCATTATTGGGCTGTGATGTTTGGGAGCATGCATACTATCTTAACTACCAAAACAAAAGACCAGATTATATCGCTGCATGGTGGAATGTAGTTAACTGGGATGAAGTAGAAAATAGATTCTCTAAAGCAAAATAAAGTTCTAATCTTTATTTTTTTTATTCATTCAATATCTTTTATTGTTCTTTATCTGTCTATGAATGAATTTATAACCATCTGAGAAAAGTTGGTTGTAAATGAGTGAAGAACAGGCTGAGCAATTAATGCAGCAAATGCAAATGCTAGAAACATATTTTTCTGATTTGTCTCAAAGAGAATCCACCTTCTACAACATTTTGAGAGAAGCAACTGCTGCAATTGAATCCATTCAATCACTTGGTAAAAAGCTTGAAACAGAAACTCTGGTTCCAATTGGAATGGGAACGTATGTCCCAACAAAAATTTCATCAAATAGCAAAATCATTTTGAATATTGGTGCAGGAATAGCAGTCGAAAAAGATTTTCCTTCAGCAATTAATTATTTGGAAGCACGAATTAAAGAAATTGAAATTGCTTTACAAGATACCTCTGTGAAAAAACAGGATGCTGCAAATAGATTAGAACAAGGAAAAGCACAAATGAATCAAATGATGCAGGCAATGCAACAACCCCAATCGGGATAAAACATGTTTGATAAACTTCGTCGTGCATTTTCTAATGCAGCTAAAAGTCTTGGTGAAAAAGAACTTAACGAAAAAGACATTGAGGATATTCTTTTTGAATTAGAAATCTCTCTTTTAGAATCTGATGTAGCCACTGAAGTAATTGATTCAATCAAAACCGATCTTAAAGAAAAATTAATTGGTTCTAAAGTTGACAAAAAAGAAATTGAAAAATTCGTTAAAAATAGTCTTATTTCCAGTATCTCCGCATTATTTGAAGCAGCTGGAACATATGATCTGTTTGCAAAAATTGATGAACAAAAGAAACAAGGAAAACCCTTTTTGATTTTATTTGTTGGGATTAACGGAACCGGAAAAACTACTTCATTGGCAAAAGTTGCACATATGTTACAACAAGCAAAATATTCTGTTGTCGTTGCAGCTGCAGATACTTTTAGGGCTGGTGCAATTGAGCAATTACGAGAACACACCAATCGGCTTAACCTAAAACTTATTGCTCAGAATTATGAATCTGATCCTGCTGCGGTTGCAAGAGATGCAGTTCTTTATGCAAATTCTCACAGAACAGACTGTGTTTTGATTGATACTGCAGGAAGAATGCAAACAAGCAAAAACTTGATGGAGCAAATTGCAAAAATCACCAAAGTTGTAAATCCTGATATGAAAATTTTTGTAGGTGACTCATTGGCTGGAAATGATACTGTAAACCAAGCACGTGAGTTTTATGAACATGTAAAATTCGATGCTTCTATTTTGACTAAGAGTGATGCAGATGCTAAAGGAGGAGCTGCACTATCAATTGTGAAAATTACCTCTACACCTGTTCTTTTTGTTGGTGTGGGGCAAGAATATACTGATCTGAAACCTTTTAACAAGAAAACTTTTTTGGAAAATGTTTTTGGTTCTTTAGATGATATTGACATAAAGAAAGTTGCAGAACCAACACCAGAACCAACACCAGAACCAACACCAGAACCAACACCAGAACCAACACCAGAACCAACACCAGAACCAACACCAGAACCAACACCAGAACCAACACCAGAACCAACACCAGAACCAACACCAGAACC
>Ga0224496_10002532_pt1 | contig 10826 bp, 11 predicted proteins | sample SF_Jul11_sed_USG_2_FD_168127 | JGI IMG/M metagenome (GOLD analysis project Ga0224496, IMG submission 168127) | Sediment microbial communities from San Francisco Bay, California, United States - SF_Jul11_sed_USGS_8_1 | ecosystem: Environmental > Aquatic > Marine > Sediment | place: USA... | reverse complement strand
AACGTAGATGGTGCGTCCATCGGGAAGGACGCTTGCGGCAAAGGGGAGGTCAAGGATGCGGACTATGAGCGAGAGGTCGTCGCCAAACCGTGCCTCCGATGCCATCCATACTCGCCGGGGATCTCCGCCGCCGAAATTGACGGTGAAGGAGGGCGACGTGAGAGCGGCCAGCCCGTCGAAATCGCAGTCGACGGCTCGCTCCACGATCTCCGATCGAATGACCGAAACCGCCTCGGGCAGAGCTTCACGGGGCAGTGCTACCGATGGAAGTCCGGCTGCCGAACAAGGCCCCAGCGCGGCGCGGATACCGCCGAGGCGATGGCCTCCGGTCACTGCGAGCAGGCTGTCAAATAGCGAGGCAGATCGAACTGCATCCGTGGTTGGCACTGACGTCTGACCGGAATCAGATGCCAGAATCAGCGCACCGGAATTGTCGAGCACGAGGGCTACTCCATTCGAAATATCGAAAACTTGTCGGGCGCCGGCTACAGGGAAGGTGGTTGTCTCGTCCGCTTCAACATCTGTTATCTCGACTTGTCCGTTCACCACGGTTGCGACGAATCCATCCATCACAGCCACCGAAGCCGGACCCGATCCATCGACACAATCTTCCTCCCACGTTGCCTCGCCATCGACGAACGCGACCAGCTTGTTACAGGTGTCGTTGACGCGTAGTTCCACGACGATAAGCGAGTCGTCGGTGTCGCCATATACGAGGTCCGGGCCATCGTAAAGTACGGTGGGAGCGCCGCCCTGAAGGTCGGCTGCGACCAACTGGCCTCCCACTTCCTGGCCGGTGGTCCTGATGAGGTAGATCGCGTTTGGGCGCCCGTCGACGAGTGCGACGTCGATCAGAGTGAGCGATTCGCCGTCGTTCTGGGTGATGAGCTCAATCGGCTCGATGGTCCCCGGCAGTAGTCTTAAAATTCCCGGAGATACGCCCGGTCCTGGGTCGGCGTACTGGAACACGAGGCCACCGATCAGGTCGACGAAAGCCGATTCGAGCGCGTAATCGACATCACCGGTCAGCGTGGCAGGAGGTTGGTCGTCGTAGAGGATGGTCACCGCTTGATCCGTTACGACGATCGCCCCGGTTAATGGTTCGGTTGATGGGGCCGTGGTCGACGTTGGGGTGGCGGGCGTGTCGCCGATCGTTGACGACGTCGTGGTGGTGTCCTCCGGCGGGGTTGATGCCGTAGGGAGCAACGCGCACGATCCCAGCAGCATGGCTAGGGCGAGTAGGCCTGTGAGTCGGGTCGTCATGGTTGCAACGGTAGTTGGCCGCGGCCTTTACGAAAGTTGAATCGCCTGGTCATAGGCCTCAATGTAGGTGCGGGCGGCGTTCTCCCAGGAGAAGTCAAGCGTCATGCCCCGCCGTTGTAGCGTCGCCCAGGTAGGGCGGTCGGTCCGGAATAGGCGCATCGCTCGCCGGATCGCCTTGGCGAGTTCGATCGAATCGAACGATCGAAACCCGAAACCCGTCGCCTGAGCCGGGTCTTCGTCGACGTCGATCACCGTATCGGCCAGCCCTCCGGTCAGCCGCACCACCGGGATCGAGCCGTAGCGCATCGCGTACATCTGGCCGATGCCGCAAGGCTCGAACCGTGAAGGCATCAAATAGCAGTCGGTGCCACCGGCGATGAGGCGGTTGAGACCTTCCGAGTATGGGCCATGCCAAACGGCTTGGGGATGTCGCGCGGCCCAGCCGTCCACCATGGCGTCGAGTTCACCGTTGCCGACCAAGAGGAATCGTGCGCCGTCAGCGATGAGATCATCCAGATGTTCATCGAGCAGTCCGAGGCCTTTTTGCTCCGACATCCGGCCGACATTCCCGAAGATCACGCCGTCATCGACTCCGGCCATCTCAAGAAGCATCTCGCGATTGGCCAGGCGAGCGTCCAAGTCATCGGGCCCAAAAACCGATGCGAGGCTTCCGTCGGTTTCGGCATTCCAGGTGATCGGGTCGATGCCGTTGACGATGCCGATCGTCGGTCTACTCCGCGCATTGAGGACGCCGTCGAGGCCACTTGAGACCGACGGATCGGTCAGGAGCTGTTTGGCGAACGTGGGGCTGACCGTTGTCACGACGTCGGCTACGGCCATGCCGGCTTTAAGGTAGTTCGCGCCGCCATACCATTCGAGCGGACCTCCCGGCGTCGTTGAGGCTTCGGCCGTGCCGAGGAGTTCTCTGGTTTCGGCCAGGGGACCGATGATCGGGTAGGCGGCGTTGTGGACAGTGAACACGGTGGGTGCATCGACGAGGAGCGTCACCGCTCCCGTGTGAGCGTCGTGCAGGTGGACCACATCGACTCCCTGGGCGAGGGCCGCCACCACCGTGGCGAACCTTCCGAAGCGCCGCCACTGATCGTCGTAGCCCAGTCCCGGTGTATCGCCATAGATGCCATTGCGATCGAACGATTCCGGATCATCAACCAGCACGACTTCGACGTTGCCATCGAGATGAAGGTAGAGGGCTGCGGCGTGTCCGGTTCCGGCATGCCTCGTGCCGATGTCCTGGAGGTGTCGGTATCGGGGTATCACCACGCGTACCGAATGACCGGCCGCGGCGACGCCGTGGGCGATCCCGGAGACGGCTTCCCCCAAGCCGCCGGTGCGAGCGAGAGGAGAGTATTCGGAAGCAGCAATGAGTACCCGCATGGCCCGTCGTCTTTCTCTCGGAGGCCTAAAGCTAGCCTCGCCCGGAGCCGGTTGGATAGCGGGCGGTCGGTATGATCGCGCCATGACTCATGGGAACTCGAAGCCATCATTTGCTGAACTACGAGAAGCCACGGCTGAGCTCTTGGCGGATCATGCGCCGGACTACGCGCCAAGCCAGATCGACCAGTTCACGGCCCAGCGGGCCACAGCCATTGATCTGCTTTCAGCTGATGACACGGTTCCAACCATGATCTTTGTGTGCGTCCACAACGCCGGACGCTCGCAGATGTCGGCAGGCTTCGCCCGTCACCTGGCTGGCAATCGTGCGATCGTTTTCAGTGGTGGTTCGGACCCCGGGCCGGTGATCAACCCGGTGGCGGTGCGAGCCATGGCAGAAGTCGGTATCGACATCGCTAACCAGTTCCCGGTTCCGTTCACCGAAGAGATCGTCGCCGCATCGGACGTAGTAGTCACCATGGGCTGTGGGGACGTCTGCCCGTACTTTCCTGGTAAACGGTACATCGACTGGGTCCTGGAAGACCCGCACGGCCAAGACCTGGCAGCCGTACGGATTGTCCGCGACGAGATTGAGCGTTTGGTGACCAGCCTGCTGTCGAGTCTGGGGGTCGGTCAGTGACCGCTTGGATCGACCCCTGCCGAGTCCAATGGCCTGAGCATCCGACGCCGATTCTTCGTCACGCAAAGACGAAGACATCGTTGTGGTGGCGCCTTCGACCTTCGTGACCGGCCGGTTCGCCCCGGGTCGCCATCCGCTGGTTGCACAACAGCTCCCATCGGGCGGTGGTCGGCAACGAACTCGCCGAGATCATCGGCGCGATTAGTAGCCATATTGAGACGGCCTAGACTCCGATGTTATGCCCATTGAGATCGACATTGCCCACGTGGCCAGACTCGCCCGTATCGAGTTATCTGAGCGACAACTGGCTGATTATCGGGCTCAACTCGGCGTAATCCTCGACCACGCCGCCCGCGTCCAGGAGCTGCCAACCGAAGGGGTTGCGCCAACCTCGCACCCGCTCGACATGGTCAACGCCTTCCGTGAGGACATCGTTCGTCCGTCCCTCGATCGAGACGAGGTGCTTTCCCAGGCGCCAGACGCAACCGACGGCTTCTTTCGCGTCCCGCCCTCGCTGGACAACGAATGACCAATCCCGCCGATCTCACCCTCGTTGAGGCCGCTACGGCATTGAAGGCCGGTGACCAAACGTCTGTGGCGTTGACCGAGGCGGTCCTCACCAGAGCCAGCCTGACCGAAGCCGCGGTGCACGCCTATTTGACCATCGACCGCTCAGGGGCGTTGGCCGCTGCCGAGGCGGCCGACCGGCGCATTTCGAAAGGGCGGAGTATCGGTCCGCTGGACGGTTTGCCAATTGCCCTTAAAGACAACATGATGACCAGGGGCGTCGAGACGACGGCGTCGTCAAAGATCCTGGCCGGCTACATCCCCCCGTACGACGGGACCGTCGTCGCCCGGCTGCGGGAAGCCGGAGCCGTGTTCGTTGGCAAAACCAACCTCGACGAGTTTGCCATGGGGTCTTCAACCGAAAACTCTGCCTTCGGCCCCACCCGGAACCCATGGAATCTTGATACGGTTCCGGGCGGTTCGTCGGGTGGTTCTGCCGCGGCGGTTGCCGCCGGATCGGCGCTGGCCGGCCTTGGTTCGGACACCGGTGGGTCAATCCGACAACCAGCTGCCTTATGCGGGTTGGTCGGCATGAAACCAACCTACGGATTGGTGTCGCGGTACGGCCTGATCGCGTTTGCCAGCTCGCTCGATCAGATCGGGCCGCTGACGCACACCGTAGAAGACGCGGCGATCGTCTATGAAGCGATCGCCGGGCACGATCCGCTCGACGCAACCTCGTTCCCCGGTCCGGCTCCTTCCGGCACCGAGCGACTCGGTGAAGGCGTTAGCGGTTTGCGCGTCGGTATCGTCAACGAGCTTTCCGGTGAGGGAATCGATGACGAGGTGCTCGCAGCATTCCGGACGACGGTTCAACGACTCGCCTCAGCCGGTGCCGAGATCGTGGAGCTTTCGCTGCCGTCGACGGCGACCGCCCTGTCGGCCTATTACCTGATTGCACCCGCCGAGTGCTCGGCAAACCTGGCGCGCTTCGATGGCGTACGGTACGGCCTGCGAGTTGACGGTGGCACGGTTGACGAGATGATGTCGCGCACCAGAGCGGACGGTTTCGGACCCGAGGTGATTCGCCGGATTCTGCTCGGAACCTACGCCTTGTCCGCCGGGTACTACGACGCGTTCTATGGGCAGGCTCAACGAGTCCGCACGCTCATCATTCAGGAATTTGCCAGGGCCTACGAGCAGGTCGATGTGCTGGTTTCGCCAACTGCCCCGGCCCCAGCCTTCGAGCTGGGTGCAAAAACCCAGGACCCGTTGTCGATGTACATGCAAGACATCTGCACGATCCCCTCAAACCTTTCCGGACATCCTGCCATGTCGGTACCGGTCGGGTTGTCGGCCACCGGCTTGCCGATCGGATTCCAGGTGATGGCGCCGGCGCTCGGCGAGACGGTCATGTTCCAGGTGGCGGCCGCCATCGAGAACCTGTCTGACGACATCGGTCGCCCGGTCCTGGAAGTGGTGGCGTCATGAAGTGGGAACCGGTGATCGGTATCGAGGTGCACGTCGAACTTGAGACGCAATCCAAGATGTTCTGTGGGTGTGCCGTCGACTTCGAAGCCGAACCGAACACAAATGTCTGTCCGACCTGTCTGGGCTTGCCTGGAGCGCTACCGGTTCCGAACCGAAAAGCGATCGAATGGATCACGAAGATTGGTCTGGCGTTCAACTGCTCGATTTCGGAACGATCGCAGTTCCACCGGAAGAACTACTTCTATTCGGATCAACCAAAGAACTATCAGATCTCACAATTCGACGTCCCGGTCTGCCACGACGGCTGGATCGACGTCACGGTTGATGGTGAGACCAGTCGCATTCGAGTCAACCGTGCCCACATGGAAGAGGACACCGGCAAGTCGATCCACGTTGGCGAGAGCGGTCGGATTCACTCGGCCACCGAGACGCTCCTCAACTTCAATCGGGCCGGCGTGCCGCTTGTCGAGATCGTGTCCGAGGCCGATATCCGGTCGGCCGCTCAGGCCCGCGCCTACGCCCAAACCCTGCGTACGGTGGTCGCGGCCCTTGGCGTTTCGGACGCCAAACTCGAAGAAGGCTCTATCCGATTTGATGCCAATGTGTCGATTCGTCCGACAGGAACCGAGGCCTTCGGCACCAAGGTTGAAGTAAAGAACATGAACTCGTTCCGCTCGCTCGAACGGGCCGTCGACTTCGAGATCCTCCGCCAGGCTGACATTTTGGACCAGGGAGGCACGATCGACCAGGAGACCCGCCACTGGGACGAAGGCGAGGGAGTCACGCATTCGATGCGTTCGAAAGAAGGCAGCTCCGACTATCGCTACTTCCCAGAACCGGACCTTCTCCCCATCGAAGTGACCGACGAGTGGCGCAACGAAATAGCGGCGACGCTCCCAGAGTTGCCAGCCGCCCGAGCGGCGCGCTACATGGGTCTCGGAGTCGACGCAGACTCGGCCACATCTTTGGCCGGGTCCGATGCGCTTACGGCGATGTTCCAGTCCTCGCTGGCGGCAGGAGCGCCCGCTCAGGTCGCCGCCAACTGGCTGACCGGAGAGGTGACAGCCTGGTCGCGGCGCGCAGCGATCGATATCGCCGACTCGGCTCTGACGGGCGCACATGTCGCTCAGTTGGCCGGCATGGTTGCGGCGAACTTGCTGTCGTCTACGGCCGCCAAAGAGGTGCTTGGGTATGTGCTGGCCGGCGAGGGCGATCCCGAAACGGTCGCGGCAGCTCACGACTTGGTCCAGATCAATGATTCTGGTGCGCTCGAATCGGCGGTCGACCAGGTGATTGGCGAAAACGAAGATCAGTTCGCACGGTTGGCTGGTGGGGAAGACAAGCTGATTGGGTTCTTCGTTGGACAAGTGATGCGAGTGACCGGAGGGAAGGCCGACCCGCGCGCTGTAACGGACATCATTCGATCTCGGATCGGATAGATGCCAGTCGTTTTCGACTGTGACGGGGTCCTCGTCGACTCCGAGTCCCTGGCATGGACGGCGATCGCAGCTGCGATGCAGCACTTCGGGGTAACCGTGACTGAAACCGACCGAGGAAATCTTGTAGGACATCCGTTCGAATATGAATACGAGTACTTCTCGAAGACCGCTGACCTGCCACCGATTGAGTCGGTAGGCGCGGCGATATCCGACGAGATGTTCGCCCTCTTCGAGCGTCATCTTGAGGCGTTCGAGGACGCCAAAGACACGCTGGAAGTGCTCGCTCGGCGCGGTGTGGGGTTGGCCGTCGCTTCCACTTCGGCTCGTACCCGACTCGATGTTTCTTTACGAGCGACCGGCCTCGCCGACTTCATCACGGTTTCGGTAGCCGGTGATGAGGTACTCGCTGTGAAGCCCGCCCCGGATCTGTTCTTGCGTGCGGCCGAGCTACTTGGCGTGGCGCCCGAGATGTGTACCGCCGTCGAGGATTCACCAGTAGGCATCGCAGCGGCCAAAGCTGCCCGAATGCGGGTCGTTGCGGTTGACCGCGGGGATTTTGCGCCCGACGAGCTGTCCGAGGCGGATGTGCTTGTTCCGCGACTGACGCCTGCACTGTTCCACGGAAGCTAACCTGCGGTCATGGAAACTTGGCTACCTCTTGTACTCGGCGTTGGCGCAACCGGACTGGTGATCTTCTGGGTCGCGAAGAAAGTGTTCAAGCTGGCGATCTATGCGGCGATCGTCGCAGCGGCCGCCTGGTTCTGGTTCAGCACCTGACCGTTGGAGTTCCTGGCCGGCCTTCTTTCGGACGCAGTTAGGGAGCTGTTCGGATTCGGAGACGAACTCCGCCGGATTCTTTTTCTTACACTGGCCGTTGCCGGAACCGCCACCGTGATCGGTGTCCTCGTCGGTGTCCCGCTGGGGGCCTGGCTTGCGCTGACTCGTCACCGGCTGCGAAGTCTGGTCGATGTGCTCGTCAACGCCGGTATGGGTATCCCGCCGGTCCTGGTCGGCTTGCTCATCCTGATTCTGCTTTGGAATGACGGTCCACTCGGATCGCTGGAGCTCCTGTTTACTCCAACCGCGATGATTGGCGCCCAGGCCTTGCTGGCCATCCCGATTGCCGCCGGGATCACGGCGGGCGCCATTCGGGGCCTTGGCCCGGCCGCGACCGAACAGCTATTCGCCTTGAGGCTTTCGGGTGGTAGGGCAGGGTTTGTCGCCGGCCGCGAAGCGCTTCCCGGCGTGATTGCCGCGGTCGCGGCAGCGTTCGGCAGAGTGGTGTCTGAGGTGGGTGCGGTCCTCATTGTCGGTGGCAACATCGAGGGAGAGACGCAGGTGCTCACCACCGCCATCGTTCAGCAGGCCCGCCAGGCTCACTTCGACTCGGCTCTCGCTCTGGGAATGGTGTTGCTGATCATTGTTGTCCTGGTGAATATCGTCCTTGGGCGCCTGAGGTCGATGTGAAACTCAAATATCCGGAGGACGGGTCCCAGCTCGATTGCGTGGTAGATATTCCCGAGGGAACCCGGACCGTCGTCTTCGGACCAAACGGAGCGGGCAAGTCGACCCTGCTCAGGCTGTTGGCCGGGACGCTAGGCGACTCGCCGCTCGATGCGGCTTACTTGCCTCAGAGCACCTATCACTTCCGGGGCACGGCTGGTTGGAACCTGGGTCTGGGACTGTCCGCGGAGCAGGCGGCCCGAGCTCGTCAACTCGCCGATCGCCTCGGCGTTGGACATTTGCTTGAGGCGAGAGCCGTTTCGGGAGGAGAGCGGCAACGTTTGGCGCTCGCCCGTACCCTCGCTCGACCCGAGCCCTGGGTGCTGCTCGACGAGCCGCTGGCCGCGTTGGACGCTCAGGATCGGATGAAAGTGGCTCGCGTAATCGTTGATGCGATCGGCGACCGGAGCGCCGTAATCGTCACTCATGACCAGGACGCCGCAGCAGTTCTTGGAAATCACATGGTCGTGTTGATCGACGGTCATGTGCGTCAAGCAGGTGCGGTCCACGACGTGTTTGCGCAGCCTGCGGATGCGGAGGTGGCAGCCGCAGTTGGTCTGGGAAATGTGCTCGATGGGACGGTCCGTGTAACCGAAGGACCGCTCTGCTCGGTGCAAGCCGACGGAGCGACCATCTGGGGGGTTGGGGACCACGAACTTGGGGAGAACGTCCGGGTGATGTTCGGAGCCGAGACGGTGACCCTATACGCGGGGACTCCTCCGTCGGTCGGCTCGGCTCGAAACAGTTTCATCGGCATTGTCACCGAGGTACGGCCGATCGGACGGTTCTACGAGGTGGTTCTCGATGCGGGGATTCCAATCGTTGCGATGCTTACCCCCGGTTCGCTCGAAGCCCTCGGGATGGAGGAAGGGGTCCCGGCAACAGCGGTAGTCAAGGCGACTGCGGTCCGGGTCGTTCCCTCATGACGAGTTCTCTCATGCCCTCGACATGATTCGGTCCGCCAAGCATCTGCCCATCATGAAGCTGATTGTGGTGCTGGCGCTCATCGGTCTGGCTGCGTGCGGTCGGACGTCAGAGCGGGTGGTCGTCGGCGCCGGGACGACACTCGTCGATAGCGGGTTCATTGAAGCTTTGGCAGCGGACTTCGAGTCGACCCATCCCGAAATCCAGCTCAGCGTTCTTGGCGAGTCCAGTGCGCAAATCCTGAACCTCGGACGCTCGGGAGCCGTCGATGTTTTGCTGACGCACGCCCCGGACCAGGAAGCTGTCTTTCTCGCCGAACAAAACCCGCAGCTGTCAGAGATCGTCATTTCGAGCGAGTTCTTGGTCGTCGGACCTCCGGATCTCGTGCCTACCTTCGCCGGTTTGTCGACCGTCGAGGCCTTTGCCCGGATCAGTCACAACGGCTACCCGTTCGTGTCACGTGGCGACGGGTCTGGCACGCACGAAACGGAACTTGAGCAGTGGCCGAACGGAGTGGCGCCGGTCGCAGAATGGTACATCTCCACCGGCCAGGGCATGGGTCTGACTCTCCAGGTAGCTGACCAACGCGATGCGTTCACACTCGCCGAGGCCGGAGCGTTTTTTGGTTCGGAGAATCTCGACAACCTTGCTCAGGTCGAACTGATCGACCCGCCCGGCAATCCGTATCGGATCACTGTGACGGCGGACGCGCCCCCTGGGGCCCGCGAATTCGCCGACTGGATGCTGAGTGAGGCCGGGCGTGAGGCCATCAACCGGATCAACCAGGCGTTGTTTGGCGCGATCGTCTACGCCCCCAACTCGTAAAGTTGTCAGGGGATGATGAGAATCGGGCAGGGTGCGTAGTGGGCGAGACGATCAGCGACTGATCCCATAACGAACCGCTCGATGATGCCTGCACCACGCCGGCCAATGACCAGGAGGTCGGCCTCATTGTCCTCGCAGTACTTGACAATGGTGCCGGAAGGTTCTCCGATTTCGAGGGCGGTCGTTATGTCCAGACCTGTTTGGTCGATCTGGGACATGGTGGCTTCGAGAATCGATTGCCGGGCGTCTACGACCGCTTCGGACATGGCGCGTGGCGGGGGTGGCGCTCCCTCAATGCCCCACCAGCCCTCGGGTGGGCGCACCACGGTCACGACGTGGAGTTTCGACTCGCACTCTCGTGCCAGGCCAGCCGCAAACCGGGCTGCTTCGATTGACCGCTCAGATCCGTCCGTTGCTGCAACGATCATCTTCCATGCCATGTGCTACCTCCAACCCCGAATCTACACGCCGTCTGGGGCCGAAGCTCGGGGACCGCTTCGGTTTTGTGTTTGATCTGTGGGAAGGGGACAATTGCGTATGGACAAGCCCAAAGTAGTCGTCGCCGAAGTTATCGCCCCCGCCGGAATCGAGGCGCTGGAGCGTACTTGTTCTGTGGATGACGCTTCAGGGGTCAGTCGGTCGGACCTGCTGGAGCGACTTCAGGGAGCGCAGGGTCTGGTGGTGCGGTCCGCCACGATGGTTGACGCCGAACTGCTCGCCGCCGCGCCCGGGCTCAAGGTCGTTGGTCGGGCCGGCGTTGGAGTCGACAACATAGACCTCAAGGCGGCGACCGAGGCCGGGGTCCTCGTCGTGAATGCTCCCACCGCCAACACGATTTCAGC
>Ga0224496_10002530_pt1 | contig 10829 bp, 9 predicted proteins | sample SF_Jul11_sed_USG_2_FD_168127 | JGI IMG/M metagenome (GOLD analysis project Ga0224496, IMG submission 168127) | Sediment microbial communities from San Francisco Bay, California, United States - SF_Jul11_sed_USGS_8_1 | ecosystem: Environmental > Aquatic > Marine > Sediment | place: USA... | reverse complement strand
TCGCTACGCGCTTCCGGCCTCGAGGTGGGAAGCGCGTAGCGATCGTAATCCTCCTCCGAGGGCGGAGGCGGAGCCGAGGCGCCTGGATCGAAGGCGGTCTCGATCCGCCCCGCGGGTGTCGCGTAGCTCTCCGAGAGCTCGAGCCCCGATCGCAGCTCGATCCGCGTCTGCTCGCCGACGCGGCGCGTACAGTGGCGGCTCTCGGCTCCACAGATCGCATCGCCCTCGCTCGTCGAACAGCCCGCGGTCGCTAGGAGCGAGAGGAGCGCGAGCGGGCCGAGCAGACCCTGGCCGATGCGGCGCCGGCTCATCGCCGCCCCCCGCGATCGTTGCCGCCCATGAAGGTCGTCCAGGGCGTGGTCGTCGATTTCGAGCCCTGCGGCGTGTCGAGGCGCATCACGGAGCCCTCGAACCATCCGCTCAGGACGATGCCCGAGCCCCCCGCGATCGGCTGCACGGTGCCGCTTGGGTAGAAGTAGGCGCCCTCGTCGCGGTATTGCAGGGCGAGCCTGCGCGCCGCCACGTCCACGACGTCCACGCTCCAGAAGCTCGCGGCGATCACGTCCAGCGTCCCATCGCCGACCACGTCCGCGAGGATCGGCGTGAACCAAGCGTAGCTATCCGCGCCGACTCGATGCACCAGCTCCACGCTTCCCTGCGCGCAGCTCCCCGCGGCGGGGGGCGTCGGGGGGGCGCCGAGGACGAAGAGGGTGGCGTCCGAGGCGAGCGCCACGATCTCCGCGAGCCCGTCGCCATCGACGTCTCCGATCACGGGCGAGGCCCAGCGGAAGTCGGCGCTCGTCGGCTGCCAGGCGTATTTGCAGCCGCCTCCGTGGCGCGTATCGAAGGCGTAGACGCCGCTCGGCGAGCGCGTCGTGACGACGATCTCGTTGATCCCGTCCCCGTCGATATCGCCGAGCGCGGGGCCGCTGCTATACGCGAAGCCGCTCGGCACCTGCCCTTGCCATGCGAGGGCGAGGGCGCCATCGACGCTGGGCACGCTCAGCGCCCAGACGCCGCCGCCCTTGCCGGCTTGTACGATCTCCTGGCCCGAGGAGAAGGGATCGACCTCGCCGATCGCCGCGTGCCCATAGGGATGATCGCCGAGCGCCTCCCAGGCGTAGAAGGTGTTCAGGGGGACGCCCCCGACGGGATCCACGACGGCTACATGGCCGGCCCAATCGATGAGCACGATCTCCTCGCCTGGCGAGTCCGCGCGCAGCTCCCCGGCCGAGGGGCCCATCCCCCAGAAGCCGGGGATATCCAAGGGGCGGCATGCCCAATGGTCCGCGTTGCCATGAGCCCGGGCGATCGAGGCGCCGCCCGGTGCGGCGGAGATCCTCATGTGTTCGCTGACGACGAAGCCATCGCCTCCCCCGAGGCCCGTGATCAGCGGGAAGCCGAGAAAATCCCGGCCCGTGGCGCTCGGATCGAGATCCGTGCCGTAGAAGACGTCGCGGATCGAGCCGTCGTCGTGGCTGAGGATTGCGATGGCGCCGAGCGCGGCCCACCAGTTTCCGGGGGCGTAGCCGTCGCCGTTCGTGACGACGACGAGCTCCTGGCCGCCGCCGGGGAGCACATCGCCCACGGCGACGCCATCCGTCGTCCGACCGTCGAGGAAGGTCTTCCAGCCGAGCTGCAGCGAGGGGGCCTGGGGCTGGCTGAGCGTCCCACCGACCGTCCCGTTCCCGGCGGCGACGTAGCAGCTCCCCGTCGGCGGGCAGCCCGCGCAGGAGGCCGCCGTCCCGTCGAGGGGATCGACCGAGCTGGCGTCGTAGCCCGAGATCTGGAAGGCCACGCTGAGCAGAGGGCGGCCCGCGGCGTCGTAGAGATCGGCGCCCATCGAGCTGGGATCGCCGGGGACGTGCATCGCGACGAAATCGTCGGCCCCGGCGCCCGCCGCGCTCACGCCCGCAGCGTAGTGGATGCGCGCCGGGCTCGTCGCCTCGAAGGCGAGGGTCTGAGACGCCCCAGGTGCGAGCGAGCCAACGAACCAGGCGTCGAGCCCCTGCGAGAGCCCGAGCCGCTGCAGGAGCACGGCCGGGTTCCCGTCTTCGCAGGATGCGGCCCGGCAGGCCGGATCGCGAAGGACGCAAGCGTCATCGACGTAGGCGTAGGTCGCGTAGCCGGGCTCTCCTGGGCTCGGCGAGGCGCCCGTCTCGATCAGCGATCGGGTCGAGAGCACGCCCCGCTCCCAGGTCTAGGCGCTCGTGTTCGTGATCGTGAGCTCGAAGGAATCGGCCGCGGCGGAGGTCGATTGGAGCAACGAGAAACAGAGAAAAGCGATCGCCGCTCTCCGGGCCCCTACACTCGGGCGCGGCTCCTCCGTAGGATCGCTATACGCCGATCCGATGCGCGAAGGCTGCCGCAGTTTAGCCATAAGGGAATAATACGCCCTCGACGCGAGATGGATCAAGCTCGCTACATCGAATTGTCATGATATTTCAAGGATGTGGTGATGTGTGGGTCCTGGCGGATACCTATCCACACCGGGGCGATGGCGCTCGAGGCGACGTCGCCCCCGGGGGTTCCCGGCTCGATCCGGCTTCACGCGCCCGGAGCCTGGTGGGGGAAATCAGGTGACGGGGGAGCCGGTTGGGGGGAGCTCCCTGAGCATCCGGGCGATTCGATCCGTGATCTCGTTCATATGCAGCGGGAAGGTCATATGGCCCCCATCGATCCATAGGATCTGAGGGTGTCCCCAATCCTCCCATTGGCGTTCGGCGAGCTTGGCGTCGATGTAGACGTCCTCGCGGGCCTGAACCCAGAGCTGCCGCCCCGGGTCGAGCTTCGGTCGAACCGCTCCGAGCCCGAGGCGCTGAAAGAGGGCGTGCCGCTCGGGCTGATCGATCCCCCAGCCATCCAGATCCTTCTTCATCCGCCAGAGGATCGGCGCCCGCTCGACCGCGTCATGCAGCTGCAGATGGGCGACGATCGGGATCACGAAATCGGGGAGCGGATCGAGGCAGGCGAGGAGCATGGTGATCGCGCCCCCGAGGCTGATGCCCGTGACCCCGACTCGCTCGTATCCCTGGGCGCGCATCCACGCGACGGCGGCGCGGGCGTCATGCACCGCCTGGCGGACGCCCTCCACGGTGCGCACCAGATCGGCGGTCCAGAAGAGCTCCCCGCTGAAGATCGCCGAGCGGGGCTTGCGCACCCCATGGAAGGGGAGGGCGACATGGACGAGATCGACATCCAGCTCCTTGGACCATTTGCGGAAGAGGGTCGTCTCCTCCGCCCATGAGCCCGGCTCGAGCCAGCCATGCACGTAGACCAGGCAGGTCTTGCGCATCGCGCCCTCGGGGCGAAGCCAGCGCATCCGCCCCTCGAGGTTCCGGTGATACTCGCCCTCATGCCTGCGCCGATACCGAGGGCAGAGGACCTGATGCGAGCTCTCCCAGGACACCGTGCTCGAGCGAATCGCGCGATCGAGGATCGAGCGCTGCACTCGCACCTCTTCGATGGGGGGCGGCTCGGGGAACATCTGCTCGGCAGGGAGATCGAGGTAGGGGCTGAGGTCGCCGACCGTGTTCTCCTTGGCCGAGCGCAGATGCAGCACGCGGGAGAGGCCACCGATCACCTGATCCACTTTGATTCCGTATCCCATCCGCGAAGGCTATCGGAACATCCATGACCCGGCCATCGCGGATCCATGTCCCGGCGGATCCTCCGATTGACAACGCCGCCCCGCGCCGCGCAGGATCGAGCTCATGAAGTGTTGGAGCGATAGTTTCAGCGACGGAGCGCCGATCCCGGCTCGCTTCGCGTTCGGCAAGCACGATCCCGAGAGCCACGTCGCCTTGAGCGAGAACGAGAACCCGCACCTCGCCTTCTCAGGGCTCCCCGAGGGGACCCGCTCGCTCGCGCTGATCTGCCACGATCCTGACGTCCCCTCCCGAGGAGACGACGTGAACCAGGAGGGGCGCGTCGTTCCGGCCGATCTGCCCCGCGTGGACTTCTTCCATTGGATCCTCGTCGATCTGGATCCGCAGGGCGGCCCGATCCGGGAGGGCGAGGTCTCGAGGGGAATCACGCCCGGGGGCAAGCCGGGTCCCGAGTCGGCCCGCGGGCGAGTGGGCCTGAACGGCTACACGCAGTGGTTCGCGGGCGACGCCGAGATGGCGGGCGACTACTTCGGCTACGACGGCCCCTGCCCGCCGTGGAACGACGCGATCGTCCACCACTACCACTTCACGCTCTACGCGCTCGACGTCGAGCGCTGCCCGATCGACGGGCCGATCACGGGGCCCGCCCTCCTCGCGGCCATGCAGGGTCATATCCTCGGGCAGGCCGGCTTCGTCGGCACCTACCATATCAACCCGGACGCCAAGTAGCGGATCGATGCTCGAAGCGAGCGCGCCGCCGGCGGATGGAATCGAGCTTCCCTTCGAGCCCTTCGAGCCGCTTCAGGCGGAGCGTCTGGCGCAGCTCGAGGCCGCCGCGCTCGAGGCGAACGCGACCTACGTCGAGGAGATCCTCGAGGCGCATGCGTTCTGTCCCTTCTCGCGAGAGGGGCGAAGATCGGGCGCGACGGCCTGCGAGATCCTCTACCCGATCGAGCGCTCGATCGAGCCGCTGCTCGCGGCGATGCTCCGCGCCGCCGAGGGGGGCTACCAGGTCTCTCAGCTCGCCCTGCCGGGCGTCGAGGTCGAGCCTGAACGCTGGTCGCGCTTCTGCCAGGAGCTCACCGCCGCCGGCAACGCCCGGATCGGGGCCCGACCCACCTTCGCCGTGGCCCCCCTTCATCCGGCTCTACCCTACCGCCGCGACTCGGGCCTGACGATCGTGCCGCTCTTGCGCCGCGCCCCGGATCCGACGATCCAATGGGTGAGGCTCGACGCCCTCGCGAGCATCTACGAGGGGCGCCGGGCGGACGCCGAGTACGTCGAGCCGGAGCGAATCCAGCAGTACCTGCAGAGCAAGAAGGCCGAGGCCCCGAGGGCGCGCAAGCCCCTCTACGATCGCATCGCCGAGGCGAACCATGAGACGACGAGTCGGCTCGGCTTCGAGGCGATCGAGGCCTCACTCGAGGCGATCCACCAGCGCGCTCGGGCCCGCTATCGCGAGATCCTCGCCGGCTGAGGGGCGCTGGGCCCTCGACGCTGGGCCCATCGACGCCGGGCCCCCGACGCCGGGCCCCCGACGCTGGATCCCCGACGCTGGGACCCCGGTGCTGGGCCCTCGGCGGGCCTCCGCTCAGCGCCCGCGCTTTGCGGCGCCCCGCCGCTCGACGGCCCCGCGCCCCTCGGCCTCGGCCCGGATCCGCGCCCGGCTCGCCGCCCAGGAGCAGATCGGGCAGGCCTCGAGATCGTGCCCGCGCGCCGGGCAATGCTCCCGGCCGAAGTAGATGATCTGCAGATGCCGCCGGTTCCAGGTCGGCTCCGCGAAGACCTTCTTCAGATCACGCTCGGTCTGCGCGACGTTCCGCCCCTCCGTGAGCCCCCATCGCTTGGCGAGGCGATGGATATGCGTATCGACGGGGAACGCGGGCACGCCGAACGCCTGGCTCATCACGACGGAGGCCGTCTTATGTCCCACGCCCGGCAGCGCCTCGAGCGCCTCGAGGCTCGCAGGCACCTCGCCCCCATGGCGCTCGAGGAGCAGCTCGGCCATTCGCTTGAGGTTCTTCGCCTTCGTCGGCGCCAGCCCGATCGCGCGGATCCGCTCGAGGATCTGCGCAACCTCCAGCGCCGCCATGCGGCGGGCATCCGGGGCGAGGGCGAAGAGCCCCGGGCTCACCTCGTTGACCTTCTTGTCGGTGGCCTGGGCGCTGAGCATCACGGCGACCAGGAGCGTGAAGGGATCCGCGTGATCGAGCGGGATCGGCGGCGCGGGGTAGAGCTCGTCCAATGTCCGTGCGATGCGATCCGCCTTCTCCTGCCGGGTCATGTCGAAGGTCATCACGGGCCGCCCGCCCGCGCAAGCGGCGCCCTCGCCGCGGCAGGCGCTCATGCGGCCACGAAGGCTCGTACCCCCGATCCGTAATTAGTTCCGGGTTTGCGGCGGGTCTCGACGCCGATCCCGCTCGGCTGCCTCCTTGAAGTGACTATGCCACTCCTGCGTCGGCCCCCAAACGGCCTCGACGCCGATCCCTCGCCGGTATCCCGGATCGAAAGCCGGACGGGGGTACTAGGGAGGGCGTTCCCCCCCCTGTGCGGATCCACACGGCCACTCTCCCCATCGGCCGTCATTGCCCCTATCTTCGGCGCCCATGCAGATCACCTTCGACAGGCATCCGGACCGCTACACCCATTGGAAGCTCTCCATCGAGGGCGAGATCGCGACGCTGGTCATGGCGGTCGATCCGCGCGGGGGCCTCCGCGACGACTACGAGTTGAAGCTCAATAGCTACGATCTCAGCGTCGATATCGAGCTCGCGGACGCCATCCTCCGCCTCCGCTTCGAGCATCCCGAGGTCCGCGCGCTGGTCATCGAGAGCGGCGTCGAGCGCGTCTTCTGCGCCGGCGCGAATATCCCGATGCTCTCGAGCTCCACCCACTCGTTCAAGGTGAACTTCTGCAAGTTCACGAACGAGACGCGGCTCTACCTCGAAGACGCCTCCGAGCATAGCGGCCTCAAGACGTTGGCCGCGCTGAACGGCACCTGCGCCGGCGGAGGCTACGAGCTCGCCATGGCCTGCGATGAGATCCTCCTCGTCGATGATGGCTCGAGCGCCGTGAGTCTGCCGGAGGTGCCGCTCCTCGCCGTGCTCCCGGGCACCGGAGGGCTCACGCGTCTCGTCGATAAGCGGAAGGTCCGACGCGATCTCGCCGATGTCTTCTGCACGACGAGCGAGGGCGTCCGCGGCAAGCGCGCCGTCGAGTGGAAGCTGATCGACGCGATCGCGAGCCGCAGCCGCTTCGATGATGCCGTCCAGGAGCGGGCGCTCGCGCTCGCCGCCGAGGGCCGGGCCGCCGGTCCGGGGATCGAGCTGCCCTCGATCGTCCCGGAGATCGAGGGGGAGGAGATCCGCTACGAGTTCGTGACGCTCCGCCTGAACTCCGCCGCGCGTCGGGCCGAGCTCGAGCTGCGCGCGCCCGAGGGCGAGCAGCCCTCCACGCCGGAGGCCATCCAGGCGGCCGGCGCCGGGCAGTGGTCGCTGCGGGCGATGCGCGAGATGGACGACGCGCTGCTGCGCCTGCGCCATCTCTATCCCGAGATCGGGCTCGTGATCCTCCGGACGCGCGGCTCGATCGACGCGATCCTCGCCTCCGATCGAGGCCTGGAGGCCTGCGCCGATCATTGGCTCGCGGCCGAGATCCGGCTCCTGCAGGCGCGCGTGCTGCGGCGCCTCGACATCACCTCCAAGAGCGTCTTCGCGCTCATCGACGAGGGCTCTTGTTTCGCGGGCGTGCTGCTCGAGGCGGCCCTCTCGGCCGATCGGATCTACATGCTCGAGGATGACGCGGGGCAGGTCGCGCTGCAGCTCTCGGAGGCCAATCGCGGCAGAGCGCCGACCTATACGGGCCTGAGCCGTCTCGAATCCCATTTCTTCGGGGAGCCGGCCGCCCTCGAGCGCGTGCTGGGCACCGAGGGACCGATCGCGACGAGCGAAGCCGACGCGCTCGGGCTCATCACCGTCGCCGCCGACGAGATCGATTGGGAGGATGATGTTCGGATCGCGATCGAGGAGCGCTCGAGCCTCTCGCCCGACGCCCTGACGGGGATGGAGGCCTCGCTCCGCTTCCCTGGGCCGGAGACGATGGCGAGCAAGATCTTCGCGCGGCTCTCGGCTTGGCAGAACTGGATCTTCCAGCGGCCGAACGCGGTCGGCCCGAGCGGAGCGCTCACGAAGTACGGCCAGCCCGAGCGTCCGCAATACGACTGGACTCGCTGCTAGAACGCCGATCCGGAACCCGTTCCGGGTTTGGCGTGGCTCTCGTCGTCGATCCCGCTCGGCTGCCTCCTCGAAGTGGCTCAGCCACTCCTGCGTCGGCCGACGCGCCGGGGCTCCGGGGGCGGAGCTTCGGGCCCGGAGGGCGGGCGCGTCCTGGCGCGTGAGCACTCGCACGGAAGCTCGACCTCGCTCCGGGAGCCGTGAGTCGGCGCACTGCCGGTTGGCCAGGATCAACTTAGGCTGCCCCTCATGTCGCTCACCGATTCCATCCCGAACAACGTCGACCTCGCCGACGATCGCAAGCTGCTGCGCGCCCTCGAGAAGTGGCAGCCGAACTTCCTCGAGTGGTGGCGAGACATGGGCCCCGAGGGTTTCCAGCAGGATCGGATCTGGCTGCGCACCGCGATCAGCGTCGATGCGAAGGGTTGGGCTCATTACGACTACGTGAAGATGCCCGACTACCGCTGGGGGATCTTCCTGACCCCTCGCGCCGGTGAGCGGACGATCGGCTTCGGGGACGAGGCGGATCGCGACGTCTGGCAGGACGTCCCGGGCGAGTTTCGCGGGAGCCTCCGGCGGATCATCGTCACGCAGGCGGATACGGAGCCGGCCAGCGTCGAGCAGCAGCGCCTGCTCGGCAAGACGGCCCCTTCGCTCTACGATATGCGCAACCTCTTTCAGGTGAACGTCGAGGAGGGCCGGCACCTCTGGGCGATGGTCCATCTGCTCCATCAGTACTTCGGCCGGGACGGACGGGAGGAGGCCGAGGCGCTCCTCGAGCGGCGCTCCGGGAACGCGGACAAGCCCCGGATCCTCAGCACCTTCAACGAGCCCTGCGAGGACTGGCTCTCGTTCTTCTGCTTCACGATGTTCACGGATCGGGACGGCAAGTATCAGCTCTCTGCGCTGAGCGAGTCCGGCTTCGATCCGCTGGCGCGGGCCACGCAGTTCATGCTCACCGAGGAGGCGTTCCATCTCTACGTGGGCGAGTACAGCATCGATCGGGTCGTGCGCCGCTCCGCGGAGGCCACCCGCAAGGATCCGAACGGCGACGCGCGCGCTCAGGGCGCGATCGATCTGCCGACGATCCAGAAGTGGATCAACTTCTGGGTCTCGAGCGCCGTCGAGCTCTTCGGTGGGGAGATCTCCTCGAACGCGGCCGATTACTTCGCGGCGGGCCTGAAGGGGCGCCATCAGGAGCGCAAGAAGTACACGGACCATCGGGCGATCGACGCGATCTACACGATGGAGGTGCTCGAGGATGGAGGCCTCAGCCGTCAGGAGATCCCCCTGCGCAACGCGATGAACGAGGTGCTCCGCGACGAGTACCTCGCGGACTCGGCCCGGGGGCTCGAGCGCTGGAATCGCACGCTGGCGCAGCATGATATCGCCTTCCGCTTCGAGCTCCCGCATCGCCGCTTCAATCGCACGATGGGCATGTACGCGGCCCATCGCTTCGATCCGCGCGGAGCGCTGATCTCCGAGGCGCAGTGGGAGGCCGGCAAATCCGAGTGGCTTCCTACCCCAGAGGATCGCGCCTTCGTCCAATCCCTGATGGTCCCCTGCCTCGAGCCCGGCCAGTACGCGGGATGGATCGCTCCCCCCGAGAAGGGGATCCGCGGTCTCGGCGTCGATTACGAGTACGTGAAGTTCGACGGCAACTGAGCTTCCGACACCGGGGCCCCGGCGATCCACGCTCCGAGGAAGCTCGCGGGGCGAGCGGCATCTGGCTCGTGGGGGCCCTTGCCTCGAAGCCCACTTCGGTCAAGACTGGGATCGGGTATGCCCGTCCGCTCAGTCGTCCTGCTCATCGATGACAGTCCGACGGTATCGCTCGTCCTGCGACGCCTGCTCGAGCCGCGATACCAGGTCCGCGATCTGGACTCGTTCTTCGATTTGAGCCGAGCCATCGGGGAGAACCCGCCGGATTTGATCCTCCTGGATCTCGAGATGCCCGCGATGTCCGGGCGGGCCGTCGGTCATTTCCTCCGACGAACTCATGGGGATCGCTTCCCCGTCCTCATCTACTCTTCCCGTCCAGAGCCCGAGCTGCGCGAGGCCGCCGAGGAGATCGCGGCCGCCGGCTGGGTCTCCAAGACGCTCCCCCCTGAGCAGCTCGTGTCGAGGATCGAACTCGAGCTCGAGCGCCATCCGGCGGTGATCACGCCGGGCGGTGATCACGCCGGGCGGTGATCGCGCTGGGCTGGGCTCAGGCCGAGCTGGGCTCAGGCCGGGTTGGGCTCGCGACCGCGGCGTGCAGCCGCGTCTTCGGCACGGCCATGGACATTCCCCTCGCGAGTGCCCGGACGAGGGCTCGGGGAATATGTCGTGGATTCCAGTGATACGGGATTGCATCCGGTTCTCTAGCTCCCGATGGTCCCCTTGCCCCATTCCCGCCATGCAAATGGCCCAGAGGCAGCATTGCCCCGGAGCATTCCCGGCCGGATGCTGTACTGATGGCCCACGTGATCACATCCCGAGACGGGCGAAGGGGGCTCCGCTCCGACTCAGGGGAGGAATCCAGTGAAGCCCCCATCACAGCGACGGATCCGGGACGGAGCCGGATCCTCGTCGTGGATGATAGCCCGACCGTCATCGCGGTGGTCCGAGCGATCCTGCAGGGAGCCGGCTACGAGGTCGAGGCCCTGGGCTCCTTCATCGCGCTGCCGCAGCTGCTCTGTGACCATTGCCCTGATCTGATCCTCCTGGATCTCGAGATGCCGGCGATGGACGGACAGGCGATGGGTCACTTCATCCGCCGCTATCAGGATCGACCCATCCCCATCCTGATCTACTCCTCTCGTCCGCTCGAGGAGCTCCGTGCCGCGGCCGCCGATCTCGGGGCCGCGGGCTACCTCTCCAAGAGCCGCCGTGATCCGGGCTTCCTCGTCGAGGGCGTTCGAGCGGCGCTCGGCGGCGGGGCCCTGACCTCCTGAGCTCGCCGGGAGCCTCGAACTCGCCGCCGAGGGGGAGGCAGCCCACCAGGGGA
>Ga0224496_10002529_pt1 | contig 10829 bp, 9 predicted proteins | sample SF_Jul11_sed_USG_2_FD_168127 | JGI IMG/M metagenome (GOLD analysis project Ga0224496, IMG submission 168127) | Sediment microbial communities from San Francisco Bay, California, United States - SF_Jul11_sed_USGS_8_1 | ecosystem: Environmental > Aquatic > Marine > Sediment | place: USA... | reverse complement strand
GGGCTGGCGCTGCTGGCTGTCGGCCAGGGCTACGCGCAGGACGAACTTCGTAATACCTTTTTCAAGGAGGCTGATGCCGCCAGGGCGGCCGCCGATGCCGCCGACGCCGAGCTGTTGGCCCCGCGCACCTACGAGCGCGGCATGAAGGACTACACGGACGCCGAGCTGGCGCTCGAGCGTGGGCGCAATATCGAGACGGTGCGGGCGAACGCGGCCGATGCCACGCGCTACCTGAACGAGGCTGCCCAGAAGGCAGGCCTTGCTCGCACGGCCCTCGCACAGGTTATGAAGAGTCGCCAGGACGCGGCCAACGCGCGCGCACCCGACCTGTCGACGGATTTGTGGACTCAGGCGCAACGCAAGTTTGCCGAAGCGATCCGTCTTCTGGAACGCGGCGACCTCAAGAACGCCAAGCGCCGGGACATCGAAGCGACGAGCCTGTACCGGGAAGCGGAACTGGTTGCGATCAAGGCGCAGTACCTGTCCGAGACTCGGCGCCTGCTGGCTGACGCCGATCGTGCCCGTGTTGGCCGTTATGCGCCAATCACGCTCGGCAATGCGAAGCAGCTACTCGCTGACGCCGAGCGCGAACTCAGCGAAAACCGTTACGACACCGACCTGCCCCGCAGCCTGGCGCAGCAGGCAAATTACGAGGCGAAACACGCCATTTACCTCTCCGAGGTTGTCCGCAGGGTGCGCGACAAGGACCTGACCGCCGAGCAACTTGTCCTGCAGTGGGAGGATCCGCTACGGCAGGTTGCCGGCGTTGCCGACATCGTACCCGCCATGGAAGCAGGCCCGGATGCCCTGACGGCAAAGCTGGTGGCTTACTTCGAAAATCAAGCCAATGAATTGCAAGCCCTGCAACAGGAAAAGGCCGAGAACGAAGTTCGCATCGCCGACATGGAAGAAGAGCTTCGAGCGCTCGATGAGCGTCTTGGCGGGGCAACCGCCGAACGTGCCGCGCTGGTCCAGCGCCTGGAAGCACAAGCTCGCGTCAAGCAGCAGTTCGAACAGGTCGAGAAACTGTTCAGCTCGGAAGAAGCGCGTGTCTTCCGCCAGGGCGACACGGTCATTCTGCGCCTTGTCGGGCTGAGCTTCGACAGCGGCGCATCGCAGATCCGGCCGACGAACTTCGACCTGCTCGCCAAAGTTGAGAAAGCGATCGATATTTTTCCGCGCAGCGAGATCATTATTGAAGGCCATACCGATTCGCACGGTGGCGACGACCTGAACCAGAAGCTGTCGCAGGAGCGCGCCGAGTCGGTTCAGCAGTACATGATCAACGCAATGCGTATCCCGACCTATCGCCTGATCGCGACGGGGTATGGCGAGACCCACCCGGTTGCCAGCAACGAGACAGCCGCCGGCCGCGCTCGCAACCGGCGTATCGATATCGTGATCAAGCCGAACCAGGACGCAAACTAGGCGACTGCAGCGAAGTATCGAGACCGCGCCACCATGAAACGATGGTGTGCGCGGTCTTTTCGTTGACGAGATAGCCGTACTCGGCATGTACGTTGAGCTCGCCGTTCAGGCGGTAGTGCGTAAAGACCAACTCGTCCTCGATGCTCTCGACGAGGCCCAACTCCAGCATCTCGGCAAAGTCATTGCCGAGCTGGCGGTCAAGCGACGTGAGGTCTCCCATCGCCGCGAGGTTTTTCCACCGTCGAATATTGGCCGGGTAGCGGCCGTAGCCGGATTTGCCCGCGCCCATCACGCGCTTGCGCAGGTAGCGTTGCCCGAGAGGACTGCCCATGGTGACCAGCAGGTCGACGCGCGCGCGGTCCGGCGCGTCGTGACTCAATTCCCAGAGGCTGTCGTAGGCGATTACCGATCCCATGCTGTGGGCCAGCAACAGCACAGGCCGGTGGGCCGCCGCGGCCGCCTGCAGCGGGACCTTCAACATGCGACGTGTATGCGCCGCGATATCGTTGTCGTCCTTCAGGTAGCGCCGCAGGTCCCGAAGATGCACTTCCATGCGCTCGTTCGCGACATGCGGTATCAGGAAGGGCATCAGGTCACCCAGCGTGTAGATCCAGCGTGTCAGTCGGCGCTTCCATGATGTTGCTTCCGCAACGTCCCGGGCACTCGCCGTACGTTGTTCGATAACGGCGTCTACGGCCTCGGCATCGATCGAAAAGTCGCGATGCTCACGGTAGAAATCAAACGTCCAGGAGACCAGCTCGAACACGCCGGTGTGTGCCTCGATCTGATCGGCCACGTCCGCGTCCAGACGCCGCACACCGGCCAGCAGGCAGCGCAGAAGTGCCGCCTCATGCTGCACGGGCTCGGGCTTGGGCAGCATCCCGGGGATGTAGATGATCAGCGGCAACGTCGGTTCAATCATGGCCGAGCAAGGTCTCCAGCTCGCCGACGTGCGCCACTTCGGCATCGGCCGGAGCGTAATCCTCGGGCCACTCGTCCCCATTGCGATTCACCCAGACCGTGCGCAGACCGGCCTCACGCGCACCGTGCACGTCGTACAGCGGGTGATCGCCGACGTGCAGGGTTTCCGCGGCACTGGCGCCGCCCGCCTTGACCGCTACGTCGAAAATCGGCCGATCCGGTTTCGCCGCACCGGCCTTCGCTGCATTCACGTGACCGTCGAACAGATCGTCGATCCCGATCCTGGCGAGATCCGCGTTGCCGTTGGTCACGGCGATAAGAACGTAGCGCTTGCGCAGCGCCTGCAGCGCCGGCCGCGCTTCGGGAAACATCTCGATGTCATTGCGCACCTCGTCGAACACGGCGAAGGCCTCGTCCACAAGGAAATCGGCATAGCCCGCAGCCGTGGCGATTTCTGTCAGGACAACACGCCGCAGGAACGTAAGGTCATGTGACATGTTCGCATGGGTTTTCGCGACGCGTTTCCGTATCTCCCGGATATCCCCGCGCTCGAACATCCCGGTAATGCGTGGGTAGTTTTCCCCGAGCCACTCGTACAGGCGCGACTCTGCCCGGTGGATGACGGGGTGAATCGCCCAGAGGGTGTCATCGAGGTCGAGGGTAATGGTGCGAATGCCGTTCACGGAATCAGGTTGCCCGCCGGGTTGCGATAGCCGAACATTGTGAGGTCAAGCCGAACACGGAGCAAGGCAATGAAATACCTCCATACGATGGTGCGGGTCACGGATATCGACGCTTCACTCAATTTCTACTGCGACTTGCTGGGGCTTGTCGAACAGAAGCGCAAGGAAAGTGAGCAGGGCCGATTCACGCTCGTGTTTCTTGCCGCTCCCGGCGACGAAGCGGCCCAGGTCGAGCTTACCTACAACTGGGATCCGGAAAACTACGGCGAAGGCCGTAATTTCGGTCATCTCGCCTACGAGGTCGACGACATTTACGCCTTGTGCCAGAAACTCATGGATGCCGGCGTGACCATCAACCGCCCCCCGCGCGACGGGCGGATGGCGTTCGTGCGTTCGCCGGACAATATTTCGATAGAGCTGCTGCAACAAGGCGACGCGATGCCCGCGAAGGAACCCTGGGCGTCGATGCCCAGCGTCGGCCACTGGTAGTCAGACCGTGGGCGGCAACAGCGGCGGCAATGGATCGTTCGCGCTAACCTCATCGCTCGTCGCGACAACCGTGACACGCCGCAAGGCATTGGCAAGTGCGGTACCGTCCCAGGCGCCTGCGTTCCGGCCGTAACTGGCTGCCGACAGGCTCTGCAACTCGTCCGAGAGTGGCGGCGCCACGTGCCGCGCGAGCTCACCGATACTGCGCGGCGGATCATCGGGCCATTGCAGGCGTGCCCATTCCAGCAGGGCATGGCGCACGCCGGCAACATCACTCGCGGCGGCGGCTGTGCGTGCGGTCTTCATGAGCTGGCCCTGCTGCTTGTGTGCCGGGGACTGTTCCGGTTCCCGCGGCGCACGGCGCTGCCTGCGCGCAGACCGTGACGACCACCACCAGGCCGCCAACGTCAGCAGCCAGAGTATCGCGAGAACTTCGGTCGCCCTTTGCCAGGTACCGATCGCGGCAATAGCCTCATCGGCATTCTGTTGCGCCGGTTCGGCCGCCGATTCGGTCGCTGATAAATCCACTTCGTCCGGCTCCACAACGGCGGCAACCGGTGCACCCCTGATCGTCAGCGTACGCGCCGGCAAACGCGCCACCTTCCACTCCGAGGCGGCGATGTCCCACCAGGGAATTTCGAGTGCCGGCAACGCCACGTCGCCGCCGGCCAGGCCGATAATCGCGTATTGCTCGCTGCGAATACCGCGTATCCCGCCCGCCTCCAGCGTACGCCCGAGCTCCGGCTGGTCGGTATAGACGTTCAGGCCGTCGACATCAGGCAGCTCCATGGCCGGCAGCTGTGTTTCGATTTGCCCGAGTGCACTCAGAGTCACGTTGCGCGTGACCGGCTCGCCCGCCTCCATCTCCTCGGGGGGCCGTGACCACTCTTCGCTGAGCTGCACGTCCCTGGCCGGCAGCCAGGCGGCATTCGGATAATTCGCAGGCGGTGCAGGAATCGGCAGGACATTGATCGTGTGTTCCTGCGACTCGAACACCTTGCGACCCGTGATACGGCCGTCGCGCAGGACACGCGCTTCGAAACGTGCCGGTGAAATCCGGATCTCGCCGCTTTCCTGGGGGTACAGCGCGATGACGCGCTCGATCACGTTGTAGGCGCGGCCATTGAGCACGGACTCGTACTGGCGTTCGTCGCCCGCCAGCTCCGCAAGGGTCTCGACACCCGTTATCGTCGGCTCGCGCAAGGCCGGCTGGCGTGTAGCGACAGCGCGGTAGATGCGAATCCGGTACAGGATCTGCGACTGAACGTAGGTCTCCTCGAGATCGACCTCGCTGGTAACAAAGACGTCCGCCTCGCCCGGCGGCGCGTTGGTCGGCTCATTGACGATGATGCGTATCGGGCTGCTCTGCTCGGTCCCGATCACGACGGCCGGGATGAACTGCTCACCCGTCTTCTTCGGCATCAACGCCACCGTCCAGGTCAGGCTGCGCTGAATGTCACCATTGATGATCGACGTGTTGCTCAGCCTGCTGACCTGCCCCACGAAAAAGTCTTCTTCGAGGATCGACAGGTCGGGCTCCAGGTCCGTGTTGGAATCGAGCGTGATTTCGAGCGTAAACGATTCGTTGACATCGACAGTCGGGCGATCGACTCGCGCAGTTACCGTTGCGGCCGCGGTCACCGCGGATAGCAGGCACACCAGGAGCACGATGGATCGCTGGATCGCTTTGCGAATTCTTACCACGGTTGTACCTCGTCGTCGGGCCACACGTCCTTTCCTTCCTGGTCTTTGCCGTACCGCTGATACTGGTAGCGGAATTTTCGTCGCAGCAGGCCACCCGGATCGTCAGGAATGCGGCGCAGCCACTGCTCCATTGCCTGATCCTGTTCCTGTTGCTGGCGGAGCTCGGCGAGTTCGGCCTCCGTCAACTGCTGCGGCGGCTCTCCCTGCTCGGCTTCCTCGGCCGCGCGCTGCAGTTCTTCCTGGAGAGCCTGCAGGTCCTCCTCGCTCATCTCTTCTTCACCACGCTGCGACGAATCGCCCTCCTCGGACTGCTGTTCCGACTGGGACGAGCCCTCCTGGCCTTCCTGGTCCTGCTCGCCCTCGCCATCGGATTCCTCGCCGTCGCCGCCAGGGTTCTCCGTTGATTGCTGGTCGTCGCCCTGGGTTTCCTGTTCCTGTTCCTGCTGGTCCTTGAGTTTCCTGACGAGTTCCAGGTTGTATTGCGCATCTTCGTGACCGGGCTCCATTTCAAGAACCTGCTCGTAGGCGTCGATCGCGGCTTCGAACTCACCGTGCTGCGCCATGGCATTGCCCAGGTTGTAGAGATTTCGCGTATCGCCGCTCTCTGCAAACTCCGCTGCGCTGCCCGCGTAGTCGCCGGCCTGGTAGCGGGCCACACCACGCCACTCGGTGTCATCGAAAAGGACGGCCGCGTCGGACGGACTCCCCGCTTCCAGTGCCCGCTGTGCCTGCTGGTTCTTGTTCAGCCACAGGTCGTCCCACAGCGATGCCTCGGCCGGCTGCGGCAGCGGGACGATGAAGATGACCAGCACGAGCACCCAGCCCTTGCGAAACGCGAGGGCCGCGAGTGGCAGAAGCAGCAACGCAAGCCACGGACCCTCTTCTCGCCACTGGTCCGTCGCGAGAGAGTTTTCATCCGCCGCCGTTGCCGCAGCCGCCGACACCTCCCCCGACAACAGGTAGTCGAGATCGCTGTCGTCGGTGGACAGAACCGCGAAGCGTCCACCACCGGCAGCCGCGAGATCTCGCAGCCCCCGCTCTTCCAGCCTTGCCACGGCCAGCTTGCCGCGATTGTCGGTGACGAAACCGCCGGACAGGCGCGGAATCGGTGCGCCCTCGCGCGTGCCGACGCCCAGGATCGACAAGGCGAACCCGGCGCCGCGCAGCTCGCGCGCCGCCCTTTCCGCGGCAGGCGACCCGCCGCCGTCGGTCACCAGCAGTACCTCGCCGATGCCGACACCGGCTTGTTCGAGCAGGGTCTGGCCTTTGCGAATGCCGGCCTCTGGGTAGCTGCCGCGGCTCGGCATGATGTCCGTGCTCAGGCTGTTGACGAGCGCAGCGACGGTGTCGGTATCGTCCGTCAGCGGCGTCACCGTGAATGCATTGGCGGTGTAGACGAGCAGCGCGGTCTGCCCGCTTTGGCGGCGTTCGAGCAGGCCGAGTATCTTGAGCTTCGCGCGCGCGAGCCGACTCGGCTCGAGGTCCTGCGCGTCCATCGAGCGTGACAGGTCGAGCGCCACAACGAGCGCCTGCTCGTCACGAAACACGGGCTGGTCGATACGTTGCCAGGCCGGTCCGGCCAGCGCGGCCGAGGCAATGATGCCGCCGAGGCCGAGCAGCCACCAACGGTAATCGCTGCCCCGGCCCGGCGTGCGCGACAGCACGTAAGGCATCAGCGCCGGATCGACAATGTCCCGCCAGTTACCGGCGCCAAGCTGGCGCCGTGCGAGCAACACAGCAAGCGCCACGACGAACGGCATCGCGAACAGCCAGGCAGGACGCAGCCAGTGGAAATCAGCCAGCATGTGCCCTTACCTCGACCCGGTGGCGCAATACGACGCGCTGCAACAGGCCTGCCAGTCCCAGCAAGCCGACCAGTGCGAATGCCGCACCCAATGGCCAGTAGTAATAGGACTTCACCGGCCGGAAACCTGACTCGGGCTCCTCGACGGGCTCGAGTTCGTCCAGCAGCGCGTAAATGTCTTGCAGGCTTGTCGTATCGGTCGCCCGGAAATACCGGCCACCGGTCAGCTGCGCGATCTGCGTCAACGTCTCTTCATCGAGATCCGCAGATGGGTTGATGTTGCGCCGCCCGCCGATCAGCGACGAGACGTCGAGCGACTCGGCGCCGATACCGATGGTGTACACCCGCAGCCCGACCTGCTGCGCCAGCTCCGCCGCCTTGAGCGGTTGCACCTCGCCCGCCGTGTTCGCGCCATCCGTCAGCAGCACGAGCACCTGCTCACCCGCATCCTCCTTTTGCTCGTGCACGCGGCGCACGGCCAGCGTAATGGCGTCGCCGATGGCCGTTTTCTCACCGGCCAGACCGATCTCGGCTTCGAGCAGGAGAATCCTGACGGTATCCCTGTCGAGAGTCAGCGGTACCTGCAGGTAAGCGCGTTCGCCAAACAGGATCAGGCCGATGCGATCGCCCTCGCGACGCGCGATGAAATCGCTGGCGACGGCCTTGGTCGCCGTCAGCCGGTCGACGCGTCGGCCGGCCAGCTCGAAGTCCTTCTGGTCCATGCTGCCGGACAGGTCGACGGCCAGCATCAGGTTGCGGCCGGCGACGGGAACCTCGAGTTCATCGCCGATGCGTTCCGGCCGGGCCGCGGCCAGTACGAGCAGGCACCAGGCAAGCACGGCGACCAGCACGCGCCAGTTCAATAGCTGCTCCGCGTCGGATCGATCCTTGAGCGTCTCGAAACCCTTCAGGTTCGGTACCCGCAAGCCGGCCTCCGAGAGGCCTCGCGCTTCCGGCAAGAGCTTGCGCAGGAGAAGCGGCAGCGGCAACGCGAGCAGTGCCCAGGGCCAGGCGAGCGACCACATCAGGCGGTTCCTCCGAGCGGCACGCTGAGGCGCATGCGGACAGCGGCGACGAGCGCATTGACATCGACGTCGGAGAAATTCCCCTCCGGGTCGCGGTAGGGAAGATCCAGCAGGCTCTTGCCGCCCTCCGTGTGGAAGTACGGCAGCGGCATGCCGCGATCGAGCCAGGCCAGCCACGCATTGCCCGTCAGCCCGGCTACCTCTTCACGGCGCGCATACGCGAGCATACCGCGACGCAGCAGTTCGGAAAGCTGCCTGCCCAGCAGGACCGGGTTGCGGTGCTCGAGATACTCGGCTTCGAACCTCGCCAGCTCCCGCAGTGCGTAACGCCGCGGACCATTGAACTGCCAGCGCCGGTAGGACCGCCAGAGGACGACGCAAAGAACCAGGCCGAGGATTGCCAGGACGCCCCACCAGCCGGGCGCGAGCGGCCACCACCCGACCGGGTCGGGCAGGTGAAGATCGCGCAATGGCAGGGCGTTCTCTTGCACTAGTGCGTACGCCTCCCCAACGCCGTCTGCAGGGCACTCACCGGGTCGTCGTCGGTCGACAACGGCATCAGGTGCACGCCGTAGCGCTGGCAAAAACGCTCAAGCGCGTCCAGCCGCTGCTCGAAAGCCTGTTCGTAATCGCGCCGTGCCGGTGCCGCGTAGGTATCGATGGCGAGCTCGTCATCGGGCGACACGAGGCGGTAGCGCCCGGGCGGCGGCAATTCACGCTCCAGCGGGTCGTTAAGGAACACCGCGAGCACCTCGTTGTGGCGGGCGACGCTTGAGAGGTAGGACTGCGCCGCTCGATCGAACCCGGCGAAGTCACTGATCACCACGACCAGCGAACCCGGCCGCGCCACGCGCCGCAACGAGGACATCGCCTGCGCGAGCGGGTCAGCGCTCTTTTCGTCGGCGCTATGGTCCCTTTGCGGGTTCGGCCAGTCGGGATGCTCGACGAGTTCGTGCACGAAACGCAGCGCGGCGCGACGACCGAGTCGCGGCTTCAGTTCACGGTGTGTCGTGTCGCCGAAGATCAGTCCGCCCAGTCGATCGCCACGGTGATGGGCTGCCCACGACAACAGGGCGGCGGCACGAGTCGCGTTGACCGACTTGAAACAACCTTTGGTCGCGAAATGCATGTTCGAGCGCAGATCCACGGCGACCAGCACAGGGCGCTCGCGCTCCTCGCGAAACAGCTTGGTATAGGCCGTCGTACTGCGCGCGGTCACGCGCCAGTCGATGCTGCGCGGGTCGTCGCCGGGCTGGTAGGGCCGCGACTCATCGAATTCCATGCCGCGGCCGCGAAAGCGGGACACGTAGGCGCCGGTCTGCAGCGAATTCACGCGCAGCACGTTGAGCGCTATCGCGCGCGCCGGACCGGCAAGGCGGATCAGGCCCGCCTGGCTGACACTGACCGGCGATGCGCCTTCATGGATGTGATCGAGACGAACCACGATTCTCAGGGGACCCCGACTCCGTCGAGGATGCCTTTGACGACCGACTCAGCGTCGATGCCATCGGCCTCGGCTTCGAAGCTCAGCACCAGGCGGTGCCGCAGGACATCGGGCGCCACGGCCTGGATGTCTTCGGGACCTACGAAATCACGGCCAGCCAGCCAGGCGTGCGCACGTGCAGCACGATCGATGCCCATGCTCGCGCGTGGGCTGGCGCCATAAAGCACCTGCCCGTCGAGCGCACTGTCGACAGCACCGGGATTGCGGGTCGCGACCACGACGTTGACGATGTACTCCTCGAGTTCCTTGGCAAGGTGCAGGTTCAGGATGTCCTGGCGAGCGGCCATGATCGACTCGCGTGACAAAAGCTCAGGCGGCTGGCAGGCATCGCGTTCGCCTTTCTTCGCCTCGTCGCGATTGAGTACCAGGATACGCCGCTCGTCTTCGATGCTCGGGTAGCCCACCCGCACATGCAGCAGGAAGCGATCCAGCTGTGCCTCGGGCAGCGGATAGGTGCCCTCCTGCTCGATCGGGTTCTGTGTCGCCATGACCATGAACAGGTCTTCGAGCGGGTAACTCTTGTCGCCCACCGAGATCTGGCGCTCTTCCATCGCCTCGAGCAGGGCCGACTGCACCTTGGCCGGCGCCCGGTTGATTTCATCAGCCAGGATCAGGTTGTGGAACAACGGGCCCTTGCGGAATTCAAACGTGCCTTCCTGCGGACGGTAGATGTCCGTGCCGGTCAGGTCGGCCGGTAACAGGTCGGGCGTAAACTGCAAACGATGGAAGTCGCCTTCGATGCTTTCAGCCAGCACCTTGATCGCGCGCGTCTTGGCGAGGCCCGGAGCGCCTTCAACCAGCAAGTGACCGTCGCACAACAACGCAATCAGCATGCGGTTGATCAGGTGCGCCTGACCGATAATCAGCGCGCTCGCATGAGCCTCTAGTTTTTGGAACTGTTCTGCGACGCTCATTCATTACTCCAGAGATAAAAGCGGCGTGTCATTCTAGTGATGATGCCCGGGCGCGCCAACCGGTCGCGGGGTTTTTTGCTCATTATCCGGCCTGTTTGAGTAGTATTGACTCCAATTCCGACAACCGCAGATGAAATCCATTGCATTTGATTGACGAAAAGCCGCGACTTCCCGTCCTTGCCGCCCTGCTAATGCTGGCGTTCGGGGCTCTCGCCGCCTGTGCAAAACAACCGGAAGCGCCTGTACCTGCAACGCCCGTCGACGCGGCCGGCAAGCCTGCTTCGACCTGCGGCGGCAGGGGCAACCTGCAGGCGGAGCTGGCGGGCGCCATTGGCGCGCAGCTCGACTGGCCCGATG
>Ga0224496_10002528_pt1 | contig 10831 bp, 11 predicted proteins | sample SF_Jul11_sed_USG_2_FD_168127 | JGI IMG/M metagenome (GOLD analysis project Ga0224496, IMG submission 168127) | Sediment microbial communities from San Francisco Bay, California, United States - SF_Jul11_sed_USGS_8_1 | ecosystem: Environmental > Aquatic > Marine > Sediment | place: USA... | reverse complement strand
TAATCATGGCATGGATACCGTCGTCTACCCCGGCACCTTCGACCCGATCACCAACGGCCACACCGACCTGGTCGAACGCGCTGCCCGCCTGTTCGATAAGGTCATCGTCGCGGTTGCGGTGAACCCGGACAAGGCCGCCGCATTCCCGGTCGACACGCGCGTGTCGCTGGCGCGTGAGGTGCTGGCGCATATCGTGAATGTCGAGGTCTGCAGTTTCGACAACTTGCTGGTGGACTTTGTCAGGCAGCGCGAGGCCGGCGTCATCCTGCGCGGCTTGCGTGCGGTGTCTGACTTCGAATACGAATTCCAGCTTGCCGGCATGAACCGCCATCTCGCACCCGAAATTGAAACCCTGTTCCTGACGCCGGCCGAACAATACGCCTACATCTCGTCCAGCCTGGTGCGGGAAATCGCCAGTCTCGGTGGTGATGTCACGCCGTTTGCCCACGGGAAAGTTGTTGCTGCATTGCGCGGGCGCATGAACTAAAGTGTTTTGATGTTGCCACACATTAATAGATAAACAGATAGACTGAGCACGGAAATACCCATGGCATTGATGATTACCGATGAATGTATCAATTGTGACGTGTGCGAACCGGAATGTCCCAATGATGCGATTTATCAGGGTGACGAGATTTACGAGATCAATCCGGCGCTATGTACCGAGTGTGTCGGTCATTTCGAAACATCGCAGTGTGTCGAGGTGTGCCCGGTCGAGTGTATCCCGCTGAATCCGGATTACGTCGAAAGCAAGACCCAGCTGATGCTCAAGTACGAGCAGCTAATGGCCGGCAAGGCGGCTGGATGATCAGGCACGCACATATTACGTATACAGGGCTCCTTATCGGGGCCTTTCTATTATTGCTGCTTGGCACCCTGCCAGGCTGTTCAAAGACCGCGCATCAATCACATCCAGCGGCTATCGCCAGTGCGCATCCGCTGGCGACAAAGGCCGGCATGGAAATCCTTGCGGCCGGCGGCAACGCATTTGACGCCGCGGTTGCCGTCAGCGCGGTACTGGCTGTGGTCGAGCCGCACGGTTCCGGTCTCGGTGGCGGTGGTTTCTGGTTGTTGCATCGCGCCAGTGACGGTTTCAATGTGATGGTCGACGGGCGTGAACAGGCGCCACTGGCGGCACATCGTGACATGTACCTGGATGCGGACGGCAAGGTCGTGCCGGGACTGTCCGTCGATGGCGCACTGGCGGCCGGTATTCCCGGCGAGCCGGCGGCGCTGGTGCATATCGCCGATCGCTACGGGCGCCTGCCGCTGGCGCAGTCGCTGGCACCGGCTATCCATTTTGCCCGCAAGGGTTTTCCGGTTGATGCGCACTATCGCCGCATGGCGGACTTCCGGCTGGACGCGTTATCGGCCGATCCGGTAGCCGCGGAAATTTTCCTCGAAGACGGTGCCGTCCCGGAAGAGGGCCATGTCATTGTCCAGACCGATCTGGCCAACACACTGCAGGCCATTGCACGACGCGGCCGCAAGGGTTTTTACGAGGGCGATGTTGCGCGCCTGCTGGTTGAGGGTGTGACGGCGGCTGGCGGGATCTGGACACAGGAAGACCTGGGAAAATACCAGGTCGTGGAACGCAAGCCGGTGTCTGGTGAATACATGGGTTACACGATCACATCGGCAGCGCCACCCTCTTCAGGTGGCGTGGCGCTGGTGACCATGCTGAATATCCTGGCCGACTACCCGTTGCCGGAGATGAGCGTGGCAGATCGTACCCATGTGATGATCGAGGCCATGCGGCGTGCCTATCGTGACCGGTCAGAGTTCCTTGGTGACCCGGACTTCGTGAACGTACCCGTCAAGCGACTGACCGGAAAAATCTACGCGCGCGCCATCGCCACGACCATCAAGCCGCACCGGGCAACACGCAGTGCATCATTCGGCGTGCCAGGCACGCTTGCCGGGGGAGACAGCACGACCCACTTCTCGGTGCTGGATGCAGACGGCAATCGCGTGGCTGCCACGCTGAGCATCAATTACCCGTTCGGTGCCGCCGTTGTGCCGCCCGGGACCGGCGTACTGCTGAACGACGAGATGGATGATTTCTCCGCCAAGCCGGGTGTGCCAAACGTCTATGGCCTGGTCGGCGCAGAGGCCAATGCCATCGAGCCCGGCAAGCGGCCGCTGTCGAGCATGTCGCCGACCTTTGTTGAAAATAAAGACGGCGTGGCTATTCTCGGTACGCCCGGTGGCAGTCGCATTATCACCATGGTGCTGCTGGGCATCCTCGACCTGGTGGATGGCAACGGGCCGGAATCCTGGGTCAGCCTGCCGCGCTTTCATCACCAGTACCTGCCGGATGTTGTGCAGCATGAGGAAGACGCATTCGATGCCGCTACCCTGCAGTTGCTGAGGGCGAAAGGCCATACGTTCAAACCGCACCAGTCAACCTGGGGCAATATGCAGGCAATCTATCTCGACAAGAATACCGGCAAGGTATCCGCCGCCAGTGATCCGCGCGTAAGCGGTGTGGCAATCGTTGCGGAGTAACCGGGTTGCCTGGGTCTGCCGCGGTGTTTGTTACGCATTCCCGATAGCATAAAAAGCGCTTCCCATCTCCCTTAGGGACGTCTACAGGGAAGTAGGCGGTAGAGCGAAGCAGGACGCTGGAGCCGAGAGGGCCGGGGAGAGCGAAGCGAGGGGCCGGGGGTTAAAACAAGCCTCTTGATATGCAAAGCAATGTCTGGAAATTAAATCAATCGCGCCTGCAAGGCGCTCCTACAGGTACATCAAGAATTGCAGGTATGCATCACCCTTCTCCCTCCGGAGCGATTTCAGGGAGGAAGTGAGACAGGGAGCCTGTCGAGAGGCTTGTAGGAGATAGAGCGGAGCAGGATGCCGGAGCCGAGAGCGAAGCAGGAGCAATTGTTTCGCTGGAGATTCTCAACCCCCTCTCCCTCCGGGACGCCTACAGGGAAGTAGGCGGTAGAGCGAAGCAGGACGCTAGAGCCGAGAGGACCAGGGAGAGGGGATAGAATTTCAAGCAATTAACTTCTTTGATCTCCGGTCCCTCGCTGCGCTCTCCCCAACCCTCCCCCTGAGGGAGAGGGGGTTATGGGGTGTCAGTGAAACCGGGCTATTACCTGGGCACTGTTTGATCAGCGCACATACGAGCTGTTCACGGCATCAAACTCGTGGTGAGTTAACCGCCTGGTTTCCCGTAGGTGCGTAGACCTCCGGCAGCTTATTCGGCCGGGTTTGTGTCGCGGCTCCAGGGCCAGCGGAAACCGGACCGACGCTCGCCGTCACGCACCCTGTCCTCTTCGTTACGCATTTTGCGTTGACGCTCGCGTTCCATATCATTTTCACGATCACCACGGCCATCCCGGTCGGAGTCGTCACGATCCCGGTCGCCGCGGCCATCCCGGTCGGAGTCGTCACGATCCCGGTCGCCGCGGCCATCCCGGTCGGAGTCGTCACGATCCCGGTCACGCCGGCCGTCCCGGTCGTAATCATCATGATCACGGTCATATCGACCCTCCCGGTCTGAGTCCCGGTCGCGCCGGTAGCGATCATCTCGGTCATGGTCGTGGTCATCCTCACCGTCGTGGGAATGTTTTTCCTTTTTATTATGTTTGTCTTTTTTGAGCTTTTCCCCCTCGCGCTTGAACTTGGCATTCTCGTTGGCATGCTCCCAGGCGCTATCGCTCGGGCCCTTCTCGCCGCCCTTGGCGGCGTGTGCCTGCAGGGGCAGGGCAAGGATGAGCAGGGATGAAATCATCAGGGCGGTCTTTTTCATGGCTTGGTCCCGTTGTGTTAAAGGAATGGATAATAATTTACAGGGAATCATACAGGGTTGGAAATGCGGCCTGTGAACATTTGTGTCAATCTGCCGGCAGGTCAGGTGCGGCGCACAATAATCTCCACCGGCGCACAACAACCGGCCGCAATATTCTCGACCATGTTGGTGATCTTGGCCGGTGCGTTTTCACCCATGGCGATATGTACGCCCAGCGGGGGTGGGGTCTCCCCGGCAGCGGCCATGCGTTCGCGCGTCTCGGCAAAGAAATCCGCGGCAAACTCGCGGCGATTGTGTACCTCGATGACATCGAAGCCTGCCTGTTGCAGTGCGGCAACATACTGCGCCTGTGTCGCCAGTGCGCTGGTATCGGGAACGGAAGACCATGGCACGGGATACTTCAGTTCATCGTTACCGGTTTTCATGACGTCATATACGCCGAACACGGCGCCGGGCCGCAGCAGGCGGTAGACTTCGCTGAACAGGCCGGCCTTGTCGGCGATATTCATGCCGACATGCAGCATGATGGCCGCATCGAAACTGCCCTCGGTAAACGGCATATCGAGTGCGTTGCCATGGTGCAGTTCAACCAGATTATCAAGGCCGACCCACTGGCACAGGGCCGTGCCGGTTTCGATAAATTCAGGTGTCAGGTCGATGCCGGTGACACGGCAGCCGAAGCGGCTGGCGACGAACCGCGAGGTGCCGCCAATGCCGCAGCCAACGTCGAGTACGTGGTCATTCCCGCCGAGCCCCAGCTGGCTGGTGAATTCTTCCGAGGCCTGCCGTCCGCCGATGTGGAATTCATCGACCGGCGCCAGTTCATCGACCGTGACAGATGCAGGTGTCTTGCCAATCGATTCGATGCCGGCGGTAATCTTCGCCAGCAGGCTGCCGTGCGTGTAGTGTTCAGCAACGCTGTCCGTCATGCGTGACTCCGTGTCTTTATGTGACGATATGCAGTGCCAGCCATGGCACAATATTAAAAAGAAAAATGCCGATCTTGTAGAGCGCCATGCCCTGGTAATGAATGGCGTCGAAGCGCTCCGGCGTCAGCGCAAACCAGCGACTGTGGAAGCGGTAGGTCCAGTCATGGGCAAGCGTGAAAAACACTAACCACCAGAGCAGGGCGCCCATGTTGATCAGGATGCACCAGCCGAGTACTTCACGGAGAAGTTCTGTTGACATGCCCGGAGTATAGACTACGACCGGCAGACACACCTGTGTTCCATAAATGAGTACAGGCAGGAGGCACCAGTCCATGGATGGGTGCGGTAGGGCGAAGCAGGAGCCAGAGCCGGGGGCAATGCATGAGCAATTACCGAAGCGGGACAAATTCGTAAGGAATGAATCTGGACGACCGAAAGCCGGCCCGAAGATCAGGGCACAGGGAAGTACCCCGCAATCCAGCCCCTGGTCAGGCGAAATCAGCCAAGGTCATCACGATAGCGGCCGGCCCTGCGAACAATCTCCCGCGCCGCGTCACCGTAACGCCGTATCCACTGAGCAAGCACAGCATCACTGATCTGGCCGCCGCGCTGTAACTGGTTTTCAAGGCGCTGCAGTCCGTCTTCAGAAATACGATTATCGCGCGAGATGCCGGGTTGCCCGGCTGAAAAATCTTCGTTCATCGCTGGCACTTCGGGCAATAAAACGTCGAGCGTTGACCCTGTCTTATTTCCCTGATCGGTACGCGGCAACTGATGCAGGGTTCGCCGGTCTTGCCGTACACGTTCAGGTGCTGGCTGAAATAGCCGGGCTTGCCCTCGTCGTTGACGAAGTCGCGCAGTGTCGTGCCGCCCTGGCTGATCGAGTCGGTCAGGACCTCCTTGATAACTTCTGCGAGCAGTTTATATTTTTCCCGGCTGACGCGCCCGGCGGCCCGTTTCGGATTGATGCCGGCCATGTAGAGCGACTCGCTGGCATAGATGTTGCCGATGCCGACCACGACGTGACTGTTCATGATGAACTGTTTTACGTCCACCTTGCGGCCGCGCGATTGTGTGTGCAGGTAGTCGCCGCTCAGTTCGTCGCTCAATGGTTCCACGCCGAGTTCACGCAGCAGCTTGTGTTGCAGGGGATCGCGCGTGGTCCAGTGCAGGCTGCCGAAGCGCCGTGGGTCGGTGAAGCGCAGGGTCTTGTAATGCGGAAAGACAAGATCGATGTGGTCGTGTTTTTCCGGCGGCACGATGGCATTGACGATGCGCAGGCTGCCGGACATGCCGAGGTGCAGGATCAGTGTGCCGCTGTCGGTTTCCATCAGCAGGTATTTTGCGCGCCTGCTGACGTGTCTGATGGTTTCGCCGGTGATCGCTTCTTCCAGTCGTTTCGTGACCGGCCAGCGCAGGTTGCGGTTGCGGACGACGATGCGATTAACCGTCTTGCCGGTGATGTGCGGCGCTATGCCGCGACAGGTGGTTTCGACTTCGGGGAGCTCAGGCATCGTGTGCACCATTCCCGAGTGGGTGGGAATCCAGTCCCGGTGATTGTCGACAGGGTGTGCCAAGCCTATAGCATCAGGGGTGTCTTTATCAATCGGGTGGTGTTCTTGTTGCCTGGTTGCTCCAGGACTGGAAGGCCGTTGCCTGCAGAATCAGACCTGGATTGCGAGCACCTCCCTGCATCCCGCCCTTAGGGCCGACCGTCGGTCGTCCAGATTCGCTCCATACGAATTTGTCCCGCCCCGGCAATTGCTAAATGCAGTCGTGCGCAGGAACGAAGTAATTATTATTCTCTGTGACTTCTGTGTGCTCTGTGGCCAGTGTTTTATTTTTTTATTTTTGCGCCTTTGCGCCTTTGCGCGAAAAATACTATCCATTAAATAACTCAATTACAGGCAGGATTGCGGGGTAATGGTAGTGAGTTTAACTATCAGGTTCGGCCATGAATTCCAGTAGTTTCAGACCCGCATCGCCGGCCAGGTGGTACTGGATACCGCGGTCGGGGCGGCTCAGGATGATGTCTTTGTAGTCCCGCTGCAGCGTGAATTCCAGTGCTTCATCGACGCCCTGCAGGTGAACGCGCAGGGTTTCGCCCAGGTAGCCACTCGCTTCACGCACGTACAGGGCGCGGGCATTTTCCCAGTCGCTGACCAGTGTGCGAATAGCGTCGGCGCCGACGGTTTTATCCTCAGGCTGCAGTTGCCAGTTCATGTCGCTGTCGCGTTGCAGGGACAGGCCCGGCAGTTCCAGGCGGGTCACGACGGCACCCGGTGGCAACAGCCGACGGTCAATGAAGTTGGTATAGCGCGCATTCAGCAAGTGCTGAAAACGGTCCGGCACCAGGTATACAGTCGTGTCATGCATGACATAACGGTTCCTGTCGATCGGCTCGGTGGTGCCGATTTCGAATCGCGCATCATCGAACGAGATGTCCACCAGCGGAGGCATCAGGCCCATGGGTTTGAGGTCCAGTGTTGACGCAGGATATTTACGGTCGGTGACACTGCGCAGCAGGGCGAGCAGGGTGCCGACCTGGAAATCGTCGGCGCGGTATTCCGTCTGCCCGACTATGAACCACTGCCCGTCGCGTTTAACAAAGGACAGTGGTTCGCCCTGCAGCCGCGTGATTTTTATGGATGACACACTATCCGGGTCGATGTTGCTGATGGTGGACCGGTTGTCATCAGTCGCCTTGTCGGGATCGATATATATAAACAGCGCCAGCCCGAGCACCACGATGGCCAGCATCAGGTTCAGTAACAGTCTGCGTGCCATGCCTGTCTCAGCGCCTGCGCCGGCGCATCCAGATGACCAGCCCCGCCAGCAGCAGCAACAGCGGCAGGCCAAACAGGAAACCGAAACCGATGACCGTGCGCGCGGTGTTGGTGAGGACCAGCGAGGCGTCCGGCGCGGTCCTTACACGGATACTGATAAAGGCATCGTCGTGGCTGAGCCAGTGGACGATTTGCAGGCCAAGGGCCATGTTGCCGGCGTTGCCGAGGTAGGTGTTCGACAGGAAGTCGCCGTCACCGATGACCATGACACGTTGTTCTTTTTCATCTTCACCGGTTTCGGGTGTGCGCGTCATGACCACGCCGATATCCAGCGGGCCGGACCGTTCATCCGTCTCCGGGTCAAAGCGAATCTCGCCCTGTAATTCGCCGATCTCGGTCCATGAGCGCGCCAGCGTGGTCAGCAGCGGCAGCGATTCCCAGCCGCTGTCCTCGTTGATGTCCATGGCGGCCGCTTCCGGGAAGACGCTGACGGTGGACATCTCGCGGGTGATTTCATGACGCGGGTAACCGGTGACAATTGCGAAGGTGGGTTCCTCGACACCGAACATTTGCCCGGTGGCATCCACGACCGTACCGGGCAGGAAGCTGATACCGAGCTGGTCGGCCAGCGGTTGCAGGGTTTCCGGTCGTTTGGGTTCGGACAGCCACAGCAGGTTGCCGCCGGCGCTCACGTAGTCCTGCAGGGCGATAACCTCGCCGGGCAGCAGTTCGACCTGTGGGCTGGCAAGCACCAGCAGGTGTGTGTTTTCGGGAATGGCGGCCTCGGACAGGTTGTGCGTTTGCACGCGCAGTCCCTTGTTTTCCAGTTCGCGACCGAAGATGCCGAGGCCGTGATTGGTATCGCCGTGGGGTTTGCGCTCGCTATGCCCGGTGATGAATACAATCCAGCGCTCATCCCGGCGTGACAGGCGCAGCAGGGCGTTGGTGAACTGTAACTCGGCCAGTGTTTGCACTTTCTCGTGACTGTCACCATAACTGATAACGATTTCGCCGCCACTGGCGATGCCGAGTTCACGTGCGCGTTCGGGGACCGTGTCCGGGTTGATTATTTCCAGCGTAATGTCGTGCTTGTAACGCTGGTAACTGGCGACCAGGTCTTTCAGTTGATCGCTCAGCAACGGGTCGTCACGCATGAAGGCGGTAATGGTGACCGGTCCGGGCATGGTATCGAGCAGTTCGCGTGTTTCCGGTGAAATGCTGTTACGTGCGCCGAAGGTCCAGTCCGCCTGGTAGACATATTGTGTGCTCAGCCAGGCCAGCATGCCGATGATGCCGGCATACAGCACGGTAAACGCGACGGTCTGCAGGCGGAACAGTTTGCTTGAGTTGCGCGAGACTTTCATGGCATCAGTGCGGCAGGCGTGTCGCGTCGAGGCGGCGGATGGTGAAGCCGATGAACAGCGCGATCATCAGCACGTAATAGCCGACATCCATGCTGTTGAATACGCCCTTCAGCAGTGTCTGGTAATGCGACAGCATGGACAGGTAACTCACCACGCCATCCGCCTGCGCGGAGTCGGCCTGGTCGATAATCCACAGCAGCAGCAACAGGCCGAAGGTGGTGACGGCTGCCACGACCGGCTGTTCGGTCAGCGAGGACATGTACAGGCCGATCGCGGCGAAGGCCGCCAGCATGAGGCCGAGACCGAGCAGTCCGGCGGCCAGCTTGCCGAGGTCAAGGTCCGTGCCGACCATCAGCGACAGCGGCATCAGCGTCAGCATGACCAGTACCGCGAGGAAGAATCCGAGGATGCCGAGGTACTTGCCAAGCACGATTTCCGTCATCGACACCGGTGCGGAGAACAGCAGGCTGATGGTGCGCGCGCGGTATTCTTCACTGAGACTGCGCATGGTGACCAGCGGCGTGATCAGCAACAGCACGATCGCGGCATTGGCCAGCAGCGGCGCGACCACGATGTCGGCGACGCCGGGTGCGCCCTCGATCGCGGCCAGTCGTGGCTGCAGTGCCAGCCAGGTTTCGATCTGGGCGAGGAACAGCCAGGCCATGATGAACTGGGTGACGGCAAGGATTGCCCAGGCCAGCGGCGACAGGAACAGGCTGCGCAGTTCGCGTGCGGCGATGGTGAAGATCATGCGGCCGCCCCCTCGACGTGCGCAGCCGTATCGCCCGCGGTCAGTTCGATAAAGACCTGCTCCAGCGTATGCCGTTCGGTGACCAGTTCCTGCAGGCGCCAGCCGTAGGCGACCGACTGTTCGACCAGTGCCTCGGCCGGGCTGTCGCCGGAATATTCGATGCGTACCCGCTGATCATCCAGTCGCCGGGCTGCACTTACGCCCGGCAGCTGTTGCAGTGTCGCGATGTCCGGCGCGTTGGCGAAACGCACCAGCAGCGCGGTGGCATCGAGGCGTGCATCGATGCCTGCAGTGGTGTCTGTGAATACCAGTTGCCCGTTATGGATGATCTGCACCCGGTTACAGGTGGCCTGGACCTCGGGCAGGATGTGTGTCGACAGGATAATGCCGTGGTCCTCGCCCAGTTCGCGGACAAGGCTGCGTATCTCGCGGATCTGCAGCGGGTCGAGTCCGACCGTCGGTTCATCGAGAATGACAACCGGCGGGGTATGGATGATGGCCTGCGCGATACCGACGCGTTGCTGGTAGCCCTTGGACAGGTTGCCGATCAGGCGCGTCGCCACATCGCCAAGTCCACAGCGGTCTTTTGCGGTGGCCAGTGCCGCTGCGATCCTGTTGCGCGGGATGCGATTCAGGCGGGCGCAGTAAGCGAGGTACTCATCCACAGTGAGTTCGCGGTAGACCGGCGGCTGTTCGGCCAGGTAACCGATCGCCTGCTTGGCATCCTTCGGCCGGTCCAGCAGGTCGATACCGTTGATAATGATTTCGCCGGCGCTGGGCGACAGGTTGCCGGTGAGCATTTGCATGGTGGTGGACTTGCCGGCGCCGTTCGGGCCGAGAAATCCCAGTACATCACCGCGCGCAAGCTCGAAGCTGACTGCATTCACGGCACAGTGCTGGTTGTAGTAGCGGGACAGGCCGTTGACCTGTACCAGGGTGTTTGATGACATGGGGGTATTATTACGCCTGCCGCAATTTATACAAGCTGATGCGCATTATTATATCTGTTATTCACGCTGTCCCTGTAGGAGCGCAGGAATGCGCGAATATCAATAGCTGGCTAATTCGCGGACGGCGTCCGCTCCTACAGGCTAATAATCAATCAGTGAATCAATGGCGCCAGGCTCGATTGATTTATAATCCCCGCGGATGGGGTCTTTCGCGAAGGAAAATAATCAATCGGGTTTTAATCCGCCCGATCGCTGGCTTGGCGTCGACACCGGCGGCACCTTTACCGACTTTGC
>Ga0224496_10002527_pt1 | contig 10833 bp, 8 predicted proteins | sample SF_Jul11_sed_USG_2_FD_168127 | JGI IMG/M metagenome (GOLD analysis project Ga0224496, IMG submission 168127) | Sediment microbial communities from San Francisco Bay, California, United States - SF_Jul11_sed_USGS_8_1 | ecosystem: Environmental > Aquatic > Marine > Sediment | place: USA... | reverse complement strand
TACGCCACCGCCTCAAAAACCATCTTTCAGGAGCAGGACGGTTACGGCGAAGGGTACCTGATGGACATCCTCGTCAGCACCGACGGCGTGGTGAGCGGCGTCTACTCCAACGACGAAACGGTTGCCCAGGCGCAGCTGGCGCTGGCGAACTTCACCAACGCCAACGGCCTGGTCTCTGCCGAAGGCAATGCCTACCGGGCCAGCGAGGCGGCGGGCACCATAACCATCGGCACCCCCGGAGAAGGCGCGCTGGGCATGATTGCCGGCAACTCCCTGGAATCGTCCAACGTGAACCTGGCAGAGCAATTCGTCCAGTTGATCACCACCCAGCGGGCCTTCCAGGCCAACTCGGTGTCCATCAAGACCGCCGACGAGATCTATCAAAAAACCCTCGCCATGATCTAAGCACGGGGCGTCTGTTTTTCGCACACCCTTCCCCGCGTCATATCCATATGGCTTCCCGGCAGAATCTGGTATCTTTGAACGGCAGCCATCAACAGGCCGACCAGAACTCATTTGCGCCCCGGGGAGAAGCCATGTCCCTTGCCGTCCAACAGGACACCATCTACGCCCACGACCGCTACACTTCTTTTTACGAACTGGAGCTGACCGACTTCCTGGAGGACCTGCCGTTTTACCGGCAACACCTGCCCCCCCCACCCGCCCGGATCCTCGAACTGGGCTGCGGCACCGGCCGTCTGGGCCGCGCCCTGGCCGATGGAGGGTACCGCCTGGTCGGCATCGACCTCTCCCAAGCCATGCTGCGGGAAGCCGTGGCAAGGCAACCGGCTGGCGAATCACCACCGCCTGCCTATCTCTGCATGGATATGACCAGGCTGGCGTTCCGCACCTCCTTTGACGCGATCATTATCCCCTACAACACCATGAACCTGCTCACCGCCCCCGGAGCCGCGGAGCAATGCCTTGCCGAAGCCGGCAGCCTGCTCGCGCCGGGAGGACGACTGCTCCTGCAACTCTTCGTGCCAGCCCGTGCGCATCTGGCCCTGATCGGCAAAAAGCAGTTCCAGTTCCAGATCTTCGACTGCCCGGACGGAGCCAAGGTGATCAAGGAAATCCTCAAATGGCGGGAGGGCGACTCGGCGCTCTTCAACCTGCGGGAAACCTATCGCCTCCGCTACCGCCCCAATCGCGACAACGAAGATTGGCAATACGATTATCAAATACTCGGCTACGATTACGAACGGTGGCGGCAAATGCTCTCGCGGGCCGGGTTCGCCGGCGAGACGGCGCACGGGGATTACCACCAGACCCCCTTCACCGAGGGCAGCCATTCCACCCTCCTGCTTGCCGCCCGACGGCAATAAACACCGCCATCAACACCCCGACAAGGCCAAGGAAATATCCGCCATCCAAGGACAGCCGACGAAAACCCCTTCACCCCGGCGCAAAATCCCGTTATAGTGAAAAAAAACAGCCAAAGAAGGCAACAATCAGATAGGCAAGCCCTTCAATCCAGCCGATGGGAGCGACCATGCAGAATAAGAAAATTCTCTGGATCGACAATATTCCCCACCATGTCGCGGAGGCGGCGGAAATCCTTCGTGACGAGGGCCACGATGTCGAGACGGTCGATTCGGCAAGCAGCGGCGCCGCCAGATTGGCTGGCGCCCCGGATGAATACCTGGCCGTGATCCTCGATCTGATGCTCCCCGGCGAGACCATCACCGTGCCCGGGCCAAACGGCCCGGAACCGCTGGAGCCACTGCATGGCCAGCACGGCGGCATCACCTTGGGCAGGTGGATCAAACGGCGCTGGCCGACAATGAATGTCCTCGGCGTTTCCCTCAAAACCGACCCCAAGGATGCCCAGGTCCGCTGGTTCAAGGAAACCGCCGAGGGATACCTCGACAAACTCACCCTCTACCAAACACCCCGCGCCCTGCTCGGTCGGATTCGAAGCCTTTCCAGCGAGGAAACAACTCCGCCCACCCTTTTCACCTACGTCATCCACGACGCCGAAGACTCAGACAACATCGGCGAACTCCTCAACTACCTCACCACCGCCCTGCGGATTCCATCCCCCATCGTCCTCCACGACCAACGCGACCACGGCGCCGCCATCCTGCAAGGAGCCGGCGCTGGAGAAACCGACCGGAAACTGGTCTTTGTTCTGATGCCGCCACCCGAATCACCAAGCCGCCAGGCGATCCTCTTCGAGGCCGGCTGCCTCTACGCCGGATGCGCCAACAAACGGGGCAAAACCCTGCTCCTCCACCGCAACGACACATTCCTGGCCATGGGCTTGCCAGATCTGTTGGCCATCGACATCAGCAACGGCATCCTGGCCGCCGACCAGCTCATCCGCCGCCAGGTATCGCCCTTCCTGCCCCTGCTGCGTCGGCGCTAGTGTCCGTCGTCAGCCGGCCACCACCCGATTCCGCCCCGCCTGCTTGGCGAGGAAGAGGCGCTCGTCGGCCCGTTTGACCATCTCTTCCAAACTGAACACATCGTCGCTGCCCGCCACCCCGATACTGACCGTCAAGCCAATACGCTGGCCGCCGCCAATATCCAGGGCCGCTTCCGCCACCCGGCGCCGCAAGTCTTCGAAAAGGGCCGGCACACTGGCGGCATCGGCGTTGACCGCCAGGACGCAAAATTCCTCGCCGCCCATCCGGGCCACGAGATCGGTTTCCCGCATCCGCCGGGCCATGATATCGGCGATGTGCCGGAGGGCAACGTCACCAACGTCATGGCCGTAGGTATCGTTGACATTTTTAAAAAGGTCGATATCGATCATGCCGCAGGTGAGGGTGATATTCTTCCGCGCCACATTGGCAAACAGCTTGTGGCCAAAATCAAAAAAATACCTGCGGTTATAGAGGCCGGTGAGAAAATCCCGCACCGCCGCCTCGCGAAGGCGGCGGATGTTCTCCAGGTCGTCCAGGCACTGGTTGACCCGGCTGTAGAACTCCTCGGCGAGAAAGGATTGCTTGACGATGAAATCGTTGGCGCCGTACTTGATGAACCGGGCCGGCATGGTTCGGTCGGTGCAGGAAGAAGAGATGCCGATAATGGCCAGATCTTCCCGGGAAAAACGTTGCCGAATGGCCTGGGTGAGCGCAAAACCGTCCATCTCCGGCATGTGAAAATCGGCGATCACCAGGGCGATGTCCGGATGGTCGGCCAGCAGCGCCATGGCTTCCCGGCCGTTGGCGGCGGTATGAACCTCAAGGAGATGCACCCGCAACAGGTCGGCCATCATCTTACGGGAAAAGGCCGAGTCGTCCACCACCAGCACCTTGATGGTTTGGTTCCGTTCCAACCGCCGGACCATGTCGACAAGGTAGTCGTAGGAAAAGGGATTGTCCTTGAGCACGTAATCAACGACACTGTTGCCCCAGGCAAGCTCACGGACCCGGTTACAGATATTGCCGGTGAAAACCAGGGCGGGGATCCCCCGGGCAACGACCTCGGGGATGATGGCACCGTCGGGAGCGTCGGGCAGGGAAAAATCGAGAATGGCGCAGAAAAAATCGGCATCCTCTTCGCCAAGTAGAGCCAGCGCCTGAGCCATACTTTCGGCCCAGACCATCTTGTAACCAGCTTTACACAGCTTGTTGCCGAGGAGCGTGCCGACAACCCTGCTGTCTTCCACCACCAGGATCTTTTTCATACCCCTCCCCATCGCCTCCCAGCCGGAGGCGGACGGCACTGCCTTGCCCAACCGGCGCAAGGAACGGTTCAGGACCGGTAATCGGCGTTGATTTTGACATAATCAAGAGAAAAATCACAGGTATGGATTTCTCCCAGCCCGGGACCGGACTTGAGATCAATGTTGACCGCGAATTCCTTCTGTTTCAGCACCCGAGTGGCGCGCGCCTCGGCATCGGCGCCCTGCCCAAGGCCGTTCTTGACCATCACCACCTCGTCAAAGGCGATATCCACCCGCTCGGCGTCGAACTCGGCCCGGGAGCGGCCCAGGGCAGCGATGATCCGGCCCCAGTTGGCGTCCTCGCCGAAAAAGGCGGTCTTGACCAGGGGGGAATTGGCAATGGTGCGGGCGGCATCGAGGGCCTCGGCCTCGGAACGGCCGCCGCGCACCCGGACGGTCACCAGCTTGGACGCACCCTCGCCGTCGCGAACGATCTGCAAGGCCAAGTCCTTGGTCAAATCGTCGAGCGCGGCCTGGAACCCGACCACGGCGTTCGGATCGCTGCCGTCAAGCAACGGATTGCCGGCCAGGCCGTTGGCAAGCAACAGCACGGTATCGTTGGTGGAGGTGTCGCCGTCAACGGTGATCCGATTGAAGGAACGATCAGCCGCCGCCTTGAGCATCGCCCGCAGGGCGTCCGGCGCCACGGCGGCGTCGGTAACCACAAAGCCAAGCATGGTCGCCATGTTGGGCATGATCATCCCGGCCCCCTTGGCAAGGCCCATGAGCCGCACTTCCTTGCCGCCCACCACGACGGTGCGCACCGCCGTCTTGGGCACGGTGTCGGTGGTCATCATTGCCCGGGCCACGTCGGCAAAACCCTCGGGCGAACGCTTGTCGGCCAGCCCCGGCATGGCCGCCTCAAAGCGCGCCAGATGCAGTTGCTCACCGATCACCCCGGTGGAGGCAACCTGCACCAACTCCTGGTCGATCCCTAATGCCTCGGCGGCAAGCCGGGCGGTCTCGCGGGCAAGCCGCATCCCCTCGCCGCCGGTACAGGCGTTGGCAATCCCTGAGTTGACCACGATGGCCTGGGCGCGGCCACCGGCCAGCCGCTCCATGTCGAGCAGCACCGGCGCCGCCTTGACCCGGCTGGTGGTGAAAACCCCGGCGGCCACGGCCGGCACCGTACTGTAGATCAGCGCCAGATCCAGCCGGTCTTTCTTGCGAATATTGGCCTTGACCGCCGCCGCCTCAAATCCCTGCACCCGCAAATCACCGCTCATGCTCTCCCCCTTTTTGAAAACACCCGTCACGACACCCTTCAGGCATGCGTGCCGCAGCACCGCTTGTATTTCCTGCCGCTGCCGCAGGGGCAGGGCGCATTCCGGCCCACCTTTTCGCCGTCGCGGACCTGCGGTTGCCGCGCCTGTTCCGGCTCACCACCGTGGCGAAGCTGCATGGCCTGCTTCCGGCGCTGCTCCCGCTGCTCCCGCTCCAGGGCTTCAACGTCATCCTCGCGGGCGAGCTGAATGCGGAACAGGGTGTTGACCGTCTGCTCCTTGACCCGATCGACCATGGCCAGGAACATCTCAAAGCCTTCCTTCTTATACTCGTCGAGGGGATTCTTCTGGCCGTAACCACGGAGGCCGATGCCCTCCTTGAGGTGATCCATGTTGAGCAGGTGCTCCTTCCAGTGGTTGTCAACCATCTGCAGCAGCAGCACCCGTTCGAGGTGGCGCATGGTCTCGACACCGACCTCGGCCTCCTTGCGGTCGTACGCCCCATGAACCATGGCGCCCAGCTTCTCCCGCAACCCATCTTCATCGAGATCGCGCCGCTCCGCCTCGTCCCAGTCAAAGGGGAGGGAAAAGGTGACCAGCAACCGCTCCCGGAGACCATTCCAGTCCCAGTCCTCGGAAGAAACCTTGGGATCGACGAACTCAGGCACCATGTCGTCCACCAGATCGTCGATCATGCCGACGATCTCTTCCTTGACGTCCGCGCCCTCCAGCACCTCACAGCGCTGACGGTAGATCACCTCGCGCTGCTTGTTCATCACGTCGTCGTACTCAAGAAGATGCTTGCGGATATCGAAGTTATGCCCCTCCACCTTGCGCTGGGCATTTTCAATGGCCCGGCTGATCATGGTGTGCTCGATGGCCTCGTCCTCTTCCATGCCCAGCTTGTCCATGATCCCGGAAATACGGTCGGAGCCGAAAATCCGCAGCAGGTCATCCTCAAGCGACAGGAAAAACCGCGACGAACCCGGGTCACCCTGGCGGCCCGAACGGCCGCGCAACTGGTTGTCGATGCGGCGCGACTCGTGACGGCTGGTGCCGAGAATATGGAGACCGCCAAGGTCCGCCACCCCCTCGCCCAGCTTGATGTCGGTGCCGCGGCCGGCCATGTTGGTGGCAATGGTCACCTTGCCCTTCTGACCGGCGTCGGCGACGATCTCCGCCTCCCGCTCGTGGTGTTTGGCGTTCAGCACCTCGTGGGGAACGCCGGTTTTTTTGAGCATCCGGGCAATCTTCTCGGAAACGTCGATGGAGATGGTCCCCACCAGCACCGGCTGTCCCTTTTCGTGCAGCTCGGTGATCTCCCGAACCACCGCCTTGTACTTGGCGGCGGCGCTCTTGTAAATCTGATCGGGATAATCGATGCGGACCATCTCCTGGTGGGTGGGGATCACCACCACGTCGAGGTCGTAGATCTTCTTGAACTCGGCCGCCTCGGTGTCGGCGGTACCGGTCATGCCGGCGAGCTTCTCGTACATCCGGAAATAGTTCTGAAAGGTGATGGAGGCGAGGGTCTGATTCTCCTGCTCCACCTTCACCCCCTCCTTGGCCTCCAGGGCCTGGTGGAGGCCATCCGAATACCTCCGGCCCGGCATGGTGCGGCCGGTGAACTCGTCGACGATCACCACCTCACCGTCCTTGACCAGATAATCAACATCGCGCTTGAACAGCGCATGCGCCTTCATGGCCTGGTTCAGATGATGCAGCCACTCGATATTCTTGGGATCGTAGAGATTGTCAACCTTGAGCAGCTCTTCGCCCAGGGCCACGCCCTCTTCGGTGAGGGTCACCGAACGGGCCTTCTCGTCCACCACGTAATGGAGGTCCCGCTTGAACGGCGGAATCACCTGATTCACCCGCTCGTAAAGCTCGGTGGACATGTCAGCCGGCCCGGAGATGATCAGCGGCGTGCGCGCCTCATCGATGAGGATGGAATCCACCTCGTCGACAATGGCGTAGTGGTGGGGACGCTGACAGAAGTCGTTGATGTCGAACTTCATATTGTCGCGCAGGTAATCGAAGCCGAACTCGTTATTGGTGCCGTAAGCGATATCGGCGTTGTAGGCGGCCTTGCGCTCGGCGTCGCTCTTCTCGTGAAGGATGGTGCCGGTGGTGAGGCCGAGAAAATTGTAAACGGCGCTCATCCACTCGGCGTCGCGCCGGGCCAGGTAGTCGTTGACGGTGACCACATGCACGCCCTTGCCGGTGAGTCCGTTGAGATACACCGGCAGGGTCGCCACCAGGGTCTTGCCCTCACCGGTCTTCATCTCGGCAATCGTGCCGTTGTGGAGGACCACGCCGCCAACGAGCTGCACGTCGTAATGGCGCATGCCCAGCACCCGCTTGGCCGCCTCACGGACCACGGCAAAAGCCTCGGGCAGCAGGCTGTCCAACGACTCACCCTTGCCCAGCCGCTCCCGGAAGGTAACGGTTTGAGCGGCCAGGGAGGCGTCGTCAAGCTGGCTGATTTTCGCCTCCAGGGAATTGATCCGGGCGACAATGGGCTGGATTTTCTTGATCACCCGTTCGTTTTTGCTCCCGAAAACCTTGGTCAACACGGTTCCGATCATAGAAATACTTCCTTATATCTGGCAGTGAAAAGAGGCGGGAATAACCGGCGTCCCCGAACGGGACCGGTTCAGGGCTTCTCCCAGATCAACGCCTCCTCGTTACAGTCCGGAAACTTGGGGCATTGGATACAGTCGCTCCAGACCTTGTGGGGGAGTTCATTCTTGTCGATGGCCCGAAAGCCCAGCCGGTCGAAAAAGGTCGGCTGATAGGTGAGGGTAAAAACGCGATGGATGCCGAAGCCCACCGCCTCGTCGAGACAAACCGTGGCGAGCCGGGTGCCGATCCCCCGTCCCTGGTGGGATTCGGCCACCGCAAAGGAACGGATCTCGGCCAGATTTTCCCAGCAGACATGCAGGGCGCAGACGCCAACCACCCGACCGGCATCGGGGCCTTCCGCTTCCACATACACCTTGAAATCACGAAGCTGGTCGTAGAGCGAACTCAACGACCGCCCCAGCAGCAAACCCTTTTCGGCAAAATGTTTGAGCAGTTCGTAGATCGCCTTGATATCGGCCATGCAGGCATTACGGATCATAATTCACTCGGCAGGCAAAACGTTTTCAGCGGGACTCGCTCCAAAGAACAGGGGCCGGGCACAACGCCTCTCGCGCCCTGTCATGCTTTCGCAAAACCAACAACCTGGTAGTTGTAACACCGATCCGACGGCAAGGTCAAGGGTGACGCCTACTCCTTGCCGACCGGGATCAGGGTGATGTAGGCACGCAGCTTTTCCTTCTCCTCAAGCTCGGCCACCAGCTTGTTGGCGGCGGCCAGATCGTCGAAATGACCGACAAAAACCCTGGTGAGATTGCTGCCTTCCTCGGGCGAGCGGCTGAAGGCCTCATACCCTTTGACCCGCCAGCCAGCCAACGCCTTTTCCGCATTGGCCGCTTCGCGGTAGGCTCCGACCTGGAGCGAGAAAAAAGAATTGCCGGTGAGCTCCGGCTCCGCGTCAACCGCACCCTGGTCAACGCTTTCGTCAGGAGCGGCCTTGGCGGTCTCGTCCAGCAGTTCCGGCTCTTCGGACACGCCCGCCCCGTCGTCGGTGCTCTCCGACGCCGGGGGCGCGGGCAGCACCGACGAGGTAAAACGATGCAGCCAGGGGCTGCCCCCGGAAGAGGCCGGCGACAACACCGTCTGCCCGGCCCAGACTCCCAGCAGGAAAAGCCAGAGAAAAACGCAAAAGCACACCACCGTAAGCCCGAAAAGGCCACCAAGGCCAAGTTCAAACCGCACGGTGAAACGACGCTGTCGCTTGCTGCTGCGAGCCGGCATGACCATCACCTGCCTACATGGTATCGGGAGCGTTGACCCCGATCAGGGTCAACCCGTTGCGGAACACCAGCCGCACCGCCTCAGCGAGCCAGAGCCGCGCCCGGGTGAGATCGGCATCGTCGCCGATGATCCGGTGCTTGTTGTAATAGCTGTGAAACTGGCCGGCCAGATCCTGAAGGAAAAAAATGATCCGGTGTGGCTCCAGGGCCTGGGCAGCACCCTCCACCAGCCCCGGATAAGCGGCCAGGGTCTTCAGGATGGTCAACTCCTCGGGCTCGGTGAGCAGGCCCAGGGCAACCCCGGCCAAATCCCCCTTGTCGGCCCCCTTGGCCACCGCCTGTTTCTGGATGCTCACCAGCCGGGCATGGCCGTACTGTACGTAGTAGACCGGATTTTCCTGGCTCTCCTTGGTGGCGAGATCAAGATCGAACTCAAGCTGACTGTCGGCCTTGCGCATCAGGAAAAAGAAGCGGGCCACATCCGCACCCACCTCGTCGAGCAGCTCGTCGACGGTGATGAAGGTCGCCTTGCGGGTGGACATCTTCACCTGCTTGCCCTCCCGGACCAGGGTAACGAACTGGTGCAGAACCACGGTGACTTTGGAGTCGTCATAGCCCAGGGCCTTGACACCCGCCAGCACGTCGGGGACGGTGGCGATGTGGTCGGAACCGAAGATATCCACCATCCAGTCAAAGCCACGGCGGAACTTCTCCCGGTGGTAGGCGATGTCAGGGAGCCGATAGGTAGGCTCACCGGTGGACTTGATCAACACCCGGTCCTTGTCATGACCGAAATCGGTGGTGCGGAACCAGACCGCGTCGTCCTGCTCGTAGACAAGCCCCTTGTCACGCAGGGCAGCCACCACCTCGTCGAGCTTGCCGTCCTCGTAAAGGGTGTGCTCGTTGAAGTAGTTGTCGAAGTGGATATCGAGCCGGGCCAGGGTGGCGTTGATGTCGTCCATGATCACCCGCTCGGCCTTCTCCTTGAAAGGGGTCACCTCGACAACGTCCTTGAGGGAATCGCCGGACTCACTTTGAAGCTGGCGGGCGATATCAACGATGTAGTCGCCCTGGTAGCCGTCCTCCGGAAACTGGAAGGGCTGCCCCAGCAGCTCAAGATAGCGGGCCCGGGTGGACTCGCCCAGCACCCGCATCTGGCGGCCGGCGTCGTTGTAATAGTACTCACGGGTGACATCGTAGCCCACCGCGGCGAGGAGACGCGCGATGGCGTCGCCCAACACCGCCTGGCGGCCGTGACCGACACTCAAGGGGCCGGTGGGGTTGGCGCTGACAAACTCCACCAGCACCTTGCGGCCGGCGCCGAGGTGCGAGCGGCCAAAGGCGGCGTCCTGCTCACAGACCTGGGGCAGCACCGCCTGCCAGACCGTGGCCGGCACGACGATATTGACAAAGCCGGGCCCGGCGATCTCCACCCGCTCCACCAGCTCGGTGCGACCGCCGAGCAGCTCCACCAGGCGGGCGGCAAGCTCACGGGGATTTTTGCGCTCCTTGCCGGCCATCACCATGGCCATGTTGGTGGAAAAATCACCATGGGCCGGATTCTTGGGCACCTCGAGGTTGTAATCGCCAGCCGCGGCATCGGTCCAGTAGCCTTTTTCCACCCCAACGGTAAAGCAGTCGTTCAACACTTGCTGCAAGCGCGCCTTGATCATTGAAAAATCCTAAAATCAGTTTTAAGTGTTAAGTTTTAAGTTTTAAGTGTTTGATCCTACGGTTCGATTTCAAGTTGCGCCAGTGGCGATGGCAGACTGTCGTCCCTCGGCCAGAGGGAACCGACTTGCCACAATGCAGTCCAAACTTAAAACTTAACACTTAAAGCTTAAAACTCTCCAAGATAAACCCTATGGTTCTGGTTGCCGAAGAGACACAGCACCTCGTAATTGATGGTGCCAAGCCATTGCGCCACCTCATCGGCGTCGATGACCGCCTCGCCCTGGCGCCCCATGAGCACCACCTCATCTCCCGTGGCGACCTCGGGCAGCTCGGTGATATCGGCGACACAGGCGCTCATGCAGACGTTGCCGCACAGGGGCGCCCGGCGGCCACGGATCAG
>Ga0224496_10002525_pt1 | contig 10839 bp, 10 predicted proteins | sample SF_Jul11_sed_USG_2_FD_168127 | JGI IMG/M metagenome (GOLD analysis project Ga0224496, IMG submission 168127) | Sediment microbial communities from San Francisco Bay, California, United States - SF_Jul11_sed_USGS_8_1 | ecosystem: Environmental > Aquatic > Marine > Sediment | place: USA... | reverse complement strand
CTGCAACACTAAACACCGTTCGGGAAGGAACCTTTCCCCTCTCTCGTCCCCTAACCCTTGTCACAAAATTACCGCCGGTAGGACTTATGAAAATCTTTATTGATTTCGCACGGTCATCTCAGGTCAATGATCTCATCCTCAAGCAATATTTCGTCCCGCTCCAAGGGTGATTTTCTACTCTCATGGAGTGTGCGTCTTCTCGCATTGATGGCTGGAGGACTATTGCTGCTGGTCGTATCATTTTTGCTTCGGGAGTCCTGGCCAGGCCTTCAGCACATCGGGCTAGCGCGCTTTTTCAGCAATCCAGACTGGTATCCAACCGAGGACTCATATCGGCTGACTTCCATAATATGGATAACCGTCTGGGCAACCGTGGGATCGGTCCTCCTCGCTGCCCCACTTGGAATTTTGTCAGCCCTCTTTTGTCATTTTTATGCGCCTCGTCTTCTTAGCCGGTGGTACCGCCCATGGTCGAACTCTTGGCCAGTATTCCTTCAGTCGTCTTCGGCTTCTGGGCTCTCGTGCCCCTGGTCCCACTTATCGAGAGTTGGCATCCTCCGGCGCAAGTCTGCTGACCGGTATTCTCATCCTAACGCTTATGATCCTTCCTACCATCATGTTGGTTGCCCACGCGAGCATTGCCCAAGTTCCTGTCGCCTATATTCAAAGCTTCGCAGCCTTAGGATTCAGTCGATAGTCGTAGATTTGGCACATCATTTCTTCCCACAACCAAGGCTGGACTGCTCACGGGTGTTCTGTTGGGATCGGCCAGAGCCCTTGGCGAAACCATGGCCATCTTGATGGTCTGTGGAAACGTGGTGCAAACCCCTTCTCATCTGTTTGCACCTTAACTGCCAAGATGGCCCTGGAAATGGCCTATGCGTTGGGCAATCATCGATCCACCCTCTTTGTGAGTGGCCTGCTTCTCAGGGCCATGGTCCTCGTATTCGTCATCACGGCCGAAGGCCTTCGACACCGGGATGCCCATGCTGGCACCAAGTAAAGGGCTTCAAGAACAGGTCAGTACGTGGATGGTCTGGGGGATCAGCCATCCTTCTTGCGCTGAGTTTTCTTTGGCTGCTCGGAGATCTTCTCTGGCATGGGTGGGCGGATCGATGGAACGAGCTGGAGCGCTGGGATGTGCTAAGTTACCTACGCCAAATGGAGCCGTTTTTCCCATGACCTAGACGATAGCCACAACACATCCTGACGAGAATCGCGCTCCGTTGCACGACCAATCCTGTAAACTCTTTTAAAACCACGATGGAGAAAGCACGCCAAACCATGAATGTCTCATTACCCATTCAATCAGTTTTTCACCCCACTGATTTCTCCCTCGCCAGCGAGGTGGCTTTTGATTATGCTTTAAAAATTGCGTTAGCCGCGAAAGCTGAACTGAGCGTAGTTCATTATGCCGAACAGGGAGTGGTGACAAGCTGGGATTACTTTCCTAAAGTGAGGGAAATGTTGGCCAATTGGGGTATTCTCTCCCCAGACTGCTCTCAATCGGAAATGACCAAACTTGGCTTGCGAGTGGAGGGCATCATTGCGACAGGACCGGATGTTTTTGCTTCGATCGTTCAACACCTGAATCAAAAAAATCCAGATGTCATGGTCCTTGCCACTCATCAGATCGAGGGGTTGAACCGATGGCTGGGTACTCCAGTAGCTGAACCGTTGGCCAGGAAAGCGCGGTGTCCGACACTATTCGTCCCACCGTGTGCAGAAGAACGTGTCGTCTCAGATCAAGACGGAACCGTAACGCTTGAACGAATTTTAATCCCTGTCACCCGGTCGATCCCTCCGCAATTGGCCATTGATCATGCTGTCGATTTAGCCAACCTCCTCGCAGTGAACACGATCGACTGGAAAATTTTTCATGTAGGTGAAAAGGAAGACATCCCAGCCTTGTATCTCCCAACGCAGGAGGGGTGGACATGGGAAACGCTCGCCCGCCACGGTCATCTCGTTGATCAACTGCTCGAAATGGCAGCTGAATTTTCTCCCCAACTCATCGTGATGATGACAGAAGGTCATCGGGGATTGTTCGATGTCCTGCAAGGCAGCACCACTGAACGAATCGTTCGTGGTGTACGATGTCCCGTTCTAGCTGTTCCAATCATATCCCCTGATGAGTGATGTTTGCATCGCAGATAAAGAAGTTACCGCCCGTCTATTGATTAGGAGCCACACCACTCACCAGGGGGATTCATCTCAGGGGTAAAAATCTGTTCGGGCAAATCTTTTGCTCTGGTTCCGCTATTTGCGCCATTACCTTGCGGGATACTGGCTTGCATGCTCATCTACCCGCATCTCCTCGACCCTGTCACGCAACGATAGGGCCATGCCAGAATTCGCGCGCGCTTTTGCTGTCAGTCGGTGTCCATCAGCGATCTTGGCAAGACGTGCTCATCCGGGTCGGTCGTGGCCGAAGGCGCTATGCTTCACCCAACCACTTCCGCGCCTCAGCGGCATCCGCGTGATCGAAGTAACGAATCGTCGCTTTGGTGAATGGCTTGCAGAACGTCGCCATCCCGTGCTGCCACTTCTTTTCCCCAACCATCCCCAATCGTTCGATGTCAGCGAAATGCTTAATGCCGAACTTGAGGTCCTCCCACGCTGCACTGGCATCCCAACCGTGGAAACCAGTCATGTCGAACAGCACGCGCAACTTGCCGTGCTGCAGGATAAGTCGCTCGAACTCGGGCACAAAGTGCTCGTAATCCGCCTTGGCCAGCTTCCCACTGACATGAACGGCGAGCACCTTCCCGCCATTTTCTTCATTGAGTTGAATGGGCATTTGGGACTCCTTTCATTCGTTTCAGGTTTCCATCGTGCCAGGGTATTCGCCACAACGAACTGCACAATTGCACCTGGCGCGATGAACTAGAGTTTGCTGTACCGCCTAACGAAGGGGTTCGCCTGTCAGGAAAGAGTTCATCATTGATCAGTTATTTGCACCATTTCCCCTTGGAGAACCCTATGAATCCTTCTGTAATCCTTATGTTGCTCTTAGGACAACTGTGGCTCATGTTTATTCTGTTTTGTGGCTTTCAAGAATGGCATTCAATTCTCCACCGATTAAGAGAACCAACCCGCTAAAGTAGAGCCACATCATCAGAACGATCACTCCAGTGATTGATCCATAGACGACATTATAGTTCATGAGATTCTCAGCATAGAATTTGAACCCAAGGGAGACGAATATCCAAAGAACCACCGCTAACACCGAACCCGGTGTCACCCAATGCCATTCATGTTTAATGTTGGGGGCCCAATAATAGATGAGGCTGATGGCAAGCAGCATGAAGAAAAAAGTCACGGGCCATTGCAGAAGAGTCCACCCGAAAGTAAACAGCCCACTAAATCCCACAACATCTGCAATCCATTGGCTTAGGTATTCCCCTATCAGGATCAGGGTCATTGAAACAATGGCAAACACAGCAGCTCCGATGGTGAGAAGAACTGCCATACCTCCGAACTTCCAAATTGGTCTGGTTTCCTTCACGTTGTACACGGTATTAAGGGTATCGATAATGGCCATCATTCCCCATGACGCGGCGACAAGCGCACCCAAAAGACTCAATGAAAAAATACCACCCCCAGTCCCTTGGACCACCTGCTTGAGATATTCATCGACTAAAGACAGTGATTCACTGGGCAGAACCTTTTGGAAGTCAACCATCATTTGGGGCAATACTGACTGTATAGGCAACATCCCAACCAACGCGGTTAAACATATTAGAGCAGGAAAGAGAGAGAGAAGAAAATAAAATCCTAATTGCGCCGCTCGCCCCATGATATCGTGCTGTTGTGACACACTCCAGACACGTTTTCCTAGATCCCACCAGGTGAGGAACCTTTCCTCCCATACCTGGGAAGGGATGGATTCCCCTGGTTCTTCTAATTTTTTCCTCATATCTTTATAGCCGGACATGATCCTCTGATTTGCCTACACGAGGGATGTTTGGTATTGGCTCTTTCATCTAAGCACTTAGCGCGATGAACCAGAGATTGCAGTGCCGCCAACATGTGGACTTCTCGGTCTGGGGATTCCCCAATCTGGCAAATCGTTTGTTGCAGGTTGGAAGACTTTCATCCATCCCACGCAGCCTTCTGTCGCCGGCGACTCTAGCGTCCTCACAATGTGTCTATACGCTCGAACGCATTCATTTGAGGTTGTTCCACTTCCAGTCACGAATTTCCGGCATGTCTTGGCCATGTTTGTCGAGGAATTGCCTGTGCTCGATCAGCTTGTCCTTGAGTGCAGGAAGCTTGGCTGGGCTTCTAGTCATTAGCCGGGGTTGCTGCTGCCCTCAGCCATCGCAACGCGTCTTCATGTTCGGATTCGGGGAAATGCTTGACCTCCGCATGCACGAGATGGGCAGCGATCTTGGGCAATTCCGTCAGAAGGGGACTATCGCTTACCATGGCTAATCTCGTGATCTTCCGGTGATGGTGCTCGATAAATCGCATGTGGGCGAGAAAGGCTTCGAAATTCACCCAGCCTGGAAAGGCTTTGGCACGAATCATCACTCCGGATAATTTCCCATGTTCCGCGATGTACGGATCGATCTCATGGGCTAAGCCCTCAAAATCAGTCGCTTCGAGGGGAGCGTCAGGCTCGAGAACGAGTATCCCTTCTGGTCGAAGTAGTGTGTGATTGAGCATTGGTATTCCTCTCTATCTTCAGTGGTTAACTTCAACCTGGCATTTTCGGGTTGCTTTGCCACCGTGCGCCCGAACATGGCATGCTGGCCCGTACGTAATCTTTGCACTATTATTAAAAAGTTTCATGCCCAACATGTGGAGATACCTTTTCCACAACGGGATCTTCATGTTCGAACTCCCCTGCCTCTCCCGATTTCTTCAATAGGTTTGTGATCCTACCTCAACCGCTATGAAGGGCAAGTAGCTTTTAAGGCTGCTTTTTACGTCTCCACAACTTGTATTCCTCAGCCACGAATGAGGAATCATTTTTAAATATTTAGTACTCAACAACGCCGTCTGCCTTCGTTGCCAGTTCGTTCATCGCGACAGAAGTATAGCGCTAGATCTGGAGCTTAGGTGGTACATGTGTGGATCTTCACAAACCGGTTCCTCGCCCGGAGCAAACAGGTCTTGCGGCGCGTCGCGAGACGTGTCAACGGCTAGATGCCACCGAGCCCCCGACAGGACGGGGGGCAATTTGAAATCGACGGCGTCGGCGCCGGCATTGAACATCAGGCACAGTGCGCGCTGGTCATCTTCGTGGATCAGACAGGCAAACTGTTTTTCTTTCGGATCAGTCCAGTGGGGCAAGTCCCCGTGAGCGCCAAACCAGTGGATCTCGGCGTCCGTGTAGAAGTGCTCCTTCCTGAGAATCGAATGCGCCCGGCGAAAGGCAATCATGCCACGGGTGAAGCGGTAAATTTCCTGGTGCTGCTCCAGGTGGCTCCAATCACACCAGCTGATCTCGTTGTCCTGGCAGTAGGCATTATTGTTGCCGCGTTGCGTGCGGCGAAATTCATCCCCACCAAGCAACATCGGCACACCACGGGAGATGAATAGGGTCAGCAGAAAATTCTTGATCTGGCGTTTCCTGATGGACTCTACCCGGCTATCCTTTGTCTCACCTTCAGCGCCATAATTCTCGCTGAAATTCTCGCTCGTCCCGTCGTGGTTATTCTCCCCGTTGGATTCATTGTGCTTCTGTCGATAGCTCACGAGATCATGCAACGTGAACCCATCGTGACAGGTGATAAAGTTGATGCTGTTCTCGGGGCCTTTGCCGGACTTGGCATAAATGTCGGCGCTGCCACAGATCCGTTGGGCAAAGACACCAAGAAACCCATCGTCGCCGCGCCAGAACCGTCGGACGTCATCACGGAACTGACCGTTCCACTCTGCCCAACGGCGTTCGGAGAAGCTCCCAACCTCATACGCTCCGGCGGCATCCCACGCTTCGGCGATAATCTTCACATCCCTTAAGATCGGATCCTCGGCGATCCGCTCGAGCAACGGGGGATTGGGCAGCACGTCGCCGGAACGGCCCCGACCGAGAACCGAGGCCAGGTCAAAACGAAATCCATCGACATGCATCTCCACCACCCAATAGCGCAATGCAGTCAAGATGTGATCCCGCACCACGGGATGGTTGGCATTGATGGTGTTGCCGGTACCCGAAAAGTCTCTGTACGCACGTTTATCGTCTGCCAGCATGTAAAAGATCGTGTTATCAATCCCGCGGAAACAGAGTGTCGGCCCCTGTTCGTTTCCCTCGGCCGTGTGATTGAAGACGACGTCCAGGAACACCTCGATGCCCGCCCCATGAAAGGCCTGAACCATTTCCCTGAACTCCAGTTTCTGCTGGCCCACACTTCCCGAACTGCTGTAGGACGCTTTGGGCGCAAAGAAAACCACAGGATCGTATCCCCAGTAATTCTTGAGTGGTTGGCTTGTTTGCGGATTGATGCCTGTCACCTGGTGTTCATTGAACTCCTGCACAGGCATCAGCTCCACGGCCGTTACACCCAGGCCTTTGAGATAGGGGATCTTTTCCATTAGCCCCCGGTACGTGCCGGGATGCTCCACGCCAGAGCTCGGATGAATGGTGAAACCACGGATGTGGGTTTCATAAATGACCGTCTTCGACCAGGGATGTCTGAGCGGCTGGTCGTCCTGCCAATAGAAGTGCTCTTGCGTGAATACACATTTCGGCATAGCGCCGGCATTATCGACCATCGAACACACCGAGTCTCCGTCGGGCCCAGACAGATCGTATCCCCGAGCCGGGCCGAACTCCCAAGTGGGCAACCTCGAAATCGCCGTGGCAAAGGGATCGAGCAGCAGCTTGTTGAAATTGAAACGATGACCGTCCTTGGGTTGATACGGGCCGTCCACCCGGTAGGCATAGAGTTGACCCGGACGAATCCCCTCAACCCAGACGTGCCACACGTCACCGGTGCGGTTGCGCGCAGGATCCAGATCAATCACCCTAGCAGCCGTGGCATCTTCGGGACGATCGAACAACTCCAGCCGAACGCGACTCGCGTGCCGACTGAAGAATGCAAAGTTCACTCCTTCGCCATGTGTATAGGTCCCCAGGGGCAATGGCACACCAACTCGAACATCCGTGCACTCACATACCTCTGCCAGATAATCATGCAGAGGGCGTTCGGGCGTCGTCAGATCTGTGGTCGCGTCTGCCTTTTCTGCGGTTTGGCCTGACACGGACCGCATGCGGCCTGTTGGCTGTCGCATTCTTTTCCGTCTTTTGGACTCTTTCATAGTTTGCTTCTGTCGTCCTTCTCCCGTTCGAAGTTGGGTCACCGCTGCCAGAGAATGGGAGCGACTTCCAGGGGCACCGCTACGCCTGTGCAGTGCGGTATCACTCGCGCCGTATAGTCCGTTTGTGGGCGGGCAGCTGACACCGACGCACGATAAACATGTCCGCCAACCGAACCCGGCAGTTGGCGGATGCCACTCATCTCCTGCCGATGAGGACTGTCGCCATTAACACCGTCGGCATACAGCTCGACTCGCACGGCCTTAGGATCGAGATCATCAAGATAGACCTGAACTTCAAAGATGTGTTGCTCGCCGTCAGTCTCCACCTTCACGTCGCCGAAGCGGAGCGCGGCCCATTGTTGTTCCAGCGCGTGCCGCCAATTCAGCATCTGCACGCCAATGGCGCCTTTTTCGACAGCGCGCGCACGGTAGCCAGCTGCCGCCGGGAGATAGCGTTGCTCGGTGTATTCGCGCACCGTACGATTGGCGGAAAAACGCGGGGTCAACTGCGCCATGCTTTCCCGCATCCGCTTGATCCATGCGGTGGGAATGCCGCTCTCTTCTCGGGTATAAAATTCCGGGATCACTTCTCGCTCGAGCAGGTCGTAGAGCGCGTCGGCTTCGACCGCGTCCCAAGCGGGATCGTCGCCGTGTTCTTGACCATCACCTAAGGCCCACCCCACTTCAGGTGTGTAGGCTTCTGCCCACCAGCCGTCCAACTCCGACAGATTGAGTCCGCCATTGACAAGCACCTTCATGCCGCTCGTGCCGCTTGCCTCCCAGGGTCGCCGTGGCGTGTTAATCCAGACATCCACGCCCTGCACCAGGCGTTCCGATAACAACATGTTGTAGTCGCTGAGGAAGATGATGTGGGGCCGGCTCTCCGGCTGGCGAATGAAATGAATCCATTCATGGATCAAGGCCTGTCCGGCCCGGTCCTCCGGATGGGCCTTGCCGGCCATGATGAGCTGGACCGGGCGTTGCGGATTGGTCAACAGGCGCAGCAGTCGTTCCGGATTGTGTAGAAGCAGGTTGGGCCTCTTGTAGGTCGCGAAGCGGCGCGCAAAACCCAGTGTCAACGCGTTGGGATCAAAGAGATGTTTCGCCCCCTCAATGGCTTCGGGTGGCGCGCCGGAGACGGCCAGTTGCAGAGACAACTGCTGGCGAGCATGTTCAACAAGAGACTGGCTGGCAGCGATGCGAAATTCCCAAAGTCTGGCGTCGGAGACGCGGCGCATGTCCTGTTCCAGCGTTTCCGTCGTCCCCAGCCAACGTTCCTTTCCACAGATTTCCGTCCATAGATCATCGGCAGGGGCTGAGTCCCAGGTTGGCATATGAACGCCGTTCGTCACATGTCCGACGGGCACTTCGTCTCGCGGCCAATGGGGAAAAAGCGGGGCAAAGAGATGCCGGCTCACTTTCCCATGCAGCCGGCTTACGCCATTCACCGCCCCGCTCCCCCGGATGGCCAAATAGGCCATATTGAAAGGTTCCGACGGGTCGTTTGGGTTCTGGCGGCCAAGGGCCAGCACATCATGGAGCGGGATGCCGAGCTTCTGCTCGGCATACCCACCGAGATACTGTTCGATGAGCGCCGGAGCGAAACGGTCAAAGCCGGCGGCAACCGCCGTGTGGGTAGTGAAAAGATTTCCCACTCGCGTAACGGCCAGCGCCACGTCGAAGGGTTGCGCGGTTTCTTGCATGCAACTGCGGGCGCGTTCCAACACGGCAAAGGCTGCATGCCCTTCATTCAGATGACAGACTTCCGGCTGAATGCCGAGTGCGGTCAAGAGTCGCCAACCACCGATCCCGAGCAGCAGTTCTTGTTTAAGGCGCAGTTCCGGCCCGCCGCCATACAGCTCGCTGGTGATCCCTCGATGAGCGGGAAAATTCGCCGCGTCATTGCTGTCCAACAGATACAGTTTCACCCGACCGACCTGGACTTGCCAGGCGCGCAGCCAGACCGAATACCCTGGTAAGGCGATCTCCAGCCGCAACCACTCGCCGTTTGCTTGTCGCAAGGGCGTGATCGGCAACTGTCCGGGGTCGTTATAGGGGAAGAGAGCTTGTTGCGCACCATCCTTGTCGAGTACCTGGCGAAAATAGCCTTGCTGGTAGAGCAATCCCACGCCGATCACGGGCACCCCCAGATCGCTGGCAGCCTTGAGCTGATCGCCGGCGACATTGCCCAGCCCGCCAGAGTAAATGGGCAACGCTTCGCTCAACATAAATTCCATGCTGAAATACGCGACACAGGTGAATGGAGATTGCGGGTAGGTCTGCTGAAACCACGCGGGCGTCTCCACAGTTTGCCTCCTGGTCTGCACCAGGCCATCAACGTTTTTGCGAAATACGGGGTCGGCCAACACGCGCTCAATCTGGTCGCGCGAGACCGTCTGCAGGACAACCCAGGGGTTATGCGTGAGCTCCCACAGCACGGGATCCAGCTGCCGCCACACGACGTCAGTGGCATGATTCCACGACGAACGCAGATCCAGGGCCAGCTCGGCCAGCGAATCGAACCCCTCGATTTCCGTGGGGAGAAAATTGTAGAGGGGGTGGCTGACACGTGTGTGCTTGCTCATGGTTTCTCCTTCAGTGTTGGCTCGGACGGCTTTCCTGCCAACGAATGTATTTTCGGTGCTGTATTAGTTGTTGGACTACGCATTCTGTGCCTCCACCAAAGAAGGGAAAGATCAGTGGTCGAACCGACGACTCTGATCGGGATCATGCCGTTGAGGGGTGTCCGTCATGATGCTAACTATTTCATATGTCCGGCATCGACAATGCCGAGCAGGCCCGGAAGATCATAATCGATCAGTTTGCCGATGCACTCGACCGTGATGTCAGCCTGCGGATAGGCCATGCCGTTCTTTGGATCCAACGCGTAATGGCCCTGGCGGGGGAAGACGGTTGTCAGACGATCTCCCCAGATCTGCTTCATCGCCGCCAAAATGCGCAACTTGTCGTCCACCATGACGTAATATTCGGCCGGGTAGCGCCGCACGACAGCATCCAGCATCTGCTCTTTATGAATGTAGATCAGCACCCGCCCCTCGACCGCGTCCCACAGCCCTGAGCGTTGGATCTTGCGCGGCTGGAAGACGACATCGCCATCCGACAGGATGACCGTCGGGCCCCATGTGCGAAGATGCGTCAGGACCTGGAGCGCGCCGGGATACAGCCGCGGCGCAAACGGATAGTCCACCAGAAATGAAGACATGAGGAGCAGCCGTGGGTCGTTCAGGTCTTCCAACCGGTAGCGTTGCAAGGCGCCCAAGTAGTCGGCATAGCCCAGCTCGCCGCGCAACACCTCAAAAATTTCCCAATACCGGTCACGGTTCTCGGGTCCGAATTCGCGTTTAAGAAGATTTCTCAGGTCGGTGACGATGTGATCGTTATCGAGCAGAGTGTTATCCACGTCCAGCAGGAAGACGACCTCATCCGGCGTGGTCATGCTCCCGCCCGCTCAGGCATAGGATTGTGCCAACCGCCGTCTGCTCCGATGAGCGCATCCGCCTCTTTTGGCCCCCAACTGCCGCGCTTGTAAGGACGGGGCCGTGGGTGGGT
>Ga0224496_10002524_pt1 | contig 10844 bp, 9 predicted proteins | sample SF_Jul11_sed_USG_2_FD_168127 | JGI IMG/M metagenome (GOLD analysis project Ga0224496, IMG submission 168127) | Sediment microbial communities from San Francisco Bay, California, United States - SF_Jul11_sed_USGS_8_1 | ecosystem: Environmental > Aquatic > Marine > Sediment | place: USA... | reverse complement strand
TTCTCTACCTCGGCCATCTGCATTTCCTCGATGTTGCGCATCTGGGTTTCTTCATTCATCGGAGCGGTGTGGTCCGGATTGAGCGCCAGGTACTCATGCGAGGCTGGCTCGCTGGCCACACCCACGACGGCCCCGTGATACTCCGAGCAGATCTTCATCACCATTTCGCCACCGTGACTCATCCCGATCATGCCGACGCCGGAGAAACGCGGATCGGAATTGAAGTGATCGATGATGGCGATCTCGTCCTCGTATTCCAGAGGGGATCGGTTGAACATCTCGCGGCCCTGGCGCATGTCGCGCACCAGCACGCCTCCGTTGTTATAGCCAAGTTCAACCTCGGTTCGGTAACGGATCCATGCACAGGCGTACCCGGCCTCAATGAGTCGATCCATCGTCCAGCCTCGATTGGCCAAAGCATCGCGAATCCAGCCCACCCCTTCCCCGCCATTACCGGACGCCAACAGGATCAGCGGAAACGGTCCGGGTCCGTCGGGGATTCGCAAGCCCACCGGGGCGTACAAACCATCCCACGTTTCGACGAAGAGCAACTCGGCGGTGCCGTGTTCCCCAATCTGTTCGGTGGTGGCAAATGTGTCCATCGCTAACTCCCTGTGTCGTCGACGGCCAAACCTACCTCAGTATCGCCCAGTACTTCGCGATGGCCGATGCCCAATGTCTTGATCCAGCGTTGTTGACCACTGGTCAACGCAATGAAAAATCCCAACTCCACCAGTTCTGGCTCGGTGAAGTGCGTATGTAATTGTTTCCACAGGTCATCGTCGGCGATGCCGGAATCCCACAGGATGGCACTTGTGTAACGGAGTGCCGCCTTCTGCCGATCGTCAAACCGGTCCGAATCTTCAAACCGCAGCAGATCGTCGTAGTCGCCTTCGGTTAGTCCTTGCCGTCCACCCTGGACGGATCGTTGAACCCCTCAGTAGTCGCAATCGATGGACTGAGAGACATAGACCCGGCACAACTCCTTGACCGAATGATCCAGCACACCCTCGATAAATGTCTCCCGCCAAGCGTTGGTAAAGGCATGCAACACGGCTGGCACGTGGGATCGTATCGACTGACTCTCCGGTCGAGGCGTCCCATTCCACCTGGCGTGCTCGAGTAGGTCACGGTCTTGTGGCTCTAATCCTTCGATAGCTGGATAGCTGATGTTTGGCACTGGTACCTCCTCAAGCGAGTGTATCGACTTGCTGACCGCCTCATCGGGGCACAGTGCATCGCTCCGACGTAAGATCCGAAGAATCGAGGAGGTCATAATCCGGATCGACAACGCCAAACTCCGCACCAATGTGGAACAAATGGCCGCGCTCCTGGCAAGCGAGGCGAGCGTCGGTCATGTACGGCCGCTCGTAAAAACCACACTCGTCCACAACGTGCACGCTCGTTCCGAGTTTGTCCAATACGACAAGCATTTCGCCTTTGAGTGTGACGAATCGGACGGTCGCGCCGGTGATAGTCAAGCTCCCAGTCCCCTGCGCTACTTCCTTTCCTCGATCGCTTTTTGTCTGCAGGTCTGGTTTGCAAAAGGTGCCGCGCTGGCTGATGTCGAGGTGATGGATCTCGAGATTGACGTACAAACCTATATGGACATGCGGGGTGAGCATCGGGTCGGTGACACTCCACCTCACCCTCAGTGGATCATGGTGCAGGCACGCGTGTCGAGTCCGTCTTCGACCGAAGCGGTGCTTCGGATGGCCGAGGAAGCCAACGCCCGCTGTCCGGTCACGACCTTGGTCGCCAGGGCGGTTCCGATCTATGAGCAGATTTCACTGAACGGCGAGTTGATCCGCGACACCGTTCCCGAACCACTACTCGGTCGAACATGACCGCCGGCGCACTATCCGGCATACGGGTGCTCGAGCTTTCTCGCTACATCGCTGCGCCGTATTGTGGCAAAGCCCTCGGTGAGATGGGGGCGGACGTCATCAAGATCGAAGAGCCCGAACGCGGGGACCCGATGCGGTACTGGCAGTCTGGCGATCGCGATCACAGCCCGCAGTTCGCCATCTACAACCGGACCAAACGAGGCATCACGCTGGACTTGAAGCGGCCCGAGGCCACCGAAGTCTTCCTCAAGCTGGCAGAGTCCGCCGACGTGATAGTCGAGAACTTTCGGCCTGAAGTCATGGGCCGTCTCGGCATCGGATGGGATGTGCTTCGCCTGGGTAATCCCCGGCTGATCTATTGCTCCATCTCGGGCTTCGGGTCCGATGGACCGTTGAGCGACCGGCCCGCCTACGACACCGTGATCTCGGCGATGGGTGGGCTCTTCAGCCAAATCATCGATCCACAGCATCCCTATCCGGTTGGTCCGGCGCTGTCGGATCTCCTGGCGGGGACCCATGCGACCCAGGGGATTCTTGCCGCCCTCTTTGCGAGGGAGCGCAGCGGTCTGGGCCAGTACATCGACGCTTCCATGCTTCGTTCGACCATCGGTTTTTTGGCCGAGCCAACCTCCAGCTTCCTCGACCAGGGGGAGATCACCCTCAACAACACCCGCCAGCGTCGAGCCCAGGCCTATGGGCTCGTTGCCAGTGACGACCTACCTTTCGTCATACATCTTTCGGTACCCGACAAGTTCTGGATCGCCGTCACCAACGTGCTCGGCCGGCCCGAACTGCGCACCGATCCCCGGTTCGTTTCTCGCGACGACCGGCACAACAACTACGCCGAACTCGACGCCATCTTCAAGGAGATTGCACTAACCAGGACCCGGGTGGAATGGTTCGATCTGTTGGCCGAAGCCGACGTGCCGCATGGGCCGATCCACGGGATTGAAAGCCTGTTCAGCGATCCACAGGTGGGCCGGCTTCGAATGGTCCACGAAATCGAGATGCCCGGCGAGCAACGACCCCTTCGTCAGGTCGGACCGCCCGTCGCCATGGACGGCACCCCACTAAGAGTGCACCCGCCCGCCCCAACCCATGGTCAGCACACCGCCGAGGTCCTGCGAGAGGCCGGCTACACCGATTCGGACATCTTGCGGTTGCGCGAGAGCGGTGTCATATGAGGAGTCAGCCATGACAATGGATGAAGTTGTAGCAATCGATGTTCACACGCATCCCCAGACCGAGGAGTTCCTGGCCGCAATGGGGGCCCGGCGCCGACAGATGGGCGAGCATTTCGGGAAAGAACGCCGACCCGTCTCTTTCGCCGAACAAGCCGACATGTACCGGGACCGCAAGATGATGGCCGTGCTCTGCAACTCCGATGACGAGACAACGTCCGGGGTGAAAGGAGCCCCTAACGACCTCATCGGGAAGGCGGTCAGCGATCACCCCGATGTATTCATCCCCTTCGCCGGCATCGATCCGCACCAACCGACCAGAGCCGTCGACGAGATCCGACGCTGCCACAGCGAGTTCGGGATCAAAGGCGTCGGCGAACTCAATCCGTCACGCCAAAAGTTCTTCATGAACAATCCCAGCGTCTACCCGATCTGGGAGGCATGTCAGGAATTGGGCATCGTTGTCATGTTCCACATGGGCTTCGCAGGTTCCGGTGCCGGGCGGCCTGGCGGCATGGGCTACCGCCTTGAAAACGTCCGCCCGATTCCCTACCTCGATGACATGGCGGCCGACTTTCCCGAACTTCAGATCATCCACGCCCACCCCGGCTGGCCTTACCACCAGGAGACTCTGGCGGTTGCGTGGCACAAGTCGAACGTGTGGATCGATCTCAGTGGGTTTGCGCCAAAGTATTTCCCCGACGAAGTAGTCCGTTACGCCAACTCGCTTCTCCAAGATCGGGTTCTCTTCGGGACCGATTGGCCGGTCGTCGGCATCGACCGTTGGCTGTCGGAGTTCGCCAGTCTGCCGATCAAAGCAGAAGTCCGCCCGAAAATCATGCTTGAAAACGCCCGCCGGTTGTTCGGGATCTAAAAAGGTTCCGTTTTTCGTAGTGACGCGGCGACGAACCCGGTAGGGTGGACTGCAATCGATTGCGGACATCGTATTCGAAGCTAGGTACGAAGGAGAATGCCGGCGTGACACCGACAGGACAGGGTCGTAAGCCGTTGATCGTGGCCGAGAATATGACGGCGGGCTACGAACTCGAACGCGAGCGCAAGCTCCTCACGGCGCTCGAAGGCGTGTCACTGACCGTCCACGACGGAGAGTTTCTCGTCCTCGTCGGCCCTTCAGGCTGCGGTAAGACTACGTTCATCAACGTCATCGCCGGTTTGGTACAACCCTGGTCTGGTTCGGTCACGTTTAACGGAAAACCCATCGATGGACCCGGCGAAGACCGGTCCATGGTATTCCAGGACTACGCCATCATGCCGTGGCGAACGGTCGAGCAGAACATCCAGTTGCCATTCGAGCTACGACCGCACGATCTCTCAAAAAGCGATGTCGCAGACAAGGTCCAGGCGATCATCGGCGATGTGGGTCTCACCGGGTTCGAAAAGTCGTTTCCTTATGAACTTTCCGGCGGTATGCGCCAGCGAGTCGGCCTGGCCCGGGCGATGGTGACGCAACCCAAGGTCCTCCTCGCCGACGAACCCTTCGGGGCGGTCGACGCGATGACGCGCGAAGTGTTGCAGGCACAGCTTGAGGCACTGGTCATGAACGCCGGCCAAACTGTCGTCTTTATCACCCACAGCATCGACGAGGCAATCGCCCTCGGTGACCGGATCGCCGTGATCTCGAACCGGCCGGGGAAGGTCCGGGAGATCGTCACCGTCGACATGGACCGCCCCCGTCTGGCAGAGGGCGAGATCACCACCCACCCACGATACGGCGAACTTCGCGAGCATCTCTGGAACCTGGTCAAGGACGAAGCGCTCGGGGCCAAGGACGCTCATCACGACGACGACATCTCTACCGGGGATTCTCGGCTGGATCGACTGGCCACCAGCCCCGCCACCACCATGGACCCAGGGATCTGATCATGGCTCAAACGATACAGCCGCAAAAGCCCGACAAGAACACCGATGGATCCGCCCTTGCCGCCAAACCCCGGATCAGAGACGCCGAATGGACTCTGACGCGCATCTGGACCCGTTATCGCTTCGCGATCGTTACGGTCATCAACCTGACGATTTTCTTCATCATCTGGCAACTGTTGGCCAAGTATGAAGTGATCGGTCCCCCCATCATTTTCCCTTCATTCACGGACACGGTATCGGCCCTAAAGATCGGCTGGTTCGGGGGCCAGGTCACCGACGGAACCAACTTCGGCTTGCTGCGCGACTTCGTGATTGCCAACAACGCGTGGGAATCGCTGCAGCGGTACACCATCTCGATGGTGATCGCCATAGGGCTAGGCATCCCAATCGGCCTCGCCATGGGCGGATTCAAATGGGTGGACGCCATTTTGAGTCCATACGTATGGACCTTGTCGTCGCTGCCTCGTCTCGCCATCTACGCCCCGCTCGTGCTCATCATGGGCATCGGTGAATCGATCAAGTATGCCCTCATCATCCTTACCGCCATCTTCCCGGTGATCATCAACACGTGGGCCGGTGTAAAGACCACCGAGCAATCACTTATCAACGCGGCCCGAGTATTTGGGGCGAACCGCGCCCAGATCTACAAGAAGGTCGTACTTCCCTACACGCTGCCCTTTGTCGTATCGGGTATTCAGCTGAGCTTGAGCCGGGGACTCATCGGCGTGGTCATCGTCGAGTTCCTGACCGGGGCCAGCACACTCGGCGGACTCGGGTGGCTTATCTTCAGATCAGCAAGCGCATTCAATGCACCGCTCACCTATGCGGCGTTGATGAGCTTGGCAGTTTTCGCCCTCATCCTGGTTCAAGGGACGAGGTCGTTGGAAGCGAAGATCGCACCATGGAGGCAGGTCTCCAAGACCTGACGTATTAGGAGGAACAGTGACAGACAAGCAAGAGACTCGCCAACAGAAGATGCTGGGGGAACTCTCCCGCAGAAAGTTTCTCAGTTACTCCGGAGTCGCCCTCGGCGGTATGGCGCTCGCGGCCTGCGGATCTGACGGGGGCACGACGACGACCGCAGGAGCGTCCCCGACTACCGCGGCACCCACCCCTACGACCGCGGCAGGGGCCACGCCAACAACTGCGGCAGGGGCTACGCCCACAACGATGGCCCCGATGGCAATCCCGACAACCACCATCAACCAGGTGACCGTCGGCTACAACAACCCGAACCGGGTGCTCCGTGCGCCGCTCTATATCGGTCAGACGATGGGCTACTTCGAAGAGGTAGGCATCACCAACCCACTCGACATCAACGATGCTGACGACCCGATCGCGCCGACCATCGGCGGCTCGTACCACCTCTCGTTGTTCGACTCCGACGTCCTCTATGACTTCGAAGACAAGGCAACTCAGAGTGGCGACCCCCAGGGTCTGAAGATGATCAACATCAACCTCGGTGCACAGCCGTTGGTCTTGATCGCCAACGAAGGCATCACGGCAGACAACCTGGCCGGCAAGAAGGTCGGCGGGGGCCGCGAGGGTCAGGTGAACGAAGCGCTCTGTAAGTTCATGTTGCAGGAACTCGGCCTTGACTGGCAGACGGACGTCGAGTTCATCAACACGACCGGCGGGTCGAACGACTGGGTCACGCTGATGCTGGCCGGGACGATCGACGCCACCGTCGCCTTCCCCCGCCATATCCCGTTGGCCGAAGAAGTCGGCGGAAGCGCCCTGTATCAGGACTTCCTGAACTCACCCCAGGGTGGATTCGGCATGCTCCAAAGCAAGATCGACGAGGATCCGAACTTCCCGGCGGCGTGGGCGTACGCATGGATCCAGGCGCAGCAGTTCTGCAAGACCAGAGATAACTTCGAGGAAGTGCGGCGCATCTTGAACGATGAGTGGCAGATCGACTTCCCGGATACTGCCTTCTCGGTGTTTGACCTCGATGCGACGATCATGACCCGGGATCTCGGGTTCGATCCCGCCGAGATGGATTCGTGGATGGACTTCGTTGCGCCGTTCGGCAATGTTCGAGAAGGGATCCCATGGCGCGACTACACGGATGTGTCCGGGCTGCATGTGGCTCAGGAAGCTCTCGGGTTGCCCCTGAACCCGGCCGCTGACTTCTCGTCGGGCTCGGAGAACGTCGACAACTACTAAACCAAAAGCATCCCCAAGCGAGAGAATGGGAGTCCCCTGGTCGGGCTCCCATTCTCTTATTCCCGGTGGATTTCATCTTCGCCAAGTTGCTGATCTAACTAAAGAACGGCCTCGATCGTGGTCCCGAGATCTTGCAGGATCACCATCGCCGCGTTGCGACCGGGCGCTCCAGTGATTGACCCGCCGGGGTGCGTGGTACCGCCCGTCTGATAGAGACCATCGATCGGCAGCCGATGTTGCGCCCAGCCAGGTGCCGGGCGTTGCGAACCAGAGAAAATCAGGCCGCGGTCTCCGCCGTGGGGCGTACCGCCGACCATGTGCGGATTCATCCGTTCAAAATCGAGCGGAGACTTGACGAGGCGAGCGGTGATCAGGTCATCGGTGAACGTCGGAACGAATTTGCGGAAGTGGTCCAGTAGCTTGTCCATCTCGGCTTCTTTGATCTCGTCCCAGTGGTGCGGGCCCTGGCCGTCGGCGTCATAGGTGTTGAACGTCACCATCTTGACCGTGTGGGTGCCCTCGGGAGCCCGGCCCCTATCGACCAACGTCGGCGTCGCGACCAACAGCCAGCCAGGGTCCGTGACAAATTTGCCGTCGTACACGTCGCGTCCATGCTGGACGGCGTCTTCGATCCATGGAGCCAGCCCGGCCGAGACCGCCGAACGGCCACCATCCGGGGTCGGAAAGACCGGCGGAGCCGTCGTGGCAAAGTAGCCGGCAAAGAACGGGGTTCCCGGGTGGAAGGTCTCGACACCGTAGGTAAAGCCTTCCCCCCACGACTCCGCCGGGGCCATATCGAGCAGCCGTTTGACATGAATCGTCGAAACGACTCCTTTCGAACCACGAAACTCTTCGCCGTCGGTGGTTCGTACACCGACACAGCGGCCGCCTTCCAGGATCAACTCGGAGACCATGCGGTTGCAGAGAATCTCGGCCCCGGCGTCTTCCAGGAAACCAACCAGGGCATCGATGAGTTGACCGGATCCTCCCACCGGAAGCGACCAGCTTCGAGCCTGCCGGGCGCTGACCAGAGAGTACGCCAGGATCCCTGAACCCGGCGCATCAAGCGGTACGGCGGTCTGGAGCGAGATCCACGCCATAAAGGCCCGCATATGAGGCGATTCGAACTCGCGCAGGATGACTTCGCGTGCCGTCATCATCGACCGGCGCTGCCAAACTTCACCACGTGGGTGCGCGGCGAGCAGGTCTTCTGTCGACGGACCGAACCCGACCGGTCGAAACCGGACCTGGCCGATGAGGCTCTTGACCTCGTCATACTCGGTCACCAGACGCCGATAGGCGTCGGCGTCTTTCTCAGAAAACCGGGCGATCTCCGCACAGGTCTTGTCGAAGTCGAGCCACATCGTGAATGGCTCGCCATCGGGGAATGCCACCTGTGCAACCGGATCCGGATCTACATACCGCAACCCGTACTTGCTCACGAGACCCAGCTCGTCGTTGCGGATGAGCGGGTTCACCTGAATCAGGGTGTGACCGGTGGAGCATGTGTCGACCCAATAACCGGGGCCGAGTATCTCCTCGGTCGATGCTCCACCCCCGGGAATCTCACGGGCGTCGAGAACGACACACGCATACCCGGCCTTGGCGAGGTAGGCAGCCGTGATGAGGCTGTTGTGACCGGCCCCGGCGATAACGAAGTCGTAGTCGGCCATCTGGCCCTCCCAGGATTGATTGCAATCGATTGTAGTGATCCGATAGGGTCAAGACCGATGCAAAACTATCCTCATTTTTCCCCGGTCGAAATGGGCAGGCGACGCCAGGCAATCGAAGACCTGATGGCCGAACACGAACTCGATGCCGTGCTCGCCTACGGCGCCAACCGAAGCGGGTCAGCCGTCCAGTGGATCAGCGAATGGCCGGTCAGCCGCGAAGCGGCCCTGATCGTCCGGCGGGGCCGGGCCGACCAGCTATTCGTTCAGTTCTACAACCATGTGCCGACTGCCAGGGTGTTGGCCCGGCAGGCCGAGGTCGCCTGGGGTGGCCCGTCCACCACCCGAACGGTAATCGAGTCCCTCGCCGGCGATCGCCGTATCGGTCTGGTCGGACCGATCGGCTACAAAGCCCACGCCGAGTTGAGCGCCGCCGTCGACACTGTCACGGATCTCGACGCCGCCTACGCCCGGTTGCGCATGATCAAGTCCGCCGAGGAAGTCGAATGGCTGCGGGCGGGCGCCAAGTTATCCGACCGCGCCGTCGAAGCTCTCCGCCAGCAGGTCGCCCCCGGCATGACCGAACGACATCTCGGTGCCATCGTCGAGTCCACATATCTGTCCGAGGGAGGCACGAACCACATCCATTATTTTGGTGTCACCAGCATGGCCGCTCCCGATCGCTGCGTTCCTGCCCAATACCCGTCGACGAGGCCGGTGGCCGTCGGCGACGTCCTCACCACGGAAATCAGCGCATCGTGGTGGGGTTATCCCGGTCAGATCCTGCGCTCCATGACCATCGGAGTGGGGCCGACCGACCTCTACGCCAAACTGCACGAGGTGGCCGACACCGCTTTCGACGAAGTCGTGGCCGTCATGAAAGACGGGACGACCGCCGCCCAGGTCGTCCAGGCAGCCGGCGTCATCGAGGAAGCCGGCTTCTCGATCTACGACGACCTGGTGCACGGATTCGGCGGCGGCTACTTTCAGCCCATAGTGGGTTCGGCCAGCCGCATGAACGGTCCACTGACCGACGTCACGTTCGAAACGGGAATGACCGTCGTGATCCAGCCAAACGTCATCACCCGTGACGAACTGGCTGGTGTGCAGACCGGCCAGCTGGTACTCATCACCCCGACGGGAGTCGAGCAACTCCACCAGGCACCCCGAGGCATGTGGCAGGCCGGGTAAGGAAACACCCGCCAGTCGTTCGGCCTGCTCTGGCCTAGCTAACTCTGGCCAGGGCGACCGCCAGCGGTTCGACGTGCTTGACCGACAGGGGCGCACGCATGCTGAAGATGACATGATCGACCCCTGCTTCAGCTCGTTCCATCGCTTTATGGGCTAACTCATCTGGATCGGCGTCCGGCGCGAACATGATGTGCACGGACGTTTCGATATCGGACGGATCCCGCCCGACGTCAGAACAGTGACCATAGAGAATGTCACGCTTGGTTTTCCAGGCATCGACCTCGATACCGAGCGCATCCCACATGGTGGCGTGTCTGGCGACCGTGCGCAGCGTGCGCTTTTCGCCACCTCCACCGATCATGATTGGAATGTTGGGCGACTGCGGCCCCTTTGGCTCGCATCGGGCGTCGGCAAGCTGATAGAACTCGCCGTTGAACGTGGTTGACTCATTGGCCAGAAGCGACTTGATAACCGCCACACCTTCGTCAAAACGGTCCATCCGCTCCTTGACGGTCCCCAACTCGATGCCGTATGCCTGAGACTCCTGCTCGAACCACCCGGCACCCAACCCGAGGTTGAGTCGCCCTTCCGAAATGATGTCAAGGCTGGCCGCCATGTTGGCGGTTACCGCCGGATGGCGGTAATGCATGCCATGGACCATGCACCCGACCCGGAGCCGCTTGGTCGCCTGGGTCAACGCGATGAGGGTCGTCCAACCTTCCAGGCAAGGGCCGTTCGGATCACCATGAATGGGATAGAAGTGGTCGAAGTTCCAGGCGGAATCGAATACCTCCATGTCATCGGCCGCTCGCCAGACATCCAACATATCTGCCCAGGTCGTGTGCTGGGGCGGCGTCTTGATGGCGAACTTGACCATGGCTACTCCTCTTCTCTGCCGCCCAAAA
>Ga0224496_10002522_pt1 | contig 10858 bp, 8 predicted proteins | sample SF_Jul11_sed_USG_2_FD_168127 | JGI IMG/M metagenome (GOLD analysis project Ga0224496, IMG submission 168127) | Sediment microbial communities from San Francisco Bay, California, United States - SF_Jul11_sed_USGS_8_1 | ecosystem: Environmental > Aquatic > Marine > Sediment | place: USA... | reverse complement strand
TGACTTCAATATGATTTTGAGGAAAAGGACGGTTTTCCAGAATCTCAAACTGTTCTCCGTCATAGGCTTTGAATTGTGACGCATAGGTTGCAATGCTCAGTTGGCTGAAGATGTCAGCGATTTCTTCTTGCTGGCTTGGGTCAAGCTCAGTCCAATGTGTGCCCAGCACTGTGCGGATAATAAACTCAAAATGATGGGATTGGCCAACAATCGGTGCTAAAAGGTCATAACGTCCTTGAAAACCAAGCGACTCTCCTTCGTGCATGGATTGCAATAAGGTTGACTGTAAGTTGCGAATCACTTCTTCAGGGCCATCTGCTGGTGTTGTTTCTTGTGCCCAAGAAAGCGACATGCCTTGCAAGAGGGCTGCAATAGCAAGAACAGACAGTAGCGTTTTAATGCTGTGTATTGCTTTCATAGCGACGATCCTTCCAACTGGCGCGTTCACCTTGCCAATAGCGGCGTGCTGAGGTCCATGTCATGGCTAAATACAATGTGCCAATAATAGGTAATGTGAGTCCCCAGAGCAATGAACGGCGGTAGTAAATTAATGTGGGTGAATAAGTTAAGAACATGGCAATCCATGTCATGAAGCTGATGACAATGATTGTTGCGTCTGAGGTCACTAAGAATGCAAATGGCGCGGCCCAGAACATGGATACCATTAATAAGGTGCAAATGAATAATAATACGGGGGAGTACTTTAGCTGCGTGTAGGCTGTGCGTGCAACCATGTCCCAGATGGGTTTTAACTCGTCATAACCGCGTTGGCTTTTAGCGGAATGGGTCAGCCCTACCCAGGTTCGGAAACCGGCTTGTTTGATGCGTGCAGCTAAGGTGCAATCGTCGATCAGTGCGTCATGTATGCTGGTAAAAGCGTCGATCTTTTTCAGTGCTTGCGTTTCTATCAAGATACAACCACCGGCAGCGGCTGCAACACGGGAATCGGGATTGTTTGATGACGAAAAAGGATAGAGTAATTTAAAGAAATAGATGAAAGCGGGCATTAGCATGCGTTCTATGAAGCGCTGCAAAGGCAGTTCGGCCATCAAAGATACCAATGCCAGATTCTCTTTCTGTGCTTTTTCCATCAAGGTGGCTACGATGCCTGGGGTTAACTCGATGTCGGCATCCAGCAGCAATACATGGGATGTTTGGACTTCTTGCAAACCTTGCTCAAGCGCCCATAATTTCCCACTCCAACCTGCGGGTGGCGTGGTACCGGAAATGACTGTTGCGCCATGTTGCGTTGCTTTTTCTGCTGTTCCGTCTGTTGACTGGTCATCAATGACGATTATGCGCAAGCCAGATCCTTGTTTATTTAATGCGTCCAGTGTGTTCTGGATTAACGGTGCTTCATCGCGTGCTGGAATGAGCACGGTAATGTGATCCAGTGTTGCAGTGTTGGTATGTGGCGCGGCTTCAATTTGTTCCTCAGTGCCCCAAGGGCGCCAAGGAACAAAGACGAGTCCCCACCAGCAGATAACACCGATAATAGCTAAATAAGTCACTACGGTTGTTATCATGCTTTATGGTCGGTTATTTAGTGACAGTCACAGAAATGTCAGATAATTTCTCTGCACCAGTTTTTTCTTCTTCTGTTTTCTTAATGACAGGTTCTGAAACCATTGGTCCGGTTGTTTTGGGACCATTAATAGCGGCCAGCATCGCCTTGATGGGGTGCTGTAGCGTATCTTCAACGGCCGTTGCTTCATAACCACAATGTGCCATACATTGCGCGCACTTTGGGTTATTCGCATGACCATATTTTTCCCAAGGCGTGGTTTCAAGAAGCTCTTTGAAAGAGTCGACGTAGCCTTCGTCTGACAACAGGTAGCACGGCTTTTGCCAGCCAAAGACGTTACGTGTTGGATTGCCCCATGGGGTGCAGTTGTAGTTCTGATTGCCGGCTAAATAATCTAAATAAAGAGCGGAGTGATTTAACACCCACTTACGCTTGAGTTTCTTGCCAAGATCAAAGATGCCGCGGAACAGTTCTTTGGTGTCACGGCTTTGAATGAATACATCTTGTTGCGGTGCGTCTTCATAACTAAATCCCGGAGCAATAGTCGCGCCTTCAACACCGAGTTCCATGGCGTAATCAAGAAATTCAGCAACATCTTTTGGTGTCTCGCCTTGAAATAGCGTGCAGTTTACAGTGACTCTAAAACCTTTGCTCAGTGCTAACTTAATGGCTTCAACGGCGCGATCAAACGTGCCCTCTTGACAGACAGAGGCGTCATGTCGTTCTTTTAAGCCATCCAAATGAACTGAGAAGGTTAAGTAAGGTGACGGGGTATAATCGTTAATACGTTTTTTTAGTAACAGTGCATTGGTGCATAAGTAAATGTATTTTTTACGAGCGATAATGCCTTTTACAATTTCAGGCATCTCCTTATGTAGCAGAGGCTCTCCGCCCGGAATAGAAACCATGGGCGCGCCGCATTCATCAACGGCTTGCATGCAGTCGTCATAAGAAAGGCGTTGATCGAGAACATCCTCGGGATGGGCAATTTTTCCGCAGCCCGCACAGGCCAGATTGCAACGGAACAAAGGCTCTAGCATCAGAACCAGAGGGTACTTTTCTTTGCCCTTTATTTTTTGCATGATTAAATAACTGCCGACTGCAATCTGTTGGCGTAAAGGAACTCCCATGAGCAAACCTCCAAAAGTACTTCAATAATCTGATTGATGATTACACATACATATCACCTATGAGTTTTAGGTTCGAGCAAGCCAATGTTTAGAAATAAAAGCTAAAAATCATTGTTGTTGTTTTACAACAGAGGGGCTTTTTAACGAAGCTGTCTGCTGCGTTGAGCAATGTGCTGAGATTTTATGAATGAAATGTATATGATAATCGCGCTTGTGCTTATAAGTATGGATAACGGGTTACAGTTACTATCAATGTTTGCACGACAAAATAAAATTTAACTGCCGCATCATTAAAATAACGAGTGTGTGGATTTTACGGCATCTTTAGGGGAATCGCCAATAATTCATGAATCCGCTAGGGTGGCTAATGTCTCTGGGCGGTGCTAGATGGCAAGACGTCGATATCAAGTAGTTAACCGGCTTATGATAGGCCTAGAATGAAATCTGGAGCGCAAGCGCCCCAGATTAATGTTTAATTTTTAGTCTCAGTGAGTCTAAAAGCTTACGCCAAGTGCGCGTAGTGTTTCTTTGGTCAACTGTCCGCCACCGGCAAGATTGTTTTGATTCTGGAAATCATTAATCGCTGCAACGGTTCTCGGGCCGCTCATGCCATCAACTGGGCCAGGATTAAGACCGGCATCTGTTAGGCTCTGTTGAACGCCTCGAATAATGGCTGATGTGGCTGGTACAACGTCAGTTGCATCATCAATGAGATCCAATGCCTGAGCTTGAGGCTCTTCGATTGTTTCAATGACCGCTAAAGCAGTTTCTTGTGTATCTTCAACTAGGTCTGCTGTTGCCTGCGCGCCCGATTCAGCCATGCCAAGCATGGAGTCGATGGTGTTGTCGATTGCTTCATCAGCTGTTTCTGCAGCCTCTTCAAGCATATCTGAAATTGATTCAATAGGCTCGTATTCGTCTAGACCCTCAATGCTGAAAGCTTCATCATCTATGGCTGCGGTAGATCCGTCAGTCATCGCATCATATGTGGCATCTCCACTTGCAACTGGCGCAACGATGGCTGGCGCCGCTGCATTTTCTTCTTCTGCATCACCGCAACCTGATACTAACCCAACTGATAGTAAAAGAACGGTGCTTGAGGCTAAGATGCTAATTTTTTTAGATTTCATTGATACCCTCCGTAAGTATGTAAACAAAGTCATTAGTCGTGAAAATCCATAGACATACTATTCACCCCTTAATGATAAAGCGAAACGCGTCCAATGTTTTACTAAATTTACACTATAAATACCTTTAATTTCTATCAAATCGCATTATACAGTCCTTTATAATGCAAAAGGAGGCTGTAGCTTAGCACTTTTCTTCAACAAATTTGGCATAACAATCATAATTTTTATAGATAAATATCAATATAAGTCTGATTGTTGTGCAAAATCCTATAAATATTAATCTATGAATCACGCCCCGCCTTATAAAAATGATTTGGTATTAATTGGTGGCGGGCATAGTCATGTGGCTGTAGTCAAGCAATTGGGTATGAAACCATTGCCTGGCACTAGAGTTACGCTGGTCAGTGAAGATACTTATACGCCGTATTCAGGCATGCTGCCCGGCTTGATCGCGGGACATTATTCCTTTGATGACTGTTATATTGATTTGCGTAAACTTTGCCAATGGGCGAATGTGCGCTTTATCCATAGCGCGGTTAAATGCCTGGATCCTGTGAAGAAACTGGTTTTTTGTCATCAATACCCTGCGTTGCACTATGACCTGCTTTCTATTAATACGGGTTCTCAGCCTGCGCTTAACACAATCCATGGCGCGGCTAATAATGGGTACGCGGTTAAGCCGGTCAATAAATTCCTTAGTTGTTGGCGGCAATGGTTAGATTCAGTTGCGAGTGTTAAGACACTGCGATTGCAACGTGTTGTTGTTGTGGGTGGCGGTGCTGCAGGTGTAGAGGTCTTGCTTGCGATGCATTATCACCTGAACAGCAATACTCAAATCAATGCAGAATTTACCTTGGTATGTGCAGATAAGGTGTTGTTAGCTTCACATAACGCGCAAGTTCAACAATTTTTTCATGGTCATTTAAACGCATTAGGCGTAAAAATAATGACGGGTCATAGGGTAGCGACTGCCACCGAAAATCATTTGTTGTTGGATGATGGCCGTTCGTTGGCGGCTGATTTTATAACCTGGGCGGTTAACGCGGGCGCGCAATCATGGTTGGCTGATAGCGGTTTGGCCTGTGACAGCCATGGCTTTGTTCAAGTGGATCATTTCTTGCGCAGTGTTTCCCATGCTGATGTTTTTGCTGTTGGTGACAGTGCTGCATTTACACCAATGCCGTTACCTAAAGCGGGTGTTTACGCTGTGCGCCAGGGGCCTGTTCTCGCACATAATCTTGTTGCGACATTGAATCATCGTGTATTACGACCTTATCGACCACAGCGCCATTTCCTCAGTTTACTGACCACGGGCGAGCGTTATGCGGTTGCTTCACGCGGCTCATTTTTTGTTAAAGGAAAATGGGTTTGGCAGTGGAAAAATTTTATTGATCGTCGATTTATGGCGCGTTTTAACCCGGCACCTATGAAGATTGAAACTGACGCCGATGCGCACGAAAGTATGCGATGTGGCGGATGTGGTGCTAAGGTAAGTCGTGACATTCTGCAAAATGTTTTGGCGCAGCTTGATATTAAGATCCATGCCGATATTGTGAGTGGTCAAGGGGATGATGCGGCGATCATTAACCCGCCAGTTGGTATGCAATGGGTGCAGTCAGTTGATTTTTTCAGAAGTTTTATCGATGACCCTTACTTGTTTGGCCGTGTCGCAGCTAACCATGGCTTGGGCGATATTTATGCCATGGGCGCCAAGCCGCACTCAGCACTGGTTACGGCGGTGATTCCCTATGGCAGACCATCGATGATGCAGGAAACATTGTTACATGTGATGCAAGGCGCATTAAGCGTATTGAATGAAGAAGACGCTGCCTTGATTGGTGGTCACAGCGGGGAGGGGTCTGAGTTGGCTTTTGGTTTGACTGTTAACGGTATGTTGAAACCTGGTTATGCGTTAACAAAGGCGGGGTTGAATCATGGCGACAGCTTAATCTTAACCAAACCGCTGGGTACGGGGGTGTTGTTGGCCGCGAATATGGCAGCGCGTTGTGAAGGGCGTTGGTTGGATAACGCATTAAATTTTATGTTGCAAAGTAACCGTGCCGCCGTCGCTGTATTACAAGAACATGGGGTGCAAAGTTGTACCGATGTGACAGGGTTTGGCTTGTTGGGGCATTTGCATGAAATGCTCCATGCTTCCCAATGTGGTGCGGTGTTGCAACTTGATGCAATCCCTGCCCTGGATGGCGCGTTGCAATGCAGTGAGCAAGGTGTGCAGAGTACGCTTTATAATGCCAATAAAGAATCGAGTAGTTACTCAGGAGATATCGCTCAGCATCCTGTTTTTCCGTTATTATTTGACCCTCAAACGGCGGGTGGATTATTGGCAGGGATATCCGCAGAGCAGACTGAGAAATGTCTTCATGCGCTGGCTGATGCAGGCTATACTGCGGCCAAAATCGGCGTTGTTGATAAACTCGCCCCTATAAACTCAGTTGTATTTAAAGAATAATTTCTTGTGCTATATGTCTAGATTGATCACCCTGTTTTTTGTTGCACTTTTATTTTCACCGAGCCTGTTGGCGCAAACCTTCGTTTTTACCGCGATACCCGATAATGATGAAACGCGCTTAATACAACGTTTTTCTAAAGTGGCTGATTATTTAAGTCAGTCGTTGAACGTTAAGGTTAAATATATCCCTGTTAAATCTTATCCGGCGGCCGTGACGGCTTTTCGCCATGACCAAGTGCAACTCGCATGGTTTGGTGGTCTGACGGGTGTGCAAGCACGGCGATTGACGCCGGGCGCACAAGCGATTGTGCAGGGGCGCGAAGATGCGGAGTTTAAAAGTTATTTTATTGCTCATGGGAGTGTTAATCTGAAAATGAGCGATAGTTTGCCCGAAGCATTATTCGGTAAAACCATGCTTTTTGGTTCTAAAAGTTCAACTTCTGGTCGTTTGATGCCAGAGTTTTATTTACGCCTGAAATTCAAACAGGCACCTGATGATATTTTTTCACGCGTGGGTTTTAGCGGCAATCATTCACGTACGATTGCATTGGTTCAAAGTGGTGCATATCAATTGGGGGCGGTCAATTATCAAGTGTGGGAGCAAGAGTTGGCGGACGGCAAGATAGATGCATCCAAAGTTAATATTATTTGGACAACGCCAGACTATGCGGATTATCACTGGACTGTCAGAGGTGATGTGGATGCTAAATGGGGTGAGGGTTTTGCGGATAGACTTCGCCAAGTATTGCTGGATATGGATGATCCTGAGTTATTGGCTGCGTTTCCACGCAGCGGCTTTATTCCTGCTAATAATGCGGATTACCTTGAAATAGAAACCAGTGCGAACCATATTGGTTTGCTGGATTAACTGTGATTGGGGAAGATACTGATAGTTTGCTGGTTGATTTGAAATGCGAGGGTGTCGAATACGCGGGGAAAAAGGTGTTGTCACCCTTTCATTTGCAGATAACCAAAGGCCAGCATGTTGCAGTTTTAGGTGCGAGTGGTGCGGGGAAAACAACACTGTTAAAAGTGATCTTTGATCATCTCAATACCACACACCAGAAATTAGCTTTGATTCCACAGGAACTTGGTTTGGTAGAGAACCTCAGTGTGTTTCATAATGTTTACATTGGTCGATTGGATCAATACAGTACTTTGTCAAATTTGCTCAATCTTGTAATGCCAAAGCTTCTTGCAAGGGATGAAGTTAAATCCATTCTTAATGACCTTTCCTTGAGCGATAAATTATTTGCTTCTTGTGGTGAGTTGTCTGGCGGGCAGCAGCAGCGCATCGCCATTGCCAGAGCAATTTTTCGTCAAGCACCGGTGTTAATTGCGGATGAACCGGTTGCGAATTTAGATCAGCATCAAGCTGAAATGGCACTGAAAATGATGGTTGGTCGCCACCGCAGCAGTATTTTGGCGTTACATAATACCGACCAGGCATTGCGTTACTGTAATCGGATTATCGGTATTGCTAATGGCGTTATTACGATTGATACGCCTATCTCACAGCTTGATCATCAATCACTTTCCGGTCTTTATAAAACGACGCATGTTTAATAAATTAGTGCCTAGTGGGAAAACTTCGCGGGTATTAAGTGGTTTTATTTTATTAGCGTTAATTTTAGCAGTAACGGGCGATTTATCGATTACCACGGCAACTCCAGGCGCTGAGTTTCAGCGTATGTTGTCCGGCATGTTGCATCCGCAGTGGCCTTCTCTGGGCGAGATAACGCGTATTTTGCTGCAAACCATCAGTTATGCCTTGCTTGGTGTTGCAATTGCTGCGCTGGGTGGTTTTCTTTTATCTTTAATTTTTCGTTTTCGTTTTATTCGAATTATTTGTGCGAGTTTGCGTGCAGTGCATGAGTTGTTTTGGGGGCTGTTATTAATTCAATTATTTGGTCTGCAGCCATTGGCGGGTGTGTTGGCCATTGCCATACCCTATACGGGCATTCTCGCTAAAATATATGCCGAGATCAGAGAGGAAGCGCAGCAACAAAAAGCGCCGCAATTGCCGATTTATAGTTCATTGCTTAGTCGATTTTTTTATGGTGATTGGCCGAAAATAAGCGCTGAGTTTGCGAATTACACGCTTTATCGGTTTGAATGTGGGTTGCGTAGTGGCACCATTTTAGGTTTTATTGGTTTGCCAACATTAGGTTTTCAGCTTGAATCGGCTTTTATGCAGGGTCATTATGATGTTGTCGCGGGTATGTTGCTGATTTTCTATGGGTTGATTGCAACGGTGCATTGGTGGGGACAATTTAAGTTTTGGCCAATATATTTGGTGTTAGCGTTGAGTTATTTATGGCCAAGTATGAGTTTTGGTAGTCATGATCTCGGTTGGTTATTTCAGCAATTGACGCCTAGTCCGATGCGCGAATCAAATGTTGGCTATGTTGATTGGTTTAGTCCAATTTTTATTGAACAATTGTTGCCCGGATTGTGGCAAACAATGGTGACTGGGCAAATTGCGTTGGTATTGTCAGCCGGGATAGCGATTGTATTGTACCCACTCATCTCTCGCCATTTTGGGAATGCGGTGACCCGTTCGGCGGGGCATGTGTCGTTGGTGGTTATGCGTTCTACGCCGGAGTTGATTTTGGGTTTTGCGTTTCTTTTGTTGTGGGGGCCGTCGTTATTGCCGGCCATTGCTGCGCTGGCAATTCATAATGGCGCAATTATCGCGCATTTGACAGGTCGACATAGTGACAGCATCCAGTTGCGTCCAGATGCTTTGGCGGGTGTTAGTGGTTATAGCTATGAAATGACGCCACGGTTATTTAACCAATTTTTGGTGTTCACGTTTTATCGTTGGGAAGTCATTATGCGTGAAAGTGCGCTGTTGGGTATTCTGGGTTTGCATACCTTAGGTTTTTTTATCGATAGCGCATTTGAAAGTTTTCGTTTGGATGTTGCTTTAATATTAATTATTGCGAGTGCGATGCTTAATGTCGGCGTTGATAGTGCGGGCAGATATCTTCGGCAGTATCTCCAATTACCGGGACACCGAGTTATTAGGTGAGTGAGTGACCTTGAGTTATTTTAATTGCAAAGCCCATTCCAGCGCTTCTTCATAATTGCCTCTAAAAATAACTAAATCCTCTTTTTTGCTCAGTTGATATTCGTACATGGGGTCGTAATAATCGGCCAGTAGGCGGGCTATCCAAGCTTCATGCCCTTGGACGTTGCCCATGTGAGCGTGATTATGAAGGGCAGATGTTAATAGCTGGGCGATTTCTTTATATCGCTCTAAACCCAGTCGTTTTTGAATTCGTTGTAAGCTGTCATTTAGGTAAAGGCTAAAAAGTTCAAATCCATTTTTAGGATGTTGAGTTTCAAAACTGATTAACATGTCAATGACGTATTCATTTAGGATTTGTTGGATGCGAAACTCGAGTGGCATCTCAACAAGTAAAATGGGTGATTGTTTCATTGCGTCATAAAATTCTAAAGGAATGCCAATAGACCCAATATTTTTGCTTTCATCCTCAACAAACAGCAGTTTATCTTTAGAATTAATGTTTTGTATGTGCAGTAGGTCGTAAGCCAATGCATGTTCAAAGTTGGCTTGGTTGGGCTGTGCACTGACCATTTTTCCAAAACTTGAGCCGCGATGATTGGCGTATTTCTCAAGATCAATGCTTTCTGGGATTTCACTAATAAGGCCGGACTTTGCAACGCCAGTTTTGCCGCCGATACGAATCATGCGCATACTGCTTGCCGCGTCGTCAATAACTTCAATTAATGCTCGTCTTAAGGCCTTGTAGCCACCTTCGATTAATGGAGCATCTGTTCCCGCATTGCACATCCATTGTTGAGCCAGATTAGAGCGCATGCCGCCGCGCCAGCAATAAATGTGTGTGTTTGGGTTGCTGGTCGCTAATTTGCACCAGTTCTGAATGCGTGTGCTTTTTGACTCCCCGCTGACCAGTTGATGACCCAATTTAATTGCGGCTTGTTGTCCTTTTTGTTTGTAGCAGGTGCCAACTAAATGCCGCTCATTATCATTTAAGATGGGAAAATTAGTTGAGTTTGGAAGACATCCTTTTGCAAATTCACCTTCAGCGCGAACATCAAGAAAAGGTGTATTTTTCAAAAATAAATTACGAAAATGGTCTGTTGTTATCCGTTCTTTTGAATTCACAGCAGGGACTCTTGGTGTGAATGAAGGGGGCTTTTTTGTTCAAAATTAAATAAAAAATTCATAATTAAACGCGTTATCCAGTACAATATTTAGGATGAAAAGAGCGCTATTTTAGCGATTGTTGTTTTGGCGCAACACCGGTTAAATATTGCCTTGACAGGGAAAAGCACCTTATATAAGCTGCGGAGTGGTGAAATATGACACACTTATATTTATAAGGCAAATCAAGTAGTCGGCATCTGGATAATTTTTTTTTGGCGAACAATGAGTCGCGCAGAATGATAATCAGAGTTGGCAAGCCTAAACAGAATTCTTTGCTAGTGATAGCAAGATGATACGCAACATTACTTCGAGGGGAAGATCTTGAGTTCGACAATAACCAAGTTGAACGCTCCGCTAACGCAAGCGTTTGATTCTCAACCTTCAAGCGAGACAAAAATTACGGCC
>Ga0224496_10002521_pt1 | contig 10859 bp, 7 predicted proteins | sample SF_Jul11_sed_USG_2_FD_168127 | JGI IMG/M metagenome (GOLD analysis project Ga0224496, IMG submission 168127) | Sediment microbial communities from San Francisco Bay, California, United States - SF_Jul11_sed_USGS_8_1 | ecosystem: Environmental > Aquatic > Marine > Sediment | place: USA... | reverse complement strand
CGCGAGCTGCGTTCGCAACTGCTGCGTTCCAAGACGTTCATCGCCGGCTGGGTGATCTTGACGTTCTGGATCGTGTGCGTCGTGTTCCCCGGCGCGATCGCGACCGACGATCCGACCAAACAGGATCCCCTCAGCAAATGGGTTCGGCCGTTCCACGAGGGTCATCTCTTCGGAACCGATCGATTCGGACGGGATGTCTTCAGCAGGGCGATCCACGGTGCGCGCGAGATCCTGATCATCGCGCCAGCGGCGACGGTGTTGGGCACGGTGATCGGCGTGATTCTGGGCTTGTCGATGGGGTACCTGAGGGGTGTGGTCGACGATGTCCTGAGCAGGATCATCGAAGCCCTCATCAGCCTGCCGGTGATCCTCGTGGCACTGCTGGCGCTGACTTCGTTGAGTGCCGGGCGCCTCACCATCATCGCCGTGATCGGATTCCTGTTCGCCCCGCTCGTCGGGCGCACCGTGCGGGCGGCGGTCCTGGCGGAAGGTGATCTCGATTACGTCCGCGCCGCCGAGTTGCGCGGTGAGAACTCGCTCTATGTCATGTTCGTCGAGATCCTCCCCAACGTGGTCGGGCCGATCATCGTGGAGTTCACCGTTCGACTGGGATATGCGGTGTTCACGATGGCCGGTCTCTCCTTCATCGGGTTCGGTTCCCAACCCGGCTCGCCCGACTGGGGTCGAACGATCTTCGACGAGCGGATCAGCCTCTTGAGCGACGTCTGGTGGCCCTCGATGGTGCCGGCCTTGGCGCTCGCCTCACTCGTCGTCGCGATCAACCTCGTCGCCGACGCGATCGAGGGGGTCGTCGACAGGTGACCGATCCAGCGCTCGAGTTCGATGACCTGAGGTTGGCCTACGTCGTTCGCGGGCACGCCCGCGAGGTGTTGCGCGGAGTGTCGTTTCGCGTCGACCCTGGGGAGTCGTACGGGCTCGTGGGCGAGAGTGGTTGCGGCAAGTCGACAGCGGCCTACGCCGCCATTCGCTATCTCCCGAGGAACGCCCGCGTGATCGGTGGGGAGGTCCGGCTCGCGGGGCGCGACGTGCTCGCCATGAGCGAGGCCGAACTTCGCCAACTCCGCGCCAATACGGCCTCGATGGTGTATCAGGATCCCGGCCAGGCCTTGAACCCCACGATCAGGGTCGGACCGCAGCTGATCGAGGCGTTCACCGTGATCGGCCTGGACGGGGACGAAGCCGACGATCGTGCTCGGGCCACCCTCGCCAAGGTCCAGATCGCCGATCCCCACTTGGTGATGACTCGGTACCCGCATCAACTCTCGGGTGGCATGCAGCAACGGGTCGTGATCGCGATGGCGTTGGCGTGCGACCCGAAACTGTTGATCCTCGACGAGCCGACGACCGGGCTCGACGCCACCGTCGAAGCCGAAGTCCTTCAACTCGTTCGGGATCTCCGCACCGAGACCGGCACGTCCGTGCTCTTCATCTCGCACAACCTGGGCGCGATCCGTTCGATGTGCGACCGAGTCGGCGTACTGTACGCCGGCAAACTGGTCGAGGAGGGGCCGGCGGAGCAGGTCTTCGACGACCCCACTCACCCCTACAGCGTGGGTTTGCTGCGCTGTCTGCCACGACACGGCTCCCGGCAGAGCACTCAACGGTTGGAGACGATCCCCGGATTCCTACCGTCGCTCGGCGCCTACCTGCCGACCTGCGTCTTCGTCGATCGCTGCTCGCTCGCCGATCGGAAGTGTCGTACGGAGGTTCCCGAGTGGACCGTGACCGGCGGCCGCGCCGTGCGCTGTCACCACGTCGATCAGGTCGATGCGATGGTGCACGCCGATCGCCCCGAAGGCAGCAAAGTCGAGGTCGATCGGTCGGTTCCTCCGATCCTGGAACTGAGAGGCGTCGGCAAGACGTTCCACCAGCACGGCAAGCGGGTCCATGCTCTGCGTGACGTGTCCCTCTCCCTGCATGTCGGTGAAACCGTCGGGCTGGTGGGCGAGTCAGGCAGCGGCAAGACCACGCTCGCCCACACGGTGCTCGGCCTGCACGCCCCGGACGAGGCCGACTCGTGGTTCTGTTACGGTGAGCCGCTGCGGGCGGGTGCCAGGAGCCGGGGTCGCGATCAGGTGAGGGCGATCCAGATCGTGTTCCAGAATCCCGACTCGGCGCTCAATCGGCGTCATTCGGTTCGACGCATCATCACCAGGACGTTGCGGCGGCTGGCCGGGGCGCCACGAAGTGAGGTGGACGTCCGACTGAAGGACATCATCTCGGCCGTGCGGCTGACCGAACTGCATCTCGACATGCGGCCCGCCCAGCTGTCCGGTGGACTGAAGCAACGTGTCGCGATCGCGAGGGCGTTCGCCGGCGAACCTCGCATCGTCGTCTGTGACGAGCCGACCTCGGCGCTCGACGTGTCGGTGCAAGCGGCGATCCTCAACTTGCTCGCCGATCTGCAGCGCGACAACAACACCAGCTATCTGTTCATATCGCACGACCTGAGAGTCGTGCGATATCTGGCGGATCGCATCGCTGTGCTGTACCTCGGCCGGATCATGGAGATCGGTCCGGCCGAGCGAGTCTTCGACGGACCGCACCATCCGTACACCGAGGCGCTTCTGTCGGCTGCACCCTCGGTCGACGGTGACCAGAGGACACGGATCGCGCTCGAGGGCGAGATCCCGAGCGCCGTCGACCCGCCGAGCGGGTGCGTGTTCCACACCCGCTGCCCACGCCGGCTCTCGGGCGACATCTGTTCGACGGTCGAACCGCCGCTGTCACAGACGCCCGACGGTGGCGTCATCCGGTGTCACATCCCCTTCGACGAACTCGGTGGTGGTCTCACCTGAGCCGAGTCGCCGGCCCCGGGGTCGTCTCCGCCGCGACCGCGGCGCGACCACCTGAGGCTGTCGAGTGGCTGGTCGATGGTCCAGCCCGCGGGTATCGCCAACCCGCCGACCATCTCGAACGTGTCGTCGACGGCGAGCCGGTGGGCATCGAGGGCTGGGTGTGACCGTCATGGGCGGGTGCCGATGGTGGCCACGAATTGGGCAGCGTTCCCCACGAGACATAACCTCATGGACTGATGGTCTTACCATAGGGTCGCAGACGCCGCGAAGCACCAGGAACGACCCACCGTCGATCGAGGCCCGAAGTCAGGGAGTTCACTCATGAAAGCGATGCGGTATCACCAGTTCGGCGGCACCGACGTGCTCAGCTACGAGGAAGTTCCCGACCCGGAGCCCGGCCCGGTCGATGTCGTGATCGACGTCGCCGCGACGGCGCTGAACCGGCTCGACGTCGTGCAGCGCAACGGTTGGTTCAACATGCCCGGATTCCAGCTGCCGCACATTGCCGGCATGGATGTCGCCGGAGTGGTTTCGGCGGTCGGCGATGAAGTCACGACTGTGGCGATCGGTGACCGTGTGGTCGTCGATCCATCGATGTCGGGAGTCGACGACCGCTCGAAGCTGGGCGGGATGGGCGACCTGTACGGCGAGCTCGGCATCATCGGCGCCACACTCGACGGCGGCTACGCCGAGAAATGCTTGGCGCCGGCCTCTCACGTGTATCTCGTCCCCGACGACATCTCACTGGAACAAGCTGCGCCGTTCGCCACGTGTTACGTCACCGCAGCACACGCCTTGTTCGATGTCGGTCGGCTCGAGACCGGCGAGACGGTGATGATCCACGCCGCCGGTGCCGGGTTGTCGACGGCGGCGATCCAGCTCGCCAAGCACGCCGGGGCGACGGTGTTGGCCACCGCCGGCACCGACGAGAAGTGCCAGCGTGCGTTGGCGCTCGGCGCCGACCACGTGTTGAACAACCGCACCGGCGACATCACGGGGTGGGCTCGCGAAGTCACCCAGGGCAGAGGTGTCGACATGGTGCTCGACCACGTCGGCACGGCCCTGTTCGGTCGTTCGCTCTTCGCGATCGGCCTGCATGGGCGGTTGGTCAACTGTGGCAACGCTTCGGGTGACGAGGCCACGATCCCGTCGCTCGGGTACCTGTTCCACTCGGGGATCTCGATCCTCGGCTCCGACCCGTACCGCCCCGAGGAATTCGGGCCGGTCTGGGACAACTTCTGCGCCGGCCACTACGACGTCGTGATCGACTCGGTGTTCCCGCTCGAACAGGCGGCCGAAGCCCAGACCAAGATGGTCACGAACGACTTCTTCGGCAAGATCCTGCTGAGGCCATGACGCCGGTCGTCGAAGGGTTTGGTGGGTGACGATGTTCGAGGCGCGCGATGCCCCGTATCCGGAGCTCAAGAAGTCGCACACGATGGCGCACGTCGGGCGACCGTTCACCGACTTCAAGCCTCCTGCGGCGGCGCCCGTGTGGGCGGCGATCGAGGGGCTCGCCCGCTACAACGTCCTGGTGGCGGCGCTCGAGCTCGGCGTGTTCGACTGCCTGCAACGGATCGGCCCGTCGATACTGGAAGCCGTCAACGCCGAGATTCCGGCCTCGCCTGAGCACCTCCGCACGCTGCTCGACTCGATCGTCGTGATGGAACTGCTCGATCAGGTCAACGGCGTCTACCAGCTCAACGATGCCGCCAAGCGCTACCTGGTCAGCGATGGACCAGCCTCGATGGCAGCTCTGATCCCGGTCGCGCCAGGTCCGCACGAGAACTGGACACGCCTGGCCGACACGGTTCGCAACGGCCGCCCGGCGACCCCGATCGAGGACGATCCAGCGGCCTTCTATGTGCCTCTCGTCGAGGGCACGTTCACCACGATGTATCGGTGTGCGATGAGGGCCGATCTGAAGCTGCGCTACTCGGCCCTCAGCGCGCCGCGGGTGCTCGACCTCGGCGCCGGAGGCGCACCGTGGGCGATCGCCATCCTGCACGCCAACCACGGAGCGACGGCGGTCGTCAACGACCTGCCCGGAGTGCTGCCAGTGGCGGTACGCAAGGCCGCCGAACACGGCGTCGCCGACCGGATCGATCTGCTGGAGGGCGACTTCCACACGGTCCAGATCGAGCCGGAGGCGTTCGACATCGTCGTGCTCGGCCACATCTGTCGCACCGAGGGCGCCGAGGGTGCTCGGCATCTGATCGGGCGAGCGTTCGAGGCGCTTCGTCCGGAAGGGGTCCTGATCCTGGCGGACTACTTCTGTGACATCGAACGCAAGCTCAATCCGCACGCCGTACTGATGGGCGCCACGATGATGGCCAGCACGATCAACGGCAACGGGTTCACGGGTCAGCAATACTCCGGGTGGATCAGGGCGGCAGGGTTCGAGGCGATCCGCCTGATCGAACCGATCGGTTTCCAACAGCAGTACGTCGCCGCCAAGCCGCGGCGGCGGGGCACGAGCACACGACAGGGGGAGTGATGCGACACATCGACACGATCGTCAACGGTTGGCAGGTCGTCACCATGAACGGGTCCCGCGACATCATCCGCGATGGTGCCGTGGCGATCGACGCCGACCGGATCGTGGCCGTCGACAAGTCGAGCGCGATCGAAGCCGCGTACACCGCTGATCGGGTGATCGGCGGGGATCGATTCGTCGTCACACCGGGTCTGATCAACAGCCACATCCACATCACCGGCGAGCCGCTGACGCGTGGCTACGTGCCGGACGACACCCCGTTCGTCGAGAACGTGTTCATGTGGCTGTGCCCGCTGTACTCCGTGTACACCGCCGAAGAGGAACGCCTGTCCGCCCAGTTGGCTGCGGTCGAGATGCTCAAGTCGGGGACGACGTCGTTCCTGGAGGCCGGCACGATCCGATTCCTCGACGAGGTCGTCGACGGGTTGACCGAGGTCGGCATTCGCGGTCGCGTCGGGCGGTGGGTGTGGGATCTCCCACCCGAGCCGGCGGTCTACCAGCAGCGCACGGACGAGGCGATCGCCCATCTCGAACGTCAGCTCGACGCCTACCCGGCGGGGCCCGACGATCGCATCGGCGCCTGGTCGATTCTGGTCGGGCACACCACGTGCTCGGATCCGTTGTGGCTGGCGGCACGTGAACTCGCCACCGACCGTGGCACCGGTTTCAGCTTCCACATGTCGCCGGCGATGCTCGACCCCGACGGGTTCATCGCCGAATTCGGGCAGCGACCGATGGTGCACCTCGCCGAGCTCGGAGTGCTGGGCCCCGATGTCGTGATGACACATTGCGTACAGGTCGACGATCGCGAGCTGGCGATCATCGCCGAGTCCGGGGCTCAGGTCGCCCACTGCCCGACGACCGCGCTCAAGGTCAGCTACGGCGTGACCCAGGTCGGCAAGATGCCCGAGATGGCGATGGCCGGGATCAACGTGGCGATCGGCACCGACGGCAACAACGCCTCGAACTACTCCGATCTGATGCGCGCCACCTATCTGGTTGCCGGACTGTTCAAGGACGCCCGCCAGGACCCGCAGATGTTCCCTGCCGAGAAGGCCTACGAGATGGCGACGCTCGGTGGCGCACGGGCGCTCGGGCTGTCGGATCACATCGGTTCGCTGGAGGTCGGCAAGCACGCCGACGTCGTGCTGCACGACACCGAGCGACCCGAGTGGCGCCCGCTGTTGAACGTGATGAACCAGCTCGTGTGGTCGGCCGATGGTCGCGGTGTGCACACGGTGTTGGTGGGCGGCCGGGTCGTCGTGGAAGCCGGCCGCATGACCACCGTCGACGAAGCAGAGCTGTACGCCGAGGCGCAGATCTCCGGGGAGGCGATCACCGCCCGCTCCGGCCTTCCGGACAAGGCCAAGTACCCGATCCGCTGATCAGCCCGCATTGACACAGCAGTAGACTGGGAGACGTTCAAGGACCGAAGGGTACGACGTGTCCGGGAGACGACGAACACAAGTGCAGGAACGTCCGGCCGATTGGTCGAGCCGGGATGCCGCCGAGGCGCGCAGGGCGGTCCCCTCGAGGGGTTCCGACGAGCGGTCGGCCGAGCAGGCGGTGCTGGAACTACAGGGCTCGATCGGCAACCAGGCCGTTCAACGACTGCTCGAAACCGAGCGCGTCCAACGTGACCCGATCGACCCCGCTGTCGGGATCCGATCCCCGTTCGCCGAGACGTTGTTCAACCAGGCCAGCATCGTGCAGGCCGCGATCGCCGGCCGGGAGCTGACCGGTGACGAGCGGGCCCTGGCCCGCCCGACATTCGGCACCAGCCTCGATCTGTCGCGAGTGCGGATCATCGAGAGCGACGTCTTGGCCGGCACGACCGTCGGGAACAACATCCGCCTCCACGAAGGGTTCGACATCTCGAACGCCGCCGACGCCCAGTTGTTGATCCACGAGTTGACCCACGTCTGGCAGTACCAGCACGACGGCACCGATTACATCTCCGAGTCGCTACACACTCAGATCATCGGCCACCTCCGTACGGGCAATCGGAATGCGGCCTACGACTATGTCGCCGACGCGTCGAGGTCGTTCTTCGACTTCACGCCCGAGCAGCAGGCGTTCATCGTCGAAAACCACTTCACCATGCTGCGCGACCAGGGTCTGCTGGGCGGCGGAACACAGACCGAGTTCAGGTCGAACCATCTCGGTCGCAACGGGTTCCGGACCGTGATGACGATCGCCCAACGGCAAGCAGAGATCGCCGCCGAGCTGCCGATCCATCGAACGTATGTCGAACAGATGCAACGGGCATTCCCGCGGACGGAGTCGCAACTCCTGATCCGGCAGGGCGAGGATCTGATGCGGATGCCACTTGACGACCTGGTTCCCGAGGAGCGTCGCACGGTGCCGCTGAACCCGCTCCTCGAAGTTCGTTTCGACCTGCCCCTCTGACGTGCCACCACGCTGACCCGGGGCGATCGGTCCGGGCCACGGCCGTCATTGCGACTCGCATGGGAAGCAGCCCGTCGCCGTCGCACTGCTTGTACTGTGAAGCGATGGCGGTCGATCGCAGTCGCAGAGCGCGGAGTGCACGCAAACGCAAGCGAAGGATGCAGCGCGTCGAGCACGACCTCAGCGTCGAGCAGTGGGAAGCGCTTCAAGAGGCGTGGGGTGGATGCGCCTACTGCGGTGCGATCGACCGTCCGTTGCAGAAGGACTGTGTCCTGGCGCTCTCGAGGGGCGGGCGGTACACGCTCGACAACATCGCTCCGGCGTGCCCGCCGTGCAACGCCAGCAAGTGCAACGACGAGGTGACCGGCTGGATGCGTCGCAAGCGACTCGACGAGAGTGCCTTCCTGTTGCGTCACCTCGACATCAGCACCGCGCTGTCAGATCGGTTCCCCACCGAGGTCGACAGCGAGCCCGATGCTGCAGCGGCCCGGGTGTCCTGAGCCCGAACTCCCTCTCGGTCACGAGGGCGAGTCATCGTCGCTGGTCGCCCGCATCGCAGCGTCGACACGTCGGAACATCGGCCGGGCGACCATGAACAGCGAACCGACGACGATCGCCGACCCCAAGGACACCCACTGCGCACCCCATGCCTCGGCGACGAAGCCGCCGACCAGCGCACCGACCGGCTTCATCCCCCAGCTGATGAACAGATAGGCAGTCATCATCCGGCCGAACACGTGATCGGGTACAAGACGTTGCCGAACGGTGGCGCTGACGATGTTCCAGGTCGGGTCGGAGATTCCGTTCACGACAGCTGCCAGGAAGGCGACAGCCGCCACCGTCGTCAGGCCGAACATCAACGAACCGGCGGTGAAACAGGCGATCGCCAGTCGCATGCTCCACGAATGACTCGTCCGACGGATCAGGCCGGCGACGAGGAATGATGTCAGCACGGACGCGACTGCGTCGACGCTGATGAGCAGGCCGAATCCCACGCTTCCGAGTCCGAACCGTTCGGTCACCAGCACGACGAACACCCCTTCGCCGGCCGCACCCACGAAGGCGAACGTCGCCACCGTGAGCGCCAACGGCCGCAAGACCGGGTGTGCCCAGACGTACCGCAGCCCGACCGTGGCGCGGACCCGAAACGGCGCCGACTCGGTGGACTGTTCCGGCCGATATGTGCCGGGTAGGCGCATCAGCAACCCGACGCTGACCAACGAGGCCGCGGCCGACACGATCAGCGGCAATCCAGAGTCGACCTGGAACAGCAGCGCCCCGAGCGGTGGCCCGACGAAACTGTTGCTGACGGTCTGAGTCGCCGAGAGGCGGGCATTGGCAACCTCGAGTTGGCGCGGGTCGACGAGGTCGCGGACGAGTGCCGGCAGGCCGCCGTCGGTCATCACTTCGCTCGCACCGATCAGAAACGAGGCGAGCATCAACGATTCGATCGTCGCCGTCCCGCTCAGCACCACCAGCGCCAGGCCGCCGAGCACGCCCGCTCGAACGACCTGGGCCGTCACCGCGATCCATCGCCGGTCGAACCGATCGAGCACGATCCCCGCGGGCAGGCCGATGATCAGGAAGGGAAGGTATTGGAACACGGCGACAGCTGCGACGAGACGGGCATCGTCGGTCAGCTCGATCGCCAGCAGCGGCATCGCGACATAGCTGAGACCGTCGGCGAAGTTGGACGCCGTGAAGGCCGCCCACAACGTCCAGAACGGGCGACCGAGCGAGGACGAACGCACCGCCGGAGGCTAGTGCGGACCGTTCAGAGCCAGTGGCGAGGATGTCGGCAGCATGCCGTGGTCCTCAACGGGCGGCCGGTGGGGGTTGGTAGCCGCCCCAGACCTCGGCGGCGCACCTGGCGAAGGCGAGCGCGGTTCGATCGTGCAGGTAGGGCGCCACGATCTGGATCCCTACCGGGAGTCCGTCGGCGGCCTGTCCGACGGGTGGCACCGTGACGGGAAGGTAGGCGCTGCCGATCAGCGCGTTCCAGCCGATCAGGTCGCCGTACGGACGATCGCCGTGGTCGGCGAGGGTGGCGTGGATCCAGTTCGAGCCCTCGACGCAGTGGACATGACGGAAGGCAGGAACAGGTGTGACCGGGCAGAGCAGAATGTCGATCTCGGTGAAGAACTCCGCCCACCGTTGTCGTAGTTCGTTGCGCCGGCGGTGCAACAGATCCCATGAACGATGTGGGAGTGCTCGGCCGGCGGCCGCAGCATCCGCGAATTCCTGTTCGGTGTCGGAGATTGCCGTGGCCGCCGAGATCAGCCGCAATCCGTCCAGTGCGGCCGGGCCCGGGTCGACGTGCGGTCGTCGCCCGCGGTCGACTCGAGCGCCGGCCTGTTCGAGCCGATCGATCGCCGACCCGAGCACCTCTCGCACGACCGGGTCCACGGCGCAGAACGGGTCGTCGAGCCAAGCGGCAACCCGGAAGTCGCCCAGTTGTGTGTGGCGGGGTGGCGGTAACTCGAGCCGCCAACCGTCGGCGTCGTCAGGGTTCGGCCCGGCGAGCAGCCCGAGCAGCAGCTCGAGATCGTCGATCGAACGGGCGATCGGACCGAACACGTTGACATCGGCCACGTTGCGGTGATGGGTCGGGTTGTCGAGATATCCGAATGTCGGGATCACACCGAAGCTGGGCTTGTGGCCGTAGACACCGCAGAACGACGACGGGACTCGGACCGAACCGCCGATATCGGTCCCGATCTCGAACCCCGTGAAACCCATGGCCACGGCTGCTGCCGGACCGCCCGAGGAGCCGCCGGGGGTGCGCGAGAGGTCCCATGGATTGTTGGTCGTGCCGAACATTTCGTTGTGGCTCTGGTAGTCGCCCGACCAGCGTGGGACGTTGGTCTTCCCGAATACCACCGCGCCGGCGTTCCTGACGGTGGCGACCACGGTGGCATCCGTGTCGGGGACGTGATCCCGAAGCTCGACGGCGCCACCTGTCGACCTGATCCCGGCCGTCGCGATCGCGTCCTTGACAGTGATCGGGACACCGGCGAGCGGCCCGACGGCGCGACCCTTGGCGCGGGCATCGTCGATCGCCGCCGCCTCGTCGCGAGCGCGTCCCGGCTCCAGCGTGATGACCGAGTTGACCGGCCCGTCGAGCCGTTCGATTC
>Ga0224496_10002520_pt1 | contig 10866 bp, 9 predicted proteins | sample SF_Jul11_sed_USG_2_FD_168127 | JGI IMG/M metagenome (GOLD analysis project Ga0224496, IMG submission 168127) | Sediment microbial communities from San Francisco Bay, California, United States - SF_Jul11_sed_USGS_8_1 | ecosystem: Environmental > Aquatic > Marine > Sediment | place: USA... | reverse complement strand
GATGGTGCACGCCGACTGAGACGATGGGTCGGGTGCGAAGTGGTAACCGGCGGGGCGGGTCATTTTGGACAGATCAAGGTTGATCACGCCCGGTCCCACCCAGGCGGTGTGATTGTCGAGGTCGATATCGACATCCGTCATTCTCGTGAGCGAGATCACTAGAGCAGGGACCGCCGGAGCTGCCCCACCAGCCAGACCGGTGCCCGCCCCACGCGGAACAATCGGCGAATCGTACTGCTGGGCAATCTTGACGACCGCCGAAACCTCTTCCGCGGTGCGCGGCAGAACCACGACGCTCGCTTCCCCGCGAGCCACTCCGCCGTCCGTGCCATAGAGATAGCGTTCCAACGGCTCCGAAAGAACCTTGTCTTCACCCAACTGCGTGACCAGGTCGGCGACGAGCGTCATCAGGCCACCAGCACCGACGCGAAGCCTGGAAAGCGATTCATCGAACCCGGACCGGATATTTCGGAGATCCTCCGGTCAGCACAGTCGCCACGTCAGAAGCAACCGTGGTCTGGAGATCGAGCAATGCATCTTCCGAATAAAAGCCCGTGTGGGGCGTCAGGATGACGTCATCGCGCCCCAGTAGCCGGAAGTCGGCTGCCGGTGGTTCAATCGGAAGAACGTCGAGCGCGGCGCCGCCGATCGCCCCGGATTCAAGAGCATCGGCCAGTGCCTCGGTATCGACCAGGGGGCCACGGGCCGTGTTGATGAGCAGGGCATCACCCTTCATCTTGGCGAAGGCGTCGGCATTGAACATCTTGTCCGTCTCGGCGGTCAGCGGTGCGTGAACAGAGATGTAGTCGGAAACGGTGAGCAGTTCGTCGAAGTCGACCCGCCGAACACCCAGGCGTTCAAACACCTCATCGGGGGCGTAGGGATCCGAAGCCACTACTTCGAGCCCGAACGCTTGAGCTTTGGGGACAATCGTCTGGGGGATATTGCCGAGGCCGACCAGTCCGAGGGTTCTCCCCCGCAGCCGCGCAATCGGCACGACCGCTGGCATCTCCCACCGGCCCTCGCTAACCAGACGAGTGGCGTATGGGATTTTGCGCGCCAGCGACAACAACAGGGCCATCGCGTGATCCGAAACCTCGTCAAGACAGTACACCGGCGCGTACGTGACGGTGATGCCGGCGTCCGCAGCTGCGACCAGGTCAATGTTGTCGACACCGATCCCAAAACGGCCGATGACCCGACAGGCCCTCAGCCCGGCAATCACTTCGGCGGTGATCTTCGCGTAGGTCACCAGGAGTGCATCAGCATCGGCGGCCACCGACAGGATCCCCTCTACGGTCTGATCCGGTGCCATCCGCAACTCGGCACCGGCCGCCGACAGTGCATCCCGGGCGGGGTCAAGGCTGGGGAATACCGTATCGGTCACAGCAACGACGGGCGTGGTCACAATCAACTCCTCTAGTCAGACAATCGACGAGCTCGGTTCCCATCCCGACAACTCACGACAATCCGTGCAAAGCCGTGGGAGATTCCAACTGCTGACGCCATGGACTCCGATCCTAGTAACCGGCCAGGCCCCGAGTTACGAGCCGGTCCATCGTCGGCCATACTTGTGTTGTGTTGACAAAGTGGATTACTCCAACACAGAAGAACCGCCTGCGGGTCTCGGTGCTTCTCGCGACCGGCGGGATAGTCACTGGCGGTTGGGCAACCATCAACACCGACCCATCGGTCACCGGCGTTCTCAGTACCCTGCTGGCCTGGATCACAGGTGCTGTCGCCGTATTGACCGGATGGCTGTGGTTGGCCAGCTATGGGGACCGGTGGCGCATTCCATTCGTGGCAACCGGGTTCCTTCTCGGTGGCGCGTCGCTCGCCACGGTCGTGATGCTTGAGCCACCGAAAATTCTCGGGCTCGTGCCGTTCTATGCGCTCGCGACGTGGTTGGCTGTCCAAATCGAACGCAACCGGATTGCGACATGGCGGCAAGACCAGCGCGAACGCCAGGAACGCACCTTCTCGGCAGAAGACCTTCGCGATGACCCGCTAGTCGGCAAACGCGACCTGACCCGGATGGAGGACGCCGACAGCCGCTACCCGTCATCGTTGCGCGAGGTCAAAGCCCGGATCAAACGGACCGAGGGAGATCCTTGGGCGTAAGCCGCCGAGCAACAGCCGGCGCCAGGCAAGGGTCACGGTCGGCCCCGTCGTCATGGTCGCTTGGACGTCGCTGAAAGGCGCTACTATCTCGCTGCGTGCTGGCACTCAAACACCTGGCCTCTGGCAAGGTCCGGGAGATCTACGAAGTCGACGACGAACGTCTGCTGTTCGTCGCTACCGACCGCATATCGGCGTATGACGTCATCCTCGGCGACCCCATCCCCGACAAGGGCCGGGTACTGACCGGACTGTCTCTGCACTGGTTCGACCTTCTCGACACGCCAAACCACTTTCTCAGCACCGACCTCTCCCAACTCTCCGGTCTGACCGCCGACGATATCGCCGACCTGTCCGGCCGTTCGATGATCGTTCGGCGCTGCGACGTGATCCCGGTTGAATGCGTCGTGCGAGGCTATCTCTATGGGTCATCCTGGCGGGAGTATCGCGACGGCGGAGGCCCAACTACGGAGCATTTGCCTGCCGGGCTTGACATGGCCGACCTGCTTCCGGAACCGATTTTCACCCCGGCCACCAAGGCCGAATCCGGCCACGACGAGAACCTTGACGAGGCAGGTGCCCGAGCCGCGCTCGGCGACGAACTGTACGAACGGCTCAAGGCCACCTCGATCGATATCTATCTGACCGCCGCTCGTTACGCCGCCAAACGTGGGGTGATCCTGGCAGACACCAAATTCGAGTTCGGGTTCGCTGACGGCGAGCTTTTGCTGATCGACGAGGTTCTCACTCCTGATTCATCTCGATATTGGCCGGCCGACGAATACCAACCCGGATCGGCGGTCCCGTCCTTCGACAAGCAATACGTGCGGGACTGGCTCGATACCTCCGGATGGGACCACACGCCTCCCTCACCTCCCCTCCCTGCCGAGGTGATCGCCGAAACCAGGGCCCGTTACGTCGAAGCCTTCGAGAAGATTTCCGGTAAGTCGTTTGATGCCTATTTGGAGGGGAACTGATGGCCGATACGAGGACCGTCACGGTCACTATCCGCCGCCGGCCCAGCATCTCCGATCCGCAGGGAGCCACGGTCGCCCGAGCGCTGCGGGATCTCGGCCACGAAGTGACCGACGTACGTATCGACAAGACCATTGAGCTGCAAGTACCCGACGGTGACGTTGAGACGATCCGCGCCAGGGTGGCAGAGATGTGCGACAGGCTGCTCGCCAACCCAGTCATGGAAGACTACGAAATACTCGTTTCGTCATGAACACGGCGGTCGTCGTTTTTCCCGGCAGCAACTGTGAACACGACGTGGTCTACGCCCTCGAGACCCTCGGTGGCTCAGCCGATCTGGTTTGGCATCGCGACACGGATCTGTCCGGCTACGACAGCGTCGTCTTGCCAGGAGGATTCGCCCACGGCGACTACTTGCGGACCGGCGCCATCGCCCGGTTCTCGCCCGTGATGGGCGAGGTCAATCGCCTGGCCGCCGCCGGGGCGCCCGTGCTGGGAATCTGCAACGGGTTCCAGGTGCTTTGCGAAGCCGGACTGCTCCCGGGCGTCCTGCTGCAGAACCGTGACTTGAAGTTCATCTGCCGGCCGATCCACCTACGGGTCGAGTCGACGGATTCGATCCTCACCAGAGCCGCCAGGGTGGGCGACGTCCTTGAGATTCCCCTCAACTCCTACGAAGGCAACTACACAGCATCTGCCGACGAGATTGCTTCGATCGAGACGGGTGGCTACGTGCCCCTCCGCTACTCCAGTTCGACGGGCACGGTGGACACGGACAGCAACCCGAACGGGTCGACGAACAACATCGCCGCCGTGTCGAAGAGCAACGTAGCCGGAATCATGCCTCACCCAGAACGCGCCATTGAGGAAATCCTGGGATCGGCCGACGGTCGGGTTCTACTCGAATCCTTCTTGCAGTCGAGAGTTGCCGTCAATGTCTGAGACGATGCCGCTCCACCAGGCGCTCGGCATGACCGACGACGAGTACGGGACCGTCTGCGACCTTCTGAGTCGCCCACCCACCGAGGCCGAACTGGCGATGTATTCCGTGATGTGGTCCGAACATTGCTCGTACAAATCGTCGCGGGCTTTTCTCGGTCGGTTTCCAACGACCGCCCCCTGGGTGGTGGTTGGACCGGGAGAAAACGCCGGGGTGGTCGACCTCGGTGACGGCTGGCTGGCCGCACTCCGCATCGAGTCGCACAATCACCCGTCGTTTGTCGAGCCCTATCAAGGGGCGGCGACAGGAGTCGGTGGGATCTTGCGGGACATCTTCACGATGGGAGCGCGACCGATCGCCCTCTGGGATCAGATTCGTTTCGGCCCACTCGACGATCCACATAACCGCTATCTGCTCGAGGGGGTCGTCGCCGGGGTGGCCGGCTACGGCAACGCCGTCGGGGTACCAACGGTTGGCGGTGAAGTCGCCTTCGAGGAGTGTTACGCCGGAAACCCGCTGGTCAACGTCATGTGCTTGGGGATCATGCGTGAGGAACAACTGGTTCTCGGGACGGCCGGGACTCCCGGAACCATCGCCATTCTGCTTGGTTCGAGTACCGGTCGCGACGGAATCGGCGGAGCGTCGGTTCTGGCTTCTGCGTCATTCGATGCCGGCTCGGACACCAAACGACCCACGGTTCAGGTGGGTGACCCTTTCGAAGAGAAGAAGCTCATCGAAGCCTGCCTGGAACTGTATGACCGCGGCCTCGTCGTCGGCGTTCAAGACCTCGGGGCGGCCGGCCTGTCGTGTGCCACGTCGGAACCCGCCGCCCGAGCGGGCACCGGGATGGATGTTAACCTCGACGCGGTCCATGTCAGAGAGGCCGGGATGACTGCTGCCGAACTGCTCATGTCCGAATCCCAAGAACGCATGATGGCGTTCGTCCACCCTTCCAAAGTAGATGAGGTTCTGGCGGTCGCTTCCAAATGGGAGATCGACGCATCGGTCGTCGGGACCGTCACCGCCGGCGACACGTTGCGCATTTCGCATAACAACCAGGTCGTCGCCGAATTGCCCGCTGCCTCCCTATCCGAAGCCGCCCCCATCCTCCGACGCGACTCCGGCGAGCCGTTCTGGTTGGAGGATCTCTGGACAAACACGCTCGAGTACCTCCAGCCGCCCGATATCACACGCTGCCTGCTGGAGATCCTCGCTGACCCATCCATCGGTGACCCGTCGTGGGTTTACGAGCAGTACGACCACCAACTTTTCTTGAACACCGTCGTCGGGCCAGGTGACAACGGTTCGCTCCTGCGCATCAAAGGAACCAACAAAGCCTTGGCAGTGTCCACCGACGGAAACGGCCGACAGTGCTACCTCGATCCCATGCGGGGCGGCGCCAACCTCGTCTACGAAGCTGCCCTGAATGTCGCCATGCTCGGCGCCAAACCGATGGCGGTTGTCGACAACCTCAACTTTGGCAATCCCGAAAAGTCCGAAGTCATGTGGCAGTTCATCGAAACCGTCGAGGGTATGTCACAAGCATGCGAAAACCTCGGCATACCCGTGGTTGGTGGCAACGTGTCGTTCTACAACGAAACCGACGAGGCCGACATCTACCCCACCCCGATTGTCGGCGTGTTGGGTTTGGCCGATCCGGCACCACGCTCGGTACCGCGACTGAATCGCGCAGAAGCCGGTATGGCGCTGTGGATGTTCGGGCCCAAGAACTCCAGGAACCTGGCCGGCAGTTCGTTCGAGAAGATCATCAAGGGCCACGTTGGCGGCAGACCCACCGGTGCAGATTCCACCACCGGCAAGGCGGTGATCGAGTTGGCTGTTGCGCTGGCACAAAACGAACTGGTCCCGGTGATGCACGATATCTCCGACGGAGGTGCCGCGGTAACCGTTTCGGAGATTTGCATCGCGTCAAACGTTGGAGCCCACCTCCAGTACTCAAGTTGGATCGGCTTGTTCGCAGAGGCCCCCCACCGAATCATCGCGGCTGTCCCGCCAGAACACTTCACGGCCGTCCGCCGGCTAGCTGAGGACCTCGGGGTACCGGTCAGCGAACTCGGCGAGTTCGGCGGAGACCGGATCAGCTTTGACAACCCTGTTGCTGGAGCGACCAGCGTTTCGGTCGACAAGGCTGCCGAAGCCTGGCGGGGTGCCATACGATCACGGATGAGCCACTGATCAGCGTATGCCCCATCGGACCTGGAATAGCAAAAACAACAGGACGAGACCGGATATCACTCCCGCCACGATGAGGCGGCGTGGAATCTTGGGGATTAGGAGCCGTCTGGCAGGCTTGGGTGTGGCGTGGGTCGCCCTTCCACAAGCCGGGCAGGTTTCGGCGCTGACGGGCTGGTCACAAACAAAGCAGTACCGCACGACGCCAGCCTACGCAACGGCCGAAGCCAATTAGCATGGCAAACGCGTGACGAACGACGATCTCTTCGAACCTGGTGAGGAATGCGGCGTGTTCGGGGTTTATGCCCCCGGCCAGCAAGCCTCCCAGCTCACCTACTTCGGTCTATTCGCCCTCCAGCATCGTGGTCAGGAAAGCGCCGGGATGGCGGTCTCCAACGGAGAGACCACCATGGTTTCCAAGGACATGGGTTTGGTCACCCAGGTCTTCGACGAGCGGACGCTCGCCGCGCTCGATGGCCATCTGGCCATCGGCCATACCCGCTATTCGACAACCGGCTCAACGGTATGGGACAACGCCCAACCGGCCTACCGACAGGTCGGCGAAGCGGCCGTCGCCCTGGCCCACAACGGCAACCTGACCAACACCGTCCAACTGGCTGACGCCCTCGATTTGGATAACGTCACGGACTCCGAACTCATGCTTGAGGCGATATCGCGCGAAGTGGACGCCACCCGATCCGACGGTACCGGGTTGCTCCAGGCCGTGAGCAAGGTGGCCCCCCGCTTCGAAGGGGCCTTTTCCCTCACCATCATGGATCAGGGCAACCTCGTGGCCCTCCGGGACCCTCATGGATTCCGACCACTCTGTCTTGGCCAGTTGGCTGACGGCGGCTGGGTAGTGGCCTCCGAAACGGCCGCCCTCGACATTATCGGAGCCGATTTCGTCCGGGAAGTCGAGCCAGGCGAGATGGTGGTGATCAACGCTTCGGGGCTAAAGACCTACCGACCGTTCGTTCTCACCCCCGACCCGAAGCTGTGCGTCTTCGAGTTCGTGTATTTTGCCAGGCCCGACAGTCACCTCCTGGGACGCAACATCCACGCCGCCCGCCAACAAATGGGGCGCATCCTGGCCGAAGAGTCGCCGGTCGAGGCCGACGTGGTTGTGCCGGTACCCGAATCAGGCATCCCGGCCGCACAAGGGTTCGCCGAAATCAGCCGGATCCACTACGCCGATGGCCTGATTAAGAATCGCTACGTCGGACGGACATTTATCGAACCGTCACAGATGCTGCGCGATCGTGGCATTCGAATGAAGCTCAACCCGATTCCCGACACACTCGCCGGTCATCGGGTCGTGCTCGTCGACGATTCGATCGTGCGCGGCAGCACGACCCGCCAATTGGTGACGATGGTGCGCGAAGCCGGCGCCACCGAAATCCACCTCCGGATTTCCTCGCCTCCTTACAAATGGCCCTGTTTCTACGGGATGGACACCTCGGACCGTTCCCGCCTCTTGGCGGCCGAACGCAGCGTCGCAGAGATCCAGGAGTTCCTCGAAGTCGACTCATTGGCCTATCTCAGCATTGAGGGCCTGCTCGCCGCGTCGGGTGGTGGCAGCTTCTGCACCGCCTGCCTGACGAACGACTATCCAACCGACATCTCGGGCCAGTCAGGCAAGTTCGTCCTCGAAGTTCTTTGATGGATCCATACAAGGCTGCCGGTGTCGACGTAGCGGCCGCCGACGAATACGTCGGTACGATTGCCGATGCGGTCACGGCCAGTTGGGGCACGAATGTTGTTGGAGGCTTCGGGGGTTTTGCAGCAGGACTGACGATTCCGTCCGGCTACACGAATCCGATCCTCATGATGTCGACCGATGGTGTCGGAACGAAACTCGAGATTGCTCGCCTGATGGGCGACTACTCCACAGTCGGTACGGATCTCGTTGCGATGTGCGTCGACGACCTTGCGGCCGTGGGGGCCAGGGCAATCGGCTTCACGGATTACCTCGCGGTTGGCAAACTCGACCCAAGCCGGGAACGGACGATCGTCGAGTCCATAGCTTCTGCCTGCGCCGGAATCGGTTGCGCACTGCTTGGCGGCGAAACGGCCGAACATCCCGGAGTGGTTGCATCCAACCACGTCGACCTGGCCGGTGCGGCCCTCGGCATTGTCGAAGCCGGTAAACAGATCACCGGGGAGGCCATCCAACCCGGTGATCAGATCATCGGGATCGCCAGTCCGAATGTTCGATCGAACGGGTTTTCGCTGATACGCAAGATCGTCGACGACCTCGACGAGCTGTTTCCCGGGTCCGATCGATCCATCGGCAGCGTTCTGCTGGAACCGTCGATTATCTACACACCGGCGGCCCTGGCTTTGGCTGACGCCGGACTGGCCGTCGGCTTTGCACACGTGACAGGCGGAGGGCTACCGGGTAATGCGGGGCGCCCTTTGCCCAACGGCCTCAGTGCTCGCATCGATACGGGGAACTGGCCCCGTCCGCCCATCTTCGACTGGCTGGCCGAACGCGGCAGGATCGCGCTCGAAGCGATGTATGGGGCATTCAACATGGGCATCGGCTTCCTGATCTTCGCCCGCCCCGAGGTCGCCGATCGGGTATTTGAAACAGTATCCGCGTTCGACCTCCAGGCGTATGGAATCGGTACCATCGAGGAAAATAGTGAACTTGTGCAACTTTTATGAAGAAAGATGCCACTGCGAGTGGAAACTGGCAGATCTTGGCGCTAGAACAGAGCGAGTCGGCTAGTCCCTGGCGGGGTCTCTTGACCTCATAGTCGACCACAGGGAGGTCACCCCCGGGTGGCCTCCTTTCGTTGATGAGCGCCACCTGTGGTGAATCACCACGAGTGGACCGCGGTGTTTCGGAAAGTCGTTACGTTTTGGGGTCGCGGTGCTTTGGAGCGCCGCCGCGAACCGCGGTTTCAACGATCAGCCAGCCACCGAGCACCATGATCGCAACGGCCACCCAATCACCCCACCGGGCAAACAGGGTAGGTCCGGAGCTTCGGACCCGGACTGTCCCGGTGAGAATGGCCGGTTCAAAGAGCGGAGTCACCTCCCCGAGTACGCCACCGTCAGTGATGAGAACCGACGACCCGGTCACGGCCCCGTGCACGATGTCGAATCCGTTTTCGGCCGCCCGCATTCGGCTCATGTCGATGAATTGCTCGGCGGCCACAGATCGCCCGTAACTGGCTTCGTTCGAAGCGACAACCAGCAACCCGGCTCCCCGGGTACCGGCATCCCGGCCATAGCGGGAGAACGCCGCCTCATACGAAATCACTGTCCCGATGGAGCCGAAGTCGACGACAAAGACGCCCGGTTCGGTTCCGCGAACCATGTCACGAGGGACGCGCGAAAAGAGATCCATTTGACCAATAATCGAACGAAAGGGAATGTACTCCCCAAACGGCACCGGGTGGCGCTTGCGGTACTCCCCGATCAAGTCACCTGAGCGGCTGTAAAGAAGGTTCGAGTTGATGAACGTCGCTGGCGTGTCCGCGCGATCTCCCCCCACCATCAGGTAGGCGTTGAGCCGTTCAGCTTCGGCTGCCAGGTCCCTTGCGACTTCTGACGACTGCAACGGGTCAAAGCCAAACCCGGTCGACGACTCGGGCCAGACGACCAGGTCGTATGTGTCTGCCGGCAAGGTCCTGGTCATTGCCAGATGACTTTCGAAGATCAAGCCGCGTTCGTTTTCGCAACGCGAGCCGGGACAAGGCGAGTTGCCCTGAACGATCGCCACAGTGAGTTCCGGTCCGGTCGGCCCGGATGGAAAGGCTGCCCCAAGGGCGGCCACGACTACGCCCACACCGACAGCCACCAGCAACGGGCGGTGCTCTCGCCTGATCACCGAGAGGGCCACGCCGCTGCCAACCGCCACCGCCACAACCGACAGACCCGACGTGCCAATCCATTGTGCGCTCGATCGCAACCAGGTCCACTCTCCCATCGAGTATCCGGGGGCTCCCCAGTTGACACCACCAAACGGAATCCGCTCCCTGGCGAACTCCATTGCAGTCCAAATGGTCACCAACATGATGGCGAGCGAGCCTGCGGGGTTCCTTCGCAGCAACCAGATAGCGAGAGTGGCGGTGCCATAGAAGAGTCCCTGGAGCAACCCGAGCCCAATGGCGGCCTCAGCGGCGAGATTCGTGAGCCACTCCATCACCACAGATGTAAAAGCCACTCCATAAACGAAACCGGCGAAGAACGCGACACCCTTGCCACTGGCCTGGAGCACACCAGTCAACAACAGCGCCAAACCAACGACCATCAGTATGGGGCTACCGACCGGGGCAAACCCTGCGCTGGCGCACAGAGCTCCCACCAGCGCAAAGAGAATGGGGCGGATCACCGGAGGATTCTAAGTCTCCTCTAGGGCGATCGGTCCCTACAGTGTCCTGATGCAAGATATCGATTTCGCCATGGACCTGGCCAGAGCGGCCGGGAAGGTGGTCCAGGACTGGTCTCTGGCCGCTGGCGACACGCACTTCAAGGGAGCCGTCAACCCCGTCACCGCCGCCGATCACGCCGCGGAACGATTGATGATCGAAATGATCGAACGAGGTCGCCCTCTCGATGGCATCGTCGGCGAGGAGGGCGGCCACCGATCGGGTGAGCGAACCTGGATACTCGACCCGATCGACGGAACG
>Ga0224496_10002519_pt1 | contig 10868 bp, 9 predicted proteins | sample SF_Jul11_sed_USG_2_FD_168127 | JGI IMG/M metagenome (GOLD analysis project Ga0224496, IMG submission 168127) | Sediment microbial communities from San Francisco Bay, California, United States - SF_Jul11_sed_USGS_8_1 | ecosystem: Environmental > Aquatic > Marine > Sediment | place: USA... | reverse complement strand
AACCATTTCCATTTGTGACATGAGGGGCTCCAGGGCTACAAGGGAGGGAAGAAACAGTGGACGTGGGGCAGTATAACAAAAAATTCAATCCACGATCTTATTATTCAACAGTCCCTGTCTGCAAACCGGGGGCTTGCTGAGCTATGAGGTGGGGAACAAAAAAAGCCATGAGCTCCCCATGCTGCGAAAGCAATGGAGCACCTTTCGGGCTGGTGATATTTTTCTGGGCGACAAGGGGTTTTGTAGCTACTAGACCTCTTCTGTCTGCAAGAGCGCGGCGTGGATGCAGTCATCAACCTAGCGCGGCGCTTGCCAGTCACTGATACAGAATCGCTTCAAGTGCTTGGCGACAATGATCTGCTGATCCACTGGAACAAGCCGGTCAGAAGCCCCGCCTCCAGTTATTCGCAGCAGGAGTGGGAACGGTTACCAGCAGTCCTCGTCCTCAGGCAGATCAAAGTGACGGTGGAGCAACCCGGCTTTCGAGTTACCTCCTTTTACCTCATCACGACCTTGCTGGATGCTGAGGCCTATCCCGCCAGCGAGCTGGCGGATCTGTATTTCCAACGGTGGGACGTCGAACTGTTTTTTCGGGATATCAAAACGACCATGGGCATGGATATTCTGCGCTGCACAACGCCGGACATGGTCCGCAAGGAAATCCTCATGCACTTGATTGTCTATAACGGCATTCGCTGTCTCATGAGGGAGGCGGCCACGAGCCAAGACAAGCCAATCCGCCGGATCAGTTTTAAAGGCAGCGTCCAAGCACTCCGGCAGTGGGAGCCACATCTCAATCAAGCCAAACTCACTCGGCAGGAACGCCATGAGTTAATTGGACGGCTGTATGAATCGATTGCAGGAAAACGTGTGCCCGAACGACCGGGGAGAAGCGAGCCGCGAGTGGTAAAACGCCGACCCAAGCCCTACCAATTATTAACCGCTCCAAGACATGAGATGAAGGTCATTCCACATCGAGGAAAATCCCGTGCAAAAAGAGCTTAACTTAGTGCCATTCGAGTCTGACCCCTTAATAATACAGAATATAGTAAAAATGTTTGGGATAGGAACAGATGAAAGCCCATATGTCTCAAAAATAAAAGGATCTACAAATTCTCTAGTTGCGTTGTGAGGTGGGGGAGCTAGTGCGCAATTTACCTGATCAGTCGTACAACGGTGAGAAGAATGACAAAACAGACAATGCTTATGGGGAAGACCACGAACATTGTGGTGGGAGTGAAGAATGGGGATTGAGCGTTTGAGAGTGATCGTTCTCGAAATGTTTCTGGGATGGGGCGTGGCGATAACGGGACAACTTGCCATTCGCTGCGGTCCTTGGGGACCCGTTGTTCATAGTCATTGAATGTCAGGACCGGATAGGTGCCTGAGGCTCGACTTGAAGGGATTTGTGGGATGCGGACGAACACTACGGCCTCGACCTCATCTTTGAGGTCGCGTTCAAATTGTGTGAGCGTGCGCTCGGCGCTGTCTGCTGTTCCCTCAAGAATCCTCAAGAGGTCCTGGCCAGCTGTTTCGAATGCCATGCGCGGGAACAGTCGAGTTTGTTCTTCGGTGAGGTAGTCATAAATCTTTTCCCCGGCCGTTAGGCTTTGTTCTGTGGCTGCCACGTAATAGAACGCACCAGTTGCCTTGAGATAGCTTGTTGGGCCTTTCCTGGGTATGGTCCAGCCTAAGTTTCTTAAAATGTCGATGCTCAATCCTGTACAGTTGGCTTTGGCATGGTCATAGAGAAAATCATGGCGATAGAATTCTTCAAATAATTGTTGGGCTGAAGCCTGAACGTCTTTGGCGAGACGGTCCTGCCGAAGAATCGCGACGATGAGATAACTTGGGCGATAGTAGGACTGGCCGCTATTCAGATCCATCAGGTAATGATCCAGGGGAAGCATCCCCGGGATAATGCCTTTTTCACTCTCTATATCTAAGTCATAGAAATTATTCATCATCCAAGAAGCCATTTGACCCTCTGGTCCCACTTGGCCGGTCACGAGGCCGAAGTGGCCTCCATGCGCTTCGTCGTCATCTCCCTGCGCGCCATTCAGGATGAATCCGAGTACGGCATGAGTGGACCACTCTCGTGAGGATCCTGGATGACGTTCCCACAAGAGTTGAGTCAGAAACGGGGCTGTTGCAGCTCTACCTTGGGCTTCAATGAGATCTGCCAGGGAGGGTGGAGCTGCCGAGCCATCTGTAGGATGACTATTGAATTCAAGGCGGAAATGTTCTGGCCATATCATTTTGGCTACAAATGTGGGGCTCCCTTCACTCTTTTCGAAATGACCGCGAAGGCGCAGAGGCTGATTTTGAAAATATGTTGTGGTGGAGTGGTCATAGAAGGAGCGATTCAAAGGGATTTGTGGCGTGAGTTTCAATGGAATTTTGGCGCCGTTGTGCAGAATAATGTGTGAGGCAGATTCATCAAGCTGGGCAGGTTGTAAGACTTCGGATGATCCAAGCCATATGAGGAACGGTAGCGTTGCCGAAGCGTGAGAGGTTTGGGCGGTTTTCGGTATGGCGATCACTTCATGTTGGAAATACCATAAGGCCGGTTGAAGAACGTCGCAATCGTTGCAGTTCCCGGTTGTCAGCTCAAAGTCAGAAGGCTGAAACATCCCGAGTGGTTCGTTGGGGAGAGTTTGGTTCATCGGGTTTGGAGTGAAACCCGCACTGTCTTTTGCGTGACTGGGCATAGAAGTTCCGAGGCCGGTCCCTGTTAGCGCCAGACATACCATCCCTATCGCACCTGACCAGAAATGGTTCCTGGAGAACACCATAGGGACAGACACAATGATAGAGGGACGGTGTGGTTGCTCTTACGATAAGTTAACGAAAGAATCCCTGGTTTGCCTGATTTGAATGTTGGGAATATGGTGTCAGGTGTCGGAGTAGTCGACCCAGGTTTCTTTTTCGGCGAGGTATTTTTGGCCTTTGAAGTTGAGGCGGGTGCGCATTTTTGTGAAGCCTAATACGCGGAGCTGCTCGACGATATCTTTGGTGGTCTCTTGCACCGTACGGTGCACTTGGGAACCAAGGGTGAGGGCCTCATACATAATTGATCCGTTATAGCCCCCCTCCACCCGCTTAATCGGGACGAGTCGATTAAAGTATCGATCACTGGGGTCGGTTCCTTCCAATTGGTGTTTTTCCACAACGGCATTTTTGACTCGAAAGGATAAGGGTAGGGAGGTCATACGTGTCGGCTCCGGCTAATTGAGACTGAAGATTTCTTAGGTGAAAGGTTTAATGATCGTTTGAGGCCTTCGCGAAGAGATTATAGGCTGCTCCGAAATGAGCTGCAAGCCTGGTTGACTTGGGTCAGAAACGGCACGTACCCTTCATTTCATTACGCTTAGGATAAAATACGGTAGTGGGAAAGGCTGAGTGGTGAAATGGATCGCGAATCACCGGTTGCGGATATTCCAATTAACCTCCCTAATAGTCTGACCGTCCTCCGTATCCTGTTAGTCCCTGTTTTTGTTGGGCTTTTACTCTACGGGCACTATGATGCTGCCCTGATTGCACTTCTGATCGCCGCCTTAACCGACATCCTGGATGGAATGATCGCTCGCCTGACGGACCAACGGACTCGCCTTGGCGAATACCTCGATCCGCTAGCCGATAAGCTTCTGTTGATGTCGGCCATTGTTACGCTCTCCGTTTTGAGTTTCATTCCTATCTGGGCGGTCATTGTGGTGGTCAGCCGCGATGCTATTTTGCTGGCGGGTACGGTCATCGCGAACTTAAGCGAAACCGATATCAATATTTCTCCCACTGCCATGGGCAAAGGCACGACCTTCGCTCAAATCTGTTATGTCATCGCCATTATGTTGCAGGTGACCGGGCAGGTGCCTGCCTCCCTTGTGGATCCATTGTTATGGGGCATGGTTGCGCTGACCGTGGGTTCCGGGGTGCATTATTTGTGGCGCGGGATTCAGTATGTAAATGGTGCCAATAAGAAAACGGATTCGGATGGAGGCCAATGGTGAATCGCGACCGGGTGGGTCATCAGTTAGTCCAGGCAAAGGTGGTTTCGTCGGAAGATCTGGCCCACGCATTGGTGATTCAACAGGGAGAAGGCGGGCGGCTTGGAAGTATTTTAGTGGGCATGGGTGTGCTCTCGGAATCGACCTTGTTGGAATTTTTGAGCCAGCACTATGGGGTTCCTACGGTAGAGTTGGCCACCTGTTCTTTGGACCCCGGTCTTCTGGCGCTGCTTCCGGTCGCTGTCGTTCAACAGCATTTGGTTGTGCCGGTCAAAAAGACGACTTCCCGATTAACATTGGCGATGGTTGACCCGACGAATTCCTCGTTGTTGGATGAACTGCGATTTAGAACAGGACTTCAGATCACTCCGATGGTCGCGACTGAGTCGGATATCCGGACGACGATTCGTCAAGTGTATGAACGGCCTCAGAATGGTTCTTCGTCAAAGGGCGCTATTTCAGTAGGACGTGGGGCAATCGACCAGAAATCTAGAGAGCCTGGACAATTATGTTCGCCATCTCCAACTACGTTCGATAGGGGAACGACTCTTTCCCCGGTTCCTGATTCCACTTCCGTCACGAATGGCCAACTCCGTATCATGATTGATCGTGATGCATCGGCCGTGGATGTGGTGAACACTCTGGTTCAAGAGGCTCTTCAAATGGAGGCCAGCGATATTCATGTGGAGCCGTTAGAAAATATGATGCGCATTCGGTTCCGATTAGATGGAGTCTTGCAACCCATCCACAATTTGCCGAAGGATTTGCATCCGTCTTTGCTGGCTCGACTCAAGATTCTTTCAAATTTAGATATTGCTGAGCGACGGCTGCCCCAGGATGGACGGATGAAAGTCGATGGATTTCCTCATGTGGATATTCGGGTGGCGATTTTGCCGTGTTTGTTTGGAGAAAAGGCGGTCTTGCGCCTATTGAATCAGTCTGGGCTGGCCTTGCATCTCACCAATCTTGGGTTGGATCAGCCGGATTTAGATCGTGTGACCACCGCCTTAGAAAATCCCTATGGCATGATTTTGGTGACTGGTCCGACGGGCAGTGGCAAGACCACGACACTCTATAGTGCGTTGCAATATCTCAACACCCCTCATATGAATATCGTGACCGTTGAAGATCCCGTGGAGTTTCAGATTCAGGGAATCAATCAATTGCAAATTCACGAGGAAATTGGCTTGAATTTCTCAACGGGACTGCGATCATTTTTGCGACAAGATCCCGACGTCATGATGGTCGGAGAAATCCGTGACCGGGAGACCGCTCAGATTGCGATTCAGGCCTCACTGACAGGGCACCGCGTCTTATCAACACTCCACACGATGAATGGACCTGGGGCGATCACGCGTCTCATTGATATGGGGATCGAGCCCTTTTTGGTGTCATCAGCCATATCATTGATTATTGGCCAACGACTCATTCGAAAAATCTGTGAGCATTGTGCTGAGCCTGACATCCTCACGCCAGGTCAATTGCGAGATTTAGGGCTTGATGATGATCTGATTGGGACGGTGCAGGCGAGGAAGGGGCGTGGCTGTGAACAGTGCCATATGACGGGATACAAAGGGCGTATGGCGTTGTTTGAAACGTTGCCAATAGTGGAACGCTTGCATCACACCATTTTGTCGCGTGCTTCAACCAGTGAGCTACGAGCCTGTGCCATGCAGGAAGGATTTCGAACGTTGCGCCAAGCTGGACTGGCTGTCTTGCAGCAAGGCCTGACGACGGTGAGTGAAATTTTGACTGAAACTAGTGAGGAGGGATCCCCGGTCCCAGTTGCGAAAGATCTGTGAAACCGATGGAATTGTTGGAACTGTTACAAACATTACGTCAGCAAGGGGGATCGGACTTGCATCTTGTGGCCGGGAGTGTGCCACGTCTTCGTGTGGATGGGGATTTAAGACCGATGGAGACGGCCATACTCACGAATCAGGAGCTTAGCCGGTTCGCCGAGGTTTTGCTGACGGAAGGGCAGCAACGGTTGTTGAATGAGACAGGTGAATGGGACGGTGCACAGACGGTGGCTGGCGTCGGTCGATTTCGATTCCATGTGTATACCCAACGCGGTTCCTTGGCGATGGCCGTTCGTGCTGTTTCCGAAACCATCCCTTCATTACGTGAATTAGGGTTGCCGTCTGTGGTGAACGCGTTGATGCAAAAGTCGCAGGGGCTCGTGCTCGTTACCGGTCCCACTGGAAGTGGGAAGAGCACCACCCTGGCCGCGATGTTGGATCAAGTGAATCAAGAACGGCGGGCACATATTGTGTCGCTTGAAGATCCTATTGAAGTGCTCCATTCTCACAAGAAGAGCCTCGTTTCTCAAATGGAAGTGGGTGCCGATGTTCGGGAGTTTCAGTCGGCCCTCAAAGGGATGTTACGGCAGGATCCCGATGTAGTGTTTTTAGGGGAATTGCGGGACCGGGAGACGATTCAGGCGGCACTGACCATGGCGGAAACCGGGCATTTGACCGTGGCCACCTTACATACCAACTCCGCCATTCAGTCCTTAACCCGGCTGATCTCTGTGTTCCCCGCCCATCAACAGCTAGAGGTGCGTATTCAGTTATCGATGGTATTAGAAGGCATTCTGTCGCAACGGTTGGTGCCCCGTTTGGAAGGCACGGGCAGGGCCATGGCCTTAGAGATTTTGATTCTTTCTCCGGCTATTCGCAATCTCATTCGTGAAGATAAGTTGCATCAGATGTATTCCATGATGCAAACCGGGCAGGCGCAATATAGCATGCAGACGATGAATCAGGCGCTGGCTGATTTAGTGAGTCAAAAGGCGATTGCCGCGGAGTTGGCCTTAGAGTTGACGGCCTTCCCCGAAGAATTAACCAAATTATTGGAACGGACGGGGCATGTTCGATCTTCGCCGATGTCCCTAGCCCGATTGCAGCCAAGAACATAAGGTGTGAAAAATAAAACGTGAAAAGGAAAAAGTGAGAAGAGAAATGCCTTTCGAGTCGCTTGGCACTGTTCACGAGTTGGAGTAGTCAAGTCACTTACCGGAGTTGGAACCGTATACGATGTCGATGTTTCACTACATAGGGAAAAAGGGAGGAGGCAAAGCCATTCAAGGTGAAATCGTTGCGGCTTCTCCTCAAGAAGCCATTCAATTGCTTCGTCAGCAGAATATGTTGGTGACCCACTTAACTGAAAAGGTGGACGAGATTCTTCCTGCGAGTCTGTGGAAACGTTCATGGAGTAAACCTCGTGTCACGAATAAAGAGGTTATCGCCTTTACCCATCAATTTGCGACGTTGATTCGGGCGGGTGTCCCCCTGCTGGAGTGTTTGGATATTTTAGGAACCGAGGGAGAAAACCCAGCCTGGCAACCAGTGGTTGGTCGGATCCGTGCCGATGTGGAACAGGGCGCATTATTGGCCGAAGCTCTCGGACATTTTCCGAACATCTTTCAGGAATTTTATCGACGAATGGTGGAAGTTGGAGAAACCACTGGGCGATTGGATGAAAGCTTGTCCCAGTTGGCGGTGTATTTAGATAAGCAGGCACAGTTGCGGGCAAAAATCATATCCGCCTTGGCCTATCCCGCTTTGCTGGTGACAGTCGCGTTGACGGTTTTTGTGTTCCTGCTTGTTTGGGTGGTCCCGTTATTTTCCGGACTTTTCCAAGAATTTGGCGAATCGCTTCCGTGGTTGACGCAGATGGTGATTTATCTGGCTGATAGCATACGGGAGCATGCGCTGGTCCTGGTTGGCCTTGGTGGAATGTTGGTGATAGGAACTCGGATCATGCTAACCAATGCCAAAAGCCGGCAGTTTATTGATGGGATACTCCTGCGTCTTCCCTTCGTCGGAGAAATTTTCCGTAAATCGGCGATTGTGCGGTTTGCTCGAACGCTGGGGTTTCTGGTCCGTCGAGGAGTCCCGCTGTTAACGGGGTTGTCGGTGGCCGCCACGGTGACGGGTAATTCCGTGATGGAACAAAGCCTTCACCACTTGACGAGTGAGGTTCAAGATGGGAAACCACTTTCTGACACGTTACGGGTGAGCGGCATGTTTCCGCCCCTGATGACCCAAATGATCAAAGTGGGGGAGTCAACTGGGTCGTTAGATACGATGCTTGAAAAAATCGCTGATCTATTTGAACAAGAAGTGGATCGCGTGGTTGCCACAATGACGTCGGTGTTGGAGCCTTGTGTCATCGTCGTGGTGGGGAGTGGGATTGCTCTTGTCGTGGTGGCCATGTATCTTCCCATTTTTTCTATTGGATCGCTCATTGGGTAGAAGGAGAATGCAGCGTGGGTGACGGGGTAGCCGTGGATCAGGAAATTACAGTACAGGCTCCGGCTAAAGTGAATCTGTGTATTCGTGTGTTAGATCGGCTGCCAAATGGGTACCACGCCTTGTGGTCGCTGATGCATACTGTCAATCTGTTCGATCAATTACAGATTCGGTTGAACCCTAATCATGATCGTATTCAATTAACGTGTGACAATACTCTCTTGCCGGTCGATCAGGGTAATTTAGTGTATCGAGCTATTGAGGCTGTGCGACGGCGTGCGGAACGGTCGGTTGGAGTGGATGTGGCCCTTCGGAAGGTGATCCCCCTGGCAGCGGGTTTAGGTGGGGGCAGTAGTGATGCGGCAGCGGCTATCTACGGGTTACAGTATTTGCTGAAATTAGAGTGGGGGCTTTCTGACCTGTGTGAAGTGGGTGCCGAGTTAGGAAGTGATATTCCCTTCTTTTTTCAAGCACCTTGTGCGATGGTTCGGGGTTGGGGCCAAGAGGTCACTCCTTGCACGATCGAAGGCAAGCGATGGGTCGTGTTAGTGAACCCGGGATTTCCCATTCAGACCAAATGGGCGTATGAACAGTTGGCCTCGGGGCGGCCAGAGATTTCTCCCCTGAGCTCCTGGAGCCAAGCCGTTGAAAACACATTGCAGGTATCCTGGGACGAGATAATTCACGCCATGGAGAATGATTTTGAAAGGCCGTTGTTTCCCCTCTACCCGATTTTAGGATATATCAAAGAAAAACTTCGTCATCTTGGCGCCCAAGCGGCTTTGTTATCGGGAAGCGGGGCGACGGTTTTTGGGGTGTTTGATAACCCTGATCGTGCCCAGGCCGCCGTAGCCAAGTTACAGCGGGATACTCAATGGCGCGTCTTTCAGGTGCCAATGGGAACAACAGGATTACCGCATCATTTCATCCTCCATGAAGACCCTTTTGTGGCCCTGCCAGCATAACTTCAGGAATGTGGTTGACAAGCTACGGATTTTCGCATTAACTTTCCCCTGCTTTTCTGCTTAGGTAATCGGTTATCGACACGTTTTTATCTGGAAGGTTCCCGAATCATATGCCGGCCGAACTGAAATTATTAACGGGAAATTCTAATCCCGCATTGGCGAAGGAAATTAGTGCCTATATTGGACAGGATCTCTGTCAAACCACCGTGACGACATTCAGTGATGGAGAAATACGGGTTCGTATTGATGAGAATGTCCGAGGTGGGGATGTCTTTTTGATCCAGTCTTGCTGTCATCCGGTGAATACCTCAATCATGGAGCTGTTGTTGATGCTTGATGCTGTGAAGCGGTCCTCGGCTTCACGAATCACAGCGGTGATTCCGTATTATGGGTATGGTCGGCAGGATCGCAAGGATCAACCCAGAGTGCCAATAAGTGCCAAGTTGATTGCGGATTTGTTGACGGCGGCTGGCACGAATCGGGTTTTGACCATGGATTTACATGCCGGGCCGATCCAAGGGTTTTTCGATATTCCTGTGGATCATCTCTACGCCATGCCCGTTCTGCTGGACTATATTAAAAAGCAACAAGTGTCTGATATGGTGATCGTTTCGCCAGATGCTGGAGGAGTGGAGCGCGCCAGAGCTTTTGCCAAACGGCTTAATTCCTCTTTGGCCATTATCGATAAACGGCGGGAATCACCCAATCAGGCCGAGGTGATGAATATTATCGGTGATGTGAAAGGCATGCATGCCCTCCTATTTGATGATATGATTGATACCGCTGGGACCATTGTCCAAACCGCGCAAACGTGTTTAGATAATGGGGCACTTTCTGTCTGGGCGGGGTGTACCCATGCCGTTTTATCTGGTCCGGCTTTGGAGCGGTTAGAGGGGTCGTCCTTGCGCGAAGTGGTCGTGACGAATACGATTCCATTAAATGGCAAGGAGCAACAGTGTTCCAAGATCAAAACGCTTTCGGTTGCTCCATTGTTGGGCGAGGCTATTTTACGGATACATCGAGAAGAATCTGTGACCTCCCTGTTTGTGTAGGGGCAGGAAAACATCATACCTAGTACGGATTAGAAACATTCACGCACATTTATTTAATGGTTAAGGGGAAGAGGGCACGATTATGAAATATGAACTTGATGTGGAACGGCGGGAACAGGCAGGAAAAGGCATTGCACGGCAGCTCCGTCGCGTGGGGAAGATTCCAGGCGTCCTCTACGGAGGGGGAAAATCGGAATTTTTGTCATTAGAACATAATATGGCGAGAAAGCTGGTGCTATCCCAAGTGGGGCATACCGGTCTGTTAACGGTGAGAATCGGAGGAGAAAGAGAGCGGATTGCGGTTTTGCAAGATCATCAGCTCGACCCGATTACTGGGGCGATTCTCCATGTTGATTTATTTGAAGTTTCGATGGAAAAACCCATCCGAGTGAGGGTTCCGGTCTCAATCATTGGGGCGGTGCCCATTGGAGTGAAAGAAGGTGGGATTGTGCATCAGCCTCTCCGAGAATTGCACATCGAATGTCTCCCTGGATTGATTCCCGATCATATCGAGGTGTCCGCCGAACATTTAGGTGTGGGTGAAGGTATCCATGTCAAAGAAATGGAAATCCCTCAAGATGTCAAGGTTTT